>Ga0209624_10000038_pt1 | contig 122082 bp, 88 predicted proteins | sample JacPinW_OM2H0_O1_FD_188565 | JGI IMG/M metagenome (GOLD analysis project Ga0209624, IMG submission 188565) | Forest soil microbial communities from Algoma, Ontario, Canada - Jack Pine, Ontario site 1_JW_OM2H0_O1 (SPAdes) (version 2) | ecosystem: Environmental > Terrestrial > Soil > Boreal... | reverse complement strand
TGGTCCTCAGGCAGCCACTCCGACAGCGAACTCGGCAGCAGCAATCCCTGGTCCGGCAAATACGGGCGGTAACTGGTAGGCATGCGATATCCTACCGCTGTGAAATCCTACCGCCCAGACTCCTAGCCGTCTGTCCCGCCGGCTAACGATTCTCCCTAACGTGCGGCGCCAGGGCGGCATCTCCGTGACGCCGCCCCGGCTCTCAGCTGAAGCTACACTCGGTCTCGGGAGTGCATGATAAAAGAGACCACCGCGCCGATGAGAAACACGACAAATAGAATCTTGGCGATGCTGGCAGCGCCGGCGGCGATCCCGCCGAATCCAAGAACGGCGGCGATCATGGCAACCACTAAAAACACGACGGTATAGTACAACATGGATCCCTTCCTTTAACTATCGTTCCAGGCTACAGATTAAGTGCCTAGGTGCGTTGCCGGTAGCTCGGGGGTGCCTCTATTGCGGTCAGAGCATCCCTACATAGCGGTTTATTCCACCACGATCTTGTTGTGAACCGCGGTTACGCCGTCGGTGTTCTTGGTGATCATTTCCGCCAGATCCTTGGCGTCCTTCGTCGGCGCCGTTCCACTCAACCACACAACTCCATCTTTGTCGGTGTCGACACTGATCTTCGTGAGCGTCGACATGTGCTTCGCTGCCAGCTTGGCTTTCACTTTCGTCGTGATGGCCGAATCTTTCACGTAGGTACCAACATCTGCGGTATCGGCAATCGCAGACATTGCACAGCAGGCACCCATCACCATACAAGCCGAAAGAATTAGAGTTTTCATCACATCGGTTCCTTTAATTGTTCATGGGACGACTGTCGCCAGCCGATCGCCGTCGATGGTGACATCGATTTTCGAAGAGGCATGTAAGCCGCGCGAATCAACGCGTGTAGGACAATGGCGTCAATCCGAAGGCGCTGCGAGCGACATAGAGCAGGGCTCCCAAGGTGCCCCACCTCTACTCAGGGGTGTTCATCTCTGAGCCGACCGCCAAGTGCCGCCGAGACACTCGCAATAAACGCGCCAATCAGCAGAGCCAGTGCGGTATAAATCGACGCCTCTGCTGCCGCTATGCGGGCTGCATCTGCCTCAACCTTTGCCACCGCCTCCGCTTCCGTGCTTTTCGACAGCCAATCGACTACGCGAATTTGTGCGTCCGCCATCGAAATGCCCGTCGTTGCGGCAATCACTTCCGCTAGGTATTGGCGATCGGCATCCGGAAGACTTCCCGTGGCCAATGCGTGAGCCATGATGTGCTCTGCCTCGGCTTTCCTGTCGCCCGCGCTCTGACCGCTGTCCGTCGTTTTGGATGGCCGCAACAGTTTATCCACGCCGTAGGGCATCAGCGAGGAGCCACGCTGCCACGCGCCAACTTGGGCACTCGCCGACGCCGCCTCTGATACGGCATGCGCGCCCCCGACTATCATTGAGCGAACCGATGCGCCCACGAGCGCAGCAACCACGACGGTGGCTACCGCCCATGTCACCAGGCCGTGAGCCGTATCGCGAAAAAAGATTTCGTGCGTGTGCGTGCCATGCCAACGAGTTCGCAGGCGTCCCGCGATGTAGCCGCCGAGAGCTGCCGAGATCCACTGCGTGACAATGAGCCAGATCGCGGTCGACGCAGCAAACGCTCCCGCCGAAACGCCATGATCCGCCCAGGGTGAAATCGACGCAAAGCCTAGACCGGATCCCAACGACAGCAGGATCAATGAGGCGCTAATCGCAACAAAGGCGCCGGCGATGATGGCGGGCCAAGATACAGCGGATTTTGTCGAGGCAGCCACCGAGTCGGCAGCCAACGCGTCCGGTCGCGGAGATATTGCTTCCATGACTATTCTCCTGACTCAGTGGTGCGAACACATCGCAAGCAAGAGAATAATCGGCAGAGGAACACCTAACAACCACAGAAGTATTCCGCGACCCATGATTTGGATTCCTTATTCAGTTTCGTTGAAATGATCCGCGATGCACTTGATAGCGTGAGTATTCTGATCGCGCTCTGTCGCAGAGTATGTCCCCCGCCGGATCGAAGAATCGTAAGGTGTTTCTTACAATCACGATGCGGCGCGATGATTGACTTCATCTGTCGTAGTTTTTATTCAAAGCGTGTAAGGTATGTTGTGATTGCTCCTCACGAGGGAAATTGTGGCTCAACAGGAATCAAGACCGGCGCTTCGGGTTCTCTACGTCGAGGACAATGAATTGGTCCGCGAGATCACATGCGAGCTTCTTGCTTGCGAGGCTCGCGAGATCGTTGCCGTAGGCAGCGGCGAGGCGGCACTGAGCGAATTCAAGGACGGCCGATTCGATATCCTGATCACCGATTTGAGCTTGCCGGCAATGTCCGGTTTCGATCTGGTGCGGCACGTCAAACGCCTGGCGCCTTCGATTCCGGTGATCGTGGCTTCGGGCTATCCTCTCAACCTTGACAAAGCGCAGCTGGGCCAAAAAGTGCGTTCGATCACGAAGCCGCTCGAGGCGCCGCAGCTCGACGCATTGATCCAAGACCTGTGCCAGGGACCCGCTTACAGCGGTTAGCGACGTTGTCTTACGCGGCGTCGGTGCGCGCGGTAGGTCCTCACGACCATGATTCCGGCCAGACTCTCGCTCTAATCATCGCGTAGGCGATTGTTGGCCCAACTCTAAAGGGGAATTCGCATGGAAAATTCACTCACCGGCAATTTATCGAAGCATGGTCAGGCGCTCGCCGACAAGGCTGCTGACAAAGCGCAAGGGGGGATTCGCGACGCGCAACAAGCTGCCAAGGAAGCGGGCTCTTCACTTTCCCACAAGGTTGAGGAGCTCCGAAGCGATGCCGGCTCGGCGGTGACGAAAGCCGTTGATCGGGTTCAATCGATGGGTAAGCACGGTATCGAAGCAGTCACGGATGCAGCCCAGCGAACTCGAGACGTCGCTGCAGATTCCGTCGGCTCCATCGTCCGCTATACCAAGAAAAATCCACTGACGGCGTTGATGATCGCCGCCGCTTCGGGTGCACTGCTCTGGAGCCTCATCAAAATGCGTAGACCCTCGCACGACTAGTCATCAGAGTTTCCAGCCGCCTGGGAATCCGCGCCGGGACAGAAGCGCCGCGCCGTGCCGGCGATAAAGCCATAAGAGGAGCGCCATCAGCGAGCCTCCCGGCAGAACCAGTTCCATCAACGCATAAGGCGCGAGATCGCGTAGCTTGGCCGCAGCGGCCGCCGCATAGGCCCGATGTTTTGCAAATTTCTTGGGGAACGTCATGGTTAGTCTCGCGTGTCATCGTTGACTAACTTAAAGACGAACCAGGAGTCTCGGGATCGACAGGTTTTGGCGAATTTAACCCACGGCGTCGGCGCTGACTCGATTCACGGGGCTCGCGTATCGCTCAATCGCTTCAGATACCAAGATTTGAACGCTTGCTTGGCCCGATGCACCAGGACGCGAAGATATTCGCGCGACAAACCCATCTCGGCGCAGACTTCGTCCTTGTCCCGCTCCTCCAGCAGCACGGATTGCAGCAGGCGACGGTCGCGCTCGGGCAGCTCGTCCAGGATTCCGCGAACCGCCCGCTCCGTCTCATCGACGGCGACCAGCCCCGATACGCTGATTCGCTCATCGATGAAGGACAGCTCGGTCTCCTCGTCGAGGCTCGAGTCCAAACTGCGGCGCGACCGATAGTGCTCGAACAGCACATGGTTGCACACGGAGTTGACGAGCGCCCCGAGCCGTTCGGGTTGCTTGATCCCGTCCTTTGCGCGAACCAGCGCCAGTACTCGAACAAAGGTTTCCTGCGTGACATCTTCGACCGCTTCCTTGGAACTCAAGCGCGCACGCAACTTGAGCTGGATGAGTTCACCGAAGTAGGCCGCGAAATGGCGTTCGGTGTCCGCATCGCCGCGTTGCAGTCGTTCGAGGTACGGCACGTCGAATGCCACGAACTGCATTCCGATTCCCCCCGGGATTGCCGCAGGAATTGCCGATTGTAGCGACGTTCTTGCGACAAGTGGACGCATAGGCCTGCGGCGTCGCGGCGGGGGCGCCGTTATCGCGCTGTCGCAGGGTAAGTCAGTGGTGTCCATAGGCGGTGCTCTGTTGCATTGCGCAAGGCGGCCGGCGGACGGCGCGGTCCGCGCGGATTTCCCGTGTTCAAACGATGGTGACGGCAGCCCGACATTCGTTACACGACGTGCGTCACGCCTGTAACGCCTCGGCCTTCGCCGCCACTACATCGAGGAACATCCACCTACCGCAAGCTAAGGATCTCTACCATGCGCAAAGCACTCTCCATGACGAGCGACAAGATCGCTCACTCACCGACCATAGGACGCATTCCAAAAGCCATGAACTCGCCTGGCGCCGTGCGTCCCGCGGCCGTGCCTCCCACGACCGTAGCTCCCGCGGCTGTTTGCGACAGCAGCGGCTCCTGCGGGGTGGTCGGCGGCCGTCGCGAACTACTGGCGCGCGGCGCAGTACGCAAAGCCAGAACACAGGAGCAACTAAACGCAGCGACTCCCCATCTCGACTACCCGGCCACTTTTGTCGGGACCGTCGGCAACATGACCCTGTCCTATGATCCGTCCCTCGGCAGCCAAGGCCTCGCCCTGGCGCAGCAGTTCTTGAACGTTGCCAATCGCCCCTACCAAGACATGGTCAGTTTCTTCGGCATCAACGGCGGTGCCGTGCAGGTCGTGATCGCGCCCCTGTCGGGCAACAACGACGGCTCGGGCGGTGCGTATCACTATGGCTGCGATTTCGTGTCGGGCGGCACGCTGTATCTCGACGCGACATTCGCCAGCACGACGATCAACCCGCTGGATTTACAGGTCGCGCTGTATGTCGCGGAATTGAGCGAGTGCTTCATGGGAGCACAGGGCAAGGGCTGGGGCTGCGGATACAGCAACGGCGAGGGACTGTCGCGCTTCATGGCGGAAGAGGAAACGCCGTGGGGCACTCTGGCCGGATTCCAAACGGCGGCCGCTTGGGCAGCGGCCGGCTATCCCGACTGGGTCACGCACACTGAACTCACCGATCAGGACTCGGTGTCCACCGGCTGCGCCATCCTCTACATCTACTGGATGCGTTCGCGAGGCTACTCCATTGCGCAGATCACCCAGGCGGGCGGGGCCACGCTGCAGGCCAACTACCAGGCGCTCACCGGTGCCAGCTCCGCCTATACGGATTTGGTGGCGGCGGCGAAGGCGGTCTCCGTGACATCGGACAATCCCTTCGGACGCTGGCTGGAGAAAATATCCTGCGTCGTGGACAACTCGGACGGTCGATTGGAAGTGTTCGGCGTCGGCGGTAATCGAGCCGTGTGGCACAACTGGCAGGAGAATCCCCACGCGGGACCCTGGTCCGGTTGGGCTTCGTTGGGAGGCGTCGTCACCAGCGATCCGGTCACCGTCGACAACTCCGATGGACGACTGGAATTGTTCGCGCGGGGCACCGACAACGCGCTGTGGCACAACTGGCAGACGGCGCCGCATGCGGGGCCCTGGTCCGGATGGGCGTCCTTGGGCGGCATCATCACCAGCGATCCCGCGGTGGTCTGCAATTCCGATGGACGGCTGGAAGCCTTTGCCCGCGGAACCGACGGGGCGTTGTGGCATATCTGGCAGACCGCACCGCACGCGGGGCCCTGGTCCGGATGGGCATCGCTGGGCGGCGTCATCACCACCGACCCCGCCGCAGTGGTCAACTCCTACGGACGGATCGAGGTGTTTGCACGCGGCACGGACAATGCGTTGTGGCATATCTGGCAGACCGCGCCGCATGCGGGGCCGTGGTCGGGCTGGTTTTCTCTCGGAGGGGCCATCGAGAGCGATCCCGCGGTGTTCGACAATTCCGACGGACGCCTGGAGGTCTTTGCGCGCGGCACGGACAATGCGCTGTGGCATCTGTACCAAGAGACGCCGCACGCAGGACCGTGGTCCGCCTGGACCTCCCTCGGCGGCGTCCTCATGGGCGATCCTGAAATCATCGACAATTCCGACGGTCGTCTGGAAGTGTTCGCGCGCGGCACGGACAAAGCGCTGTGGCACAACTGGCAAACGGCGCCGCATGCCGGACCGTGGTCGGGCTGGTCGTCTCTCGGCGGCGTGATCGTCAGCGATCCGTCATTGGCCGTCAATTCCGACGGCCGCTTGGAAGTGTTCGCACTCGGATTGGACGGAGCGCTCTGGCACATCTGGCAGGATGCCGCGCACTCGGGGCCGTGGTCCGCCTGGGCCTCGCTCGGCGGCTATTTGATGGACGATTCAGCGATCGGCTAGCGAAAGTAAAGCGGGTGCGCGCGATTTCGGTCGCGCGCACCCGCGAGTCGCGCACACCTGCGGGTTAGCGAACCGCCATCAACGGATCTTGTAGCCGAAGGAAACTCCGATCACGCGCGGCCGAAGCGGCGTCTGTTCCACGATGAAATTGTCGGTGCTGGTGAAGGTGGATGCGTGCGAATTGGCCAAATTCTCCCCGTACAGCATCACATTCCAGAGATCCTTGGCGATTCCGACCGACGCTGCAAAGGTCGAGTACGCGGGATTTTCGAATCGCAGCCTCGAGGTGCCGATGCCAACCGTTCCGGCCGCGAAGGTGGGGTTGGAGCCCGCCTGCGTGAATGAATGCCCTGAATGCGTGGCGCCGGCTTGAGCGAAGGAGCTGTAGTCCCCCATCGACCATTCGTAGCGGGCCCGCAGGCTGAATTGGATGGGCGGCGCATTCGCCGTCGGCGATCCGACGGGACCGAAGGGATTGGTGATGCCCGTGCAGTCGCCGCCGGTGGAATCGCATTGTTGCGTGATGGGATGACCGAAGTTGGCACTTGCCGGGTTGTTGTCGATCAGCGCCGGCGAATTCGTCTGCCGGGTTTGATTCCACGAGGCGGCCCCTTGAACGGTGAGTCCACCGACCACGCGGGCGACCATCGAGGTTTCGAGGCCCTTGACCAGGAAATTCTGTCCATTGGTGTTGAAGAACAGGTTGCCCAACAAGCCGGGATCGAAGAAGGAGATCTGCACGTTGTCCCAGTTCTCACGGTAGATGGCGCCATTCCACTGAAAGCGATGGTCGAAGAGCTCCGTTTTCCAGCCGATCTCGTTGTTCGTGAGCTTGTCGGAATCCCATGAGCGCGGCAGCAGATACTGGGACTGCCCGTCCGTGCCGTAGATATGCGGTGTGCCCCCGTTCTCGTCGAAACCACCCGGCCGGAATCCCTGGGAAAATGTGTAGTACACCATGACGTCCGGCAAGATGTGCCAGGTGAGATTGGCGCGGTTCTTGAACCCCGACTCCGAGCCGCGCAGGTTTTGCGCATCGAGATTGTAGGAGAACGACGAGGTGCAGCCGCCCGGCAGTACGCCCGCCTCGTAGCACCCGAAACTCGACATGACGCTGCCCTTGTACGAATTCTCGAACAGGAAGTGGCGCGTGCCCACGGTGAGTGTCAGCACCTTGGGCAGAATATCGAGGTCGACCGAGCCGAAAAACGCGGTCTGCTTGGTTTCACGCGGCGTGTCTTGATAGAACGATTCACTCCCCGGTCGTATGCCGGCAGGATTGACCGAGCTTCCCGGGAACGTGCCTAGGGGGGTGAAGCAGCCCGTGGTGAGGGTGGCGGTACAGGTCGGGATCCCCTTGTAGCTCCACGCGGTTTGATCGAATAGCTGGTTGTCCTCATAGAACGCGCCCACGATGCCGCGCACGCGCCACTCATCCGGAGTGCTCACGCGAAACTCGTGCTGCTGGTGTTTGTTCTCTTCGGCGGTGTGCCAGTAAGCACTGGGGGAGAAGCACTTCGGCGTCAAATCGTACTTGCCGTAGCACTGATAGTATTCGGCGTAAATGGCGCGGGAATAGTTGGTGTAATCGCCGGACTGCTCGACGTTTCGCACCAGGTAGCCGCCCGAATAGACGGCCTTCAAAGGCCCAATCTTTCCGTCGATCGTCAACGACGTCATCTCGAACCTATCGTTGTCATAGGCCGGGTTGAACAGCGTGACTTCGAGCGGCTGCAACGGGGCGCCATCCGAGGCGTTCGGCTGTTGGTAGAACACACCCTGCGAATGCATGTCTTGGTAACTCTGCGCGAAGAGCACATCCCAATCTTCGTTGAACTTGTACAGCAGCTGTGCCCGAACGCCTTGGTAGGTCACCGGATTGATGGCCCGTCCCACGAGACTCGAATTATTGAGCGTCGGGCTGCCGGGCGGCACGCAAAAGCCGTTGTTCGGCAATCCGTCCGGGCATTGGCCGTTGACGGCCGGGTAGTTCGCATATGCAATGCCGAGATCCGTGTTCTTGCGAGTGAAAGTCGCCGGTACATTGTCGATGTAGCCGCCGCGCTGATCGTTGTAGATGACCGCGCGCACCGCCATGTGCTCCGCGATCAGCGGCAGGTTCAGGACTGCAGTGATGTCGGAGTTATTGTCTCCGTGGGCGGTGGTACCGTAGCCCGCTTTGATGGTCGCCTCGGTCTCGTCTATCTTGGGCTGATTGGTGATGTAGCGAATCACGCCCGCCTCGGCGCCTGCGCCGAACAGGGTGCCCTGCGGGCCTTCGAGCACTTCGATACGGTTCAAATCGGCGGCATAGATGTCGAGATTGCGGTTCGGCAGCTGCGCCGATTGATTGTCGAGATAGATGGCGACATTGGGGAACAGACCGGTGGAGGAGCTGCCCTGGCTCGCCTGGGAACCGGCGCTCAAGCCGCGCATGAAGACTTCGTTCTGCCCCGGCCCGTTGTTGGCGCTGGTGACATTCGGCAGGTACTTGATGTAATCGTCAAAGGTCTCGATGTTGAGTTGCTGCAGGGCTTGGCCGGTAAAGGCCTGCATGGAGATGGGCACGTCTTGCATGCTTTGCGAGCGCCGCTGCGCCGTCACGGTGATTTCCTCGAGGGCATCGCTGCCTCCCTCCGCGGTGGCGGCCAGGGATCTCGCGCTAGAGACGGCGCCCAGCACAGCCGCAATCGCTACGGAAAGCTTGGAATTCATAATCATCCCCTTCGGTGCGCGGTCATTGGGTGTTCCCCAATTGCCGCCGCTACTCTTGGTTGTATCCCTATAAATGTATTAAAATGAAATTCTACGAACTATTTTCATTTTTAATACAAATCCGATCTTGCCCCTCGGTAAAACAGGTGTCAATAGTTGGATAATGCGTAGGCGGCGGGCGGCGTTCTCGATCTCAACGGTGGGCTGGTACGATCACAATGCGAAATGGCAATTCAGTAAAAAAAGAAACGGCACCTCTATCATTTGACCCCGCCGAAGAGATCGGAAGGCGGCTAAAGGAACTACGCCGCTCGAGAGATCTGACGCTCGCGCAGCTTGCGGAGCGAACCGGCCTTTCCATCGGCTCGCTTTCCCAAGTTGAGCGGGGCTTGGTGTCCCCGACCATACGAACCGTCTACGCAGTGAGCACCGCTCTCGGCGTGTCGCCGGCGTGGATCATCGATCCGGACAGCGTCAAGGCTCAGGATCCCGACGGTCCCTACATCGTCCGGTCAACGCGAAGAAAACCCTTCTTCAATAGAAACGGGGTCATCAAGCATTTGGCCACGCCGGAAACCGAAGCGCGGTACACCGGGTTCATCGTCACGCTCGAACCCAATGCAAGCTCCGGCGACGAGCAGTACACCCACGCCGGTGAAGAGATCGGCCTGGTGTTGAGCGGAAGTTTGATTCTCGAAATTGGCGAGAAGACCTACCGCGTCAACACCGGCGATTCGTTCGCCTTTCCCAGTTCGCTGTCGCATCGCTTTTATAACGATACGTCCATGGACACCGTCGTCTTCTGGATCAATAGTCGAAGCTGACGTCAGTTTCTCTCAAATCAACTGTGAGCGGCAGACATCGATGACTTTGCTTTCGTTGACCTTGGCGTACCCCATATCGCACAGCTGACGGTAGATACCTTCCGCTAGAGCGCCAAACGGGCTGCCAATCCCGATGGCACGGGCGAACCGTACTCCGTATTCAACATCTTTCGCGCGCAACGCCGAGGTGAATACAATGTTGTCGTCGTGATCGCCCGCCGCCATACGGAGAGTATTACGGACCACCTGCGGACTTGCCGCCTGGCTGGTTGCAATGGCATCGGCGACCACGGCAATGTCGAGGCCGGCACGCTCGGCGATGGCCAATCCTTCCGCCGCCGACGCGATCTGCACGGCGCCCATCATATTGATGATCAGTTTGTAAGCGGTGCCGGCGCCGACCGGACCGAATCGAATGATGCGCCGAGCCAAAGAATCCAGAATTCCACGTGCGGATTGCAGATCGTCCGCATCCGCGCCCACGAGCAACGTGAGGGCGCCTGTCGCCGCAACATCCGGAAGTCCGGTAACGGGCGCGTCAATGTATCGAAGGCCCCGTGCTTTACATCGGGCTGAAAGATCGCTGACCCAGTCATGGGACAGCGTCGAGCATTCGATGGCGAAAGCGTTTTTTCCAAGGTCGGCGGCGAGAATACCGTCCCGCTCGAGCCAGATCGCTCGCGAAGCGACATCATCGGCGACCATCGAGATGACTGCATCTACTCCGTGGCACGCCAGCCTCGGCGACTCAAACAGCCGTGCCCCGCGCCGTACGAGAGCATCCGCGCGCGAAGCCGTGCGGTTGTAGAGGTTGAGTTGGTGCCCGGTTTCGAGCAAGCAGCCGGCCATTCCCTGACCCATATTCCCAAGACCGACAAACGCGACTCTCGGCATATTTCCTTCTCCCAGTATCGTCCGATACTAGCGTACCGCGTGTGTTCCTGATCCATGGGAGAATTAATTGCCCTTGGGGTCCATAATAATGCCCGCAATGGTCATGCAGGAACCCTCATGAGATATCTCGCCGCACTTCCGCTCCTTCTCGGACTATCCTCCACCGCATTCGCGAATACCTTCAGATTGGAGTGCGTGGACAACTATGATGGGAGAACCCGCCTCGCCCTGATCGAGATCAATACCGATGCGGCGACCATCAAAATCTACTCGGAATCCAATCACGATTGGAAATTTGCGGTCGACGTGTCGATTGCCGACGCGACCATCTCCTATGTCGATCACGCATTCAACGACGCCGCAACCGCGGCGACCTCTGTCACCATCGACCGCGTGACGGGAAAATACTTCGCCAATATGGCAGGCCACCCGCGCACAGACGGCCGGTGCAAGAAGGTCCCCTCAGACCAGTCTTCTTAGATTCCATCGATCGCGGCCGCGTCGCCATTTTTCGCGCGAGAGTTAGCGGAGCGGCGATGGCGGCAGCTCAATTGATTCTTGCTTCCCTGGTCTACGCCGCGAGCGATGAACAGGAGGCGATGATGGCTTCCACTTTGGGGGCAAAGACCCGCCGCGGAAAGTTCGCCGACAGCCACAGCTCCGTTCTCGACAGAAGCCGCCGGAGAAACACCGCCAACGTGGCGTCGTCCAAACCGGGAGACGGCCGCTCATTGCCCGTGTTCAGATAGGCCGCCGCGAACAACACCAGCTCCGCTCGCGCCTCATTGACCTCGGCGTTTTCGTAGCGGGACACAGTCAATAGATCAGCGGGTGTCGCGGTCATGAGCGATAGAATCGACAGCAGACTCCGAGCGCCTTCGGGCGCATGAGCCAAGTACTTACTTGCGACGGGCATGCCGGCGAGGACGGTCACGGGGTCTGGCGAATCATGAAAGAATTCCAAACTGTTGAGATGAAGATACCAAGTCCACGGTTGATTGCCATCGACCTGCATCAACTCGTCTATGTACCATTGATACGGCTCCGGCACTTGCGCGTCGGACTCCGGTAAGAGCCATCGTCTGACATCACCAGGTGTGCCGCGCAATTCTCGGCGCATGTGCCCCCATAAACCCAAGGCCGTGATCATGCACATCGCCCGGCCCAGAGTCTGGCGCCAGTTCAGGTATTCGGAAGTTCCGGATTTCCGAGGGCTCCGACGCACCACTTCGCGAAGCGCTCGAAGCGCCCCGCGCGCCAGGCGCTGAATGTCGACGTGCTCGGCTTTCGTTCCGCCGTATACGGCGGAAGAAAACCGTTCCGGCTGCCGCGACTCTCCCAATTCCAATTTGAGCGACACTTCTGCATAGAAGCTGAAGAAATTCAATAGATGAGCGACCACGTCGCTCCTCCCGTCTCCCTCGAACCGCCTGATGCCGTCCGAATCAAATCCATCATCCCCGCGATCCGGCGCCACCGGCAGAGGCGGCACGCCGCTCTCTCCCCCGCCATCGCCGCCGCTGCCTCGCACATAGGTGCGTCGCACAAATTCGGCCACGGTTTCGAGGCTATCGAAGGGCACCTCCTCGCCCTCGACAAAAAGCCCTAACTGCGAGTGGCCTAACCGAGACATCGATAGGCCGACGGAACGCGACCCGAGGGTTTCCGGTTCGAACAGCGGCGGGCCGATGAACGCCACCGCGGCGTTCTCTTCGAGGCGGCTCCCTTTTACCAAGTCGCTCGAGCGTTGAGCGGCTATCGCCCTGCCGCCGCGGGGATCGATGGCATCGATGTACCAGGTCACGCGCGCACCCGGCCGTTGGTGGTAACCACCCGCATCGCGACGCCCTCTGCATTCAGCGCGCGATTGGCCGCGAGGCGTTGCTTGCGCCACTGCAGCTCACCCATCGACGGACAGGGCCCCAGTCGCGTGCGTTCACCGATCTGCATTTCCGCGGCCGTGTCGGGCGCTGACACCCGCGCTTCCTGCAAGTCGAGCGCGCTGAACGTATCTATCTTGAGAACTTCGAGATAGTCCTCGTCGTCCAGGATCGCGCCTGAAATGGCCCCTGTCGTCAGTCGGCGGCTGGTATGCGGTAGCGCGTCGAATGTCTTGAGGACGGCCATGCTCCCAAGGTCACTCGACCATTTCCCGATCATCTCGGACAATTGTTTTTGCAAGCCGGGAACATAGGGAGCCGCGCCGGCGGGCGTACTCGGCGGACGTATCAAGTCGTAGCTGTTGCTGTTGAGCACAGTCGTGCCGGCATCTACCAACGTGCTTTTGAGCACCAGACAAATGTCACCGTAGAAGCGAATGCCCGAACCATTCACTTCTACCGCGCCAAAATACAAATTATCCGGCTTCAAGCTCGTGCAGTGCTCAATGATCTGATCCACCACCGTCCGCAACGCTGACGGCCCCTTCGCCGGCGCACCGCCGAGGCGCGCCTGGGCGACAAGGTCATAGGTATTTTTGTAAGGTTTTTCAGTGCCGCCCGGCCGACAAAACGACGACACGTGCACGGCGGCAATATTGAACACAACATGCGCACCCGCCGAACTGTCGATGTCAGGCTTGTCCGGGCCCATGCCGCTAACTACACGGACGACCATGTCGCGATTGGCCTCGGCCATGGCATGCTTCGACTTATCGCCAAGATACTGGTCTAGCCACCTATCGACTTCATCCTTCCACATCGTCATGCGCGAATCCTGCGTGGCAGCTCTAACACCAAACCTTCACCGCGAAGGCGGAGCCGTCTCCAATGCCGGCTTCGCTTCCTTCTTTTGTGATTCTTCCTTCTTTTGTGATTCGGCCGCAGCATGCGGACCAGATTTGATGTACTTGTAACTCGTGTAGCCCACGTCGCCGGCGATAAATGCGAGACCGATGATGAGCAGTCCGGTTTGCAAAACATTCGCAAACCGGTACTGTTCCCGATACTTTTCAATGTTGTCTTGGGCTTTGTGGTAGGTTTCGATCGCTGCAGTCTTGGCCGCCTCATCGCCCGTTTGATGTTGCCATATCGCAGTCCCGACCTTGCGATACTCCAAGTAGAAATCTTCCCACTTCTGAAAGTGCAGTATCCCGCACAGCAGCGACAACAGCAGTGCCGACCAACCAACGAGCAATAGCTCCAACCCGCACAAGTCCAGGACTCCGCTGAACAAGTCCTTGTGAAAGGTTACGGTGAGAGCGAATACGCCGGAGGCCAGGGTGATTAGAAGCTTGAGCCGCTCCTTACGGTAATCATTTCCAATGGTAATGTCTCTATGGATGAGTTCGTGAATCTCACCATAGGTCACTTCTGTCGTTCCGGAAGTGGTTTTCCAACTCTGCGCCCAGGTCGGTATCCTGGATTTATCGCGGGCCGGGGCTTGTGCAGCGGTTTTCTTTGTCATCGCGGCTTCCTTGCGGTGATTCTATATATTACACCCCGCGGCCTTCCGTGCACCAAGGCTACCTCGGGGATGTAGATTCGCCGGTTAGGAAGCCACCGATCGCCCAATTCGCAGAGCGCCCTGCAATTGACGGGCAAGCAGCCACAGGCGCAGTATTCAGTCGCTCCTGATCTGCAGAAAATACGAACAGAAGAACCTTTGCCGCGTTACGTACCGGCGGTGCAAGCGCGCCGCGGGGATGAAGATCCCGGCGCCACGGCAGGCAATAGTCAAGATCAATTCGGACGGAGATAGGGAGCGAGGCGAAGTTGCCGCCAGGCACTGATTTCTTGGATTTGATAGTTCCATTGACAATCCGCGAGGATCAACGGACCGCTGAAGTACACAAATCAAAATCTTCCTGCGGGGCAACAAAAGTCAGCCCACTCGTTACCCCAACTGATTTTGGGCGGTTCGGCTACTGAACCCCGGACGTTCCGCAAAAATGTCCAGTGACTGTTGTTGCTCGAATTTCTCGCCGTCATTCCGGCGTGAGGTCCATCCTCGACTGGAGATTCCTACTAATATTCTTCATGATTGCGTAAATGCGCGATAGCGTTGTGCTTGCTGCGAAGCACCTGATCTCACTGCAGCCAAGCTCGTGCGCACGCACAGTTCAGTGGTGCGAGGGTGTATGTCAATATTTGACAAAGGCGGCTCCATGGGCAACGACCTAAGACAACAGCAAATGCAGCAATTGCGCCAGCAGCACCAACGCTTCGCCGAACAGTCGCGCCACGCAATGCAAGCGCAGATGGAGCAGCTGCACCAGCATATGAAGCGCGCGCAGCAGCGAGCAAACACATCACGAACCACTACCCGCGCCCCGCGGGCTCCGCAGCCCGCGCCGCCATCAACTCCCGTTTCGGTACCAACACAATCCCGCGAGGCCTCTCCAGCGCAGCTGCCTTTCTCCGCGCGGCCACTGGCTTTCACTGGCACGGTCCTAGCCGTGAGCGCCGTGATCTCGATTTTCTTGGTATTAACCGTTGTCAACCGCACGTTCGGGGTTCTATGGTTTGTGATCCTTACCAGCGTCCCCACCGTCGTTGCGCTTATCTATAGCGCCCTGCAGCACTCCCATCTGTTGGCCGAAGAAACGGCAGCCACCACCGCATCTTCAGCCCCACTCTCGGCCCCGACCGCGTATGCCGCCGCTCCGCTCAGTGCAGCGGCGGTTGCGGTGCCCGCACAGCCGCTTCGCGCGGTGAACCTGACGGCGCAACAGGCCCTCGCCTGGGCAAAGCAACTGTATTCACAGGGTAATTTCGCCAGCTGCGCGCGCGTTCTTGACCGGCTGCTCCTGGAGGGATCGGTGCGAGCCCAGGCGTTGTACTGGCTCGGACTGGTGCACTTTGCGCAGCACCGACTGATTGCTGCGGCGGGATGCTTCCTGCAGGCGAGCGCCGAGAACCCTCGCGACGCCAATTCGCTCTACTACCTCGGGCGTATCTCACAACTGGAAGGCAATGCGCTCACGGCCGCGCAAATGTATGCAGCTGCCATTGCGCTAAATCCCGCGCATCGCAGTGCCCTGGCCGCGATCGCGCGGATCTAGGAGGCGCAAGTGCCAACCGCAGGCGCGAGCGCCGCACCGACCGATCCTCTCATCGCGAGAATCACGCAGATCAACCAGCAGCGCGATGAGGCCATCTCGTATCTGAAAGACGGGCTTGATAACAATAGCTCCTCTCAGTTCTTGGCCGGCTTAGGTTTTGTGAAAGCAGCTGCCGATACTGCCCTGACCGTCTACGGGGCTACAGTTCCGGGCGGAGATGTGCTCGAGAAGCTCTACGACAAGGTGGACGAGATCCATGATGCGGGGGGCCCGGATCCCAGCGTCAGTGTCGGGGAGCGGCTGCTGAAGGCCGCCGGAGCACTTACCGAGACATTCGAAAAGGATATAGAGCGCTCCCTTGGCAAGTTCGGCCGGCTCATCACCGCGGGGCCTGAGTTCGGGGAGGCCGCTCACGACATGTGGGAGGCCATCGAAAAATACCAGGAGGCAGGTGAGGAAGGGGATACCAAAAAGAAGGAAGAAGATCGGTATGAGGGCCAACAGAAGGTCGAGAGCGCACTCGCTCATCTCATCACGGCACTTGCAGCTACCGCGGGACTAGAAAACGCTAAGGAGAGGGCCGAATTAGTCGCGAAGATGATGGCCATTCGCGAGGAGATCAACCAGGCGTTCGAACGACTCGGCGAAGCCAAGGATCAGAAGGAAATTATCGAGAAGCAGCGTGAGGCGATCAACCGGCTGTACGATCGTATGGTCGAGCGCGCAAAAGCGCGTGCAAAGCTTTTGGAGTTTGATACCTCGAAGCTGCCTCCGGTGCCGCCCGCGCGTGCATTCATACCGAGCCTTGAGAAGCTCACTTCTGGGCCGTCGCGGACCCGCAAGAAAGCGCACACCCCGAAGTGGCTCGCCACGGCCACCAAAGGCTCACGGCCGCTGCCCTCGCTTGCTCCCGTGTCCGATCGCGCCGCCGTGCTGACCCCGCCCGCACCGGCGCAGCGCCGAGCGATCCATGCCTCTCCTTATGCGGCCGTTCAGGGAAAGTCCGGTCGTTATGTGCTGATCCCGAAGGAAATCGTCCCTGACGGCATCGCCAATGGGACGTGGACACCCGATCAGGTCCTTGAGCCCAAAAACGTGCCCGCGGCCGGCTGGCAGCCCACGAGCGCCAGACCCCCGATCGCACAGCCCACAGGTGCACCCGTTCCTGACGGTGGCACACTAGCGGGAACGGCTGTCCCGCCGGCCGCCCCCGACGAGGAGGTTGATCCGTTCAATCCCTCGATACCGAGCGGTTCGCCGCAAACCGCCTTCGCTCCGGTGGCAAAGCCGCCCCCGCCGCGAACGGCGGAACCTGCGGTCACCGGAACTTCGGGCATCCCGCCCGCGGTCACCGCCGCGCGCGCTCCCGATTCATTCAGACCCGCGTCCGCACCTCCGCCTGCGGCCCCGGAAAGTCCGCTCATTCCTCGGGGTACATGGCCACCGTCAGCACCCACGACAGTGCTTGGCCCGATGCCCGGTGGCCCTGGGCCGTCCGTCCCGACGGATGTCGATCCCTCCGCTCCGCTTATTTCATTCCCGAGCACCGGTGGACCGCCAGATGACGGCGTACCCGACCCCGATGTTGACGGGACTGACCCTGACGATGAGCAATTTCTCGACACAGCACCCCCGTCGCCGCCGATTGAAGATCCCGACGCCACGATCGAGGTACCGGATCCGGAAGACGCTGGGCTGCCAGCCGCTCCTGCGCCGCCTCGGTACATCATCTCCCCGTCCGATGGCAGCGCGCCTTATATCGGCACGCAGCCGGATTTGTCTCCCGGGGATTCGCCCGACAATTACATCAAGTACGATTATCCGACAGGCGTCGCGACCGACGCTCCGGCGGCGGAGGTTCCTGCCGAAATAGAGGACGAGCAAGCGCTAGCCACATCGCCCGCGTTGTTACCCGAGACCGCAGCGCCGACGCAGGCCGCTACCGAGGCTTTGGGACGTCTCGGTGAAGCCGGAGATTCCCTGGACCCATTCAGGGAATCCTCAGACACTCCTTCTGAGGTCGAAGCTCCGGTGGATACGGCTCCGGAAATGGAAACTGAAGTCGACGATACTGAGACCGATCCGACTCGCGGCGACGCCGCCTCTTTGGGCGGCGGTGCCGCAAGTCTCTAAAGAGCTGTCGGCGCAAGCGCTCCGAACTGAGCTTGTCGACAAATAGACCAACGATCGTTCGATCCAGGGAGGGAATTGAAAACGGCTATTAGCTTGCTGAATCTAAAGCGATTTTCGAGAGTTCGAAAAAATTACCCTCAATTTGACCCGTAAATCGCGTGGCTGTTGGTGGACGTCGGCGGACGTTAATAACCCTACCACCGAGTTCAAGATTCGAGGACATATCCCAAAGTTTTATAACCCTTCTCACGCTTCGCGGCCATTCGTGCGAGCACGGGCACGGCGCTGTCGACGTAGTCGTACACGATAACCTCTCGCTTTCCGTCATGTTCACGATGCAGGCGACCGACGTATTGCGCCAGTGTCCCGGTCCATGAAATTGGCATGACGAGAAACAGCGTGTCCAGGCGCGAATCGTCAAATCCTTCCCCGAGATAGCGCCCGGTTGCGAGCACCAATCGCTCCCCATTTCCGCCGGACTGCAGGCCCGCCTGCGCGCTACGAAGTTCCCCTGCCGCCATTCCTCCATGCAGGACGACGAGATTCCGAGTAAATCGTTCAAAGCGTCCTCGTAGAGTTTCCAGATGATCGCGCCGCTCAGTCAGGATCAGCGGACACCGACCCGCTTCAAGTGCCGTCAGGACGTCATCGAATATCACCGAATTGCGCGCCTCATCGCGGCCGAGCGCAGAATAGATGGCTGGCATGGACATTGGAGATCCTTCCAGCTCAGGCGGCAACCTGAAGTCAGTGCGTCGAATGCGGACCTTGTGATAGAACCCCCGCCGCAAGGCTTGGGATTTGGCGTCCACGCGATGACGCACCGGTCCGCACTGCATGAAGATAATCGGATGGTGCCCATCCTTGCGGGTCACTGTCGCGGACAGTCCAAGCACATACCGCGCCTTAGAGCGCCGCGCGACTAATTCGAAGCTAAACGCGGACAGATGATGACACTCATCCACGATGAGATGACCGTAACCAGCGATCTGGTCCGACACCTCCGCCTTGCGGACGAGACTTTGTATCAATGCAACGTCGATTCGACCCGTGGGTTTACGGCGACCGCCACCAATCGTACCCACATCAGCAGTGTCCACCGACAAAAACTGCTGGAGGCGCTCGACCCACTGCTTCAGCAACTCCTTGCGATGCACCAGCACCAGCGTGTTGACTCGTCGGTGGGCGACCAGTGCCGCGGCGACCACGGTTTTGCCGAAGGCGGTCGTCGCCGCCAGAACACCACAGTCGTGCCGCGACAATGCGTCAAGTGCGCTTCGTTGGTCATCCCGAAGGGTACCTAGAAAGCGATAGTCGAGATTCGCACCGGTCTCCAGTAGATCCTCTATGTCAACCTCAATGCCGTGCGATCGCAGCAATTCGAGCGTCTCTTCGAAGCAACCGCGTGGCAACGCTACGTGATTCCTATGCAGCGACGCGCAGGAGATGATTCGTGGCTTGCCGAATGTCGGCAGCCGCATCGCCTGTGCCCGGTAAAACTCGGGGTTCTGAAAAGCCGCCAATCGAACAAGCACCGCGACCATGGAAGGCGGAAGCGCCGCACGATCTATGTAGATGCCATCCGACAAGACAATCTTTACGCGCTCCGGTAGTGGCTCCGTCACTCGATCAGTCGAGTGCCGCTGCGATGGAGCCTGCCGCCAGGGCTCATCACCATTCTCATCGGCGACGGGCATCCGAACGCCTAGGACACGATCACGTGCTTCCGCCTGGCGAATGAAGTCGTGGACTGCCTGCGGCGCGAGATGGGAAAGCGAGCTGAGAAATGCCCATTGATCCCGGTGAGGAAGAAGATTGTCATCGACAAAGACGCTGTTGCCGTAATCGCGTGCACGCCGCTGAAGTGGCAGTGCGATAAGATTGCCAAATCCACCCTTAGGCAAAGTGTCCTGGCTGGGGAACATTCGATCGTAGGACGCGAATCCCACTTCTGGTCGACGTTGCAGCGTTTCGGTCAATAAGGTGGCGCCCAACTGGCGAGCATCTCTAGCGGGAATCGGCTGCGAAAAAAAGATCCAGACGTGGCCACCCTTGCCAGATCGAGATCGCTCGAGCGCAGCGGGAACCGAGTTTAGGCGACACGACTCTATGTAGGCGAGAGCATCGACTGACCAGTCGTTTCCGTCGAAATCCACCGCCAGAAACCAGCAGGTTTCATCGACACGGACCGGGTACACGCCAGCCACAAAATCCGCGTTGTTAGATCGGCCTGGATCGGTCCCGCGTAGATGACTGGCGATTACGTTGTCCGACAAAGGAATGAAGGCCTGGTTTGGGCACTCGCCGCATTTCACCTGTGGTTTTCCGCAAAGGCCTCGTACCCATTCATTTGCGCAGGCCGGTGCATAGCCTGCCTTCCCGGTATTGCGATTTTCCCATCGCACCGGAAACACTTCCGACCGACCGGCAAATAGTCGACGAAAGAGTTTGATCTTTTCCGCGGCCGTAGACGCCACAGTCACCGACGCATCAGATTTGCAGTTCGCGTCCGGACCCGGTGATGACGCCAAACGTTCGAGGCGGGCTGTCAGCGCGTCGCGCTCCGTATCGAGCTCCTTGAGTCTCGCCCGTATCGAGGCAATTTCAGTCTCGTTGTTCAGCGCCATATGGCTTGCTCGTCTCGCGCATTTCCCCCGACTGCGTTTCCAGGCCGTGCCAGCTCTCTAGCGGGAAGGGTCGGCGGCTGGCGGGAAACATTCTCAGGGGCGAAACGCAGGCGGAATCGGTGCCAGTAAATCCAGTTTCGCCGCCACACTCCGGCACGCAACAATAAGATCTGCCACAAGGCGCTCATCCACATTGAGATCGCCTTCGTATTCTCCAAGGTTGCGAACCGAATGACACTTATCCAGCACGCGCCACACCTCCGGACCCAAACCGAGCGTATGGGGCAATGTTTGAAAGACGATGTAGCGATTGGTCGGCCGGTATCCATGCCAACGCAGGGCGGCCAAACAAAGCGCGTGCGCGGCGTTGTAGGCAAGATCAAAGCGGCTTTCTAGCGCGTTTGAATTCTTTGCGGAATCAGTCAAACGGGCTATTGCGGATCGCCTTAAGCCGGCGAATTCCTTCGCGTCAGGCGCTTCCTTTTGAAGCGATCTACCGGGGCCAGTCAAATTCTCAAGCGGCGAGGCCACGACCTTCTCCGATCACCCACAGTTTTGGCTGCGCGAGCACACGCTTGACGAAGGCATTATCGTCCCGAATCCGTTTGTCAATTTCGATTGGCGAATACAAGGTCGGGTTTACGGTTCGCTGCAGCCGCTTCGTAGCAGATTCAAGAGCGGCGAACAGTTCGGCATATGCGACCTTCTCGCTTATCACCATGAGATCGATATCGCTTTTCGCGGTATCCTTCCCCTTCGCGACGGAACCGTATATGAACGCTTGATCGATCTGCGCCGCTAACGGCGCGAGAGCCGCTCGCAAAACATCCACCAAGCCCGAAGTCTTCAAAATCAAACCACGAAGTTCCTCGAATATTGGCGCCGATGCATTGGCTTGATAGTGTTTCTGATTGCCCACGCGCCTGACTGTCACTAGCTCGGCGGCCTCTAGCTGGGCGAGTTCACGCTGAACTGCACCGGACCCGGAACATGCCAAGGCGATCAGCTCGTTTGCGTAGAAACTACGTGCATGATTTCCAAACAATACAGCCAAGACCCGCTGCTGTACCTTCGTAAACAGTGCGTCGGCGACGCCGGAGCTTACCGGTGCGTGACTATTGGGTTTCCGCTTCTTAGTACCCATTTTGGGTATCTTACTACCCAATTTGGGTATTGGCCAGGGAGGGAATCGCCTTGCGGTCCGTCCGCCCGACTCGATTTGCTCTGCGCCCGCGGTCAGCCTCAATAAAAGAGAATCACGTTCACGACCCTCTCGCCAATTGCGCTTCCCGTTATTAGTCGCCCGAGGCAATTCTCCCAAGAAATCATAACCGGAACTTGGGGAGCGCTCCAATCGCTTCCAGACGTGCCTTAGACTGAGGTTTCAGCGACGAAAGAAGCTTCCGTTGCTAAAAAGTCACGATTGGATCAATCGAAACATTGAAAAACAATGACCACGCACTGGCATCCGAGGCGGGGGAGATCGTGAAAATCGGCACGGGTTTGCCATTGTCGACGGATATGTACGCCTCATACGCTGGAAATCGCGCCAGGGCGCCATCAAAGGAGACGCTGCGCGAATTGGTGTCAAGCGTTACGGTCCCATGAATCTTGATAGACGGCGACAACGCGACCAAAGGGTTTGCGGCGTCAGCGTCGACCGTGTACGTAATTATCCCGCTAGCCGATTTTGGCTCTCCAATGGCTATGTTCTGATTCGAAGCTGTCCCAGTATTCAGCACGGTGCCTGTCGTGCAGTCAAATCGTATGGTTTGTCCGATGATAGGAGTCCGATTCTTAGCGTTCGCGACACCTGCGGCAGAACTGTCAAATTCAGAAATGATTGTTATCTTCGCGTCGGCATCTTCTGATGTACTAAATGAGCGATCGTTCGTGTTATAGCAAGTGTTATCGACCGGAATTCCTGCGATGTGCGGACCAGGGATCATGAAATGACCAGCGCTCTTTGGCACGGGTGTAACTATATCGAGGCCCGAGTTCGGTATGAACGCCTTGAACCAGATTTTATAGTGAGCCGCGCTCGCAACGTTCGCTAGGAAATAGAATCCGATCAATGCCAATAACACACGTAGTGAAATAAACACGACGATCACCTCCTATGCTGGTTGTCGATCCTCATAACCGCCGATCCCGTCGCGTTGCCGGCATCATTCGGAATTCCACAACCGACCTTCAACAAGATTCTTTTCGACCTAGACGCGACACCAATATCTCGCGAGAAGAGCGACATGACTGGTCGTCCGTTATAGGGCACGCTGTACATCCTGTGCATATCCATTCCTCAACTCCTCAACTCGTTGGTTGAGTCTTTCCTTTCCTAGTTGACTGAATTGAGCAGGCGCACCCGAAATAGCAGGCCATTCACCGCACGTAGATGCATTACAAACTAACTTTCAAACCAGCTTTGCGCAGAATCCCGTTTACAGTCTTTTTAGTTTGATTTATCGGATCCGAGACAGACTTTCTGAGATCGTTGTTGGGACCCATGCCCAGTCCCTTAAACGCTGCATCCCGGGCCGCGTTAACCGCACTATTTGGCCCGCCCAATGGCTTTCCCTGAAGAATTTGGTTGAAGTCTACATGGGTTGCTTTTTCCGGCAGAGCAAGGCTCAAACCCAATGTGAAATAGGCAGCGGCGGCGTCCAACATCGTCTGCAGAAATTTCTGTGTCTGCGGCGTCAAGCACCCCTCACTAACTTTTTTGTCAAACTGCTGCAACGCTGACTGCCGTTGAACGACGGTATCATTTAGTAATTGGAGAATATCGTTCCACTGATTATGTGTTGGATCGTAAATATGACGAGGATCAATTTGCGGCTGGCCTGGGGAGGGGTTTTTGTTTTGTTTGTCGACGTTCGCTATAATCGTTGTGAATTCATCAATGAATGGCTGGAACCCAGCCGTTATTTGCTGTTCCCCCTGAGCTTTTGCATCCGCGCAAACATCCGCTTGCACGCCACGGGAAAGACTTAAAAGACCAAGCGAAACAGTTGCCACTAGTGAGACAGTCTTCGGTAACGGCATAATCACTCCATGATTAGGTTGTTAGTGAACTGTTTCAGGCCAGTTCGAGGTCATAGTCTGGCTGTAGAATCGTACATCGTCTCCGCGTCGTTGTGAACAGGAGTCCGTTGATAACTTCAGGCCAAACCTCTTTTCACGGAACCACATTGACCCTTTCTACGATCCAACGCGCCGCCAAAGTCATTTGGGCGGCGTGAGCCCTAAGGAATCTGAAAGAGCCGGACGAAGATGCCGACGTGTCCGCCGAATCCTGGGAAGTCCAGAGCCACCGAACACTGAGTAGTTCGATTTCGAAATCGGGAATTGAGCTAGTTTGCTGGACGCTAAGAATTTTCGCCTTTCGGAATGACTACCTTCAGAGCTACCCTCACCGTTACCCTCACGGCATTAGTCAGCCGCTATCTCGAGACATATTTTATCAAGATAGAATAGGGCGCATGCACACTCCAATATATGCTCTGTTAATCGGGCTGGTTCTGTTCGCAGCAGTCCTAAGCGTCATCGCAGCCAGATTCAAACCCCGCGACGGCGCGCTCTCAAAACCCTGGCCGCTCGAAGCGAAACGCCAGTTGCTAACCGAGCGGGAACGCGCGCTGTACCAGCGGCTCGTCCAAAGCTTGCCGAACCATATTGTCCTCGCGCAGGTGCAGCTCCTGCAGGTCCTCAATTTCCAGCGCGGCCGCCGCACCCACGCAATCGTCAACCGCATCAGCCAGCTCTCGCTCGATTTTCTGATCTTAAATCCCGACACGAGCATCGTCGCGGCCGTTGAACTCGATGATGCGACGCATGCGCGCGAGAACCGCCGGCAGGCCGATGCCCGCAAGAACCACGCGTTGCAATCCGCCGGCGTTCCTTTGATCCGCTGGAACGCGAAGAGCCTGCCCGACGCGTCCGCCATATTTGCAGCCATACCGGCCAAGACATCCGCGACACTAGCCAAGCAATGACGTTCAAAATTCTCACTCCGAGGTCTGTTGCGTTGCCCCGAAGGGCACCGACCTACGCAGAATTTCCCCCGCTTGACAGGGAGGGAATTGAACGAGATGCGAAAAGCCTATTAATTACTGCATTTTTGATGACACGAAATCTGAGTGACCCGTGCTGTTACCCACAGCTAATTTAGCAGAAAAGGGCTACTGAACCCGGGACACTCGGCTAGAATTCCGCCCGATTTTTCGACGGGCATCGGGGGTCGTAGAGAAAATAGGGACAAATCTTAGCGTGCTACAAATCCCTTTCTTGAAGTGACCCCCACATCATCTGAGCCACACGACCCAAGAGATCACCATTCCTACCGAGGAGGAAGGAGTTCGGACGGTAAGTGTGCGAGCAAGGCAATGCAGAAGGCCGCAGCGGTATGGCAAGCGTACGCCGTCCACTCCGGACTCCGCTTGAATCCTACAACGTCGCTGATACCGCGGATGGCGAGGACGGGATATTCCTTGTCACGCCGGCGCGCCGCAGCATAGATGCCCGACAGTTCCATCTCGACCGCCGCCACGTCGCGCGAGGCCCGGCGCCAGATTTCCAAGATCTGAGTACTCTTGATCAGGCTTCCACTGGCGGCGATGGCCCGCGTCGTGAATATCGGAACGGTGCGATGCCCAGCGACCCCGAAAAAGCGATTGAGGCTCGACCTCGTATCCTTCCGCCAACCGTCGTCGCCGTAGAAGTTCGCCTCGGAGAGGTCGACACCGGGTCGCAGCGCCCCGATCCGGTCCTTCGCGTTCCAGCCAGCCAGGTGCGTGTCGAGGGCCGGAAGTAACGCCACGAGATCCTGGATCTCCTTCTTCATCGGCCCACCCTGATTGACGAAACTCGGCGGGCCATCCTCTCCGAACGCCCCGACGGTAAAGTCGTGAAGCCGACTAGCGATCACGACGTCGCCGAGGGTAAACTCCGTGTCCGGAGTAGCCCCTGCGATGCCGACCACCACGATCAAACGCGGGTCCAGATCCTCGATGGCATCCCGAGTGGCGTCCTGAGCGGCATTCGGCCCCTGCTCGAGGGTGCGAAGGACGGCCACGGTGTACTGGCCCCCTTCGGCATTGTCCACGACGCCCCCGGAGTATGTCCGGTTCCTTCCGCGAATTAACCGACGGTCGGCGATCCGATCGAGCACGGCTCGATTCTCGTCCTCGCGAATCGTGATGATCGCGACGTCGATCTTATCTTTGCTCGCTGCTCCGGCATTGTCCTCCTGCGGATCCCCACCCGAACGAAGTCTACCTGTCGGACGTTCCCTGGCCGCCTCGATTTCCAATATCTCTCTTACTGCTTTCAGCCCATCAAGCACCTTATTCCTCGCATAAGATCCCGGGCCATTTTCCTGCACCTCATGCATACGAAACGCAACATCCGGAAAGTACGGTTTCAATAATTGTTTCGCTAGGTCTATGAGCTGATTCGATTCGCTGAAGTAACGGAGCTTCTTTGTTTCATCTAGCTCCTCGGAAATCCTATCGATCTTTTGAATCAAGAGCGCTGATTGTCTCGCCGTCGGCGGTTCACGATATCTGCCGTGATACGCGAGGAAACCCTTACGCGCCTCCTCCAACTCTTCCTTTTTTCGACCCCGTTCGCGCTGCTGACGCTCATTGAGCGCCTGTAATTCAGCTTCGTACGACACACCCCTGAAATCTTTGTACCAGTCTGGAAAATCAGGACCGAGCGCTCCTTTAATCATCTCGATGAGTTCTAAGTTGTTTTCTAATTCAAATGGGATCTCATCCTCAAGTTGCCGCGCCTCCATCTCAAGAACTCGTAGACACGCTTTCCCCAAAGAAAACGCCGCCACAACGTTTACTACCTGCCCCCTAACTAGCCGACGTTGAGTGAACGCGTTGTGATCATGATCCTCTGTCTTCCAGGGATTTGAAAAATATCGATCAATGAGGAACGGAATATGGATATCTGCTTCCGTACCGGTAATTTCTTGGTAGCACTGATAAGGCGTCGGAAGTTCCTCTAGAATAGGCTCAATGATAAAACTAATCCTCGCGCAATCTCTTTCCCATTTCTCTTCGCCCATTTCATCAAATTTGAATTCATCACGTAGTCCTGTTGCACGCTGGACGAGTTCACGAGCCTTCTTTCTGGTCACGAGGGAAGAGCGCCCCAAGGTGCGCTTGAGCATCTTTAGAACATGACCCGCATCGTCAAAATTCCCCGGAATGTTGTGCAAAACGCAAATCATAAGCGCGTCATCCAACCGCTTGACGAGCTCCGGTTTCATCGCCGCCACCAAGTTGTGAGCTAAGGCCGGGTCTAGCGTTTTGTCGATGCTTCTCGCGCTCCTCGTCTTGGATCTAGTCGGCAATTAGGAGTTCCTCATATCGAGGAATCCGGATAGGGAAATGCCGCGAGCGCGACCCACGGGGGGCTTGAGAGTCCCCCCACACATCGCGTAACCCCAATTGATCAGACGATCCTGCAGCGTATCCAACGAGCTTGGCCTGTTATCTTCCCTTAGGCGCGTCTCGAGCGTTCCGGCGGCTCCATTACTGCCGCCATACTGGCGCTGAACTGGAGCAGCGTCAACAAGACCGCCGAACCCGTGTCGAACGCTAGCACGTCCGATGTCGTCGGCAGATGGATCTGTGAAGCGTTTGCGTAACCCAACAAGCAGTGCGTCCGTGGCCTCGCGGGCGGCGATTTCGTGCGACAGGCACGTGTAGATCCGCCCGACGCTGATTGTGAGTGCCAAAGTACGCTCAGAGGCACAGAGGCAAGCCGTTCTGTCACGTTATTCCGAAGACAATTTGCCGCAACCTGCCGGCCAAAAAGGAATCATTACTTTCGACGAGCTGTTAGCTGTCGAGCGGCGGGGATGTCAACGGCCATCCCAGAACCATGACAAACTGGTGGTCGCCCCCGGTTTGTCATAGTCCCCGGCTAGGCTTAATTTGGTCCGCAAGCTCTTCGGTGAACGAACGATTGCCGTCATCCAAAGCACCCACGAATACTTTGTGCAAGGTGTCCAGGTTTGCTGGCGTCCACAACGAAACATTGTCTCGAATCAGGGAACCGTCGAGCTGGAGGCACTGCTGCATCCATCGAGCGGCCAGATCGTAAATTGGTTGCACCTTGAATTCAGAATACCTTGCCATTAGTTACCCCTGCGTTATCAAATGAACGGTCGATTATTTTCGTCAATCAATGGTTGCAAACAAGAATAGGCAGGCATGTCCGGTATCCCAATTCCTTTGAACGAACTAGCAAAAAGAAAGCGCCCCAGTATGCACAAAGGAGGCGGATCATATTCCGATCAGGGGCCGATTCTAGATCGGCCTTTGCATATTTGATGCTCTCCCGCCGCAGGGAGGGAATTCAAGGGATCGAGAAGGCCGCAAATTACAGTGTTTTGCCGCGCGTCTAGAAAGGGTTACCCCACCTATTACCCCCAGTGGCTTTTGCCTGAATCGGCAACTGCACCACGGACATTCAGGGAACACTGGTACCCAACTTTAGCATTGCCTGTGCCACGGTTGGGCGGCGGCGGCGCCGGTCCGAATAATTTACTCGCTTTGAACTCCGCTTACGCTAACCTCCCAGTCACTGCTCAGTTATAGGTGGCATGTTACTCATCAAGAAGATGCACTTCGCGCCAGCGCAACCACATGATTTATAATGCGCTAGCGATCCAATATTAGATTTGAAGCCATCTCGATGCGCTCTCCTACCGACTTGAGCGATCGTATCCCCGCGCGCGAACCGCTCTACCTCAGCATCGAATTGGTCTACGTCCGATTCCGGACCAAGCGTAGTAGTGTCGATCGCTATTGTTTCTCCGCGCCGACCTACTTGAGAGTCACTCCCTCGGCTTTACACTCGGCGGTCGAATTGGGCGTATATGCCTGGCACTTCTCGGCATCAGAAGGGTCGTCAGATGCTAGGTCTTTTGCCGCCTGGCACGCCTCTTTCTTGCTGGGTTTCGTTGCAAGCACGTCGGGAGCCGGATTGCCCAGCGCGGTTGCGGGCTGAACATAACAGTTCATGTTGCCTTGGTTTTTCCGTACCACCCAGTCGTCTGCGTAACTAGCTACTGGAAGAAGCACTAACAAGCTCGCTATGCGCACCACTCTCTCCATATAGATACCTCCTTAGACGCTTTTAAAGGATCTGTCGCCTGGTTATTGCTGCTCAGCAAAAAGGCAGCACCCTCCAAGCCGCATCGCTCGCCTTCTAGCGCGCAAGATGGGAGGCGCTCGAATTCGTGACTAACCGTCGCGTAGCCGTGCTCCGGTCCATGTGGTGAAGATGTTGTCGTTGGCCCATATCCAGCCCGGGCACTGCGTAGCCTTGACGTCGCGGTGGGGTAGGACACGTTGGACTTTGATGGAGTACGCATCCAAGACGAACTGCGCGAGTGCGACCAATTTCGCTTCTTGGGCGGCCGTGGTGCCCGTCACAGTCGAGTACGCCACCACCTCGATGCCAATAGACCTCAAATTCACATCCTTGACACCCGCGTGCCAAGCGGTATCCGAATCGTTCACCATCTGAGTGATACTTCCGTCGCGATCGACAATGTAGTGCGCGGAAACGGCCTCCTTGGTGTTCTTGAAGCGCTGAATCGCTGCCGCGAGCGTGCAATCGGTGTTGTGCAATACCAACGTGTCGATCTTGGTCGAGTTGCGAGAAGCGAAGTTGGGAGACGAGATCCAATTCACGGCAGGTTTCGGAGCGTGGCCTACACCGGTCCCGACGTGAAAATCGAAATTGAACCGTCGTGCTGCCTTCTTCTTCACGGGTTGTTTCTTCGCGGACGCTTTCTTCTTAGCCATGAGGTGTTCTCTGCGTTACAAAAAAAAGGGGGAATTGCAGATCAAGGGCGAATGATTCTGTGTACCCGGACCTTGGCAGCGAAACGCGGTCCGGTCGGCACGAGTGATTTGGATGCATTGATGTCGTTACCTTTCATCGAGGCTGACAACATCAAATCGACCTCCTCGAGTATCAAATCATGCGGGTGATGTGAATCGGCGGGATCCGTTTTCGCGTAGATCACCGCGCGCCAGATCTCATCATCCGCCGGCGGTCCGAGGGTCGATTGCGGTCCGAAGGGCTCACAGGGGGCATGCAAATCGAGATCCACTTCGCTCGTACAAGCTTCGAATCGCTTTATCTCGGTATCGAGATACTCGATGTCATCATGCAACAGTCGCACGCAGAATTTGGGCGACCTTTGTTTCTGATACTCGGCCTGTGCAGGCTCGATCGAGGCGTTGGTGACGCCCCGGCCCCCGACGACGACCGAACTTGGGCCGTAGACCGCAATCTCGATCGGCCAACCTTTGTCGGTGGGCTTCTCGAGCGCATGCACGCGAATGCGGCGGTAAGGCTCTAACTGGAATTGCAGGGTCGTGGGTTCCGAGACCTCCAGACCGCGGAGCGAATGCTCCTGAAAGCGCGCGAGCCCGAGTCGTACGAAGGGCCGCGCGACAGGACCCGGATCGATCGCGACATCGACATACCAGAGATTTTCGACGTGGTCGTACTTCGGGCGGAAGCAGAGGAGGCACACCTGCAGCGGCTCGGGCGGGCTCGATGCGCTCGGCGCGGCAGCAGGATCGCTCGCCGGCACCGGAATAGGCATGTAAATGCGCTGCGGATTGTCGTTCGGATCGGTGACCCCGGGATTCAGCTTATCCACGAAGCGCGCGGCGCCCGAACGAATATTCTCCTGGAAAACCTTGCGGGACATGAGCCACGTCGGATCGGCGCCACCCTCGCGGATCGGGTCACTGCCCCACCGGGAGATGTAAGGACCGCCGGCACCCAACTGGAAGTTCACGTTCGACATGGGCACGAGATCGCCGCATTCGATGCCATCTTGAATATTGGTATTCGGTTCCGGCTCGAAGAGATCCGGCGGCCAAAGAACGAGGGCGAGTTCCTCGCCTTCCCCTGACGAAAACCACCCATGCTCACCCTTCGCACGTCGCATGCGAAGGCGCGCCCGAAAGTGCCTCGAACGCTGGTTACCTTCCTCCGTGACATACACAAACGTCGGCAGGAATTCCACCTTTGCAATCGGATCGGGGCGGCGGGTGGAGGGCAGCCACACCGTGCGCCTTTCCCCTTCGTACTCGAACGCGGCCGGTGAGGCCGGCATGGCGTTCGGCTTCAAGTCCTCCTGCTTCACGAAGTAATTCCAGAACCGCGAGAGCGCCACGTACCGAACGGTGAGAAGACGTGCTCGCGTATCCTGGAACTGCCAGGAGAGTGCGCGGACGCTGCCGTCCGATGCCTCCAGAAGATTAATTACATCGAGCTCGTGTCCGTCACGGTCCTTGATGAGCTCGCGGCATGATTCCTTCTGAAGATCGGCCGTCCTGAAGAGCTCGAGATTCACGGTTTTGAACACGGGCACGTCATCCGTCGATGGATGCTCAGCCGACGGCCATTGGGAGGGATCGTCATTCACGTCAAGATAGCTTGCACGCAAGATGAGCTGTGAAGTCGTGCGAAGATCGAGCGCAGCGATGCCGCCGAACCACGCGGCGAGAGCGCCCGCCTCATGCAGATCCGTGGCCTCATCCCCGGGCGGCGTGGGCGTTTCCCACCGAGGCCACGCCGCGACGTCTCGATGAGCCTCGCTCGTCAGCCAATCGGTCCATTTGTCGGGACTTGCGAAGGTGTGGCGCAAGATCCCCAGGGGATTCTGGTTGTCCTCGTCGGCCACCCGCTGAGGCGCTCCCATGGCATCACGGCGCACGAACACCGGCGCAAAACGGGGCCGAAGGATCGCGTGAGTTGCCGTCAAGGAAACATCCTGGGATAGACCGGTGATGGGGCCGGCGTCGAGCGCGTCGCGAAGATTCCCAGCCACCCAGTCACGCACCGCGGCGAGATTGGGCCTCTGGCCAACCAGAAACTTTGTCCATGCCTCTTTAGTGAATCCGGTTCCCGACCCGAGTGGTTTCAGGTGATGCTCTGTGGGTCCGAACATGCGGATGAGCCCCTCGACCGCCGCGGCCGCGTCCAGCGCCTCCGGCGCTCCTCCACCGACGGCACTGGCGAGCGCAACGACGTGCTCATTGGACTGGAACCAACCGCTAATGACCTCCGGAGACAAACGAGACCAGATCCGCAATTCCACCTCTTCACCTGGAGCAAGATTTACGCCTACGCGTATTGAAGTGACCGACGGTCCCGAAGGGGAGGGGTCGGACGAGAAGTGACCTTCGCGCTCGATCGATCCGAACTCCAACTTCTCGCTCAGAATCCGGCCGACCCTCGCATCTTTGAGCGCATTCACCTCAAGATAAATCGGCATCGCATGGGGAAACCTCACCGCTTCCCGATCGCTATGAAATGTCTCGTACGTCACTGCTTGCTTCTTGGTGGAGTCGTAGATCGGAATGAATCTCCGCTCGATGAGCGCGGCCCTCGGTCCCTTGGTGCGCGCCTCGATGACGAACCCACTCACGGCGGGATCGGGAAAGTACTGCGCCTCGCGTTTTAGAAGCGTCTCGTTGCTCGCCGAATCGATCCAAAAGACCGCGTCTTGGTCCTTACCCGTCACGCTCTCGGCATTGGGGGCGGTACCGTTCGTCCGTGGCGGGAATGTGGGATGTCCTCCCTTCCAACCCACGGGAAGGCCGGCCGATTGCGGGTCGAGGACCACATATTGAAAGCCGCCACAAAGACGCTTGATGGAGTCGCGGGTGATTACGCGAAGATCGTTCAGGATCATGTGAGGGACGATGCCCTTCACCGGTTGAATCGGATGTAACGCCGCAAAAGACTGGGGAACGCCGCGAACGTAAATGACCCGTGCACTGCTCTTGGTGGGCGCATATTTGCTGGCTATCGCGGGAAGTCCATTCTGACTTCTCACGACGATACCGGTAAGCGTGTCGCCGCGATCATCCTTGGGTGGCTTGTTCTTTCCCTGGTAGAGCACTGCGACCACGGGAGCCGCGACCGGCTCATGGCGCCGAAAGACAAAGAACGGGTCGGGGTCGGTTCTCGTGACCGGGGGTATTGTGAGCGGGTGTACGGTTTTGGCGTAGGTTCTCTTGGCCTCCTCCAGCGATACCGAGATGCCGCCGAGACAGATGCCGGCCATGCCAATGCGAAATCCGCGCCCGATCTCGAGCCAGGGCGGCAGGCCGACTTTCTTCGCGAGCGCGCTGTTTGACACCAGGCTCAATGTCACCGAGAGCGGCAGATCGGTCGCCGGGTCGACCGTGATACCCGCGTTGGAATCCGATCCCGACGCATCCGAGGATGGGGCACCGGGCAGCGGTCCCAACCATTGAAGCACGATCTCCTGTGCAACTTGCTGCGCGGCTTTGGCCTTATCATCCAGAGAAGGTTGGTTGTGTACGATGAGGCGCGTCGGAAATTTCACTCCTTGCTCATCGATGCGGACTCGAAATTCCGACCACGACAAATTCGAGGGGGTCGCCTGCATGAGCGTGCGCTGCACCAAGTTCTCGATCTCGTCCTTGTCGAATTTGATCCACCGATCGGCGAGCGTCCGCCACTCGATCTTGGGTTTGTCAGCGCCACTGCTTCCGGACTTTCGGCTGATAACGGCCACATCCGCGCGGAAGCCGATATTAAGATCATTGGCGAATAAGCCCTTTGGTGAGCCCGGGGTGCCGGAGCCCGGCTCACCGCTCCGCTTCCCTGCGTGATCGACTGTACCGGCAAGTTGGGTTGTGACGGCGGCGCCGCGACCGCGGTCATGCAACACGATGCCGGCCGTGCGGGGTGGGCCGACCGCTGAGCCCGCATGCTCGAGCGATTGACCACTCTGCTCGGCGCTCGCCTCGCCTTCGCTCGCGTTGACGTATTGCTCGGCCCGGCTCACAACATCCAGGCTCTCGAGCGCGAATCGCGGGCCGGCGCCGTCATAGTTGCTACCGAGCGTCACGATGCCGTCGAATTGAGGCGGGTTCGGATTGTCCTCGCCGTCGAGCAAATGCAAACCGCGCGCAGTGATTTCTAGTTCCTCTTGGGAACAAACACCAAAATGGAAATCGCTTCTATCGGGACGTAGTTTGGAGGCCGTCCAAAGGGGGATCATCCTCTCGTTCGCATCGAAGCTGGCGCCGAACCATAGAAAGTGATTGCGCTCGCCCTCGGAGAGCACTTGGGAACGCTCCGTGCCCATCGGTAGATCGAACTCGACGTCAATCACAAGACGCAACGCACGGGCAAGCGCGGGGTAAGCCAATAACCCAAACAGGCGCTTCTGAGGTGCGGCTGCCGCAGCGCGCGCGAATTCGTCAAGCTTGTCCGAAACGACCTTGGGGTTTGTTCCGCAAAGATCCCGCTTGTCCACGACGATTCCACTCGTATCGCGTGCCTCATCCGGCCTCAAGTCCATCAGATGCATCGCAATCGCGGTCTGCGTCGCAGATTGAAGGTCCGATAGAGCAGCCTCCGGCGCCAGCGGGGCTTTTTTAGCCGCCTGAGGCCATAGCGAATTGGCAATGCGATGCGTCGGCGCATCGTAGAGCGCGCGGCCAGCTTCGCTCTGGACCGGCCAGCGCTCTTGCGAGTGTGCGCCGCCCACCCACACGGTGCCGGTGTTGCGGAGTGGGGTACGGGCGCGCCGGGTGGCCACCTCGTCCGTATTTAAGCCCGATTTCAGGAACGGCATCGTTCGCCGAAAGATATTCTCCGCAATGGCGGTGTGAGCCTCGACGGCGCTCCGAATACGGCTCGCCAGGGGAACGGTCAGGCTGGGCCGCACCTCCGCGGGGGGTGCCAGATAGCGAAACCGCGTCTCCTCGCGCAACTGGCTCACCGTTTTCATGGCCTTGGTGAGGCCACGCATCGCGACTTGCCGGAGCGTCCAACCCGCCCAGTCATCGGGCGGCGGGTTCTGCGGGGGCTCCTGTCTCGGGCCGGAGAAAAGATGAGGTAGTCCCGTCCAGCGTAGTCGACGGAAATCGTGGCCCGCGGCCGCCGTCGCGCGAGGCGATGCCTCGTTCTCAGAGCCAGGCGACGCGGGCGCGAAGGCGAGGCCGTGCACGGAGCCGGCCGCCCGGCACATCGAATCGGCCACGCGGATCGAATCGAGCCCCGTCAATAGCTGTGCGGTCCTGGCCAAGGGCGCACACGAGACTCGGGGAGTCCCGACGGGGGCCGCGCCCGTGCGCGCGGCAGGCTCTGCGAAGAGTCGCGACGTTTGCTCGGGCTTCTGCCCACGGGTCGTCGTTGCAAGGGCCAACCAGGGGTTCGTCACTGCATCGTAAGCTCCCTTCAATAAGGGATTTTGGGTTCTCTCGTAAGTCTTCAGCAGCACGCACGTATAGGGATTCTTCGAAGTCTCCTTCGGCGGCGCGACGAGAGCTTCCCAAGTCCTCTGCGCGATCTCGAGGTGGTCCTGGCTAACTTCGTACTTGAGTACGACGCCCTGCACCGGAACGCCCGGAACGTTGACGGGTACGTGGCTTGGGTCCGCCGACGCCATCGGCTTCCAAAAAATGCTCAAGTCCTTCAGGCGCGTTTGGATTTCCGTGGGCCACCGGTTTAGCGGGGCTGAAAATTGCGTCTCCTCCTTCTTTGCAGGAATGAAAACGAGTGCTCCCCGGATGACAGTCTTCTTCGACTTGTCGTCGATATAGATACCTGCCGGCACGAACCGAATGGAAACGCCAACGTCGAGCTCATCGGTCATATCCTGTCCTCAAAGAGACGCATCGAAACAGGCCGCGTAGCCCGGCCAGTCGGTTGCCATGTTGGGTGAGGTCGTTTTCACCGTCGGCGGCTTTTCTTGTACCGGCTGGACTGAGTAGGCGGCGATGGAAACCTCGCCTACGGGAGCTCTCAAATCCCCCACGGCTCCGCCGCCACCATTGCCGAAGCCTTTGCCGATCTTGCGAGTAACGCCGACCTCATAACTGATGTCCAAAAACCCCATGGAAAAGGTGAATGTGAAGGTCGCATTCCCATTGAGATCGCCGTCGTCGCCTTGCTCGATCGAAATCAGAAGCGTCGCAGCGATCCCGAAGCAAGCCAGATGCGCAGAACCCGAGGCCAAGAAGAATCCGGACAGCTTCACCGACTCGTATAGCTTTGCAATGTAGATGCCCGTCGTGACGAGTCCTTGCCCCTCGAGGGGACCAAAGCCAAATGCAACAACAGCGCCGAACTCGAAAGAGGCCTCGAATCCTACGATGCTATGGGCATTCGAAATGACGGATAGGAAACCACCGCCGCCAAACGGTAAGACCGAAATCAAAAAGGGACTCTCTCGGGTCGAAACGTTCGCCGCGAAGAGCGCCGGCCGATCGTCGAAGGGCAATGTCATGCTGGCGCCGATGGCGACGTTCAAGAAACTGACTTCACCCAATCCGATCGTACCGCAGTCGATGCCAAACCCGGCGACGATGCCGGGCGGGTATAATTGCGGATGGATGTAGAACCCGCCACCCGGACTCAGCCACGCCTGCAACGCCTGTATGAATTGAGCGGCGGCACCGATTTCGACCTTCCTGATCTTTAAGTTGAGCGCCGGCTTCTGTCCATCCTGCGCATTGAAGGTGACCGGCTCGAAATGCAGCGTAACGACGCCGACGATGTCGACTCGGAAGCTTTTCAGCATGCCCGTCACTTGAACGTGCCGGTCGCTCGGGTTCAAAAGGTTGACGACCGCCTTGAAGCTCAGGCTGAGATGCGGATCGGTGGCATCCTCGTCCATGTAGAAGAAAGGCTCGACGGGTCTCAATGCGGTATTCAGGTCATAGCCCACGTTCACGGATGTGAACGGCAATTCTTTCGTGAGGATGCTCTTGATCGTGTCCTTAAGGCCGTCGGTGATTTTCGAGACGGATATGAGCTGACCATTGGCCGCGGCATCGATGAGTTTGCCGAATTGGTCGGCGATCACGAGGAGTTTCAATTCCCGCTTCTCAATCTTGTCCCGCAGGGTCTTAAGCAGCGGGAGCGCATCATTCAGCTGCTGAATCGGGCCGCCGGCTTCGGTGAGCTTCGACGTGATCGAATTTAGAAGATCCAAATCCGATTGCAAGGCCGTCGAAAGAGCACTAGGCGAGAAGAGATTGATACTGTCATCGCTCTGACCCACCAATAGTCGAAGTGCGATGGAATAGACCGAGTTGCGGTCATCGAGAACCTTCAAGTCCGTCGAGTTCAAGGCGCTCAAGACCTTGGTGTAAATGTTGGCCAGAAACGTGACCGGAAACCCGACCGCTTTGACCAGGTCCGTCGACAGGGCGTCGGCGAACTTCAGCATCGCACCGGACTGGCCCACGAGGCCTACGAGAGCCCGTTCGTTAGCGCCACAGAAGGTCACGATGTCGCCGAAGGTGGGGCGAAGCGAGTGATAAATCTCGATCGCCTGCTCCACATCGGCCTGCGCCTTGATCTTCAGATTCTGAAGTCGCGTGAAGTCTGTGTTGAGCCGGCCCCACAGCTTCGTCGCCCCGTCCGTGAATTTCTGCACACTATCGCCGGCGTACTTCGCCGCATTGACGTCCTCCGCAATGGCCTGCGAGAAACCCACCTTCTTACCGGCCTGGGTGGTGGTGACGAGACGCAGGCTCGTCAGATCCCGAATTAATCGGAATCCCTGCTGCAAGAGCTGATGAGAGTTGTCGAAGAGCGATTGAAGTGTTTCGAGGAGATCTCCCTGCAATTGCTTGAGCTCTTGCGCGAGCGTCTGAAGGTCGCCGCCGGGGGCGGCGAGTGGCACTTGCGTATTGGTGGGGTCCGAAAAATTGGTCGCTGAGAGGGCGTCCATGATCCGCGCGGAAAACGTCTGGACCTCGGTGATCGCCCGCAATCGCAGCGACATGACACGGCCAGCAGCGCCAAAGAGTGCGAGCGGTATCGCCTCACAGGCTTGAGGTAGCTTCGCCACCTCGTCGGCCAACTGTTTGCGCTGGCGTTCGAACTCATCGATGGCGCTCGACAGGCGCGTCAGCGCCCCAGCCGCGGCCAGGCGCGCTTGGGTGACCGTCGCTCCGGCGGCCTTCAGGCTCGCGAGCGCACGATTGAGCTGGTCCAAGACGCCCTTGAGGGTACCATCGGCAGGGGCCTGCTCTTGAAACTTCTGGACCTTGTCCGACCAGACTTGAATGGTCTGGAGGGTCTGGGATTCGAAGGTTGCAAACTGGACGAGCTGAGCCTGCGCCGTCGCGACGGACTTCGCCAGCGTCACCTCGTCCGCGGCGAGCGCGTATTGCGCGTCATTCGACGCGCGCATCAGATACTTGACAACCGTGGCGCACTGGTTCGCGGCGTAGTCAGCGAACAAGCGGGGACCCACGGAGGCCCGATCAACTACATCGAAGAATTGATTGACGAGTTTGACCGCTCGGCCGGTCAGCGCGGAGACCTTCGCGGCTGCGCCGCTCCTCAAATCCTCGATCAATTGATACGCATTGATGAGGAGATCGAGCAGTGGACGCGATAGCACCTCACAGAAGAGCGCCTCGCCGGCGTAAGTCGCAAGGTCCGTGAAGTAGCCTTCGACCTTGGACGGATCAGTCCAGTCGTACGCACAAGCTTTCGGGGGTTCCTTGCCTCCCAAGAGCGTGGGGCCGTCGTTGAAAAGGCCGAGTTGCCACACCAGACCATCGGCGGATTTGCAAATATCGCTGGTGATCGCAAACCGAGCCTGGCCCCAGAGGTCCTTTAGTTGCGCTTCATAGGCAGTGACCAACAAAGCAAGAGGGTCGCGTAATCCGGCAATCCACTTGAGGAGGTCCTGCAGCACCGCGGGGGTAGGATTCGCCGCAATCTGCTCCAGTGCCTGGATGATCTGATTGCCACCCGACAGACACTTTTGAAAGTTGTTCAGAAGAGTATCGAGATGGTCCACATCGGGCGGCGTCGATTGGACGGCGAGCAAGTCGGTCACGAGCCCGCGCGCGGCACTGTCCAGATTCGGATAGAAACCCCTCAAAGAGAGGGCGGGGTTCGCCTTGTCGGGCGGTGTATTCGGATCGAGCGTGTTGCGAATTTGAGCATCGATGGCATCCAGCGCCTTCTTGATCTCGTCGGCCGCCCCACCGAAGGCAGTTTGAAGTTTCTGGATCTGATCCTTAAGTTTGTCATCAATGGCGCTCGCAGCGGAATTCAAACTCTCGAGAAGCTTGGGCGCCGAGGCGAAGAGCGCCGCCTTGATCACATCCTTGATGGGAATCAAACCGAGGATTGTGCCACTCGCCCCGCCAAAGAACTCCAACGGATCGAAACGTCCGCTGAGCGCACTCGATGCGGAAGTTGAGGGATTCTTCGAGTAGTCCGCGGTGGTATTTTTCGCCGGCGGTGCGACGACGGGCTGCGCGTCCGCCGGCCTCGCATTGGCGAGCGCCCTGACGTTCACATTGCGCACGAACAAGTGGGGCGCCGCAGGTACGAGTATCCCGCTGGGTGGGCAGGGCGGTGGCATCACCGGCAGGGAAGGCGCGGTGGCTCCGCCAACAGGGCCCTTGCTTCGAGACAAGGCAACGACCTGGCTACTCGGCTTGCTGACACCGCCCGAGCGATCGCCCGCGCCCCCTAAGTCGATGCCTACCGGCGTCACCGGACCGGCGTAGTCATCGCCTTCATAACCGTGGATGTTGAGATAGATCTCGGAGGGATTCTGCGCGGGCGCGAATCCGTTGTTCGAATAGCTGTCCTCAAACGAAGCTGCGATCCAGGAGGTCGTCCGACCCGTGAATCGTTGCAGCGAACGCACCATCAACTGCGAGAGCACGACGTAAGGGTAGAAAGGTGGCTGATCGGCCCCTTCCATCACCGCATCCATTACATACTTGTCGACGTCGCGGTCCAATCGTCCGCGCGCGCCCAGAAGCCAGCGCTTGGTCTCGAAGGTGGTGTTGCCGGCCGTCGATTCCGGTGCATAGGAACGCGCCGCCCCGTTGTGCTCGGCCGACCGAAGGCCGCTTTGCGCCGGCAGTGCCATGTACCAATCGACTAGCGCGCCCATGGTTTTGGAGCTGTGGGCAGCGGCGTTGTCCACGAAGATGAGAGGCACCGTCATGTTCGACGGCGCGCCGTCGATCGCGACTTGAAAGCGCACTTCATTCCCGGGGCCCAGATCGACACGGGGCCATGCCACGATGACGTCGGGGACGTCCGGGCCGAGATCGATGCGCCCGCTCGGATAGATCCCGTGACAGTCCTTCGTACCCGTCTTTTCAGACATATTGACGATATCGGGCGTTCGGGTCGTCCGCAGGCTCACCATCTTGGCAGGAAAGTCTCGCGCGTCGTAGGGATGCCCGATGCGCGGGAAATTTCGGTCGGGCCTCGAGATCACAATGAATTGGCGCTGTACGAGATACGCTGTCGGAAAATTGCCGCCAAGCGGGTGGTCGCCGAAGAGATGATTGCGAAGGTAGTAGCGTTCGGTAAGGCGGACCCAAGTGCAACGATGCCCGAGCGGAAAGAGGAACCCCTTGTAATCGACATCGCAGACGACGTCGCGCCCGAGGATGGTCGTCTGCTTCCACTTTTCGAGATCAAAGGCCTGATAGTTTTCGTGCGGAGAAGCCGGCGGTTCGAAGAGCGCCGTCACGTCGAGCGTTCCCCCGAGGGAGGAGAGCGTCAATTCCCGGACTGGCATCGCGGGGGGCACGTAGACACCCTGAGGCCCGTCGCCCACATCCAGAACCCAGTAGGGCTTGAGGGCCGGATCTTTCGGGTCGAGTGCGAAATTGGTGGGCGAGAGCCGGGGCGGGTCGGCCGCCTCTGCAAAGGGTTTTCCGTTCTTTTCCGTAACGGGCACGAGTCGCGGGAGCGTCGGCAACCCTACGCCGCTCGAGAGAAGCACCAATTGGTGACGATCAGCTGCCGCGGTGGGGAAGCGAACGCGGCGCGGCTTGCCATCGACCAAATCCCCGCCCCAGGGAACCGAGGCGTCAGGGCTGTAAGCCTGGTTGCCTTCGAGTAGATCGACTCTCAGGTCGGGCGAGTGGATCGCGCGGATGCCGCGCGTGTCCTTCGGGCCCGGCCCCACATTGAGGCGCGCCTGCCAAAGCGGAACGACCGTCGCGTTGGCTTCGTTCTTCCAAGCCTTGATGGTCGTTTGAAAGAGGGCCTGGGCGGTCAAATCCCCCCTTGGGGGAACTGTCGGTGAGATGGTCAGTCTTGCCGGTAACTCGATGGCGGTCTCGCCACAACCGAGCGGCTTCGTCAACGGGTCGAGCACATCGCTCCACCGTTTCTTGAGATCGGCCACCTGAGAAATGTCCCGATCGTACAGGAGGCTCGCAAGGTTCTTTGGCGTCCCGTCGGTCGAGTAGTCCTCCGCCACCTTTGAGACGACCAATGGCAGGACGTCCCAGCAGGTGAGCTCGTCGAGCGAGTAATCGAGGCCCCCTGGCTCCTTCCCCACGCTGAGGGGTACTTCGAACGCGAGCTGCGAGCTACCTGATAACCGTGCTTCGACAAAGGGCGTCGTGGGCGGGTCCTCGGTTTTGTTGACCAAGTCATGCTCCGGGTCAAGCCGCACCCCGTAACACTGTTCCATGACGTGCTGGGGTGGGAACTCCGCGATGAGCACTGGACGTTTTGAGCTACGGGGCCCCGATGTCGCGCCGACGACGGGGAGCACGCGCCACGGTTTGCCTCGCCCGGCCGATACCAGCCTCAGATTCTGAAATCTGAACTTGAGACTTAGTAGGTCATCCGCCCGAAGCACGGTCAGTTCGGCCTTATCCAACGGCAGCTCTTGACCGCGGCGCGAAGCGAGAACCAGCAGCGTTTTGTTGTCGGAAGAGGTCGATGCTTCTTTCAGGTTGGAATCAGAATCGGCCGCAACGCTCCCATCGTCGAAGGCGAAACTGACCTGAACACCTCCTAGATCCAATCGACTGTAATCCGCGCCGGGAAGACGATAGGACGCGCTATGGGCGAGGCCAGTCGCTTCGGCCATCTTAATTTCCGATCCCACGGCGCTAACGGCGACTCGATGCTCAGGATCGGCCCCACTGACCACGACCTGCCCGGCATCCGTCTGCACCGCATGGGTCTTTTCCTGAAGCGGCAACACCGCAGCAAGATGCCGGATGCCGTTACGTCGGCCGACGTAGACGGAGCCCGACTCGCTCTCGAATCCGCCTAGGTAGGTCTCCGTGTCCGCCGCCGCGCGGACACGCCAGCTTCCCGTGAGCCCTATTACGCGCTCAGGTGTCAAGCCCGCCGTCCATTGGACCGTCACCGACTTCAGGCCCGTGGGATGAAGCTGGCAAACCGATCCCGACTTGAAAATTCCGGCGGTGAGAAAGCGATTCGGCCGATGTTCGATGGTCTCGCTCGTGACGCGTGTCGACCATTGAGGCAAGGCTCGGTCGGATACGTGATCAAACGCCCCATGGCCGGGCGGATCGACGCTCACTCGAAATGACCGGCATCGGAATGATCCCTCCGTCTCATCCAACTCGGCGGAGGTATTGAAATGCCACTGAAAGTCCGGGCGAGGACCTAAGGTTCCCCCTTCTTCAACATGTCTCAACCCGAGACTCCGGGCGATGCGATCCAGGGCAGGAGCCGAAAGCTCGGCGGCCGCTTCGGTTGCTTCGCGTAACCATTCGAACAAAGGAACTCGAGTCGCATAGCCGAGGCGGCCTGCCTCGAGCTCGAGCCACCAAGTGGGCTTGTCGAAGGGTCCGATCCGTCGTGGAGACTCGAAAATCTTGAGTCGCAACGTGTAAGCGAGCGGCGTGCCCTCGAAGCGCGCTCCACGGACTCTCAATAGCGCGCGCGAACCCTTGACGTGCGAATCGATGACTGCATGCGGCCCAAAAGCGGCGGCGTGGATCGGCCAGTGCACCCGGTCGACGTGTACTACGACACCGGACGGTGTGCGCTCGACTGAGATCGGGGTCGCCTCGGCGAGGCTCGCCATCGTCAAACCGGAAAGCGCAGCGCCCCGGGTCAGGAACTGACGACGTGAGACCGGCTCTGCGTCCGTCGCACCGGTTGCGCGCGAATCGGGATTTCTGGGTTGAGCGCCAGCGGAGCGTGCATGAGCGAAGAGTTTCGGCGAAAACACGCGCGCCTCCCTGCGAACATGTCGATGGTCACGGGCGTGACCACGCGACGATTGTGTTGTCGAATCCTTGCGGCAAACTGACTCGCGACCGACTCGAACGCTGGACGCTCACTTTGGATCGGCGAGCGCCTGCGCATCCTCGAATTATTCTGCCGGACAATACGCCACCTATATGGGACGACGCAATGACATTGAGGGCTTGAAAGACGACGGAATCGCCCTCATTCGCAAGACATAACGGCTCGACTCGTAACTATAAGAAAAATAAGGGATTTTTTGGTGGGCAGGGAGGGAATTGAACCCCCGACACGCCGATTTTTAGCCCGCTGCCGGGGTTTTCCAGGGGTTTATCAATCAACCACTTGCAGCGACTTGCCACCCCCTTCCCAGGCACACCAAGGCACAATCCTGGCACACCCAATGTGAGTTGGTCACGTTTAAGGCACAAGGCAATAAGGCAATCGAGATCCACTTTGTAGTTAAAAGCGATGGACCGCTGACGAAGAGACGAAGAGTGACATGGCCAAACATTTGCGGAATGGCGGACCCGTGCAATACCAAACTAATCGGGCGGCTTCACGACGACCTCCACAGCTAACTCACTGCGTTGGTAGCCGTAAAGCACATACACGACGAGCCCAAGCAGCGCCCAACCGAAGAACACAAGGATCGTAAAGATCGGCAATAAAGCGAACAGAGTGATACAACCGATGAGGGCAAGCGGTCCCACAATCCAGACAAGAGGCGTTTTGAATGACCGTGGTCTAGTTCGATGGGTTACTCGCAAAATCATCACTCCCAAGGCCACTGCGAAGAAAGCGGCCAAGGTACCGCCATTTGATAAGTCAGCAAGCTTGCCGACCGGGAAAAACGCTGCAGCTAATGTGACGACAGCACCTGTGATCATGGTGACTACATAAGGGGTCTTAAAACGCCCATGCATCTTGGTCAAGATTTCGGGTAGCAGCCGGTCGCGCGCCATACAGAAAAAGATGCGGGTTTGAGCGAAGATTAGCACCAAGATAACCGATGGGAGCGCCAAGAATGCGGCGAGACCGATCAGGCGCGAGATGTTCTCCCAGCCGATTTGCCGCAGCACATGAGCTAGGGGCTCATCGCTGCACACCAACGCTACGGCTTTTAGCGGATTCTTGCAGGCCTCAAATAACTCCACACTACCCGGCGGCAACACCTGACCCCCGACGCCCATCACCGGTTGCGCGCCGATTGCACCAATCGCCCCCCCTGCCACTAGAAGATAAAAGCCCGTACAAATAGCTAAGCTGCCAATCAGGCCTATGGGCATGTTCCGCTGCGGACTTTTGGTCTCCTCGGCTGCGGTGGAGACCGCATCAAAGCCGATGTAGGCAAAGAATACAGAAGCGGCGGCGCTGCCCATCCCCAGGGCGCCCAGCGGCGCGAACGGATGAAAATTCGCGAGCTTGATTACAGGCGCGCACAGCGCAACGAATAGGACCAGCGCCGCGACTTTGATGCAAACCAATACGGCATTGACTGTGGCGCTCTCACGTGTGCCCAACACCAAAAGCCCAGTGGCGAGCGTCGATATGACGACCGCCGGAACATTGATGAGCCCGCCCGCGAAATACCCTTTACTCAAGTAGACTGGAATTTGAATATCAAAGCTGTGCTGCAACAGCGGCACGAAGTAATTCGACCAACCGACTGATACCGCGCTCGCGGCAATGGTGTATTCAAGGACGAGCGCCCAGCCGACGATCCACGCGATGAATTCACCGAACACCGCATAGGAGTAGGCGTAGGCGGACCCAGCCACCGGGACCATAGAAGCAAGCTCCGCGTAGCACAACGCGGTGACCGCGCAGACGAAACCTGCGATAACGAAGGAGACCATCATGCCGGGGCCCGCCTTCTGCGCCGCTTCGGCTGTTAACACGAATATGCCGGTGCCGATAACGGCTCCAACGCCGAGCATCATTAGTTGAAATGCCCCCAGAGTTCTCGCGAGGGACTTCCTTTCTGCACCGGCAAGTACGGTGTCGAGCGGTTTGATACGCCAATTCATGTCATCTCCCGATTACTTTGACATGGGATTCGCCCACGAAGCATTGAGCTTTACAGCAGGGGAAATACGCAGCTGTGAAACCGACTGAATGTCGCTAACAAAACTACACGGTAGACTATATTGACACAATATCTAAGTCTAGATAATCTGTCAATCAATAGTCAATGAAATGCAGAGAGCCGAGAAAGAGGTGCAGTAGGCAAACCCCATTTCAAGCATGAGATGATGTTTGACTCCGAACTTGCCTAAATCACACCCGAACGATAGATGAACAATCGAGGCGCCGCATGACACACCTGTCGAGATTTCTGCCGCTCTTCGCTGTCTTTCTGCTATTCAGCAGCAGCGCTTTGTGTGCGGCGCCACCCGCGTTGTCGCCAGAAGTACAGCAATATGTTCGCGTCCAGTCACCCACTGTCGTCCTGACACATGTGCGTGTGATCGACGGCACTGGGAAACCAGCCGTCGCGGATCGGAACGTGGTCATTGAAAACGGAAGGATTTTACGGATCGAGGCGGCCAGCGACGTGCCCGGCGCGTCGGGCACGTCCGTCCTCGACCTGCACGGTTACACTGCTATCCCCGGCATCGTCGGCATGCACGATCACTTGTTTTACGTCGCACGCCCCAACCTTGAACCGGGGAAAGATCCGTTTTGGGAAGAGCCGGGACTCGTGCCGGAGATGCTGTTCTCTTCGCCGAAATTGTATCTCGCAGCCGGTGTAACGACGATGCGCACGGCGGGCAGTGTCGAACCGTACGCCGATCTGAATCTTCGTGATCGGATCGAAGCGGGAAAGCTGGTGGGACCGCATATCGACGTGACTGCACCTTACCTCGAGGGAAAAGGTGCTCAGCTTATCCAGATGCGTCAGCTCTCCGGCCCGGAGGAGGCAAAACAATTTGTCGACTACTGGGCAAGCGTCGGTGCCACCTCGTTCAAAGCCTACATGCACGTCACACGTGCCGAGTTGAGGGCCGCCATCGATGCCGCTCACAAGCATGGTCTGAAAATGACGGCCCATCTGTGCTCGGTAACGTACCCCGAGGCGGCGGCCATGGGAATCGATAATCTCGAGCATGGTTTCTTCGTGAACACACAACTCGACAGCAATAAAAAGCCGGACGAATGCTCCGAATCGGCGGGCGAGGAAACGCTGAAAACCATGGACCCAGAGGGGCCTGAGGCAGCAAGACTATTCGGGCTGCTGGTGGCGCACCATGTGGCGATTACCTCGACGCTAACCGTGCTCGAGGGGCGTACCGCGGGACGGCCGCCGCTGCAATCGCGAATGCTCGATGCGCTGACGCCAGAAGCGCGCGATGCGTACCTGTATATGCGCCTCCGTCGAGCAGAGAAGTCGCCTGTCGATGCCCTCTCGCTATTGGCGCAAGATATGAAAATGGAGCGAAAATTCGCGGCGGCGGGCGGCCTACTGCTGGCGGGGCCCGACCCCACCGGCACCGGGGGGACATTGCCCGGCTTTGGAGATCAGCGAGAGATCGAATTGCTGGTGGAGGCCGGATTTACGCCGGTCGAAGCCATTCGTATCGCGACGCTGAATGGGGCCATCTACGAGGGTAGGCAGGCCAGCATCGGCTCCATCGAGGTCGGCAAAAATGCCGATCTGGTCGTGATCAAGGGTGACCCGTCGCAGCATATAACCGACATAGAGAACACCGAAATCGTTTTCAAAGACGGTGTCGGTTATGATTCGGCGAAACTCATTCGCTCCGTGGCCGGTCGTTACGGTCAATACTAGCGGCACATCACTGGATCTGGCGGCTACGCTGCCGAACCGCCGGTTTCCGCTGCCCGAACGAGATCGAGCCGCAGTCTTGCCGCTGCCAAATAGTAAAAAGCGACCGCCAGCAGGGTCGCGATGATGGGCGCCATCAGTGCGTACCGAAGCGAGTCACCACCAACAATCGGACGCAACAGGTCGCTGGCGGCGCCGACGATCGGGGGTCCCAGGCCAAGACCGATCGAATTGCAGACGAAGAGCACTATTGACGACGCGGTAGCGCGCATGCGCACCGGCACAAGGCTTTGTGCCATTGCGTAGCAGGGTCCGAGCCAAGCCGTCGTGAGGCTCAATGGAATGACCGCCGCTCCTATGGCCAACGCCTTGCTGTGAGCGAGGAAAAATAAAGACCAAAACGGCAATGATATTCCTGACGCAATTGCCGGCACATACACGTTCCACCGCACGTCGCGAGCGCTTAGTCGGTCCGCTAGGTAGCCGGGCAAAGCGGTTCCAACCAATCCACCGAAGCCGAGAATAATCGCCAGCACCAGACCGATCTCGCTCCCACGCATCCCATGCGAACGCGCCAGAAACGCAGGAACGAACGCCATGACGCTGTAGGTGGTAAACGCGCTCATCGATGCGCCAAGAACGACAAATCTGAATGAACGCTGGCTCCACAGAAACCCTATGGCCTGCGCAAACGGCGGCACGTGCACTCGATCGGCGGAGACGCCTTCCACGCCTCGCCGAGGCTCACGAATCGTAACAGCGAGTAGGACCGCAAGCACAAGTCCCGGCGCACCGGCGGCCATAAATGCCGTCCGCCAGCCATGGTACTCGGCGATCCAGCCACCGCAGAAAAATGCCACCATTACGCCGACACAGGAGCCCGCCGCATAGAGGGATTGCGCCCACGCCCGCTCCTTGGGCGCAAATAAGTCAGAGATGATTGATTGCGACGCGGGACCTGCTCCCGCCTCACCGACCCCCGTCACGACTCTCGCGAGCAATAGCTGCCAGAAGTGCACGGCAAGACCACTCACCGTCGTCATCAAGCTGAAAAGTGCGAGCGACGCGGCGATTATATTTCGTCGGTTAAAACGATCCGCAAGCCACGCGATGGGTATTCCGAACGTTGCGTAAAAAATTGCGAACGTCGGACCGACTAGCAGGCCCAGAATTACATCAGGGGCAGAGAACTCACGCTTGATGGGCTCGAGCAGAATGCCCACGATCTGTCGATCGAGCAGATTCAAGGCATAACCCGTGCTCAGAAGCATCAAAACGTAATACCGGGAGCGCCCTGCGATAGCCTCCTTCAATGTTCATCTACGCGCGCGTCGGAGGGCACAACCGCTGTTCGCTGGCCACTGATCAGTGAACAGAAACGCTCCATGTCGACGTTGCCGCCGCTGATGAGAACGCCTACTCGCTGTCCGCGCAGTTGCGCCTTGCGATCGAGTGCCGCGGCAAACCCCAAACAGCCGGTAGGCTCCGACACGATCTTCATTCGCGATGCCAAGAAGCGCATGCACTCCACGAGCTGCGCATCGGAGACGGTCAGCACATCATCGACGTCACGCCGGATGATCGCAAAGGTGTACTCGCCGAGATGCTGGGTCTGCGCCCCGTCCGCAATCGTGCTGGGCGTATCAATGTGTACGATGGATCCGGTACGGAACGACCGTTGGCCGTCATTGCCGGTCTCCGGTTCAACTCCGTAAATATTGCATTCCGGTGCGAGCTTGCGCGTAGCCAGCGCCGATCCTGAGAGCAGTCCACCACCCCCGAGACATACGAACATGGCGTCGAGCGCGCCTACCTCTTCGATGAGTTCTTTCGCCGCAGTTCCTTGTCCCGCCAGCACGTCAGGGTGGTCATAGGGAGGAATCAGCGTCCGGCCATGCTTTTGAGCAATATCGCGCCCGATTTGTTCGCGGTCTTCTTTGTAGCGGTCATAGATGACCACATCGGCGCCGTATCCTCGGGTCGCGGCCACCTTGCCAGACGGGGCATCGTGCGGCATGACGATCGTGGCAGGAACACCGATCAAGCGGGCCGACAGCGCGACAGCCTGAGCGTGGTTTCCGGAGGAGAAAGCGACCACGCCGGCGCGCCGCTGACGCTCGTCGAACTTCGACAGTGCATTAAAAGCGCCGCGAAACTTGAATGCACCTGTTCGCTGAAAGTTCTCGCATTTAAAGAACACCTCGCCGCCAAATTCCGTATTCACGGTACGAGAGGTCATGACCGGCGTGCGAATTGCGTGCCCTTCGATGCGCTCCGAGGCCGCCACCACATCCTCGAATGTGGGAAGTGCCAATGTGCTCATGTGCTCATGTGCTCATGTGCTCATGTGCTTGGATTGATTAGAAGCGCTACCAGGGCCACGCGACGATTACACCCATCCCGCGCGCAACCGCACGATCATGGACTAGGCGTGCGACGGTAAGATCCTGCAGGGCGAGGCCCGTCATATCGAAGATCGTAATGTCCGCGGCATTCCGGTCCGCGCGGACTGTGCCGCTCAGCAGTTCCCCGAACTCCGTACAGGGCTGATCCGGCGCCCATTGAGTCTCTCCGATCTGCTGCGCTTGAACTCGGTCATCGACGAAAAGTCGGGCGCGCTCGAGCAAACCCTCCGGCAATTCACGCTTGCCCTTGGTATCCGCACCAACGCAGTTGAAGTGCGTACCGGGTTGCACCGCGCCTAGCTCGAACAGAGCCCCGGCACCTGGGGTCGCTGTGATTACCACGTCGCTTTCGGCCACCGCCGCGTTACGATCAGGCGCGAGCGATATCTCGCACTGACCGGCGAAATACGACTCGAAAACGGTGTCTTGCAAGCCGCTGGATGTCACATAGCGAATCTCTCGAAGTGAAGGCATCAGCTGTAGTGCGAACGTCAGTTGCGCACGCGCCTGTACGCCAGTACCAAAGACGCATGCGCGGACGCTATCGGGCCGTGCCAGTTCCACGACACCGAGCCCACCCACGGCGCCAGTGCGCACTGTGGTAATGGCATTGCCGTCGATGATGCAGAGGGGTCGTCCGTTCGCGGGATCAATGAGCACCACGGTGGCCTGGTGGGGCTCGCCTCCGATCCGGCGATTGCTCGGCCAGAAGCCTCCTGCTTTGAATCCCAGCAACGCTAGATCGGGTATGTCACCCGACTTGATGCCGAATATGCCGCCGGCATCAAGGTGCTCCCTCACCGTCGGAAAAACACGGCCCTCGCCTCGGCTGTGCAGAACAAACGCCTCTCGCACGGCTTTAAGGACATCGTCGGCAGGTATCAACCTTTCGACTTGATCCTTGTTGAGCAGCAGCAGGCGCGCATCACTTGGCATCGGTGTAGACGGTGGCCCGCGAAACGCCGAGGTGCCGCGCGGCGATTTCCATGGAGCGGCGGATTTCCATAAAACCCGCCTCCTTGAGCTCGCGAATCAGCGCACGTCGCTCGCCGACTTTGAGCGAACGCGGGGTGGTCGACATCCGCGCCGCAAACTGATCGATGTGATTTCGCATCGCTTCAGCACCCCGTGGATCGAGCGATTCCTTCACCGTATCTCCGGCCACGGCGCTGAATTGGTTGAGCACATTCTCCATGCTTCGGAACAGCGTCAAATCGATATTCATGCACAAGGCAGCGACGTAGCACCCGCTCGAATCCTTGATTCCAATGGAGGTGCTCTTGGCCTGGCGGCCATCCGCGAACCGATTTGCGTAGTTGGCGACGATCTGCGGATAATTCGAGTCGGAGATGCGTGCCAATCCAAGTTCCGTCGCCGGAGCACCCACTGCGCGCCCCGATAAGTTATTGTGTATCGCTAGAATGGCGCGTTTTGGGGACAGCAAATCGTGTACGACCACTTCGCAGAATGGCGCGAAGGTCTCACTGAGTCCCTGGGCAATTTGCTTGATTTGGTCTAGCAGCAATTGCTGCTCCGTGGTTCGTTTTTTCATAGCGACAAAATATCTATAATTGGATTGTTTGTCAATACGAACAAAGAAAACCCGCTGGCTCCGTTGCTACTTTGCCGGTGGGGGCTCTATTCGACATGAAGCGACGGATCGTCGTCAAAGACTTCCCACCCGCGGTGGTCCATTTTCCCGAAGTCTGGACATCATCTCCACAGTTGGATATTTTGTCAGCATCGTGGAAATGAGAAATAGACTGACACGTTGGATCTTGCTCAGCATGCTCCTAGGCGTGATCGTCGGCTGCGTGTGCAACGTCATGGCCGGATCCGAACGAGCGAGGATCATAGCCGACCATTTATCGATGATCACCGCTATTTTCCTGCGCATGATTAAAATGATCATCGGGCCGCTGGTTTTCTCCACGTTGGTTTCTGGCATAGCGGGCATGCAGGATACCAAAGCGATTGGTCGCATCGTGCTGAAAGTCCTCGCGTGGTTTCTCGTAGCCTCCCTTGTTTCGTTGAGTATTGGGCTGCTGTTCGTAAACTGTATCCACCCTGGAGCTGGCGTGAACCTGCAGATGGCCGCCGGCGCAGTCGAGGCCAATTCGAGCGCTCTCGATTGGCAGGCGTTCGTAACACACATCGTCCCCACCAGCATCTTCGATTCGATGGCCGGCAACGAGATCATGCAGATCCTGGTATTTTCGCTGTTCTTCGGCGTCGCGCTCTCCAAAGTCACCAGCGAGTCCGGGCGTTCCATTAGGCGGGCGATCGATGGATTGATGGAGGTCATGCTGTGCATAACGAATGCGGTCATGTGCTTCGCTCCGCTCGCGACGTTTGCGGCGTTGGCCGCTGCGATCATGGTCAAGGGCGTAGGAATAGTGATCACCTATGGCCGATTCATTGGCGGCTTCTATCTCGCCCTTTTCAGTCTGTGGGCTCTGCTGTTCGCTGTGGGTTACACAGTACTCGGACGACAGATGTACCGCCTCGCCCGGTGCATCCGCGAGCCGATGCTCGTGGCCTTCTCCACCGCCAGCAGCGAGGCGGCATACCCTAAGCTGATAGAACGCCTGCAACACGTCGGCATCCCTAGGCGTATCGTCGGCTTCGTGCTTCCCTTGGGATACTCGTTCAACCTGGACGGCTCCATGGTCTATCAAGCTTTTGCCGCGGTGTTCATTGCGCAAGCCTTTCATGTCCCCATGACCCTCGGCCAGCAGATTACGATGCTTCTGGTCCTCATGATTAGCAGTAAGGGCATGGCCGGTGTGCCACGCGGATCGCTCCTGGTGGTTGCAGCCATTTCGCCGATGTTCGGTTTACCCGAGGCCGGGATGCTGTTCCTCTTAGGGGTCGATCAGTTTCTCGATATGGGGCGTACCGCAACCAACGTTTTGGGCAACAGCATTGCCACCGCCGTCGTGGCCCGGTGGGAAAACGAGTTTCGGCCTGACGCTTTGGACTGAGGGTTCATTTCGTCGCCGCAGGGATTTCACCGAGCAGTATCCTGCCTAGGGTCGACGCATTGATGTTCCCACCCGAGACGATGCACACAACCTTTCCCTTCCCCGCCATGCCCTGCATGGCTGCGGCAACGGATGCGGCGCCGGCCCCTTCGGCGACCATCCGATTGCGCTGTACCAGCAAGCGAATGGCGTCAGCCACTTGTTCGAGACTCACCACCAATGACCCGCCGAGCACCGCGGAAACCAGCGGCCACATCTCTGCCAGCAGGCTCTTACCGCCTATACCGTCGACGAAACTGGCCCGATAATCGATGCTCACCGGCCGACCCGCCGCCATGGAAGCGGCAAGCGGCGCCGCGGTAGCGACTTCAACACCAAACACCTTGACGTTCCGACGGCATGCTTTCACCGCGGATCCAATGCCGGCGGAAAGCCCCCCGCCGCCATACGGCACCACAATCGCATCAACCTCCGGTAAATCTTCCAGAACCTCGAGACCGATGACACCATTGCCGGCGATCACGTCTCGATTGCTCACCGGGTGAACGAAATGTCCCGACAGTTCTGCAAACTGATGCTCCACCAGCACCGCCCACCATCGATCGAACGGCACTTTGGTTATGCGAGCACCTAGCCGCTCGATGGCGTCGAGCTTTGCCTGCGGCGCGTGATCGGGTACGACCACATCGCAACCGATGCCTAGCCGGCGCGCATTCCATGCAACCCCTTGCGCCATGTTGCCGGCGCTGGCGGTGTAAACACCGCCTTTGAGAACTTCAGGGGCGGCGACCATGAGTGCATTGGCAGCACCCCGCAGTTTGAACGAACCAATCGGCTGCAGGTTCTCCAATTTCAGATAAATCTCGCAGGGAGCCTCTTCCATGTTCAAGCGGATCAGCGGCGTGCGCAGAGCGACACCCGCAGTGCGCACTCTCGCCGCCTCGATCTCGCTCAGGGGAATATGATTTAGCAGGCTAGCCATCAGCATGCCTCCTGCCGCCGAGATCAACTCGTACTCCCATTCGCCTCTCCTCAGCTTGACTCAAAACGTACCTCGCCGCAGCGAGATCCTCGACGGCGAGCCCCAGCGACTTGAACAACGTAATATCGGCCGGCGATGAGCGTCCCCCACGTCGACCCAAGAGCAACTCGCCTATCTCACAAACGATCGCATCTTCCCTAATCCCCCCGTCACGCACAGCCATCACAAAGTCCCCCGACTCATTTGCCGTCGATTCCCGGCTATCGACGAACAACCGCACCCGTCGCATCGCGTCGGTGTCGAATTCCCGGGCGGTAGGTATGCAAGATCCCACCGCATTGATGTGACTTCCGGGTTCCAGCCATCGCCCTTCGACGATGGGACTCACAGAGGAGGTCGTGGAGCAGACCAAGTCGGCGCCTTCGAGGGCGTCGCGCACCGCGGGCATGGGCTCCACCTTTATCCCCAATGAATTGGCCGCGTAGGCAACGAACGCTCGACGATTGTCGACATCGCGACTGAAGACTCGGATCCGGCGCAGCGGACGTATCAAAGCCATCGCTTCAAGGTGTGCTCGGGCCTGCACACCGGACCCCAAGATGGCAAGATCGCCCGCTTGCGGCTCGGCCAGCAGGTCGGTCGCCACCGCGCTTACTGCCGCGGTTCGAATCGCGGTGATCGAGCTGGCTTCGAAGATCGCCGAGGGAGCTCCGTGCTCCGGATCGAACAATACGACGAGCCCCTGGTGAGCGTCGTATCGAGATTCCTGACTACGCTTGCTCACCGTAACGATTTTCATGCCAAGAAGTTCACTTACGTTTTCGTAGGCGGGCATCATCGACAGCAGGCGCGAAATCCCGTCCGGGCGGAACACGAATCGCAACGGGTTGATACTCGCGCCGCGCGCCAGCGTGCTGAGCGCCTCCCTCATCAGCGTGATGCAATGCCCCATGGACAGTAACTGCTTGACCTGCTCCTGGTCGAGAATCAACGTGTTCATCAACGTGCTCGCATGAAAGGATCGAAAGCCAGAACTGCGACGACGTTGCGTCTCGTCCGTTGAACCAACATTTCAAGCACCTGGAAACATCGTCACTCTACGGGCGAGTGACATAGATGACGCCCTCCTTCATGACGAATACCGGATGCTCGGTCGCCTTGATGTCGTCCAGCGGGTTGCCCGCAACCGCCACCACATCCGCATATTTCCCGGGTTGCAGCGTTCCCACTTGATCCGCGATGCCTAGCAGATCGGCGCCGCTTGCCGTGCCAGCCATCAGCGCCTCACCCGGCGACATGCCGTTCTTGACCATCAGGGCAAATTCGCGTGCGTTCAGACCGTGCGGTTCGGCTCCCGCATCCGTGCCCATCGCGATGGGCACCCCGATTTTCACGGCATGCTGGAACATCTGCTGAATCTGAACCGACACCCCGCGTGCTTTTTCCGCTATAGCCGGCGGAAATGTATCGGCCCTGTCGTTTACCCAGACGCCGGTGGACAGCGTCGGTACCAGGTATACGTGCCTTCTCTTCATCTCGCGCAGCGTGCTGTCCTGGAGAAAGGTGCCGTGTTCTATGGAATCTACCCCGGCGGCAATAGCCATTGTGGCAGCCCGATCGCCGTGGCAATGAGCAGCCACCTTGCGTTTCCACGCATGCGCCTCCGACACGATGGCGTTCATTTCCTCTTGCGTCAGCTGCGGAACATCCACCGGATCCGACAGCGACAGCACGCCGCCTGAGGCCATGAATTTGATGACATCGGCGCCATACTTGATCTGATAGCGCACCGCCTCCCGGCATTCCTCGGGTCCGTTGCACACTCCCACGATGGGACCCGCGGGCGCGATCCGCTGCGGTGGTACCGGATTCGGATCCGCATGACCGCCCGTCGATCCAATCGCGAAGTTCGCTATGACCATTCGCGGACCCGGGATCTTGCCGGCCTTGATCGCGTTTCTCAACCCCAGTGACACGTAATTAAAGGAACCCAGGTCACGAACAGTGGTAACTCCGGCCGCTAAAGTCAATTTGGCGTAGTACGCACCATACAGAGCCTGCTCCGCGGGGAAACGCATGATGCCGTGGTACCAATCCTCGTACCAGTTGGCGCTCGGCTCACCATCGAAATGGACATGCGCATCGATGAATCCCGGCAACAGCGTAGCCTCACCCAAGTCGATGATTTGGGCGTTCGGCGGAACTGCGACGACCCGACCGACCGCCAGGATTTTGCCGCCCGCGACCACGACCATGCCCGGCCCCTCGAGCTTGCCCGACACGGAGTCGAATAAATGAGCCGCCTTGAGTACGATGGGGTGACTCGCGGCGAGAGGATCGTCAGCTACAGCAGAACCCGCGCACATCATCGCCACCAAGCCGGCAACGAAGAAGCTATAGACGATCGCACGTTGGCTCATGTGGGACTCCTCCGCGCTCGCTACGCCGGTACGTTACTCGACATGGGTGGTCGCCACCGAGGGCTCATAGATGGCCGCTACGCCTAAGGCGAGTGACTCTGGCTGCGAGTCCTGGAGGTTGGTCAGCACAATCACAGTCAAATGTTTCTCCGGAATTGTCAGGCGCCACGTCGCTGCCCCGCCGCCGTAGGACACCATGGCATACGGGCCTGCATTCGGAAGGGACAAGGTAACGAAACCAAGTCCGAAATCACCGCCCTTCCCGTCGCGCAGCCGGTAGGGCGTCGTCATTTCCTTGAGCGTGGATGCCTTGAGAAGCTTGCCGCCCGCCAAGGCCTTTTCCCAGTTGACGAGATCACGAATGCTGCCGTTCAGTAGCGCCGCGGGTGCCATGTAGTCCGGCGTGTCTTTCGAACCGTAGTGCAAGATCTTGTCGTGGAGCAATACAGGCTGGCCATCGTGCACCTGAATCTTCAAGTGGTCCGGCGTGATGTCGAGCGCCGTGTATAGGTCGGCCCGGTTCGGAATGATGGCCCAGCTATCGCCAAAGCGCGCTCCCGACAGTCCCGCCGGATCCAACAGCCGAGTTTGCACGAACTTCTCGTAGCTCATGCCGCCGATCTTCTCGACGATCATCGCGAGCAGGATGTAGCCGGTTTGATTGTAGACGGATCGTTCCCCTGCAGGCTCCACCGGACGCTGTGCTAGGTTGTCGAGCAGGGTGTCGCGATCCGGCGCGATGGTGCTCATGTTGACATTGTCTATCAACGCGTCGGGCAGACCCGATGTGTGTGAGAGGCAGTGCCGGACTGTGATGGTTGACCACGCGGGCGGTAGCTGCGGAAGTATTTTTGACACAGGTTCATCGAGAGAGATGCGCCCTTCTTCGACCAGCAACATGATCGCCGAAGCGGTGAACACCTTGGTCATGGAAGCGAGCGTATAGACGGTGTCCAACGTCACTGGTGCACCCAACTCGACGCTGGCGACGCCATAAGCGGCTTCCTTGACGACACGACCATCTCGCATGACGGCAACGGAAAGGCCGGGGACTCTTTTCTTCGCCATTTCCGTGCGCACATAGTCATCGGTCGCATCAGCGTGTGTGACGGCCGAAGTGGCGACCAGCACAAAAGGCGCCAGCCACAGCACGATGGCGCATCGACCGCACTTCTCTACCATTTCTCTCTGCTTCATTACTGTTTCTCTAAAAGCGATAGTTGAGCTGCACGCCCACGGTACGCGGCCGCAGTCGGTAACCAAAGTCGGACCCGAGATTGTTGGCGTTCCCTCGCCACGTGTAGCTGTCCCGATTCGCGAGGTTGTGCACGAACAATTCGACGCGGAGCTTGTCGAATGACATGCGCGTGCTCGCATCCGTCCGCGCATAGCCGCCCGACTTCAGGTCGGGGCTTTGCGCCAGGTCACCATAGAAACTGCCCACATAGTAGGAGTCGGCGCGCACCTGCGTCTCATGACCTGCAACGTTGAAATCGTATTCCATCCCGATATTTCCGTTGCCTCTCGGGGATCCGGGTAAGCGTGCACCATTCGCGGCGCCGAGGTCGGGCGCGGCGGTGGTCAATCGGGCATTGGTGGTGGACGCCCCCAGGTCCACCTTCAGCGAGTGAGTGAAATAGTAGTTGACCTCCACTTCGATACCTTGGGAGGCTGCTGCGGCCGCGTTGGCGACGTAACTCAGACCGCACCCCACGGGAGGGTTCGGCGCACTCGTCGTCACAGGAACGTTGGTCCAATTGACTTGATAGATATCTGCATCGATGATCAGCCGTCGGTCGAGCAGCGTCAGTTTCGTGCCGATATCGTAGTCATTGACCGAATCCGATTTGACGAAACCCGTCGATGAAATCGGTACGTCTGTCCCAGTGATGAGGCCACCGGTGCCACACGACGCGGCCGGCAGCGGCGCTTGCGGCTTGCCGAGTCGAAAGCCCTGCGAGAAGTCCGCGTAAATGAGCGCCATTTCGTTCATCTTGTAGCTGAGGTTTCCTTTGTAGCTGGTCCCAGACGCATCGCCTGCCGCGTACGTGGTGGTTAGCCCGCCAAACACCGTACCATCCAATGAATTCTCGTCGGATCGTCGATACCTATAGACGCGCGCACCACCGGTAAGCGTCAAGGCGTCGAAGAATACGTAGGACACCTCGCCGTAGGCCGCGCTCTGCTTCTCCTCCCGATTATCGTGGACATTGCCGATCAGCGCATCTGGCGGGAAGGGGTTGAGAGCCGCGCTGCCGTTCCAATAATAGGTCTCGTAGTGATTGTCCTTCAGATCCTCCGCGTACAAGCCCGCGATGTACTTCCAGGGCCCTTGCAATTGAGAGGTCAGCCGCACCTCCTCGGAGTATTCGCTATGCGAACTGGGATACTGGTAGGAGACAGGCTGGTTGAACCCAAACAGTCCTGGAAACGTGTTCACCGAGCCACTATCGATATGCGACACGGTGGCCATGAGTCCCGCCCACCCCAAGTTATCCTCGAGCGTTACGTTGTACAGATCGATGTAGCTGTCATCTGCGCCGGCGGTCTGCCCCCGAACCACTTGCTGTGGCGCGACTTGGAATACGGCTTGGTCATAGGAACCAGGCTGCGTCGCAAATGGCGCACCATCAACTTGCGTGCGTTGATTCAAATACGTCACCGTGAGCTTGAGATCGCTGTCGGGTTGCCAGAGCGCCGCAATGCGTCCACCCGTGAATTTCGAGTCACCGATACGCGATTGATTGATGGCTATACCCTGAGCCCCCGATGCGGCGGCAGCGGCCTGGAAAGCGGGATCGGAGCCCGCGATGTTTCGATAAAATCCACTGTCCTTGTATTCATAGACCGCGGCCCGAATACCAAGTTGATTCGCAATGATCGGTACGTTCAAGACGCCCTGGAGCATGCCGTTGTCGCCGCCATCGCCGGCCGTTCTTGAATAGTTTCCCGCCACTTCGCCGCCAAAGTCGTCCAACTTAGGTGCTGCGGGAATGATTCGTACCGCTCCTCCCAAGGAAGAACTACCAAACGTCGTTCCTTGTGGCCCTCGCAATACTTCAACGCGATCAATATCAACCAACTTGATGTCGACGTTGCTTCCGCCCGTCAGACCCGCCGATGCTGTGGTGGATGTCTCACCGAAATACGTGGCAACCGTGGGACCCGATGCATAGTTCTGAAATGACGGAGAGGTTTCCACGCCGCGGATGACGATGGCACTGCTGCCCACCTCGTCCACCTGATTCACACCTGGAATGGTGCGAAGGTAGTCTTCCTCGCTGACGAAATTTCGCTGCGCGATGTCATCGGCGGTGACGGCAGTGATGCTGAGAGGGACATCCTGAATGTTTTCGGCGCGTCGAGTGGCGGTTACCACGATTTCCCTCAAGGAGGGATCTTGCTCGCCCGCTTTTGTCGTGTCGTCGGCCGCCATCGCGCCGATCCCCGTACACAATGCAAACACCGCGAAGATCCTCGAAAGATATTGGCGAGCCCACCCGGGCCCACTGATCCCATTTGCATGCAACATTATGGTTTCCCCCTTATGCGGACGAACTGCGCAACCCGCACTCTTTTCCGAGCGTGCTATCCACGTCGTCCCTGACCATCTGCCTTCAATCTGTTGGACACCGTATCTAGCTTTGGATAAATTGTCAATATCGCGAACTGACCATGCCCTCACTGTTTGGATGTGAGATTTTCAATCGTCAACGCCGGCAGCTGATCGGCCGGTGTGAATCCGAACACTTGCCCATAAAACGACAGCTCGGCTTGGAGCGAGCGAATGACGTTCTTCGGATTGCGGAAGCCATGCCCCTCCCCGTCATAGATTAGGTACGCCACCGGCGCGCGGCGCGCGCGCAGCGCCTCGACAATCCGGCCCGACTGATTCGGTGGCACGACCGGATCATCGGCGCCTTGAAAGACGATCAGCGGCACGTTGAAACCGTCAAGATGATTGAGCGGCGAGCGACTTTCGTAAATGGCTTGCGCCTGCGGCAGAGGGCCGATCAACGTATCGATATAGTGGCTTTCGAACTTGTGCGTGTCGCGTGCCAACGCCGTCATGTCGGAGATGCCGAAATAATCAGCCCCTGCGCGGAATACATCGCTCGTGCTTAGCGCCACGAGTACCGTATAGCCGCCGGCGCTACCGCCGCTGATCGCCGTGCGCGCGCGATCGACACGCCCGCCGCGAGCGAGAAAACTTGCTGCAGCGATCACATCCTCAACATCGATGATGCCCCAGTTTCCGTTAAGCTCCTCCCGGTATCTGCGCCCGAAGCCCGAGCTGCCCCCAAAATTGACATCTACTACAGCGAATCCACGGCTAGTCCAGAACTGCACTTTCGAAGCGTAGGCGGGCGACGCCTGCCAAGTCGGGCCCCCGTGCACCAGCGTCAATAGCGGCGGCAATGAGCCTTTCGGGCCCTGGAATTCCGCGTTGACCGGCGCATAATAAAACGCATGCGCGACACGCCCATTCACGCTTGGGAAATCGATCGGCGTTGCGCGCGAAACGGACGCCGGTGCGAGCAATGCGTGTCCCGCGCTGCGCAGCGACTTCACGTCGCCGCTGACGACATCGATGCGTACGATGCTTTGGGGCCCTGTCGCTGAACCCGCGAGTGCGGCGATATGCCGGGCATCGAGCCGAGTGAGCTGCGAATATTCAACATACGGCAGATCCAACACGCGACCGCTGCCATGCTTGAGATCGATCACTGCCAGCCGATCCAGACCCTGCTCTCCGAACCGCGCCACCGCGCGGTTTCTACCGAGCAGCACATAGTTCGCTTGGCCAAGCATCAGCAGCGGCTTCGCAAATTCGGCCGCTCGCGGCCACACGGCGCGCACGCCGGCCGCGCTGTGCGTGTACAGATTCCAGTAACCGCGGCGATCGGAAACGAAATAAAGTGTGCCATCGGCAGCCCACTGCGGGTCGAGAACCGCTTCTGCCGCGCCCCCGGCGATCGTCGTCGGCGTTCCCAGATGCTGCCCCTCAAGTTCCGCAACCTTCAATTCGGTCGCATCCCAGGGCATATGCGGGTGATTCCAGGTGATGAAGGCGAGCCGGCGTCCGTCTCGACTGAACCGGGGGTAGGCAACGAAATCGCTGTCGCCATACAGTACTTCGCCGCCCCCCCCGCCCGGCAGGGCCACGCGCACCAGTGCATTACGGACCTGGGCGGGATCGGTGTGATCCTCGCGCACGCAGACGAGGCCACTAACCACCGCGTTGGCGGGCGTCGGAGTGCAGTCTGCATAACGATAGCCGACGGGAGTCAGTGGTACTGGGCTCCCATTGCCCTTGAGCGCGTACAATCGCTGATCCGCGGACTGGCTGTAGTAGACAATATCACCCGCTACGACATAGGGTGCCCCACCATATTCATGGACGCGCGTGCGCACGTTGACGCCTTCGGGAGTAATTCTCGCAGCCTCTGCATCACCCGTCATACTGAATAGCGACGGGATTCCGCCGGCATCCGGAACAGTTTCAGTCCAGTACAACCGTCCGTTAGAGCTGCGGAGATTGTCAAAACTAACCTGCGCAGCGCCGAGCGCCTCGGCGCTAAGAGGCGAGGACCACGAACCGTAGGGCGCTGTCACCGGGCCTGGGCTACTCGTCGCGCTCACGCGCGCCGCTGTGTACAGCATAACGAGCGCGACAGAACGGACAGGGACACGACGACGTCTCGATTGTACGGTAAGGGCCATGAGACTCTCCATTTACGTGATCGATTACGTTGCGACCCGACGGTCATACCGAGCGAGATAATTCGGGCGCCTGAACTCGAAAATCCGCGACGTTGAGCGCTGCTTCGTCGCCTCATCCGAGACGCAGAGCAGCAATCGCGTTGTCCTTGAGAATCAACTCGTGCACCTCGGGCTTGAAGGCCGCCTCCTTGAAATCCCTCATCCAGCGGTCTGGAGTAATAAACGGATAATCCGAGCCAAACAGCATCTTGCGTTGAAGCTGCGTGTTTGCGTACTGCACCAGCTGCGGCGGGAAGTACTTGGGCGACCAGCCGGAGAGATCGATGTAAACGTTCGGCTTGTGCAGGCACACCGACAGAGCCTCGTCCTGCCAGGGCCAGGACGGGTGGGCAATGATAATTGTCATATCCGGAAAGTCGGCCGCCACGTCGTCGAGATAGATGGGGTTCGAATACTTGAGGCGCATGCCGCCGCCACCTCGCATGCCGGTGCCGATCCCTGAGTGTCCGCTGTGAAACAGCGCCGCAAGCTTATGCTCAGCGATGACCTCGTATAGTCCGTACGCCATGCGATCGTTGGGGAAAAAACCCTGCTCCGTTGGATGGAACTTGAACCCCTTGATGCCGCCCTCGGCGATCAAGCGGCGAGCCTCGCGTACGCCCATTTTGCCTTTGTGCGGATCGATGCTCGCGAACGCGATCATGAGATCACTGTTCGCGCGCGCCGCATCGCGGACCTCCTCGTTCGGTATTCGCTTCGCTCCGATCGCATGCTCCGCATCGACGGTGAACATCACCAGGCCGATTTTTCGCTCGCGATAGTAGGCGATCGTGTCCGTGATGGTCGGACGCTTGCCGGCCTTGAAGTACTTCGACGCGGCGTCCTCGTACGCCTGCCAGACCTCATCTGGCGGCTGGCGGCAGGACACGTCGGCGTGTGTGTGCACGTCGATGGCAATCAGATCTTTCACGTTCATTTCCGATCCTTATTCACGCCTAGTTCGCTACTTGCGAAACGCTACCTTCGCTATATTGACACAATGTCCATACCTGGATAATGTGTCAATATATTTCGCATACTGCACCGGCGCCTGAGGTGCCGAGGGGACGTGACTATCGCCATTGCAACGTATCTTTGGTGCGCATCCTTCGACGGAGGGCCGCAGTGACTCTGCTCAACGAGGCTGGTCTGCTGTGGGCCCCGAATACGCAGCGAGTCGCCGCGGCGCATCTAACGAAATATCTTGCGTGGCTCGCTGAACGCGGCCAGCAGTACGACTCCTACGAGAAGCTGTGGCAATGGTCGATTGAGGACCCGGAAGCTTTTTGGGCATCGCTCTGGATCTACTTCGACATCCGTGCCTCGCAGCCGTATGAGCGCGTGCTGGATGCGCGCAGCATGCCGGGCGCCGAGTGGTTTTCCGGCGCGCGCCTTAACTACGCCGAACACGCTCTGCGCCATGAGCGCGACGGCGCCAATGCGCTCTTGTTCTTGAGCGAGCGTCGCGGGCTCACGGCGGTATCGTGGAGCGAACTCGGGGCCAAGGTCCGCAAGCTCGCCACTTGCCTGCGCGGGCTAGGCATCGTGCCCGGTGACCGCGTAGTCGCCTACCTGCCGAACTCGCCGGAGGCCGTGATAGCAATGCTCGCCACGGCCAGCATCGGTGCAATCTGGGCCGCTTGCGGACCGGATTTCGGTGCTGGCGGCGTGCTCGACCGGTTTTTGCAGTTGGGTCCGAAACTCGCGTTCTGCGTCGATGGCTATTACTACGGCGGCAAGCCTTTCGACCGCACTCCTGAGCTAGTGACCACTCTTGCGCAATTGCCAACGCTCGAGCGGGTGATCTACCTGCGCCAGCTCGACTTTTCGACAGCAGCGCTGCCCAGTCCCATGGCTCTGCAATGGGAGGATGCGCTGGGCGGCCCGGAGGTGTCGCGAGAGTCCTTTGAATTCGAGCAAGTGCCATTTTCCCACCCGCTATGGATCGTGTTTTCCTCTGGTACAACGGGGCTGCCGAAGGCCATCATCCATTGCCACGGCGGGATGATACTCGAGCAGTTAAAAACGCTGGCGTTGCACATGGACGTGCATCCCGGCGAGCGCATGTTTTTCTTTACCACGACCGGATGGATGATGTGGAATCTCCTGGTGAGCGCCCTCCTCGTCGACGTGGTGCCCGTGCTCTATGACGGCAACCCGATGTACCCCGAACCCGACGTGCTGTGGCGTATGGTCGAGGAGAGCGGCGCCAGTTTTTTCGGCGCAAGCCCCACCTACGTGCGCAACTTGGAAAAGGCGAGCGTCGTACCCAAGGACCGATTCGATCTGTCACGGCTACGATCGGTCATGCTGGCGGGATCCCCGGTCACCGCCGAATGCATGGCCTGGGTCTACCGGTGCGTGGGGTCCGAACTCTGGGCCTTCTCGGGCAGCGGCGGCACCGACCTCTGTACCGGCATCGTCGGCGGCGTCGTCACTCTGCCGATCTACGCGGGCGAGATTCAAGCGCGCCAACTCGGCGTGGCCGCCTATGCATTCAATGACCAGGGCGCCGCCGTGATCGACGAAGTCGGCGAGCTCGTCATCACGCAACCCCTGCCGTCGATGCCGGTCGGGTTTTGGAACGATGCCGACGGCAGCCGTTATCGGGCTGCCTACTTCGACCACTACCCCGGCGTATGGCGTCACGGGGACTTCTTCAAAGTGAACCGCCGCGGCGGCTGTTTCGTCCTCGGACGCTCCGATGCCACGTTGAACCGGCATGGGGTGCGGATCGGCACCGCCGAAGTGTATCGCTCGCTCATCCATGTCCCCGAGATCGATGACGCGCTCATCGTGAATGTCGACCTACCGGATGGCGCGTTTTTCATGCCTCTATTCGTCAAGCTGCGCCATGGTTGCGCACTCGACGCGGACCTGCTCGAGCGAATCCGAATGCAGCTCCGCAGCGAGTATTCACCGCGACATGTTCCCGACCGGATTTTGCAGGTCGAGGCCATACCGTACACGCTAACTGGCAAGAAAATGGAGGTCCCGGTGCGCCGTGTTCTGATGGGAATGCCCGTTGAACAAGTCGCGAACCGCTCCGCGACGGCCAACGTCGAATCGTTGGATTATTTTCTCCAGTACGCCCGCGAACAGCGCGACTATTCCCTGTGAATCAAGGGTCCACAACCATTTGTCGGCGATTTTCCATTGTTGCCGCCACGATGTCACACGCTAGAACGAATGCCTTTCCGCATGAAGGAGATGAAATGCACCCTATTCTGAGCAAACGTTATGCATCCGCACTCATTGCGGGTGCGCTCGTTCTGTTCGCCGTGTGTGAACCCACTCTCGCTTTCCAAGATGCACCCGCCGCCGTGCCGGACCAAGGCACTGCCGCGGCGCTCATTTCTAGGCGACTGTTGTTTGGGCTACCACAGCGGACCGATGCCGCCATCAACGACGACGGCACCCGCGTGAGCTTTCGCGCGCCGGTAGGCGGCGCGCAAAATCTCTGGGTGGGACCCGTGGGCGATATCGACGCGGCGCGCCCCATCACCAAGAATGTCGGGCGAGCAATCAAGAATTATGTTTGGTCATACGACGCCCACTACATCCTCTACTCCAGGGACATCGGCGGCGATGAAAACTTTCACATCTACTCCCTCGATGTAGACACAGGTGCCACGAGGGATTTGACGCCCTTCGATGGCGTACACGCTATGCTCATTTCCGGAAGCCATCGACTCCCCGATGACTACTTGGTCGGTATCAACAATCGAGACCCGCGCTGGAACGATGTGTGGAGCGTCAACATCCGAACCGGCGAGCGCAGGCTCATCGAGCAGCACGACCGCTTCTCGAAGCTGATCGCCGATTGGGATCTCAAAGTCCGCCTCGCGGTCGAATCGATGCCCGGCGGCGGACAGCAAGTCTACAAGCGCGACGACCAAGGAAAGTGGGTGAAATTCTTCGTCATCGACGCCGAAGCATCGAAGGTATCGACTCCGCTCGCGTTCACCCGGGATGGCACGCAGTTTTACGTGCTCGACAGCACCGGGCGCGACACGGCCGCGCTGGTGCGCGTGAACTACCAGACCGGCACCCGCGTCACGGTGGCGGAGGATTCGAGCGCCGACCTGGCGAAATTCGTCTTTGATCCAAGAACGCACGAGCCACTGGCCTATCGAGTCGACTATCTGGAGAATCGCTGGAAGGCCGTTGGCCCCGGCGCGCAGCACGACCTTGGCACGCTCACCGCGCAGCTCAGCGGCAGCATCGATATCGTCAGTCAGGACAGCGAGAACCGTCGATGGGTCGTCGCTCGCGAGGGCCCGCAGACACCGCTAGCCTACTACTTATTCGATCGCGATACCGGGCGAGCCACCCTGCTTTTTGCAACCCGGCCGGAGCTCGATGGCAAGCCGCTCGTCGATACGCACCCTATCGTGATTCCCGCTCGCGACGGCCTGAAGATGGTCTCGTATCTGACGCTGCCGCCTGGAAGCCAGTTGCGTGCGGACGATACGTTGGAGCAAGGGTTACCCACTGTGCTCAACGTGCATGGCGGCCCGTGGTACAGAACACTCTACGGGTTTGACGCGTGGGCACAATGGTTCGCGAATCGTGGATACGCGGTGCTCAATGTCAACTTTAGAGCATCGAAAGGCTTCGGCAAGGCTTATCTCAATGCCGGCAACCGTCAGTGGGGCGCGGCCATGCAGAACGATCTGCTCGATGCGGTCGACTGGGCAATTGCTCACCGCATCGCGCAACCCAACAAGGTCGCCATTCTCGGCGGCTCGTACGGCGGGTACGCGACGCTGGCGGGCCTCACCTTTACCCCCCAGAAATTTGCCTGCGGGGTAGAAGAGGTGGGTCCTACCGATCTCGTGACGCTGCTCGAGAATCTCCCGCCGTATTGGGTCTGGGACGCGGAGGCTCTCGCACTTCGCGTCGGAGATCCACGAACCGAAGAGGGCCGAGCGTTACTGCGCTCGCGTTCGCCGCTATTTTTCGCCGACAAGATCGCAAGGCCCCTACTGATCGGCGTGGGCGCCAATGACCCCAGAGTTACACGGACCCAAGGCGATCAGATCGTCGCGGCGATGCAGCGCAATCATTTGCCGGTGACTTATGTGGTGTTTCCGGACGAAGGTCATTGGTTTGAACGCACCGAGAATCGAATTGCCTTCAACGCGGTTAGTGAACAATTCCTGGCGGCCTGCTTGGGCGGCCGCGCCGAGCCGATCGGCGATGGGCTGAAGGGATCCTCGATTCAGGTGCCCGTCGGCTCTGAACACATTTTGGGACTCGACGCCTCGTTGAAAGCCATCGCGCCCGTGCTTAAGAACTGACTAGCAGGAACTTATCGATGCCGTGTAGGGCGCGGGAACTAACGAAAGTTACGTTCCCGCATCTTGCCACTGTAGGGTTGAGGCTCGAATGCCGGTACCATTGCTGTGACGTATTCTGTTGTCTGCGCCGACCAGACGGTCTCGCGGAAGTTTGATTCGATGGGTATCGCGATCACTGCGGCATGCCAGCTCGTCAGTGGTGGCGTCTCGGTGCTGAGAATTGACGGCTCAGACGGTTTCCGGATGGAACGCAGTGATATCGAAATCGAATGCTTGAGGCGACGGAACAGAGTCTGAGGTTCGGAAGATGAGCGTGCACGACCCGCCGAGTGCTGTTGTCGACAGCGACATCGTTGAAACACGCGAATGGATCGAATCCTTCGACGCGTTGATTCACGCTCAGGACTCGACGCGCGCGCTCTTTCTACTGCGCCGGCTGGAGGAGCATGCGAGGGAACTGGGTCTGCTTGCGGCGGCGGCTCCGTATTCGGCGTATCGCAATACGATTCCGCTCGAGCGTCAAGGACCGTACCCTGGCGATCTGGTGCTCGAAGAGCGGTTGACCTCGATCATGCGCTGGAATGCGCTGGCCATGGTGACCCGCGCCAACAAGGCCTATGGCGAGCTCGGCGGCCATATCGCCAGCTATGCCTCGGCGGCTGAGATCTTCGAGGTCGGCTTCAATCATTTCTTCCAGGCTGCGCGCCCGGATCACGGGGGCGATCTGGTTTACTTTCAGCCCCACTCTGCACCGGGTATTTATGCACGCGCCTTCCTCGAGGGTCGCTTGACCGAGGAGCATCTGGCCAATTTTCGTCAGGAATTGAAAGGCAACGGGTTGTGCTCGTATCCGCATCCTTGGCTCATGCCGGAGTTCTGGCAGGTGCCGTCGGGTTCCATGGGCATCGGGCCGATCAACGCGATCTACCAGGCGCGTTTCATGCGCTACATGGCTGACCGCAGGCTTGCCGACACTGCGGACCGCCGAGTCTGGGGCGTTTTCGGCGACGGCGAAATGGATGAGCCGGAATCCGTTGGTGCGCTCACCCTGGCTGCGCGCGAGCGCCTCGATAATCTCACGTTCATCGTCAATTGCAACCTGCAGCGCCTCGACGGACCGGTGCGCGGCAATGGCCAGATCATCCAGGAACTGGAATCGCTGTTCGCCGGGGCCGGCTGGAATGTCATCAAGGTGCTATGGGGTTCTGACTGGGACGCGCTGTTCGCACGCGACACGCAACACGCACTGTTGCGCCGGCTCGCGGCGACTTTGGACGGCGAATACCAGAACCTGGGCGCCAAGGATGGCGCCTACAACGTCGAACACTTCTTCAAGAAGGACGCAGATATTCAAGCTCTCGTGGCGCACATGAGCGACGCCGAGATCGACGCGCTCAAGCGCGGCGGCCATGACTTTCGCAAGCTGTACGCCGCTTTCGCTGCAGCGAAGAGTCACCGCGGTCAACCGACGGTCATTCTAGCGAAGACCAAGAAGGGCTACGGCATGGGCGGCGCCGGCGAATCGCGCATGACATCGCACCAGGCCAAGAGGCTGGATGTGGAGGCGCTCAAAGCGTTCCGCGACCGATTCGAATTGCCGTTGTGCGATGACGAGGTCGAGCATCTTCGTTTCTACCGCCCCGACGAAAATAGCCCCGAGCTGAAGTACTTGAGGGAACGGCGTGCGGATTTCGGCGGCGCCCTGCCCGCCCGCCGGCGTGAAGCTCCGCCGGTGCCCGTCCCGCCCTTGAGCCACTATGCGCAATTCGCGCTCGCCGCTGATAACAAGGAGATGTCGACCACGATGGCGGCGGCGCGCATCATCAGCGCCCTACTGCGCGATAAGGAATTGGGTCCACGCATCGTGCCCATCGTGGCCGACGAGGCGCGCACCTTCGGCATGGACAATCTGTTCCGTCAGATCGGCATCTACTCGCCGGTCGGTCAGCTGTACGAGCCGGAAGACGCGGCCTCGATGCTGTACTACAAAGAAACCAAGAATGGACAGCTCCTGGAGGAGGGCATTACCGAGGCCGGAGCGCTCTCATCCTGGGCTGCCGCCGGCACGGCCTACAGCGTGCACGGTGTGGCCATGTTGCCGCTCTATATCTACTACTCGATATTCGGCTTCCAACGCGTCGGCGACCTGATCTGGGCCGCGGCCGATCAACGCACCCGCGGGTTCCTCTTTGGCGCCACCTCCGGCCGTACCACTCTGGGAGGGGAAGGGTTGCAGCATCAGGATGGCAGCAGTCATGTCATCGCCGCCACGGTTCCCAATTGCCGGGCCTACGACCCTGCCTTCGCCTGCGAACTGGCCGTGATCATAGACCACGGCATGCGCCGCATGATGGAGCAGCAGGTCGATGAATTTTACTACATCACCATGATGAACGAGAACTACGCTCAGCCCTCGCTGCCGCTTGGCGTCGAACCGGCCGACATCATCAAGGGCATGTACCACTACGCGAGCCGGCTGCAGACAGATTCTGCGGTACCGGTCCGGTTGCTCGGCTCGGGCGCAATTCTGTGCGAGGTGGTCGCGGCGGCCGAGCTGCTGGCGCAGGACTGGAACGTGAGCAGCGAAGTGCATAGCGTCACCAGCTTCAGCGAGCTGGCACGCGACGCGGCGGCGGTCCAGCGCTGGAATCGCCTGCACCCATTGGAGCCGCCACGCGTCAGTCATGTCGAACAGCAGCTGCGGGATGCCGAGCTCGTGGTCGCCGCGACGGACTATGTACGTGCCTATCCGCAGCTCATTGCGCCCTATCTCGGGGGTCGATTCGTCACCTTGGGCACTGACGGCTTCGGCCGCAGCGACACGCGCCTGGCGTTGCGCCGCTTCTTCGAGGTCGATCGGCACTCCGTGGTGTTGGCCACATTGGATGCACTGGCGCGTGAGGGCCGAGTTCCCATGCAAACCGTGGCGCAGGCGATCCAGCGCTATGACACCGACACCCAGGCCATGGCACCGTGGACACATTGAGCGTCGAGACCACGGTTGGCCCCCGAGCGGCTCGACTCGTAACTATCAGAAAAATAAGGGATTTTTTGGTGGCCAGGGAGGGAATTGAACCCCCGACACGCGGATTTTCAGCCCGGGGGTTGAATCAATCTAAGTTGCCGACTTCATTCGAGTTATAGCATCGCAACTGTGGAATATTTCGACGAGTTACGGGCAGATAAGTAGCTGATTCGTCTACGTACGGCCGGTCTATATTCCACAAAAATATCAATCGCGCAATTTCGGCAAAATCATTCTTTCGTCCGTGCGCCATTAGCGCTTAGAGACAGCAGGACGGAGCGACGTGCACTATTGGTGGGTCAACCAGAATCAGACCCTCCGCTCATTGTGCCTTAGCTCTTCGGCGAATTCGATCACCCAGCGTTTGTGGTCCGCGCTGCCATTCGAATAGGAAATAAAGACGGTTGGTGGAGCGTTCGAATTGCTCATGAGATTGTCCCGTTCGAAAAGCTAGCGAGCGTGTATTTTACTCTTCTCGTGAGATCATCCGTGAGTCCGACCTCGCGATGCGGCCGCCAAGGGGCGAGGGCCAGGGGGCGGCGTGGCTGCGGCCAGGCTTTAACTGATCCCGAGAAACCGCAGCACATTTAGCATGAAGTCCTTGAGATCCTGCGGACAACTCCCCGAGTGAAGCTGCTCAAGCGCTGCGCGATTCCATTGACCGCCTTTGGCAATTCCCAGCTTCAACCACCCTTCGAGTTCACCACAGGGCACGACGAATACCCCGATGCGCGCAAGCAGAGGGAGCAATTCATCGACCGAATCCCTATCGGTTCCTGTGAAGAAGTCGACGCCCTTTGATTTAACGCTGTCCCAACGTGATTTGACGCGGGCGCTTGTCACCAGAGACTTGCGAGCTCGTCTCAAATCGGCGTGTTCGACGGCCATCCATTGCCGCACAGCTTCCTTGAGTGCTGACAGTAGGTCCGTCTGTTTTGCCTTCTCGACCGCGGTCGCAATCGAATCTCGGAGTGTCGTTATCCGCACGTCCATGGCCACTCCGGATACCGCCATCACAATGTCACTTAATGTTTCGGCAGAATTCAGAACATCGATATCTACAATAGCGCAGACAGGTGTGGCTGCGTTTCGAAGCATCTCCAACGGGATCTTTGCAGCATCTTTGCCATTGCTGTGTATCAACAGGACCTCTTCGCCGCCTTCTTTCCTCAAGTATTGATGCAGAACTGTCTGGTAAAGCGCCCGGTCTGGATCGCCCTCGCAAACAACGACTCCCCTGTGAAAAAGCGAGTCGAGCACCGGCTGGCTGGATAGCAGCGGAGATTTCACAAGCCCCGCTGTCGTAGACGATGGAACCTGATGGAACCTGGTCCCGGCCGTCGTCCGATTTAGTCGTATCACCGTTGCCGAAGGATCGCCCGATATGATGCCAAGAAGCAGGTCTGAACTGTGGGATGCTAAAATAAGCTGCGCGGGACGCCTCTTTGATTCACTAGCGATCCAGCGTCCCAACGCACGCGCTTGCGCTGGATGCAAGAACGCCTCGGGCTCGTCCAACAGAAGCAGACGATTGGGATATGCAAGTAATGCGATCAGCACGCCGGCAAAGGATTTAAAGCCGTCGCCTTGGTCCGACAGATTTTGCGCATTCACGAGCAATGCGTCAAGAGAGCTTCGATCGTCCGGAATAGGTCCGAACTTAGGTCCTATTTTAAGATACAGTCGCCGCAAGCCGGCCCAGTCGAGGGCAATATCCATTGCGAACGTCTCTTGAAATGAACTGCGCAAACCAGCGAGAGCAGATGTTCCTTCCCTAAAGAACGATTGCAAGGCATTAGAGGGACTTTCGGTGCGCATGTCGTAGGTTTCGGTTGGCGCAGCGAGTTTGAATCGGCTCTCTGCGTCTAGAAACGCACACCAGAATTTGCCCATATTATGCAGGAGCTGCGCTCTAATCGAATCATCCTGAACATTCTTGAATCGCTCATCAAGCCAAGTTTCCGGCACTTGCCAACCTTGTCGACTTTGCAGGTCACTACCAACTCCCGTGTAACTAACCTGGCCGGCGCCGGCTTGGGGGGAACGCGACAGTTCGCTCGTCGCCTCGACCTGCGTAGGGAGATCAACATCGAGCATCTCGAGAATTATAAGATTCTGCGCGGCTCCGGAGGTTATGAAGTCGCGGATGTCTCGAAGTGTCTGGGACTTGCCCGCATTGTTCGGCCCCACAAGCACAGTCAGGTTCGCAAGCGCAAGAGCTGCCCCATTTTTCGGCATCAGGCTCTTCAGTCTTATCGGCATCTGAGATTTCCTTCCTTGGATTGCCGGAATATTACTCCAAATGGGCCGAGGATCGTGAGGTCGAGTCGCCGCCCGAGGCCTGGCGGATGGCCTCCTCGCAGTTGCGAGCGATGCCTAGCGCACTCATTCAGTCATCTGATTCTTGGAAAGAATGGGCAACCCACTGCGCAGTCTCTTGCCCCTAGGCCGCGACCAAGGCGGTATTCCTTATGCGATCCAAAGCGGCGATCAGTTGGTCAAGCTGCGCCGACGAGAACATGCCATCGGGGCCCGTTGGGCTCAGATCGGTAAACGGTGATTCGTAAAGCCGAGTGGGCTCCACAACTCCGTGCTCCGTTAGGTGATTTACAATGAGGTTTACGAACTCGATTTGGTTGGCGCTTAGTGTAGTGTCGGTCACGAACGATCCGAGTGCCTGCTTCGCGGCGCCTTGGTCGAGCCCGATCAGCGAGCGAACAAATAGACCTAGGCCATGCGCTTCCGTCACTGCTCTCTCAATGTCGTCGCGCGCGCCGACACCGCTTTCAACCAGCATTCTCTCAAGCTCCGACAGATCCGTCGCGGTCAGCGCCCGATTCATCCGCAATTTGTAGACGGCAACATGTTCCTGATGTGCTCGCAAGAACGCGCGCGCCTTGGCGCGGAACTTCTCAAGATTGCTTGCCTCCCTAAAACCAGGCAGCTCGAACTCGACCTCCGCGCCCATCTGGTCCTCGAAGTCCGAATATAAGCGCTTGCGTTTCGCCTTTTCAATCAGTTGAACCAGATCCCTCAATCGGCGGCGGACCCCTTCTAGCATTCCCACCGTCACGTCCTGCCACCAGTGATCGGTTTGTAATTCCTGAATCAGCGGCATCTGAGCATTTACCATCGGGATCGACGCTTTCTCCTCCAGCATGCCGGCGATATCTTTCACCTGCTCGCGCATACGCTCGAACCCTTGGTCTTTCCTAAGTACCGCCAGCTGCAGCTTCAGCAACAATAGGTCGAACCTCTTTGCATCTTCATTTTCCGGATCCAGTTCCGTGGGCAGATTGGCGAGGTCCTGAGCAAGCTCAGTTCGCGCCTCCGGAGGCAACACATTCCACGACTCGCGCTTTGCATACTTCTCGACGAGCCGTCGCTTTGGCCTCACAACGAAGTTTTCGAGGTTCATCGATTCGACCTCATGATGCAATGTGGCCGCGGCCGCCCGCCGTACGTCTTTGTCGAGAAGACCGCGAGTCGGCTCTGTATCGGCGGAGTCCGCCATCACGTATCGATCAGGCGGCCCAATAAGGTTATCGATTGTCCCTATCAATTCCAGGCGGGACCTGAACAGCCGCGCTGCGATACCGTCTGCAGAACGTCCCTCACTGGCCGGCAGATTCTGACTGAAATACTCAAGATTCTGGCAATAGTCGAACAGAAAGAAGAATTCCTTGTGCTTCCCCGGTGCGAACAAATCCAGACATAGCCGCGTGCCGCGACCGATCATCTGCCAGAACTTCGTCTTGGATCGAACGAGCTTGAAGAAGACGAGATTGACGACCTCCGGCACGTCTATGCCGGTATCCAGCATATCGACGGAAAGGGCAATGTAGGGAGGCTTGTCCTTGGCGGAGAAGTCATCGATCAGACTCTGCGCGTATTCGGTTTTGAAAGTGATGACGCGGGCGAACTCTCCCTTGAAATGCGGATAGTTCGCGTTGAAGCGATCGGCGATGAAGTCGGCATGGTCCTGGTTCTTGGCGAACAAAATCGTCTTGCCGAGCCGGTCGCCGCCTGCAACGGTAAGACCTCGTGTCATCAGATGCTCTAGCACCTTATCAACGGTATCTTTGTTGAAGAGCCACTTGTTGACTGCCGCGGCTTCAACACGATCCGGCACGCCATTTTCGTCGTCCCATTCCAGTGCGTCCCACTGATCTTTATCTTCTTCCGACAATTCATCGTATCGAATGCCTTCCCTCTGAAACTTGAGAGGCACCGAAACGGCCTTCGGGGGCACCAGAAATCCTTCCTTTACTGCCTCATCAAGCGAGTAAGCGTCCGTCGGCACGCCGTTTTCCAGATCGAAAAGGCTGTAGGTATTCCGATCTAGTTCGTCCTTTGGCGTGGCCGTAAGTCCCACGAGCAGTGAGTCGAAGTATTCAAAGATGGCACGATATTTCTGAAACACAGAGCGGTGCGCCTCGTCGATCACGATTAGATCGAAATGACCCACCCCAAAGCGCCGCTGGCCGTCTCTTGTTTCATCGATCAGTCCCATCATCGTTGGATAGGTGGAAACGAATACGCGGCCTTCCGCATCCCTTTCGGTGACCAAATTGACCGGCGATGAATCCGGTAAATGCGCCTTGAACGCATTGACTGCCTGTTTGACGAGGGCGATACGATCTGCCAGAAACAGCACACGTTTCGCCCAGTTGCATCGCATCAACAAATCCGCCAGCGCGATGACCGTGCGCGTCTTGCCCGCACCCGTGGCCATCACGATCAGTGCCTTGCGATCATGATCCTGTTCGAACGCTTCGGCGATGCGGCGGATACCTCGCGATTGGTAATACCGTTCCACGATCTTGCCGTTAATCTCCGCTGTGGCCAGAGGCCTTCTGGTGATGCGCCTTTGCACCAGCAATTCCAACTCGCTCTTCTTGTAGAACCCCTGCACGGCTCGTGGCGGGTAGTTGGTATCGTCCCAGAACCAGTGGTCATAGCCGTTGGAGTAGAAAATGAGCGGTCGTTGGCCGTATTGCTTCTCAAGGCAGTCGGCATATAGCTTTGCTTGCTGTTGACCGACGCGCGGGTCGCGCTTCGTACGCTTGGCTTCCACCAAACCGAGAGGTTTATCGTCATCACCCCAGAGCACGTAGTCGACAAAGCCTTTGCCCTGATTGTTCGGCATGCCCGCGACTTCTAGCTCGCGGTCACGTCGCTGATCTAGGGGCCAGCCCGCTTCCTTCAGGAGCAGGTCGATGAAGTAGTCGCGTGTTTCGGCTTCCGAATAGTCATGCGTATCCGGGTGCGCGGCTGCTGCCTTCCTGGCTAGCGCCACTTCCTCGCGCAGGTGCTTCAGTTCATCGTCGAGAGAGTTCCTGTCTGCCAGCAGAACGGCAAGGTTCTCGTCGCGCTCGCGCAACTGCTCTTCCAACCGCTTCAGCTGCTCAGCAGTTTGCCTCTGCGCGCGTTGCGGCTGTGGAAGGGTCGCAGTGTCAAATTTTAATCCTGGAGCTGGCCTGCCGACCCGTCCGTAGGTCCGTGCCAGCCAATACGCCACATGAAACAGCTCACGGACGGCAGCTAACGCATCCTCCACCGGAATTCCGCGATGGCTATGCACAGCGCGATTACCAAGCGTGACGATCACGCGTGCCTTGGCGAAAACCGCCTCGCCCGCGACCTTTTTAAACGTCGGCTCATGGATCAGGGCGGACAGATTGTCCTGATAAGGCAGTTTCAAGTTAGGGTCGTACTTGAACACCCATGCCACTGAGAGCTCCAATGCACGTCGTGCATAGAAGCATGCCGTGCGCGGATCGGCATGCACGGAGGCCTCCGCCCTGCCGCAGGCGTCAAACTCGGCAGGCCATTCTCGCTGAAGGAAGGCGAACTGGCTCACAGACCAGCCTTCTCCTTAATGAATTCGTTCATGCGAGAAGCCAGACGCTCCCGCCGGTACTGCAGAAAGTCACGGTAACTTTCGACGGGCCACAGCGCCCGATCTGTCGGGACGCATTGGCTGGTGAGCGCCGCCTCTCCCTGCTTCGCGACTACGTCGGCCAGATAGGCGACGGCGTCCTTATTGCTGATGCGGCGATTCGTCTGGCCAGTGATGAAAGCCATATTTGCGATCTCGTTGATCTCGCCCGTCTCGTAGCTCTTCGCCTTGAGCAGCGACTTCGGGATGACGTGATGCCATTGAATGAAATGCAGGCGCCCCTGATGGGTAAGCGAAAGGCCCAAACCGCTGTACCAATCCTTAGCTCCCGCCGACTTCAAGGCGAGATACGCCAGTGAAAACAGCGGGCTGTTTACCCCGCGGCCCGCAAGATCCGACGGCTCCACATGCAGACGACCGAACTGCTGCTTAACCGGCTCAAGTAGGTCTGCAATGTCTTTTGCTCGGAAGATGATTGCCAGATCCTCATTGAGCAGAGTCTCCGTCGAGCCGCGCGAGTATCGGCCGCGTGCATTCGCTATCAATAGCCAATGTAGCAGCGCGCGCTGCTCTGCATCAGTAAGTTTGTTGTCCTTGACTCTACTGACTGCTGCCAGAGAATGAATGAACATGGGCGAGGACAATAGTGACTCATCCTCGATTCCGGCATTAGTCCGCAGGAAGTTGATCGCGTATCTCAGTCCCTCCTTGGCTTGCTCCCACCCCTCCTTCAGCTTGTTGACTGAGGTCGATGACACGCTCCGAAAGAGACATTGCTCAGTTGCGAACACTACTATGGCACGCACCAGCTGGCCCAGATCAATCGTAAACCAGCTCTGCTCACACTCTTCCTGAAATATCTCGAGCTGCTTCAGAAGATTCGGCCATCGCGACGTCATCTGCGCTAGTGCCAGGTCTGAAGACCGAAGCTTCGCACCGAGCGAATTCACGCGCACGAAAATTTCTGTCACTTCCTCGTAGCTCATCGCACGCTCGAGTACGTGAACCACATAGTGATACTGTTTGATAGCACGCAACTTCTTGAGTCGGTCCGAATACTTTTGGAACCGATCGTCATCAAGGGACTTAATTCCCGCCTTCTTTAGAATCTCGATGTCGTTCGCCGTCCTGAAAACCTCGCTGACTGACACCCAGTTCGGCTGCGACAGCAGACTCTTGCTCGCAACTACGAAGGTGCGAAGGTTCAGCTTTTCCTGAATGCCCTGCTCGCTGCCATTGCTGTCAGCGTCGACATCTTCCTCATCCGGCACTTCATCGTCGGGCACAACCAGGGCGTCCTCGTCATTCTGCACTTCCAGCACACTCGCCGGCGGACCTTCTGGATGCTCCAAATTGAAAAGTATGTCTATCGGTCGCTTGCGGTTCCGGACCTGGACGGGCTCACCATTCAGCACGGCAGTCAGCGACGTGAGCCGCTGTTGCCCATCGAGCAGGAGCTTGCGGCCGGCGAATGCTGTCGCGTCCTGAGCAATGGCACCATCGCGCGTTGGCACCGGTTCGTCTGTCTCCCACATCAAAATAGAACCGCTGGGATAGCCGCGATAGAGAGAATCAAATAGATCGCGGACGCGGGTAGCACGCCAGACGTAGTGGCGCTGGATCTCCGGCAAGCGCATTTCGCCGCGCTTGTACATGTCGACAAGGGTGCCGATGGGAATATTCTGTTGTTGCATCTAGGCTTCGCCGTTAAAGGCACCATGCTGTAAAGAGACAAAGAGAGAATCGAGCGCCGCAAGAGCGATGGATTGAGTAGCCGCAGTCCGCTCCACGGCACTCACTCGCTCCACGAACAGTCGCTGAAGTTCCATTGTTGGAAGTGGTAAAACAATCTGCGAAAGACCTTCCGTATTGATATTGTACTGCCCAGCAGATGTCTTGGAATGAGCTCGCAGTTGTCGACGCCCCTCCGTTCCGAGGCAATACTCTCGCAAAAACACTGGTAACACGCTATCCGCTGGTACTCTAGCTCGAATGATGTAGGACGCGAATATAAAATCGCCGGCCGCAAATCCGGAAGAGCCCGCCACCCGATCATTGAACAGTGCACAACGACCAACAAAATCGGCATTTCCATTCGTACGAACAAAAAGCAAGTCTCCGTCCCTGAGCTTCAATCGTTCGAATTCAGCATCGGTAACTGGCACACACTTAAGATCCGCGAGGTCAATCGCTCCTCCAACAATGTTCGGGATCCGAAGAGTTGGTCTTCCGTTGGCTTCAGACTTATTCGACGTTCCATAGCGGAACTCCGCCCCAAGTTCACACAAGGACTGTCTTCGCCATCCCTTCGGATTCGTCGCCGGGTCACCGAACATGTCGAGGAAGATAGATTGGGGGAGCGTGTCGAGTTGGGAGATGGCAGCGCGGCATCTGGCGCGCAACGCGTCCGCCTTCTCAAGAATCTCCGCAATCCGATTCTGCTCAGGGAGAGGTGGAACTGGAACCACTATATCGGCAGCGCCCGCCTGAGTTAGCTTTCCTCTTGTAGTCCCTGACACCCAAGGTGTTACGTCGTAGTTTTCAAGCACTCGAAAGAGATAAGAAGCGTCCATCTCCTCTCTGGGACGCAGCACGTGAGCATGATTGTTAACCCAAGTCTTGCCGGAAATCCGGTAAGCAATGCCACGATTCGGGGCACCGAAGTGACCGCCGTCTTCGGCTAGCAGGACTAGCGGCTCATCAAATATATAGTCGTCTATGGTCCCTTGCTGCCCGTTTGCGCCGTAGTACGGAAATTGCCCCGCTCGCCGATCCGCCTCAGTAACGGGCCGACGCAGGCTGTCCAAGAACTCAACCACATCGCCCAGCCGCTTGAATTTTGATGTTCTCAAGATCATGGCGCGCGATATCATCCCAACATCTCCTGCAGCTTCTTAATGCCACGCTGGATCTCTTCTTCCAGCCCCGCGAGTTCTGCTAGAATTTCCTTGGGTTTCCGGTACTCGATCTCCTTGTGCACCGCTTCTTTGTAGCGATTGAGTGAGAGATCGTAACCCTGATCCGCGATATCTGCCTTCGGCACGCAAAAGCTCTGCGCCGTTCTAGGCCGATTAAGTTCCTCGCTATTTCGGTTCGACCAACGCGCGACGATATCGGGCAGGTTGTTCCTGGTGTGATCCTCGACGCCGAGCGCCGCCGATGGTACAGGACCGATCTTGTCCTCGGTGAGCAGGGGGGTGCGCTTATCGTCGAGGCTCCAGCCATCGGCGCGGACATCATAGAACCATACGTGGTCGGTGCCGCCGGAGTTTGTTTTGGTAAACAGCAAGATTGCGGTCGAGACACCGGCATACGGCTTGAAAACACCGCCCGGCAACTTCACCACAGCGTCCAGCTTCTGGTCCTCTACCAGAATTCTGCGCAGCGCCTTGTGCGCGGTGCTCGAACCGAACAACACGCCATCCGGCACAATCACTGCGGCGCGACCACCGGGCTTTAGCAGGCGCAGAAACAGCGCGAGGAAGAGGAGTTCGGTCTTCTTAGTCTTGACGATCTGCTGCAGGTCCTTGGCCGTCGTCTCGTAGTCGAGGCTTCCGGCAAAAGGTGGATTCGCCAGCACGAGCGTGTACTTCTCGTCCTCGCCGGAGTGTTCCTGCGCAAGAGAATCGCGATATGTGATATCCGGATTCTCGACGCCATGCAACAGCATGTTCATGCTTCCGATGCGCAGCATGGTGCTGTCGAAATCGAAGCCGTGAAACATGCGATCATGAAAATGCTTGCGCTGCTTCGAATCGTGTAACAGTTGTGGGTGACGCTCGCGCAGATATTCGCCTGCAGTGACCAGAAAGCCGGCCGTACCGCACGCGGGATCACAGATGACATCGTCGGGTTTCGGTGCCGTAAGCTCGACCATCAGGCGAATGATGTGACGCGGCGTTCGGAATTGGCCGTTCTGGCCCGCGCTCGCGATCTTGCCGAGCATGTATTCGTACACGTCGCCCTTGGTATCGCGATCCTCCATGGGCACGGCGTCGAGTAGATCGACAACCTTCGATAGCAGGGCAGGCGTCGGAATCGTGAAGCGTGCATCCTTCATGTGCTTCGCGTATGTGGAATCCTCCCCACCCATGTTCTTCGCCAGACCTTCGCGTAGAAACAGGAAGGCATGCTGTCCGATGACCTCGAACATCTCAGCGGGAGCAAAGTGCTTGAATCGCGACCAGCGAAGGTCTTCATACGACCGACCGCCGTCCTTGCCGATCTTGTCCTTTCCCTTCGGAAACACCCGCCGCTCGATTGGCTGCTTCAACCGCGCTGCTTTGTTCTCCTCGAGCGTATGAAGGTCGTCGAGGCGCCTGAGAAACAAGAGATACGTAATCTGCTCGATTACTTCGAGCGGATTGGAAATGCCCCCTGACCAGAAGGCGTTCCAGATTTGATCGATCTGACTTTTGATAGATCCTGTGATCACGTTCGGTTTTCCAATAGGTATGCGCGGGCGACGCGGGTCGCCACTTCAGCTAAGGGTATGTCTAGGCCAAGCGACTTGGTCGTATAGGATGCGTCTGAGGTCAGATCTTGCAAAAAGCGGCTCAGGTCCTCCCGAATTTTTGCTGGCGCGGGGATCCTGCTGTCTGGAGACAGCAACTGAGACAGCCGTATGACGTCATTGGCATGTTTGCGGATATTTTTCGTGTCTACTGGCTCACCTAGCGCCTTGCGCTCGCTGAGGTCGAGCCAAGCGTGGGCTTTGAGTGGGATCAGTCGATCTTCACCGATCCAGGACAATCCATCGACCTGCCTCCGTCCTTCCAGAATGAAGCGGTAATACGAATCATCGAGTAAGATCGCCGATAGGCTGGAGACTGTGTCGTCGAGCGGTATCGGAGTCAGCTGGCTGGTTTGGGTAAGGCGTATTCCGTCAGGGGATCGACAGAACAATTCCAGCATGAAGGGATAAGTGGCATCTTTCGGCCTCTGGAATCGGTAAAGCACCGGTTTTCCCGTTTCGCTGGACTCTCTAATTTCATACCCCCCTTTCTCGACGAACTCCCAAAACGCGGTACCGAATGCGGGCTTGAGCACTTCGATGTGCAGAACGATATCTAGGTCTTTCGTGGCTCGGAATTCCAGGCCAGCTTGCTCCATGGCGAGCGTAGCCGCGGTGCCGCCGATCAGTAAGAATTGATCCGAGTAGCCTTCAAAGTGCTTCTGAAAAAGGTCGAGTCCCTTCACCACGGGAAATGTTCCTTCAATTCCTCGACCGCAAGCTCGACTCGGTCATCTGCGGTGTCCTGAAGACTCAGGCTCAGCGACAGAGGGTCGACTGTGCGGATCTTGTGGCCCTTCGGAAGTATGGGTGCATAGCTCCAAACCTGCAATCGGCAACTACCTGGAGAAGGCTCTGGTGTTTCCTCATGTTTCTTGAAGCGAGCCGCTTTGAACTGTGCGCTACTGGCGGCATAGACGGGTTGTGGTGGGTCAGCGAGCCTCGTGAAATGAGCCAGCGCGCTTAGCCCAGCCAGGGGAAGATGCATTTCATGCAAACCTCCCTCGACTTGCATCCAGAATTGTTTTTTTACCGGCGAGCGCAGCTTCGGTCGTAGCAGCTCCCAGGTTTCAGCAGGGGACCTTTCCATGAGCAACCACCGAGCCCTTCCTCGGCGATCTAGGCGTGCGACGCCCGCACCGGTGAGTTCATTTACGACCCGGGATACGGTCATTGCTGTGTAGCCCAACTCACTGGCCACCGCCGCCGGATGCCAGGCGTTCTGCGTAGACTTGGATAGCAGAGCCTGAATGATCATAGCCTGCGTGGCAGGGCTGAGACTCTTTTCGGACGCCCTGCCGACTTGTCGAAAGTATTCGCGCAGATCGATTCCAAGATCTGGCAAGTAAAGTTGATTACCTGGAACGATAAAGGGGATTTTGTGCTCAATAAGTCGTTTGCGCTCGTACGAAGCCAAAGCGGTGGTTACATACACAATTGGATGATTTGTCTGCGATCGGAGCTGATCCAAGCGTTCGCGTAGCGCGCCAAGTTTTGGGGCTTTTCCTTTGCGATTTACGGCCAGAAGGATTGCACGATCTTTCGCCTTCAGTTCGTGCAGCTCAAACTCGTCTTGCAGGTAGTACGGCAGCTTTGCGGTGCCGGTCCACGGGCGGATGGGAACCCGAATACCCAATGTATCGGAAAGGTAGTTTTGAACCTCGTCCTGGAGGCGCATAGAGATGCTCACTCTTCATAACATATGTTTTGCACGATAACATACTTAATGTTATCGTGCTATTTTTAATGTTAATTTGGTACGCGACTAGAGCTGCTCTTGGCCGCTGAGATATATCGGACACTGGCCGACCGCCAATGGCCGACATATCTAGCGAGGGTCTCGACCCGCACAACTGGCATTCACCCCCCCAATATGCCCCCCGATGCACCATCGCGACGACATCATTGAGGAGAAGTCCCGCTCTACCAGGCCGAACCCATTTCCCAGGACACAAGATATTGTGGAGCCAGAAACGACTCTCTAGGTGACCAGTCGGCGTATTCTTGAGCACTCCGATCGACGTATGTATCTGACTTTAATTGATTAATTCCACTCGCTTTTGAACACTTGACCATCACTTACAGCATGGATACGCTCGTGACCCCAACACAAGAACTTGTATATGGACCGAAGTGTCCTGCTGCCATTGTCGGTATGTGGTTACGCCGAGCAGCTGAGCGTCCGGCTCCGCACGCCGAGCGACAACAATCCTAACGACGTGTACAGCGGTATTGTTGTTTTACCTGGACTGCAGGAACGGGTACGTGCGTACGTAAAGATCTTTCCGCCTGCGGTACGCATGCACTCCGTATACAACGAGGTCATGGCGCACCACATCGCGCTGCAGTGTGAGCTGCCGTCGCCGATGACGTTTCCATGTGCTTGCCGGGTGTCGATGCTACGCAATGGAACGCGCTCATTCATGGTACCGGACGATCGATTTCCTTACGTGTTGGGCGTCGCGTCGTTTGATGGCAGCGCGAAGGACGTCACACAGAGTGTCGTCCCTTCAGAGGCTGTAGAGGCGGACGTAATGAACTGGCAGTACGCCGCACGAACAGCCGTGTTCGATGAACTCATGGCGAACGACGATCGCCACCTCGGCAATCTAGTACGGCGCGGTCCACACGACTACGTTCTTATCGACAACGAGAGGATCGTGTTCGGCGAACAATGGTTTGGGCACGACCTGCAACCCTTCCGCTCGCGCCCTTGCGACTCGAACATCCTCGCCGACACGATAGCGTCTGGGACTGACGAGCTAGCTCGCCAGCGACTGTTGATGATCGCTCAAAATTTTGTGATGCAGACAATTTTGGTGGTGCCGGATGTGGCTCTGCGGCTTGAACAGTTATGCAAAGCACCGGCGAATACAAGCGTAAAGTTATTGGAGATGCTGAACGGAAGGCGTACATTGTTACGATCTCTGATGCATTACCATCTTCGCAAAGGCGACCTTTTTCAAGCGAGAAGCAATCGATGACTACCCCCCTGGACCCATTTGGCACCGGACGGGTGTTCGAGGAATTCGAATACCGATTGATGTATCTACGTCCTCATGCATACGCGGACGAACGGATCATCGTCGGCTTAATTTCCTGCAACAAGAACGCACTCGAGGCAAAGTTTCTGTCTTCGGTTGGGGCCCTCCAACTTATGGAGCACATGTTCGGGGAAAGCGCAGTCGAACAATTTCACTTCGCGGCTGCGGAAGTGCGTCGTAAAATGACTTGCCATCAGACGCTGGAAGCGTTCACTCTTCCAACTGACTTGCTATTGTTTGGCGAGACACAGGAGGCCTTCACTCAAGACCGAGAAGGATTGCTCACAACCATCCTCACCAGCGCAGCGAGCTTAATGCGCGGCGGTACGGGAAAGGGAGTCGCGTCGGTTTCGCCGCCATTTACGCCAACGGAATTGCAGCGAGATCTATTTGAGCACGTGAACCGTTTGGATCCGTTCAAGGGACACAGAATTTTTGACAGAAAATTCACGACAAAGACTGGGGAAGTAGTTCGCCTTCCTATACTCGGTGATCGAATCTTTGGTGCGCCACTCTCATTTGCCGCAAAGGAACAAATGATGAAGGCTGAGTCGTACGTCGCCAAATTTCGGTGGCTAGATAGCCAAATGGAACAAAAGCCGCGAATTTATGTCCTCGCGCCCGAAACACGTCAGGGCGAGTCGGAAGACAGCCCTGGGATTCGAGAGCTGCGCGCGATCGCCCAGGCGTCAGACATCACTGTCGTCATTTCGGAATCAACCGAGGGAATGGCATCGCAAGTGATTCGAGACGAAACGGCGGAGGCCGCCTAAGAAAGAAACTACCGATTTTTGCCAAATGCGTCGAGTAACCCCATCTACTGTGACGATGCTCATAAGCGCCATGGGATAGCACCAAGACCGTGGCGCCCGGAATTGGGTGTCGGTACCCGGATTCAATTTACGACTTTGTGAGGGAGTTCGTAGCGCCGCACAGCCGTCCCTCCCTATAAGAGACTTGAATATTGCGCGTTCCAAGATGAAGCGCATTGCGTGACGCTTCTGCGAGCCTCTCGAAACTAGGATGGATTCGACAATCATGGACGACCTCCCCAATGGCACACACCATACGACTTGACGGCAGCACCGATCTTCATAAGATGCTCAGCCGTTCGTTTCAGTCCGGGCATATCAACTTCCTAATCGGATCCGGGGCGTCCTTTCCCGCGATCGCCACGGCAAGTGCAGTGGAACAAGATATCGCGACCCTCTTCGAGGCGGGTCAGGACGAAGAGGCCAAGCGTCGAATGTACGAGTTCTTAATGAGCGTGCAGACTCCGTGCAACAAGCTCATTTCGGATGTGGGCGACCCCAAAAACACCATCACACTCCAAAAATACACGGAGTACCTACAAACAATCGAGGTACTTCTGTCAGAACGGCGAACAACGTTGCTGCCGAGGCAAGCGACCCTTTTTACTACCAACTACGATTTGTTCATCGAAAAAGCATCTATTAAGTTTCCCGCCCTGACACTCAATGACGGGTTCACGCGCGGGCCGAGTCTTGACGGTCGGATGAAGTACTCGTCGCGCAATTTCTTCAATAAAACCTACAACATTGGCAATCTGTACAACTACAAGGTCGAAATTCCTTGCATCAACCTCATCAAGCTGCACGGCTCCCTATCTTGGCAGCGTAACAATGGGGATTTTGTGTTTCAAGTAAGCGCCCGAGCACCCCTTCCGCCCAATGCAGCGATTGATAACATCACGACCTTCATCGACGGCTACTCTGTCATACTGCCTCACTCATCGAAGTTTAGAGCCACTTTGATGGAGCGCACATACTATGATTTGCTGAGAATTTTCGCGAACGAACTTGATCGAGAAAACGCCCTGCTAGTCGCGTTCGGATTTTCGTTTGGCGACGAACATATTAGAGACATCGTCGGCCGCGCTCTTAAGAATCCCACCCTTCGCCTGATCACTTTCGCTTTTTCCGACGCCGACGTCACACGCCTCGCGGAATTGTTTGAGGGTGACAGCAACGTCGATATCATAGCCCCCGAGCCCGGCAAATTCATTGACTTCGACGCCTTTAACGCAACCCTACGCGACGTATTGCCGGTCTTCGCGTGAATACTGCAAGACTATTAAGTGAGGCCGTCTTGCGAGTGGGCGAGGTCTGCGGCGTGGACGGCCGCCGGATCTACGTGTTGGTGGACCGTAACAAGAACTTATCTGACATGTTTTTGGACGGTGACATCCTAAAGAATATTTCTGTTAATAGTTACATTGAAATCCGAAAGGGTTTCTTAAGCATTATCGGACGAGTGGAAGGTGAGAAGGTCGAGCCGGATCTTCGCCCAGCCGGCGACATGCTGCGCGAATCAGCGGATCGCTATAAGCGGATTCTGACGGTTTCTTTGTCGGGGTACATCAACGAGGCAGGAGTCTTTCAGGGCGGCACTCGCGAATTGCCGCTGATCGGGAATGAGGCGTACATCGTCACTCGAGAGAAGGTACACCAAGTACACAATTTAGCTCGTCCAGACGAACCCTCCATAACGGTCGCCACCATCTTCGGCGAGGACTTTGAGATCAAGCTACCGATCGACGGCCTCTTTAACAGCCATATCGCCATTTTTGGTAATACCGGAAGCGGCAAGTCCAATACGCTCGCGATACTATATCAAGAGCTCGTCAGCACGTTGGCGGCGCGGAATGTCTCTGCCTTCCGGGACAACGCCAAGTTTGTCCTATTCGATTTCAATGGCGAGTATGCCGCTGCAAACTGCATCACCTCTTCGAAGAAGGTCTATCACTTATCCACGCGAGAGGATTCCGGCGACAAGATGCCGATCTCGTCCAATGCGTTGATGAATATTGAAACGTTTGCAATTCTCGCGGACGCTACCGAGAAAACACAAAAGCCCTTTATGCGACGCGCACTAAGGCTCTTCAAATCGATCGAGGACGCCGGTGATCCCACGGCTTACTGTCGCGCCATTCTGCAAAAGCGAATCCGCGAGACACTTCAGATGAGTGATAAAGCCCGCGCCCATCTGCTTATCGACTATTTCCGGGAGATCTTAGATGACGAGGCCGACCCGGCGGATGACAACGATATCATCGGTGATCTTGAATGGCACAACATGGTGGCCGAGTTTTTTATTAGGAGTAGCCATGATTACCTGCGCAGCAACCCCGTAGCCATCGCGCAAACCAGGATCTACGAGCGTGCAGCCCACTTTGAGTTTTCACAGAATTTGCTGTCGAACGTCATCGCCTGCATGTACATCCAAATGATCACCGACGTCCTTGCGAATCGCGCTCAAAACGAGCATATAGCGCCCGTAATCAATCGGCTAAAGAGCAAGCGGCAAGACATCGAACGGCTATTTGATCTCGACTCCGAGAATAGCTTCTGGGGGCAGAACTTCGTGGTCGTCAATTTGGACGACGTCAACTTGGACATGAAGAAGACGATTCCGTTGCTCTTGTCAAAGCACCTGTACGCTGACCAAAAGAAGGCGGAAGGCCAGAAGACGCTCAACATCATCATCGATGAGGCGCACAATATTCTCTCGACCGAGTCATTCCGCGAGGCGGAGAGCTGGAAGGACTATCGGTTGGAGACATTCGAAGAGATTATCAAAGAAGGTCGGAAGTTCGGCGTATTTGTGACGATTGCCAGTCAAAGACCGAACGACATTTCCCCGACCATCACTTCTCAGGCACACAACTATTTCGTGCACAGACTCATCAACGAACGCGATTTGCAAACAATGGCGAGCGCAGTGTCGTACATCGATCGTGTAACAGAGGAATCGATTCCCACACTTCCAACGGGCACCTGCATATTCAGCGGGGTCGCAAGCCAGATGCCGCTCAAGATCAACATTATGCCCCTGTCGAATGAGTCCCGGCCGCGTAGCGCGACCCGATCATTTGCTACCAGCGTCCCCAGTGGGGCTTCATCTAGTTCTGTTGTCGATGATTGGCTCGGTTGATGACACTCGACGCCCGAAAAATGCTACCGGCGACCATCGCAATCCGAAGGCCCTATGCTCATTCTCTGAATTCAATGAAGGATCAACGACACTTCGGCTTCACGACTTCGCGTGCAGCCTGGCGGCGGCCAGGTGCATCTCCCGGCTATCTCTCTGGCAGGACCTTCATGAGTGAATTGGTTTAGCCTGCAGCCATGGCCACAGTGAAGTCATACCGCGGGCATTGGGTCGCCGATTATCGCGATGCCCAGAGGCGCCGACGAATCGAACAGCCCAAAGGTCACTTTAGAAGCAAGTCCGAGGAGAAGCGTGCGGCCCATGCGCTGCTCGCGGATCGCCTCGCCGAGGTGGCGGACGGCATAGTGCATGAGGGCCGCGGCACTTTCGAAGACGCGGCAACTCGATGGTTCAAAGCAAAAGTCCGGGTTCGACCGTCCACCAAACGCAGCTATGAGCAGCTCGTTGCCTGTTACCTGATTCCGTATTTCGGGGATCGCAAGCTGCGCTTGATTCAAGTGGCCGACATCGAACGCTTTCGAGCCGAGCTCGCGCAAGGGCTCCCCGATTCGATCAAGCAAGCGTTCGTGGCTCGCCTCCTGAAAGCGAAACTCGGCCTCGCCAAGGCTCGCGCGAAGCAACGTGCGGATCAAATGAAGCCGGGTAGACGCACGATTAATAAGGCGCTCACCATAATTTCGATGATTTTCAACTATGCAATGCGCAACCAGTGGGTGGTCCGGAATCCCGCCGCATATGTGGATCACGCTAGAGATGAGCGTCCGCTCGAAGAACGTCCCTTGGACTTGGATGTCCTAACTCCTCAGGAAATCGTGGCGCTGCGCCAAGCGGCAACTCCCCCTACGTACCGTAAAGGCAAGCTCGTCACCAATAACTATCGATTGATGATTTCATTCGCGGTGTTTACGGGCTGTCGAATGGGTGAGATCTTGGGGGCGCCGTGGAGCAGCATTGACTGGAAGAGTGGCCAGTTTCACGTTCGGCGGACGTTTAAGGAAGGTCAATTCCACCCGCCTAAGACGCGCACCTCTTACCGACGCCTGACACTTCCGACATTTCTTTTGAAGGAGCTCAAGGTATGGCGCCTCGCGTGCCCAAAGGGCAAACACGACCTCGTGTTCCCGAATCTCGACGGGAAGCCAATGAGCCACGCGAACTTACTGCAGCGGGGATTTTATACGGCGCTGAAGCGCGCAGGTCTAAGACGAATTCGCTTCCATGACTTGAGGCACACATTCGCGAGTTTGATGATCAGCAACGGCGAGGACATCGTTCGGATTTCGAGGCTAATGGGCCACGCGAACGCATCAATCACGCTCAACATTTACAGCCACATGATTCCGCGCGAGCACGATCCCAGCGGCGATCGCCTGGCTACATTGGTATTTGGAAACAAAATGGAAACAAAAGAGGAATCGAACTTGACAGGGGAGCTTGAAATGGGCGATAATATGATACAAATCAATAACTTAAATGGTGGCCAGGGAGGGAATTGAACCCCCGACACGCGGATTTTCAGTCCGCTGCTCTACCAACTGAGCTACCTGGCCTAATCTCGAAGAGCCGCGTATTAAACAGGCGCGATCGCAGTTCGTCAATGAATAATCATAGAATCAGGCACTTACGCGGGCCGCGCCTCTCAATGACCCCTACTTCGGCACGAATTCCTTGGGCTTCTCCGACCCCGCCCCGAACAGGAACTTCTCCATCTCCGCCACCAGAAACGCCCGCGCCTTAGGCTCAATGGGCGTCAGGCGATTCTCGTTGATCAGCATGGTCTGATGCGCCACCCACTGGGCCCAGGCTTCCTTGGAAATGCTGTTGTAGATCCGCTTACCCAGCTCGCCGGGGTACGGTAGGTAATCGAGACCCTCGGCCTCGCGCTTAAGAAGCACACATTGAACTCGTCTTGCCATCCTTCAATCTTACGCTAACCACCTTCGGTCGAGCGCAGGCGCTCGAACAGCTTGAGTATGGGTTGCGGCAAGCCCACGCGCGGCGGATCTTTCAAGGCGTACCACAAGCGGTCGTCCCCGTCGTGAATCGCGGGGTGCGGACGGCAGCGCACTCGCAGGGGATTCAAGCGCAAATCGAAATGCGTGAAGGCGTGATGGATGGGACTCAAGTGTTGCGAGCCCCTCTCCGGCTCGCCGATTTCGCGCCTGACCCAATCGAGCGCGGCGAATTCGCTCTCGAACTGCGGCGGCGACCACAGCCCGCCCCACAGCCCGGCGGCGGGTCGGCGCTCCACCAGCACGGCGATCGAGCCGTCCTTGCCGCTCTCGGCAATCAGCAGCGTGGCTTCGCGCGAACCGCGCAAACGCTTCTGTTTAGGACTCGGCAGCTCTGTTTGGCGTCCCTCGAGCGCGGCGACGCAGCCGGTACTCATGGGGCACACGGTGCAGGCGGGATTGGCACGGCTGCACACCGTTGCTCCCAGATCCATGATGGCCTGGGTGTAGGCGGCGACCTTCGCGGTGGGCGTGCACGCCTCTGCCTGCGCCCAGAATTTGTCGATCACGGCGGCGGAGCCGGGATCGCCGGCGATGCCAAATACCCGCGAGAGCACCCGCTTGACGTTGCCATCCAGTATCGGGTACCTCGAGCCCCGCGACAGCGCGAGAATCGCGCCCGCCGTGGATCGGCCGATTCCGGGCAGTGCCATCACGGCATCGAGGCCCTCGGGAAACTCGCCGCCATGCTGCGCAACCAGGACTTGTGCGCAGGCGCGCAGGTTTCTCGCACGCGCGTAGTACCCGAGGCCGGTCCACAGGTGCAGCACCTCATCGAGGGGCGCCGCGGCGAGGGCCTGGACGTCGGGAAACCGCGCCATGAAGCGCTCGTAGTAGGGAATGACGGTGGCTACTTGCGTCTGCTGCAGCATGACCTCGGACACCCAGACCCGGTAGGGGGTGGGGTCCCTAGCCCAAGGTAAATCGTGGCGGCCGTGCACCTCGAACCAGGCGAGCAGCCGCTCGGTGAATTGCTGCGGTGCCAAAGTCACTGGCTTTCGCTCCCCGCCGCTCCCGACAGTTGAATCTTGACGTTGCGCACCGGCCCCGCCGTTTAAGGATTTGAGGCCCGATCATAGCTCAAGAGGAGGGCTAATCCGCCGATATAGAGGCTCAAGGGCCACGCCCAACGCCGTGGATTTTCCGCTCCATGACAAGTACACCGCCCGGCAACTTAAGCTTACCCCCCGCCCAGTCCAAGGACGCGCCCGAGGCCGGCCCTCGAGGCGGTTACGCCCGCGCGCGCGACGGGCATTTGCGCCGCTCGGCCGAATTCCTCGAGTTCGCCCAGGCGGCCGGCGGCTTCGGCGTCTACGATTTGGACCTCGCCAGCGGCGGCATCAGCGGCACGCCGCTCTACTTCGAACTCATCGGCTTGTGTGTCCGCGATCAGTGGGTGTCGCGCGAAGAATGGGTCGCGACCATCCACCCGGCAGACCTCGAGGCCGTGGTGGTGGAACTGGGCGCCGCCATCGATGCGGGCACCGACTACCAATCCGAATACCGGGTACTGCTCCTGACCGGCGATGTGCGCTGGCTCGCCAGCCGCGGCCAGGTGATCAAGGACGCTGACGGCAACCCCGCCCGGGTGGTAGGCACCTTGAGCGACGTCACGGCGCGCAAGCTGCTGGAAGAAAAACTGCGCTACACCACCGAGTCGCTCGACATTGCACAGGCCGCGGCCGGCGTGGCGACCTTCGACTTCAACTTCGCCCTGGAGCGCCACACTTGCTCCGCCAATTTCCATTCCCTCCTGGCGATACCGCCGTCGACTCCGCTCAATGACATCAACGGCTTGATCGCCCGGGTGCATCCGGATGACGTCGCGCGCATGCGCTGCGCATGCGCAGAGGCGACACCCGACAATCCATCCTATCGCTGCGAATACCGCGTGCTGCTCGAGGGCGGCGCCGAGCGCTGGATCGGAGAAAAAGCGACGGTGTCGCACACCCGCACCGGCGAAGTGGCGCGTATGACGGGCGCCCTCGTCGACATCACCGACCTGAAGCGCACCAAGGAGGCGCTGGATTCCATCGAAGACCGCTTCGAGCGGGCGGTGCGAGGAACCCAGGATGGTCTGTGGGAAATCGATCTCGTGACCAATATCTCCTGGGTCGGCCATCGCTTCGAGGAGATGCTGGGCTACGACGTGGCCGGGATTGGCACCATCACCATCGACCGCATCAAAGAGCTCATCCATCCCGAGGACCGCGCCACCGTCCAGCAGGCCGCGGACAATCATCTGCGCCACGGCGCCGTTTACGATGTGGAATTTCGGATGCAGCACAAGGACGGCCACTACGAATGGGTGCGCTCGCGCGCCCAGGCCGAGCGCGCGGCGGACGGCACCCCCCTGCGCCTCGCGGGTTCGACTCAGCTCATCACCGACCGCAAGCGCGCCGAGCAGGCGACTCTCGACGCCAAGCTCACGGCCGAAGCGGCCAATCGCGCCAAGAGCAACTTCCTCGCCAACTTGAGCCACGAAATCCGCACGCCCATGAACGGCGTGATCGGCATGTCGCAAATCCTCTCCGAAACCTCGCTCGACCCCACGCAGCGCGAGTACGTCGACATCATTCGCGGCAGCGCCAAGGCGCTGCTGTCGCTGATCAACGATGTGCTCGACCTGTCGAAGATCGAGGCCGATCGCCTGGAGCTCGAGCACGTGGACTTCGATTTACGCGACGTGCTGTTCGAGACCATTGCCGCCACCTCCATGCAATCGGCGGTGAAGGGCATCGAATTGATCGTCGACATCGGCAACGACGTGCCGGTGCTGGCGCGCGGAGATCCGGGGCGGCTGCGCCAGATCATCATGAATCTGGTGGGCAATGCCATCAAGTTCACCCATGAGGGGCATGTCGTGCTGGACGTGAGCATCGCCGCGCGCGAGGGCTCGCGCCTCACGCTGCAGGTCGAGGTCACCGACACCGGCATCGGCATCCCCGCCGACCGGCTCGACCGGCTGTTCAAGACCTTCTCGCAGATCGACTCTTCCACCACCCGCCACTACGGCGGCACGGGCTTGGGACTGTCCATCGTCAAGCGCCTCGCCGAATTGATGGGCGGAACGGTCGGGGTGTACAGCGAGGCGGGGCGCGGCTCGAGTTTCTGGGTCACCATCGTGGTGGATGCGCTGGAAGAGCAGCCCTACCGCGAGACCATAGGCTTGGGCCGGCGCATTCTTATCGTCGACGACATCGTCGCCAGCCGCGACAGCCTCGCCGGCAAGCTCGGCCTGTCGCTGTTCGAGACCGTCACGGTCGGCAGCGTCGACGAAGCCTGGGAGCAGCTGGAGAAGGGTTCAGGCTTCGACCTGGTGCTGGCCGATGAGCTCATGCCCATGAAGGGCGGCTTGGATCTTCTGGCCGCCATGCGCGCCGATGGACGCTATGCCGCGGTGCCGTTCATTCTCTTGTCCCTATTCGGGGTGGAGCAGGACGCGGCCGAATGGACGCATCGGCCGGACGCCGTCGCGCTCAAGCCCATCCGCGCCATCGCCCTCGCCGCGCTCGTGGATCAGGTGCTGACGGGCAAGCTGCCGCGCAAGTCCAAGGAATTGCCGGCGCCGCAGGCCAGCCCCACCTTCACCGGCCGCCGCATCCTTCTGGTCGAGGACAACCCCGTCAATCAGCGCGTGGCGCAGCGCGTGCTGCAGAAGCTCGCCGCCGACGTGACCCTGGCCAACAACGGCGCCGAGGCCTTGGAGCGCATCGCCGAGTCGAACTTCGATGCGGTATTGATGGACTGCCAGATGCCCGTCATGGACGGATTCACCGCCACCCGCCGTATTCGCGACACCGAGCGCGCGAGCGGCCGCGGCAAGCGGCTGCCCATCATCGCGCTCACCGCCAATGTCATGAGCGAGGATCGCGAGAACTGCATCGCCGCCGGCATGGACGCGCACTTAGGCAAGCCCATCGAACCCGCGCAATTGATCGCCTGCCTCGGGCGCTACCTGAATCCCGACATCGTGGAGCCGGAGGTCGACATGGAGGCCCTGCGCGAGCTCACGGGCGGCGACGCCGAATTCGAGCGGGAGCTGGTGGAAACCTTCGTCAGCAGCGGCGACAAATGCCTGGCGGAGATTCTTACCGCCTACCGCGCCCGTGACTTCGAGACCATCGGCAAGCGCGCGCATGCCCTCAAAGGCGCGAGCGCCAACATTCACGCCTCGGGGCTGGCGGCCGCCGCGTCCAGCCTGGAGAGCGCGGCGCGTGCGAATTCCGCCGCCGAGATCGACGGCTTGGTGCAGGAGCTGACCGAGAAATTGCAGGCCGTCAACGCAGAGTTGCGCAAGGCCGGCTGAAGCGCACCCTCAGGCCCGAAATCTATCCGTGCGCCACCAGCCCGAGAGAGACGGCGATTTCGCTGCCGATGGTGCGATTGCGGCCTTCCGATTTGCCGCGATACAGGCATTCATCCGCCGTTTTGATCAAGGCATCGACTTTCAGCGACAGGTCCGGGCCGTTGGGACCGGTCGACACCACGCCGAAGGTCGCCGTCACCGAGGCATCCCCCATGCGGGTCGAGAACGGCGTGGCGGAAATCACGTTGCGAATTTTCTCCGCCACCGCCATCGCCCCATCGAACGGCGTTTCCGGCAGCACGATGATGAATTCCTCTCCACCGTAGCGCGCAATCCAATCACTGTTCGAACGGATGGATTTTTGCGCCCGCGCCGTGAACTGCTGCAGCACATCGTCTCCGGCCGTGTGGCCGCGCTCGTCGTTGATCTGCTTGAAATGATCGATGTCGCACATGAGCACGGACAAGGGGTAGGCATAGCGGCGGCAGCGTTCGAGTTCGCGCGGCAACTGCTCCATGAGATAGCGGCGGTTGTAGCTGCCGGTGAGGGCATCGGTGATCGAAAGAATCCGATTGCGCTGGTTCGCGACCCGAAGCGAATGCTCGAGATTCAAAATGCGCCGTCCGGCATTCAAGCGCGCAATCAATTCGGGCTCGTGCACGGGCTTGACCAGGTAGTCATCCGCGCCGGCTTCGAGACCCGCGATGATGTGCTCCTTGGAGTCGCGCGCGGTCAGCAGCAGCGCATACACGTAGCCGTCGAGCTGCATGTTGCGCACCGCCTTGCACAGGGCGATGCCGTCCATTTCCGGCATCTCCCAGTCCGTCACCAGCATGGGGTAGTAGCGCAGGGTCATCATGTCGAGCGCCTGCGAGCCATTCGCCACGGCGTCGACCTCATAACCGGCTTTTTTGAGAAAGCGGGTCATGAGCATCCGGGTCACCGGATCGTCCTCGGCGAGCAAAATCGTCGAGGGTGGTTCGACTGTGAGGGAAGTCACAGAATCCAGCTCAGACACGTTTGGGAATCCTCGCCCGCTTTCTAGTAAATGGGGATATCGGCGCATCGACCTTTGACTTGACTCATGATAGACCGTGTCATTCTAGATCTACGCACTGTCGCTCAATGTCGATACTTGTTGGAATTGTGAGCTGTTCGGTCAGGCTTCTGCCTATTCGAGCGGTAGGTCCATCAAGAGCGCGTCCCCGCGGACCGATAATTGGGGATGTCTGAGCCACCCCTACCGTCCCGCAACAATCCCGCCGCACCCGACAGCGGTTCGCCGGCCGGCGCCGACGGGTTATGGGGCCTGGTTCTTTGGAAGGGCTCCGCCTGGTTCAGCGATTGGTTCTACCTTCGATTGCAATGGCCGACGGCCGTCAAGCACACGCGGCTGGAAGACCTTCGGCCGAACCTACCGGAGGGTGCCTGGGAGACACTGTTGGCCGCGATCCGCTCCCACCTCGAGCAGGGAATCCCCTTGGATGCGGAGCTGCGCGTGCAATTGAACAACGGCCGGGTCGAATGGTGGCGGGTGACCGGCGCCCTCGAGCGCAATGTCGGCGGCCAACCGGTGTATCTGGGCGGACGCATGCGCGACGTCACCGCCGAGCCGCGCCGCGGCGCCGCTTCGGGCGGTCCGCAGTAGGGTTACGGGCCGCTGCCCTCGGCCGGCGGTTCCTTCGCTGGCTGAGCGCCACCGGCACCCTCGCGGCCGGTGAACCAATTCACCGCGTACTGCACCAGCTGCGTCCCGGTGGCGAGATTCAACTTGCGCTTGATGCGCTGCCGGTGCGACTCGATGGTCTTGATGCTCAAGTTGAGCGACTGCGCAGTCTCGCGCGTGCTCATGCCCTTGCCGATCATGTGCAGAATCTGCAGCTCGCGATTGCTCAGACGGTCGATGGGGTTGGCTGAAATGTACGCCCCGCCGGCCGCGAACTTCTGAATCATGTTGTTGCCGACGGCCTCGGACACGTAGATGCCGCCGTCGAGGACACGCCGCAAAGAAGCCAGAAACTGCTCGCTGGCGGCCTGTTTCATGATGTAGCCGTTGGCGCCGGCCGACAGCATGCGCTCCGCATAAATAGTCTCATCGTGCATCGACAGCACCAGGATGGGCAGCTGCGGATGGTGAGCGCGCACGTCGCGTACCAACTCGATGCCGTCGCCCTGTTTCAGGCTGATGTCGGCGATCACCACGTCGGGGTTGAGTTCCTTGATGGCGATCCGCGCATCGCGGGCCGATTCCGCCTCGCCGCAGACCACGAGATCCTCTTCGTTCTCCATGACCCGGCGCAGCCCCTGGCGAACGATGGGATGATCGTCGACGATCAGCACCCGCCGGACCTTGCGCTTACCATTGCTGGATCCCGAGGGGGATGCCGGCGAACGTGCCCAGGTGTTACTGGCAGCCATCAACGTTCACTCCTTAGATTGCTGTGGGCCGACTAGGGGCCGCCGTCAGCGATTGTTCCCTCGTTACGCGAACCACGGTACCTCGCGGCCTTCCGGAAACAATCTCGAATTTCGCACCGATCATACCAGCACGATACTTCATAATGTTCAAACCCATCCCAGTATACGGCGCCTTGGGCTTGGGCAAGCCCTCTCCGTCATCGCTCACGCATAGCAAAAAGGCATGGCGGCCCGCCGAAAGGGCGATTTCGACTCGGGAGGCGCGCCCATGCCGGGCGGCGTTGGTCAGTGCCTCTTGTGCAATGCGATAGATATGGCTGGCCTCGGGCTCAGTGAAATGAACCTCCGGCGCCACCTCCCAAAGGACGTCGACCTCTAGGCCGTACATATCACGGCTGCGTGTGGCCAACTCCTGCAGTGCCGGGGCGAGACCTCCCGTATCGCGCACCGGCAGCAGGCCGCGCGCCAGTGAGCGAGCGTTCTCGATCGATCGGTTCACCACTTCCGTGATCTCTTGGATCGACCCCGCCGCTTCGGGAAAGCGCTCCTGCACTCGGCCCGCAAGTCCTCTCAACATGAGCGCCACGCCCGTCAATTCCTGGCCCAATCCATCATGCAAGTCGCGGCCGATGCCCCTGCGCTCCCTGCCCACGACATCGAGGATTTCCTGTTCCTGACGGTTGCGGCGATCCGTGACTTCGACCGACAGCACCACCAGGCCGATGACTCCGCCAATACCCCTCAGCGGCTGTACGTCAACCTCGAACCAACGCGAGCTCCTCTCCGGCGAGACGACTTCCACCGCCTCGTCATGAAAGGAATTGCCCTGTAAGGCGCGCGCATAGGCGTCCAGCTGCAGCGCCGACGTGGGGGTCAGCCAGAGTGCCGAGGTCCCCAGCAACCCGCTCGGAGGAGCGGCAAATGAGCGCATCGCACTCGCGTTGGCGTAGGTCACCTTCAAGTCAGCGTCCAAGATCAGCAGCTCGAAGGGCAGATTCTCGACGGCCTCGATCAGCCCGAGTACAGGGCCCGCAGGTGCAAACGTGAGCATGACCGCCCGCTGCCCAGAAGAAGAAGGTAGTAGCTTGATATCCGTCAACACGGATGCCTCGCCCTCGGCCAAACGCCAGGACAGGACACAACTGGTGGGCGATCGGCTCTCCGCCAGCGTCCCCAGCATGCTCTCGACCGTCGCCACCGAGGCAGCCGTCATCCAGCGACGAAGGGAGGTCTCCACCAATTCAACCGCATCGGCAGGTTGGGGCAGGCATCGCCGTGCCGCAGCATTTGCAAGCAGCACCGGCAAATCTCTCTGCCAGGCGTCCACCACGACCACCGCATCGCGCAGGCTATCGAGGGCAATGTCAGCTAGGACGCGAGACGAACCGCCCGCGTGCCTTAGATAATCCGGAGATGTCGCCATCGTTCCTTGATCCGGTCAGGCCAATAATTTCCTTATCGCTTTAATTTATACACCCTTCATCGACTGAGAAAATACCCGGGCTACAATTTGCGGGATCCCCTCAATACCCCGGGCCTTAGATACCGGCCGCCCGGCGGAGACCGGTCGTTACTTTTTGAATAGATCGTCCAGCGCAGTTTTTGCTCGGGCCAGCGCCTCAGTGTCCTTGGCGACGTAGGCGCCGGCCTTCGGCTTGAAGTGATCGCAGAAATTTGCCTCGTCTTTCTTGCGCACCTCCTCCGCCGTCGGCTCCTTGCAATGCTTGGCATACGACGTGTCGTACTCAACGCACATCTTGCACACGTGCAACTCCGCGTTGCATGCCTTGCAGACGTCGAGCCGACGGAGCGGCAAACTCAGTTCGGCAAGAGACGCGCCGCAGCGCCAGCAGACGAGGGAGTGTGGCATGGACTCAGACGTTACTTATGCCGAGGCCGCCGCAATTGAACCATTGTGTAGATTGGGGCTTTTATTTTGACGTGCAGCAGTATTGCGACTGCACGCTGACAGCATTCGCATAGCCAGCGAAAGAGTGCTCTACCGAAAATCAAATCGCAGCGTTCGATCCGACCGCCTATAGACCGCTACCCGTTTGACCTTGCACTTTCACGAAGCCGCTGCCGGTTTGACCTTGTATCTTCACAAGCCCGCTACCGGTCTGGCCTGCCGCTGCGAAGCCACTGCCCGTTTGACCTTGTATTTTCACGAGGCCACTGCCGGTTTGGCCTGCAACTGCGAAGCCGCTGCCCGTTTGACCTTGTATTTTCACGAGGCCGCTGCCGGTCTGGCCAGCCACTGCGAATCCACTGCCGGTTTGGCCAGCGACTGCGAAGCCACTGCCCGTTTGACCTTGCACTTTCACCAAACCGCTGCCGGTTTGACCTTGTATTTTCACAAGCCCGCTGCCGGTCTGGCCTGCCACTGCGAAGCCGCTACCAGTCTGGCCGGCCACTGCGAATCCACTGCCCGTTTGACCTTGCACTTTTACGAAGCCGCTGCCGGTTTGACCTTGTATCTTCACAAGCCCGCTGCCGGTCTGGCCAGCCACTGCGAATCCACTGCCGGTTTGACCTTGTATTTTCACGAGGCCGCTGCCGGTCTGGCCAGCGACTGCGAAACCACTGCCGGTTTGGCCCGCCACTGCGAATCCACTGCCCGTTTGACCTTGCACTTTCACGAAGCCGCTGCCGGTCTGGCCCGCCACTGCGAATCCACTTCCCGTCTGGCCCGCCGTTGCGAAACCACTGCCGGTTTGACCTTGTATTTTCACGAGGCCGCTGCCGGTCTGGCCAGCGACTGCGAAACCACTGCCGGTCTGACCTTGTATCTTCACGAAGCCGCTGCCGGTTTGACCGGCCGCCCTAAATCCACTGCCGGTCTGACCGGCGACTGCAAAGCCGCTGCCCGTTTGACCTTGCACTTTCACGAAGCCGCTGCCGGTTTGTCCGGCCGCCCTGAACCCACTGCCGGTTTGACCTTGTATCTTCACGAAGCCGCTGCCGGTCTGGCCAGCCGTCGCGAAACCGCTGCCGGTTTGACCGAGAATTGCGACTTGGTGCGCAAGACCATCGTCCGCGTACAACTTGGTCGGGTCGGTGTACCTCATTCCACTAAAAGACACGACGGTCCCAACAGCCACGTCTTCCGCAGCGAGAGTGTGCAATGCGCCCGAATAGTCTACCGAGAGAGCACCAATTCGTGCGGTACCGTGGAGGGCATCAAGGTCGGTGATCGAACCTTTCAGATAGAGGCGAGTTGCTCCCGAAACGTAATCAATCGAATTTTGCTCATGGACGGCGGCAACTTGGAACGAGCCCTCCGGCGTGATGGAGCCATATACGGCCACAACGCGTCCGAGAAGATCTTGTGATACCTGGTTCGCCGAAAGCGGAATCCATTGACCCAGCACCTGCACCCGGCCCTTTGATTCATCAACCAGATCTACAGGCCCGAGCACCAATAAGTCGCTATTGGATAGAGCCTGAAATTCCGCCGCGGGCCCAGACGTACCCGCCAAATCGGCCGCACTTACTGAAGCCCAAGCAAATGCGAATATGGAAGCCGCAATTGCCACTCGCGTGCCTGCGATAACCGAAGTTTTATTTTTCATCCTTGACCCCTTCAACCCTAAGCGTCTTACCGAAATCTCGTTCATCTTCTTCGTTCACTACGTAGTGATAGAACCCGATACCTGTCTGAACCGTATTCGGCTGACCCTCGTGCGACCTCGCCGACAACCAGTTATCAATGTCGTCTGCAAATATCTGTCCGCGGTCGCGTATGTATTTGTCGAAGGCTCCGAGCGCGTCTCGGGGCAGTCCGTAATCCGCAAATACAGTCCGCTCTACCCGCCTCACTCCACTTTCAGATCTCCGAAGATTCACTTCAAGAGTTTCTGTTACGTTATGAACGACCTGCGCGAACCGCCGAATACTCTCGGCGCTTAGTTGCTCCGGTACATACGAACGTGTGAGCGCCCTAAAAAACCCGTTCCCCAAGTCCTGCACACAACCCGTGCGAACCAATTCATCCAAAAGCACTTTTGGTGGATACCCCTCGCAGTACCTCTGCGCGAGTTCCACAAATCCCCTGACGTCCCTCTTCCCAGAGTCAGCTCTGGCGAACGGGAGATCTCTAACTAGGCCGTATGGACCTATGTACTCCCGATCCGTGTGCCACCCGACAAGAGCCCGAGCGGCGGCATTGATCTTTTGTTCAGCTTCACCGAGTTTTGCGTCGTCAGGCGACAGCAATAACTCCCTTACATCGTCCGAACTTACCTCCGTCATGATCGAGATCGCGTCCGGAGTTAACTCTCGACCGGATGCCTTCAGTTGCGCAGCGGCGACATTTACATAGGCGTCTTGAACCATCCCCGCGAAATCTGGGAATGCAATCCCATTTCTGATCGCGATACGAACCAGCGGCCTAAGTAAATAGCGAAAAGCCGCCAATAAGTTGTGTTTAACAGATTGCCCCACGTAGCAACATAATACAACCGATTTAGTGATTAACTTCACAAAATCAGGATATACCTCAATTATTGCGATGCAGCAGATATGGAAGAACGGGCCCGCATTACTGGCGGAACTGATCTAAATCTGCTAGCCCCTTTCATGGTGGAATGATGGGTCGATCGCGCGCCTAGATTTTGAAGCACGCTAACCAATTTCCAGGCCCAAACCATGGCCCAGGACCGCCCTTGAGTACGCACATTCGACGACTTGCACACGGGATGCTGATCTGCCTGCTGATCTCGTTGACAGCTCCAGGTTGTGATTCGCGCTCTAGTTCGACGGCGGATTCGACACATAAAGCCGGCGAGGCGGTCCTTAGAAGGGGAATAGGTGGGGAGCCTGCGTCGTTAGATCCAGGTGAGGCCACCGACATCTTTTCGTTTGAGGTGATTCGCGATCTGTATGAAGGGTTGGCCTCTGAAGGACCAGACGGAACCGTGGTACCCGGTGTAGCAAGTTCGTGGACAGTTGACGCGTCAGGTACCCAGTACACGTTTCAACTGCGACCGGATGCGAAGTGGTCGAACGGGGCGGCAGTCCGCGCGGAGGACTTTGTCGAAGCTTGGAGGCGAGTGGTCGATCCAAAACGTGCATCACCCGTCGCGGACACCCTCCGGTCCGTTGCGGGCGCTGCTGCAATCATCGCAGGGCGCTTGCCCCCAACATCACTGGGTATACGTGCCGAACGGGACAATCTGCTAATTGTGAAATTGGAACGACCCGCGCCGTACTTCCCTCAACTGCTCACGCATTCGGCAACATTTCCTGTTTATTCCGATGACACAGCCAAAACCCATACCCCGAACAAATGGGTCTCGAATGGCCCGTACGTACTATCAAGTTGGACGCCAGGCTCAAGCCTCAAGCTGAAGAAGAATTCGTGGTACTGGGACCGTACGAACGTCCAGATTCCCAACGTTGAGTACATCTCGATTCCCGACGAAAACGCCGAGTACAGTCAATACCGCGCGGGGCAGTTGGACCTTACTCAGAGTGTGCCGAGTAGTGCGCTAAACTCTGTCAGGGCAGAACGCCCGAATGAGTTGTTCGTTGCGCCCTTCCTGGCGACCGCATATTACGCATTAAATCTCCGTTCGCCCTTTTTCGCGACGAATTTGAATTTGCGAAAATCATTGGCGCTGGCGATCGACAGAAAAGCCCTGGAAGCAACAATACTGCCGTTCGGCCAGCAGCCCGCATATGGCTTTGTCCCAACTGGAACGTGGAACTATGACCCGCAAACTTGGGACTGGGCTAACCTCCCTGATTCGGAGAGAACACAAGAGGCGCGACGGCTATACGCACTCGCAGGATTCTCTGCGCATAGCCCGTTGCGCCTCAGAGTGCTCTTTAACTCCAACAACTCCATCAAACAGGTTGCGATTGCAATCGCCTCCATGTGGAAGCAAACCCTCGGTGTAGACACGGAGCTAATGGATGAGGAGTACCGCGTGTTTCTGGATTCCCGAAGAGACACTTCTCGATGGGAGGTTGCCCGACTCGGGTGGACGGCGGACTACAACGACGCTGGGAATTTTCTAGATACTCTTCGCAGTGGCTCACCCAATAACGACGCCAGGTACAGTCGACGTGAGTATGACGATCTGCTGGACCGCGCGGCCTCTACAGTCGATTCAACTGATCGAAGACGCATGCTGGAAAACGCTGAAAAAATGATGCTGTCTGACTATCCAATACTGCCAATATACTTTTTTAGCTCGAAAAGGCTTATAAAGCCCTATATCAAGGGCGCAACACCAAACCCCTTAAACCGCCTTTATTCGAAACATCTGGTCATCAATGGACATTGATGCGCATTGGTCTAGATCAAGGAACGATACGAAATGCCGCGACCTCAAACTAAGCGCCCTACTCGCACATCTGCTGCAAAGGCGACGCGCGGATTCTCGCGCCGCGAAATCACCGTTGATGACGTCATCAGGGATCTGCTCGTTTTATTCGGTCAACTGGGCCTTGACGCTGGGCGACTAGCAGGCCGTGTCGTTGATTTGGATCCTGCGACAATCGCCTCTCGCGGTCTCTATCCGCACGCTTCCGCCATAGGGGAACTGTTAACGGCGTGGCACCAAGACCCAGAATACCTGGATGAACTTGGCTGCCCTGCGCCGATTCGAATGCGCACAAAACGTAGGTCGTTCCGTCAGTTGGCCAATAAGACAGTGCCAAATATGGATCCCAATACCCTCCTTTCTGAGCTTCAACGAGTCGGTGCGGTCACTATCGATCCTAAGGGCTACATCAGCGTACACATGCGTTCTATACCGGTGTATGAGAACCGGGATCTGGCGATACAACACACTTTGGTGTCTCTTGATAGTTTTATTAAGACCCTCATGCACAATCTAAACAGTGCTGCATCAAATTCCGATCAACTATTTCATCGCGTTGCGTGGCACGGAGATCTCGATCCCAAGGAAATTCCCGCGCTAAAGATTCGAGTTAAGAGATATGGGCAGAATTTCTTGGAATCTTGCGATAACTGGATGACGCGTAACAATAGATCGTCAGGGCGTAAATCGGGGAACAAGATGACAGGCGTGCAGGCATTTGTTGGGGTGTATCTCGCCGTCGATGGAAACTAGACTGGATCAATCATTCCGTCGAAGATTTCGCCTCTTTCGCACGGCTTGACTTTTGGATTCTACGTTGTGCTGTGATTCGTGATAATAGATCGTGACACTCACCCGACTCGATCGCGACGAGCGTGGTTTTGTAGTTTCGTCAGTCGTATCGCGAATCAGTAAGTCATGGATATCGGCTAGGAAATCCGCTCCCTTATTTGCCAACTCTTTACGAATTAGAGGCAGTACTGTGGGTAAAGTTGCCTCTGAGATACTGGCGATGAATTGGGGGTTATCCGGATTTCTCATATTTTGCAGCATCGTTGAGAGGAGTTCCGTTGCGCGTTCACCGAACGACCGGATAACGCGCGGGGTTACCCCACGATCTACGGCTACCAACGTCTTAACGCGCACTAGACGAGACGACAGTACTTCTACGGCGCCGGCCCGAGTCAATTCGTCAAGCATCGCCCTTGTTGGAATACCACGACCGTAACTCCTGACCAACGCCTCAAATGTTGCACCTTTTCCATATATCTTTAGATCGGCCGGTTTGCCAGCAGGCGTCGTGAATTTTGGGTCCTGATGCCAAACCGAAAGTATCCGATTTGTTGATTGCTGCCGTCGATCAGTAAACTGCCGCGAGGAATCTTCATTTGACTTTAGAATTCGTGATATTTCGCCTCGAGGTATGCCAGTCGAGGCTGCAATTCCCGAGATGTTGACACGTCTTGCTACATCCATCTGTCTTGCAGCCACCGTTCGAACGGCTGCCTCGCGCAATACTGAATGCAATTCGGAAGTACTCAGGCCAGAATCAAGCACGAACCCAATCAAAGGTTCGAACAATTGTAAGAGAGCCTTTCTTGCAAGAACTTGTACGTCGTTGCGAACCTTTTTGGCCGGTTTATGAGATGCATTGGTTGGCACTTTGGAGGGATCCAGGCATTTCTAGGACAGCGACAACCGGACACGCGCGAGTCTCTTAATTACTGCGTCACCAACGATGTGGTGTAGATAGATAAGCGCGAGCCATCGACACTCGACTTTCAGATTCTGATGCAAATATATCTCAAAATGTAATCGGCATTCGCCAGAACTCCGAAGTTCTTGATCGTTCCGCCATGACAAAATGATCGAATGGACAATTGGCTGTCGAATAGCATCCGCCACCTACTCCGTCCCGCCCGCGGAGGGGCCGCGGCGGTACTAATCGTCTTCGCCGTGCTTCTCGCCATCGCCTCCAGGGCCGGCCTCATCAGGGGTCTTGTCATGACCGTTTTCCTGGCGTCGTGGTTCTTCAAGTACGCGTACGTACTCTTTGACCATACTGTTCGCGGCTTTGATGAGCCGCCCGTCCTCGACATCCAGATGCTGAATCCCCTCAATGAACAACGCCCGCTCGCGCAAGTCGTGATCTTGGCCCTGATCTATGTCGCCGTGACCTACGTGAAGCACACGATGGGTGCGGCGGTGGCCGCGATCGTCGCCGTGGCAGCGATATTGCTGGCACCAGCTTCGGTGGCGATTCTCGGCCTGGAGGGCAACATCATCAAGGCGGCGTACCCGGTCGCTTGGGTGCGCATGGTGCTCGGGTTGGGTCCCATGTACTTCCTCGTTCTCTTCGTCATCGCCGGCTATGGGTTACTTATAGTGTTTCTGAACCGGTGGGAACTTTGGTTACCGGTGCAAATCGCCATATTCATGTTTGGCATTCTCTCTGTATTCAGCGTCTTGGGCGGTGCCCTGTACGAGCGGCGCCATGAACTCGGGCTCGAAGCCTGGGCATCGCCGGAACTCATCGAGGAACGCCGCAAGGCCCAGGAACTGCGCCAGAGCGAGAACGACGTGACCGAGGCGTACGGACAGATGCGCGCGGGGTCGCATACCCAGGCTTGGGCTACATTGCAGACCTGGCTGTCTTCCCGCGGCCATGTGCTGGAGGACTACCGCTGGCTCTGCCCCCGCGTCGCCGCCTGGGGCGATCCGCGCTACGTGACTCGCCTCACTGAGGAGTATGTCGACCGGTTGCTCGCGCTCAAGCGCAACGGCGAGGCGCTCGACGTGGTCGCGGCAAGGCTGGCCGAAGATCCCGGCTTTCGGCCGAAGACCGCGGTGGCCACCCTGCAGATTGCGCGCTTCGCCGCCGGCGGCGCCGGCAAGCCCCAGGTAGCGCGGGCGCTGCTGGCCGATTTCTCGGCTCGATTTGCGGGCGACCGCTGCATCCCCGCGGCGTCGGCACTGGCACGCGAGTTGGAAACCTAGAAGGATCGGGTGCGCAGCGCACCAAAGATGCCCCGGCAGCCGACGCTTCGCGCCTTGTCTTGGTGCCCGATTGCCTCGCCGTGGCGCTAAGTACATGATTGTTCGATTCACCGCAGATGGCATGGAATTCGCTTTGCATCCGGACGAGGGGGGTTTTTGGCCAATCAGCCGTATGACGAAATGTACTTGGGTGAGCGCGCGGCCCGATCGCACTACCTGCGCTATGCCCAGTGGTTTCGCGACCAGCCGCAGGAACGCTTGGCGCAGAAGCGCGCCGAGGCGGACGCCCTATTCCACCGCGTGGGCATTACCTTCGCTGTGTACGGCCAGGAAGAGGGCGCGGAGCGCCTCATCCCCTTCGACATCGTGCCCCGCGTGCTGCCGCGGGAAGAGTGGATTCGGTTGGAGCAGGGCTTAAAGCAACGGGTCCGCGCGCTCAACGCCTTCATCCACGACATCTACCACGACCAGCAGATTCTCAAGGCGGGCGTGATCCCCGCGGAACAGATTCTTTGCAACTCCCAGTACCGCCCCGAGATGCAAGGGGTCGACGTGCCCGGGGACATCTACGCTCACATCGCCGGCATCGACATCGTCCGCGACGACGCCGGCGAATTCCGCGTTCTAGAGGACAACCTACGCGTCCCCTCCGGGGTCTCGTACATGCTCGAGAACCGCAAAATGATGATGCGCCTGTTCCCGGAGCTCTTCTCCGGGCACCGCGTGGCGCCGGTCGATCACTACCCGGAGGTCTTGCTCGACAATTTGCGCAGCGTCGCCCCCACCGGGGTCGCCGACCCCACCGTGGTTTTGCTGACCGCGGGCGCCCATAACAGCGCCTACTTCGAGCACGCCTTTCTGGCGCAGCAAATGGGCGTCGAGCTGGTGGAAGGCCAGGATCTCTTCGTGCGCGACGAAGCCGTGTTCATGCGCACGACTCAAGGTCCGCAGCGCATCGATGTGATCTATCGGCGCATCGACGATGACTTCATGGATCCGCTGGTGTTTCGGCCCGACTCCATGCTGGGAGTGCCGGGGCTCTTGACCGCCTACCGCGCCGGTCATATCACCATTGCCAATGCCATCGGCACCGGCGTCGCCGACGACAAATCCATCTATCCCTACGTGCCCGAAATGATCCGCTTCTACCTGGGCCAGTCCCCCGCCATTGCCAACGTGCATACCTGGCTGCTGCGCCGCAAAGAAGACCGGGACTATGTCCTGGCTCATCTGCCGGAGCTCGTGGTCAAAGAGGTGCATGGCGCGGGCGGCTACGGCATGCTCATCGGACCGGCCGCGACCCTCGCGGAAATCGAGCTCTTCCGGAGGCAAATCATCGCCGCACCCGACCGCTACATCGCGCAGCCGACTCTGGCGCTCTCGACCTGCCCCACCTTTGTCGACCAGGGACTCGCGCCCCGCCACATCGACTTGCGCCCCTTCGTGCTGTCGGGGCGGGACGTTACCATCGTCCCCGGCGGCCTCACCCGCGTAGCCCTCCGGGACGGATCGCTGGTGGTCAATTCTTCCCAAGGCGGGGGCACCAAGGACACCTGGGTGCTGGAGACTTAAGATGCTCAGCCGCACCGCCGACCACCTGTACTGGATGTCGCGCTACATCGAGCGTGCGGAGAGTCTCGCGCGCCTGGTCGATGCCCACTATCAGATGTCGCTGCTGCCGCACTCCGGCGAAACCCTGGCGCAATCCTTGAGCTCGACCATGCGGGCGCTGCACATGGATGAAGCCTATCGCAAGCGCCACGAAACCATCGAACCCGGCGCCGTGTTCGAGTTCGTGAGCCTGAATCGCGACTACAGCGGCAGCATCTTCAGCTGTCTGCGGTCGGCGCGGGAGAACGCGCGCGCCGTGCGCGGGTCGTTGACCTCCGAGCTCTGGGAAACGCTGAATGCCACGTGGCTGGAGTTGCGGCCGCTGGCCGCTCGACGTTCACCCGCGGCCGACATCGGCAGCTTCGTCGAATGGGTCAAGGAGCGCTCCCACCTGACTCGCGGCGTCATCGTCGGCACCATGATGCACGACGAGGCCTTCCACTTCACGCGCATCGGCACATTTCTCGAGCGCGCCGACAGCACCGCCCGCATTCTTACGGCGCACCAAAGCGACCTCGTTCCCGGTGCCGCCGCCGGGGTCGTGCCCGACCCCTTCGCATGGAGCGTGCTGCTGCGCGCGCTGTCCGCCTTCGAGATCTATCGGCGCGTCTACCGCGACGTGATCACGCCGTCCAAAGTGGCGCAGCTGCTGATCCTGCGCGACGACATGCCGCGCTCGCTGCTGCGTTGCTGCAAGGAGGTCTACCAGAACTTAAAATCGGTGACCAACGAACAATCGGCTGAAACGGAGCGGCGCGCCGGTGAAATGCATGCCATGCTGCATTTCACTCGAATGGAGGCGATCACGGCCGGCGGCTTGCCGCGTTTTCTCGAGGAATTCCTGGCGCGAGTACGCGATCTCGGCGACCGCATCGCGTCGGACTTCTTGTTACCCCCAGCGGAGGTGTGAGCGCATGCAGATGCATATTCGGCACGAAACGCGTTACCGCTACGAGCGGCCCGTCAAATACAGCGTACAAAGCCTGCATCTGACCCCGCGCCGCGACTTGAGTCAGCGCGCTCTGAGCTGGGTCATCACCGCCCCCGGGCGCAGGCTGGAGCAGATCGATGCCCACGGCAATATCACCCACTTGCTCACCATCGAGGAACCGCACCGCGAGATCCAAATCGTGGTGCGCGGCGTGGTCGAAACCGCCGACACCGAGGGCCGCCAGGACGACGGACCGCTCTCGCCCCTGGCCTATCTCGCCCCCACTCAGCTGACTGCGCCCGACGATGAGCTGCGGGCCTTCGCGCACGACGCTCTGAAAGCCCTGACCGACCCGCGCGATCGCGCGCAAGCCCTGGCCGAGGCCGTGTTCGGCGCCGTGCGCTACAAGTCGGGCACCAGCGACGTACAGGACAGCGCGGCGGTGGCGTTTCGGACGGGCGAAGGCGTTTGCCAGGATCATGCGCACGTGTTCATTGCCTCCGCCCGCGCGGTCGGGATGCCGGCACGCTACGTGAGCGGGTACCTGTACACCGGCGATTCCAGCGACGCAGCCAGCCATGCCTGGGTCGATGTCTGGCTGGGCGCGGACATCGGCTGGCGCAGCATGGACGTGACCCACAAACGCCCCGCGGTGCGCACCTACTGCCGGCTCGCGGTGGGCCGCGATTACTTGGATGCGGCCCCCGTGCGCGGCGTGCGCCACGGCGGCGGCGGCGAAAAAATGGAAGCCAACGTGCTGGTCGCGGAGTCGGCCAGCCAGCAACAGTAGACGGCGCGGTTGCGGCGGCTGCTGTAGAATTTCGCGCCATGACTTACTGCGTCGGCTTGCTGGTCGACACCGGTCTCGTGATGTTGTCCGATTCGAGGACCAACGCCGGCGTCGATCAAATCACCACGTTCCGCAAAATGGCGACCTTTCCGGCCCAGGATCGGGTGCTGGTGCTGATGTCGGCGGGCAATCTCGCGATCACCCAGGCCGTGGTCAACCTACTGCACGACGCCCCTGGAGGTTCCGAAGGGCAGAGCGCCATCCTGCAGGCCACCGACATGTTCAAGGCCGCGCGCGTCGTCGGCGAGGCCTTGCGCGTTATTCACGAGCGTGATGCCGAATCCTTGAAGGACCAAGGACACGAGTTCAACGGCACGTTTATTCTGGGCGGGCAGATCAGGGGCGAGGAGCCTCGGCTGTTCCACATCTACTCCGCCGGCAATTTCATCGAGTCCTCCCTCGACACGCCGTACTTTCAAATCGGCGAATCGAAGTACGGCAAGCCCATCATCGACCGGGTCATCTCCCGCTCGAGCAGCCTCGCCGAGGCCGCCAAGTGCGCGCTCGTATCCATGGACTCGACCATCCGGTCGAACATCTCGGTGGGTCCGCCGCTCGACCTCTGCATCATCCGGCGCGACGAGTACAAGCTCGCCACTCACATCAGCATCGACATGGACAACGAGTACTTCACCATGATCCGCAAGCGCTGGGGCTTTGCGCTCAAAGAGGTGTTCAGCGAGCTGCCCAATCCGAATTGGTGAGGGCCGTTAGTTGACTTCGCAGGGCGCGAAGTCATAGCTCGCGAGCGAGTGCGGTCTGCCCAAGAGGAACCCCTGCGCATAGTCGACGCCCAGCGAGCGCACGGCCGCAAGCTCAGTGTCCAATTCCACGGCCTCGGCCACCGTTTGAATGCCAAGATCGCCCGCCATGCGCACGATGGCGGAGATCATCGCCCGCGCGACCCGATCCGTGGGCGCCGCGCCCACCAAGGTGCTGTCGATTTTGAAATAGTGCGCGGGCACGGAGCGCAGGTACCCGTACGACGGCGCATGGCCGCCGAAGTCATCCAGCGCGACTTCGCAGCCCAAGGCCTCGAGCCGCTTCATGGACTCGGCCACGCTGATGTTGCCTGAGGAGGCGAAGCGTTCCTTGATCTCGAAGCACAGCGCCTGCGGCGGCAGGCCGCTCTTGGTCACGCAGGATTCCACGTAGCCGATGAAATTCGCGTCCGTCATCGACTGCGGTGCAAGATTGATGGAGAACACCGCGGGCACCCGCGCCCATAATTTGCGGTTGTTGACCAGCCACACCAGCAACGTGCGCACCACCCAGCGGTCGATGGCGGGCATGAGCTGCCGGTCCGCCGCAGCACGCAGGAAGGCGCCGGGCTCGAGCAGGTTGCCGTCCGAGGTACGCAGCCGCAACAGCACTTCGTAGTGCGCCATGCGGCCGCCGTCATGCAGCGCGCAGATGGGCTGCACAAAAAGTTCGAAGCGCTCGGCGTTGAGCGCGCTTTCGATCTGACCCAGCTGATGCTGATCCTCGGGCGGCAGCGACGGCAGGGATACGCGCCGCTCGAACTCGGCGGCCAGGCAGGTCAGGACCGGCGCCAGCCGCGACTCCAAGGGTTCCGCAGCGCGCCCATCGACGATCTGCGAATCGATGCTGAGCCGCACCGCGCCGTTCACCGCGCCGTGCGAGTCGCGCACCGGAATCGCCACCGCGTAGCGCGCGCCTTCGTTCGCGCCGTAGATCATTTCCGATTTGCCTTCCGCAGTGCCGGACAATGAGTCCTCCACCAGCTGGTGATCCTCGGGCAGCAGGAAGTCCTCGCTCAGCCACAGCGCGTCGGCCGCGAAATCGTGGAACGATACGCTGCAAACCTCCGGCGCCAATGCGCGAATGACCTGTGCCAACGCCTCGAAGGTCTTGCTGGAAGCGGCTTCCGCAGTATCGTTCAATCTGATTTTCACACCGGCACCTATGGTTTTATGCAGTCCCCATGGTAGGGCGGCGACAGGATGAGCGGCATGTCGCGGGCCGGCGACGTAAGGCACCGGCGACAGGCTGACTGGGTTGATGGAGGAGCTTAAGTCAAATAGCGGCGAGTCATGTCTTGCCGACGGGCACCCAGCCCCAGCCGGGAATGGTCAAGTTGTAATAAGTCGACCGGCCCGCACCCTCTCGCACGAGCAGTTCCTTGGCCACAAGATCGACCAGATCGCGATTGGCGGTGATATTAATGGCCTTGGTCAGCGCCATATATTTTCGCGTCGTCATCCCGCCGGCGAATTTTCCCGGGCCGGCGGCGAGCATGCGATTCAGAGCCTTACGCTGCCGCGTATTGAGGTCGACATGTCGGTGCTGATTCCAGAATTTGGCGCGGACCAACGCTTCATCTATCAACGCGGTGCCGGTGCGGCATGATTCGCAAAAAATGTCGGTGAACCACACGAGCCAGTCGGTAACATCGCCCATTCCGCGTTGAGCGTGATTGAGCGCCGCGTAGTAATCAGCTTGCCGGCGCCGCATCTCCATGGAGGTGCCATGTAGACGGCTCGGCCATCGCATATCTTGCGAGATTGCCATGTCGATGATCGCACGGCCGACACGGCCGTTGCCGTCCGCAAATGGATGAATGGATTCGAACCAGAGGTGCGCGAGGCCGGCGCGCAGTATGCCGTCCATCGCGGTCGATTCTCTAGTGCCATTGAACCAATCGAGAAAGCTGCGCATCTCCGCCCGTACCGCGACGGCGGGCGGCGCCACGTAATGGACAATTTCCTTTCCGGCCGGGCCGCTGACGATTTGCATGGGATCTCCGCGGGAACGGAAACTTCCCGTCTCAACTTTGAGTAAGCCCGATCGGCGATCCGGAAAAAGTGCGGATTGCCAGCCGATGAGCCGCTCCTCGCTGAGCTGGCTTTTCCAGTTGGCGGCGGCGTCATTCATCACGTCGAGCAGCCCTTCTACACTTCTTGGCGCCGGCACCAGATGACTGGGGGTTGCTCCGAGCCGGCTCGCCACGGACGAGCGTACGGCAGCCATGTCGAGCACTTCACCTTCAATCGCCGAAGTCGCGACTGCGTTGCCGGCCCACACATCGACTTCAGCTTCTGCAAGCTCATCTGCGCCGATTGCCTCCGCTTTGCCGCGCAGCCGCCCCGCTGTGTCTCGGGCACGGCGCAGCGGCTCGAGCAGAGCGTCATGGTCGTACCGCCACTTGGGCCAGTCGGGGCCATTCCATATCCAGAGGGTCTGAGACACCATAATCACATCATTATTTGACAGGTTTACGCCCGCTAATCCTATCATGACGGAGCTCGCAGGGTATACGTATCAATAAATGATAGGTTTAAGCACTTCAAGCCCATCACGACTGGACGACCCGATGAGCTATCTCCCTATCGATTCGTCGCCGAGCAATCGCGAATACAGCGTGAAATGCTCATCGGAAAAGCAGCAAAAAATAACTTCGTCGATTTCATCCGTGTGGGCGGTGAATTCGCGCACCGTGCGAATCGCCACCGGCGCAGCCAGCTCCAGCGGATAACCGTAGACGCCCGTGCTGATCGAGGGAAAGGCAATGATCTTGAGGCCATGCGTGACCGCCAACTGCAGCGACTGTTGGTAGCAGGAAGCCAGCACGGCCGCCTCACCCTTGGCGCCGCCGCCCCACACGGGACCCACGGTGTGAATGATGCGCTTGGCCTTCAATCGATGCGCGGCGGTCATGCGTGCCTGTCCCGGAGGACAGCCGCCGAGGCGCTGGCACTCTCGCAGCAGTGCAGGTCCCGCTGCCGCGTGAATGGCGCCGTCCACGCCGCCGCCGCCCAGCAGACTCGAATTGGCGGCATTCACGATCGCATCGACGGCAAGCGTCGTGATATCCGCACGCATCGCCCGCAGCAAAGTCGCCATCCATCCCTCCTTGGGTCTTCCTTAAGACGTTATCCGGCGGCGGGCTGTGCCGCCGGTTTCCATTTCAATTCCGCCAGCTTCGGCACCATCCCAATCCAGCCGATCAAGCCGAGCACGCTCACCGCGGCCGCCACCAGGAACGCCACGGTGAAATGACCGGTGGTGTCGACAATGTATCCCGTGAGCCAGGGTGCAATGATTCCCGGCAGGTTGCCCAGAGAATTTTGAATGCCCACCCAGCGCCCGGAGGCGCGCGGGCCGGCGAGGATCTGGCACATGGCGTACACCCCCGGCGAGGAGGCTCCGCACAGCGCCTGAAAGAGGAACATGCCCATCAGCACGAGCTTGGGCGTCCCCGCTGCCATGGCCAGCATGCACACCACCGAACCCACGTGCGCCACGGCCATCACCGATTTGTAGCCGAAGTTGGCCGATCCGCCGCGGCGCAGGTATCGGTCGATGGCCCAGCCGGCGCCGAATGCACAGACAGCATTGGCCGCGAAGGCAAGGGTGGCGAGCTGCGTTGTCTCGATCAACGAAAAGCCGCGCTCGGCTTGCAGGTAGCCGGGCAACCAGTTCAGCATGAAGTAGAACGTATAGTTCTGCGAGAAGAGGCCGAGTGCCGTACCCCACAAGGCCGGCTGCTTCAGAATCATCCACAGGGTAGGCGAATCCTCCGTGGTCACGCTAACGGCCGTGCGGACCCCCTTCGCCACCCGGCTCCACGGCCACAGCCACACCAGCGACAGCGCACCGAACACCCAGAACGCGGAACGCCAGCCGAAGTGCGCCATCAAGAGGCCGCCCAAGATGGTGCCCACCACCGGCCCGGACAAATATCCCAGGGCCACGATCCCGTTGGCTGTGCCCAGGCCCTTGGGGGGCACGATCGCCGCCATGATCTTGGCCATGCAGGGAAACCCGGCGCTCTCGCCCAGGCCGAGCATCAGCCGCAGAACCAGCAGCATGGCGAAGGTATGCGCAAATCCGATCAGGATGGTAGCCGTCGCCCAGAGCATGAGCCCGATCGCGAGTATTCGATGCGCACCGTACCGCTCGGCCAGCCAGCCGACGGGAATTTGCGAACAGGTGTACGTCCACGAAAAAGCGGACAGAAGCATGCCCATCTGCGTGAAGTTCAAGTGCAGATCGCCCTGCATCAGGTGCGTCGCCGTGGGCATGGCGCCGCGGTCGACGTAATTGATGAATAGGACTGCCGCCAACAGGAAAACGATGGGGCTGCGCGCGGCGCGCGCCGGATCTACCGCCGCTGAGCCAAGCGAGTTCAGTTCGCGTAATCCGATGCGCTGCGATCGAGCACGCGCTTCAAGGCATCGAAGTGAAGCTGGGCGCGATCATGGCCGCCGACGGTCGTGCCCGCGGCGAATTGCGCCATCGTCTTCTGAATCACCGGCTCGGGAATCAGCTTCAAGGGGCGCCCGGTCGACAGCGCGAGCACCTGAGCCTCCGCGGCCCGCTCGAGAAAGTACAGCCGCTCGAACGCCTTAGGTATGGATTCGCCGACCACGAGCACGCCATGATTGGCCAGCATCAGCACGGACTTATCCGCCAGCACCCGCGCCATCCGCTCGCCCTCGGACACATCGAAGGCCAGGCCGTTGTAGTTGGCATCGTAGGCCACATCGCCGTAAAACCCGAGCGCGCTCTGCACCGCCATCTCCAGGCGCGGATTCTCCAGCATGTTGAGCGCCGTCGCATACGGCATATGGGTGTGCAGTACGCAGCGCCCCTGCGGCGAGAGACGATGCACCGGCTGATGAATATAGAGCGCCGTGTCCTCCACCAGTCCCTGACCGCTCAATACGTGCCCGTCGAAATTCACCACCAGAAAATCGCTGGCCTTGACCTCGGACCAATGCATGCCGAAGGGCGCGAGTAAAAACCGGTCCGCATGGCCCGGCACCAGCACGGTCATGTGATTGTCGATACCTTCGTTCAAGCCGAAGCGATCCGCCAGGCGATAGCACGCCGCCAATTCGATCCGGATGTGGCGTTCCGCCTCGGACGGGGTGTGGACGGGCTTGAGACTCGCGTTCATTGGGTGCCTCGCGATGCGAACATCTTATACTTGCCTCAGTATAGCCTGAGGTAAACCCGGCGCCACTGGTTCGCTCACGCGAACAGCGTGCCCACGGCCACTTGAATGACCGGTAGCGCGCGCTCTGCGGCTCAAAGTCTGCCGGTCAAATTAAGGTAAACGCGGCGTTTCTACGCTGCCGCGTTTCCGCGGAAACGCCTACCGCTGGTCACTGCAGCAACCGGTCCAGCACCGGCAGCGGCACGGCACCCTCCTTGAGGGCGGCCTCGTGGAACGTCTTCAGATTGAAGGCGGCGCCGTGCTTGGACTGATAATGCTCGCGCACGGCGAGCCACCCCTTGAGTCCGGCGTAATAGGTCGGCAATTGACAGGAGGAGAGCTTGGCGCGCTGCAGTTTGGCCGTGGCCTCTTCCGTTTCCTGGTACGTGCTCTTGGTCATGAGGTCGAGCGCTTGGTTGTCGGTCATGCCCATGGTTTGCAGGCGCACATCCAGAATCGTGTTCGCCAGCACCCGCAACAATTGCTTCTGCAGCGTGAGGCGATAGCCCGGCGAGTCGCTCAAGTAGCCCTGATCGGCCATGAGTTGCTGCGAGTACACCGCCCAGCCCTCGACGTACGGACCGTTGCCGTAGATATTGCGCAGCAGGCGCCGCGATCGCGGCTCTACCTCGTTTGCATACTCGCCTTGCACATAGTGACCCGGCATCGCCTCGTGCACCGTCAGATGCTGCATTCCCGAATCGTTGTATTCGCGCAGTTTCGAATCGATGCGTGCCTGCGGCCAGGTGGTCGGAATCGGCGTCACCCAAAAGAACGCGCCCAGCTTCGGCTCCAAAGCCGGCGCCGGATTGAAGCCCCCGACCCCATAGATGCCGCGCATGAACACCGGCGTGTCGATGACCTCCAGGTTGTCATTGGGTGACAGCGTTACCAAATCCTTCGCTTTGACGAACGCGGTGGCCCCGGCCAGCGCCTGCTTGGCGGACTGCATGTAGGTCGCCACGGTGGCATGCTGGCGCGCCACATCGGCGAGCGCCTGCTCCACGGTTTTGGGCGCTGCGAGCCGCGCGATCTCGGCCCGCGCCTTGACCAGATCCGCCTCCGCTTCCGCCAGCAGCTGCTCGGGGCTCTTGCCGGTCGCCAGCGTCAAACGAAACTTCTTGGCGTACAGCTCCTTCCCCAGCCGCCAATCGCCGATCTTGTCGTCCAAGGTGTTTTCGAGCCAGTGGTTGAGCCCCTGCAGAGCCGCGATGGCCCCCGCCGCCGCCTGGTCGTACCGCATGCGCAGCCCGGGCGGGCAATCATCCCGCAGAGTGGTATCGATCAGGCCGATGTTGCCCGTGTTCTCCTCGCGCGCCACTCGATTCCATACCTCGGGCGAGTCCTGCAGATTCGCCTCGGCCTGACGGATCAGCTCCGGAATTTTGGTCAGGCGGGTGATGATGTGGCGATAGCGCTCCGGCGCCGGCGCGTAATGCAGCACATAGGGCGAATACAGCCCGTTGCCCAACAATTCCACATAGGTCGTGGGATTGTGGCGGTAGCTCTGGATCTCATCGAGCTCGAGGCGCGACGCACCGAGTGCATTGCGCATGATGTCGATGTCGGCGCGCTGCTCCGCATCGAGCGATCCCACATCGAGCCGGCCGATCCGCGTCTCGATGTCGTTGAGCAGCATCTTCGAGGCGGCGATCCCTGCCGGACTGAAGTCATCCAGTGCATCGTCGAGCGACACGCCGTGATGCACGTGGTAACCGAAGCTGGTCGCAGTGGTGGGCGACAGCGCCAGAGTACCGAACACGAAGTCATCGACCAGCTGTTCGAACGCCGACTCAGGCGGCGGGGTCTTGGGCGTGGCCGCCGTGGCCGACGCGGCCGACGCGGCCGACGCGGCCGACGCGCCGGACCAGCAGAGCAGGCAGGTCAGCGCACTTGCGAGGCGAAATCCCAGATTTTTGTTCATGGGCTATATTCGGCCAATTGCCCGCCCCTCGTCCAGCCGTACCCTTGGGTTAGACTGCGGCACGTGACGGCCAAAACAACCCTCCCCAAGATTCTGGTCCGCTCGAGTGTGGCCCTGGTGCTCCTGATCGCGGCGCTGGCGTTCGCACTGTGGATCAAGCCTCCCGATCTGCTGCGTGTCGGCGCCAATTACTCCGCCAAGATCGTCTGCTCCAATGTGTTTCTCGCCGGCCGCGACCCCGGGGAAGTACTGCGCTTAGACGTACAGGCGCCCGGAGTGGCGCTGCTGCGCCTCATGCGCGTGTCCGTCGATCGGGAGCGGCACATCGTGCGCGCGGGGCTTCTCGGTTTCATCGGCGATGGCCTCGCCGTGGCGCGGCCGGGATTGGGCTGCACCGTGGTACCCGACGGCAATCTGGTCACGGCGATGCGCTACGGTGCGGCGCCGGCCGACGCGGCGCCTGCCGACGCACCCGCACGAACTGATGCGGTGTGGCCCGAGGGAGACGCGGTGGCGACCACGGCGGCGCTCGACCGCATTCTGGCCGACGACGCCCTGGCCGGGCCCGGCATGCGCGCCATCGTCGTGGTCGAACATGGCCGCATCGTCGCCGAACGCTACGGCGCGGGTTTTTCGGCGGCGACGCCGCTGCTCGGGTGGTCCATGACCAAGAGCGTGGTCGCGGGACTCGTCGGCTTGGCTCTCAAGGACGGCCGCCTCTCCCTCGATCAACCTGCCGGCTGGCCCGCGGGCGACGATCGCGCCCGCATTCGTATCGCAGACCTGCTGTCCATGTCGAGCGGCCTGCACTTCAACGAAGCGTACGGCGCCGTGTCCGACGTCACGCGCATGCTGTACCTGGAACCCGACATGGCGAAGTTCGCGCGCGAGCAGCCGCCCGAGCATCCGGCCGGCGAGTTCTGGAGCTACTCGAGCGGCACGGCCAACATCCTGGCGCGCATCGTTCAGGACGCGGCGGCTCCGAATGGCGCGGCTTATCCGCGGGAACGATTGTTCAAGCCCCTCGGCATGACGAGCGCAACCCTCGAGACCGACGCGACCGGCACCTTCGTCGGCTCCTCTTACATGTACGCCACCGCCCGCGACTGGGCCCGCTATGGATTATTTCTCGCGCAAGGGGGAGTGTGGCGGGGACAGGAATTACTCCCCTCAGGCTACGTCGCGATGATGGCATCGCCGGTCGCGGCCTCGGGCGGCCAGTACGGGCATGGACTGGTCTGGCTCTGGGGCACCGATGCCATCGTACCCGGCAAGAACCCGGACGCGGCGTTCGGCATTCCCGCCGACACTTTTTGGATGGAGGGCCATGACGGCCAAAGCACCGCCATCATTCCCTCGCGCGAAATGGTCGTTGTGCGGCTGGGACTGACCCCGTCGCGCGATCACTATCAACCCGAGCCGCTGATCCGGGCCCTGCTCAACTCTCAGCGGTGACGGCACTCTGCCGCCGATGGCGTGCCAGCCAGGCATATACCGGGATGCAAGCCACCAGCAAGAGCCCGGCGAACACCGCGGACCGCCGATCCTCCATGATGGCGGCGATCCAGAGCAGCACGCAGCCCAAGAGCACCACCGCCGTCGTGTACGGAAAACCCCAGGCGCGGTAAGGCCGCACTGTATTGGGTTCTCGCCGCCGCAGCACGATGAGCGCGCTATAGGCGGACACGTACATGAGGAGAAACAACACGGTGGCGACCGCGACGATCTGCTCGAAGGAGCCGCTCATGATGAGCCCGGCGGCTCCGATACTGGTGACCCCCAATGCCACCCGGGGCGTACCTCCGGCACTCACCAGGACCGCCTTTTGAGTGAAAAAGCCGTCGCGGCCGATGGCGTAGAGTATGCGCGGCGCCATCAAGGTCGTGGCGTTGACCAGGCTCAGCACGGTGGCGAGCGAAATCACGGTGACGAGTTCGGCGCCGCCCCGCGGCAGCACCACCCGCGCGGCGTCCGTGGCCGGCAGTTGCGAGGCGGCCAGCACCGGCAGCGGCAGCACTCGAAGAATCGCGACATTGATGATCACGTACATCGCGGCCACCAGTATCGTGCCGCCGATGAGGGCCCGCGGCAGAGTGCGCGTGGGCTCGGTGCTTTCCTCCGCCATGTAGATGGGTGAGTACCAGCCGTCGTAGGTCAGAAATACCGCGCGCAGCGCGGTGACGACTGCGGCGAGCATCCCGAAGGACATCAACGGCAGCGTCACCGCCGATGCAGCCGGCGGCGGCGCCGCGGACGCCACGGCCGCGGGCGTGAGAAAGCAGCCCACCACCAGCACCATCAACATGATGCCCACGGCCAGACTGATGACGCGCGTGAATGTGCTGCCGACACGCAGCCCGGTCCAATGCACGACGGTGAACACTGCAATGACGCCGATGGCGACGGCCCGCGGCGCATCCGCCGAGCTCGGCCACAGCAGCCCCAAGAACACCGCGGCCGTCAGCGCGGCATAGGCGATGGCCGCCGTTTGGTTGAGCCAGTCCACCCAGCCCACCACGAACCCCGCGCCCTTGCCGAAAGCCCGTCGGGCATAGACATAGAATCCGCCGGCCTCGGGCAGCATGGCCGACAGCTCCGCAACCGCCATGGCGCCGAGCAGGGCATACAGTCCGCCCACGATCCAAAACAGTACGATGAGGCGCGAGTCGCCGAGCGCCGCGGCCAGCGTCCCCGGAAGACGCAGGATGCCGGTGCCGACGGTGCCGCCGAACACCATGGCCAACCCGAATCCGAGACCCAGAATCCGCCGCAGGGGACGAGTTGTTTGAATCATTATTCCGTCAGCGATGGAGGGGGCACCGCCGAAGCTTGCGCGAGTGCCGCGCCGATCGCAAGCAGGGTCCGTGAGGTAAGATATCAAGCAGCGCGCAGCATCGCGAACGAAGCGAGCACGGCGGATCTTTAGGGGATATCAGTGACGACCTTTCTGTTGGCGTTCGGCGCCCTGTTCTCCATCGTCAACCCGCTGTCGGGCACGTTCATTTTTTTCGGCGCCACCCGTGAGCTCGACCCGCGCGTGCGCCGGCAGGTGTCGCGCTGGGTGGCGATATACGCCTTCTGCATCGTGACCGCCTCGCTGTACGTCGGAGCCTATGTCTTGAGCTTCTTCGGCATCTCCATTCCGGTGCTGCGGGTGGCCGGCGGAATCGTGGTCGCCATGTCCGGCTGGCGGATGCTGAACGAGCCCGATGCCACCGAGCAGCGGCGCAGTGAAACCCCCAGCCCGCGTTCTATCGACGTACCCCCGAGCCGGCTGGCCTTCTATCCGCTCACCATGCCCCTGACCACCGGCCCGGGAACGATTTCCGTGGCCATCTCGCTCGGAGCCGGCCGACCCCGCGGCTTCCATCCTGCGACGCTCGAGTTCTTCGTCGAGACGCTCGCCGCCGTGGTGTTGCTCTCCCTGCTGGTGTACCTCTTCTACCGACACTCGGCGCGCCTCGCGGGTTTGATGGGCGCGACGGGAACTACCATCGTGGTTCGGCTGTCAGCTTTTCTGTTGTTCTGCATCGGCATCCAGGTGCTGTGGAACGGTGCCGCCGAACTTCTGGGCACGCTGCCTCTGGGCATCGGCACCAGTTGAGCGTCGTCACCGGCTGAGCGGTCATGAATTGAAATGAATTTGGGGGATGAATGAAATTGCGACTCGACCGCCGTCAATTCCTGGCAGGCAGCGCCGGTGCCTTGTCGATGACGCTGCTGCCCAGGATCGTGCCGGCAGCCACGCAGCCGATGACGGCCGCCGGCGACGTACCGCCCGCCCCGGTGGCGCGAGTCGAGGTGGTGCGCGACACCTACTTCGGCGAAACCTTGAGCGATCCCTACCGTTGGATGGAGAACGACAAGGACCGCGACTGGTTGCCGTTCATGAAGGCCGAGAACGATCACGCCCGCGCGGTGCTCGACCGGCTGCCCACGAGGGCGTCGCTGCTCGCGCGCATTCAGCAGCTCTCGGGCGACACGGTGACCACCAGCCGGGTACAGCGCGCCGGCGGCCTGATCTTCTTCTCGCAGCGGCCGCGCGGCGCGGACAACTACAAGCTGTTCGTGCGCGACGGTGCCGGGAAAGGCCGCGACCGGGTGCTCATCGATCCCACGAAGACCGGCGTCGCCAACGGCCATGTGTCGCTCGACTGGTGGCGCGCTTCGCCGGACGGGCGCCATGTGGTTTACGGTCTGTCGAAGAACGGCAGCGAGGACTCCATGCTGCACGTGCTCAACGTGGCCGACGGCAAGGTGCTGCCCGAACAAATCGCCAACACCGAGGATGCCAATCCGCAGTGGCTCGATGACGGCAGCGGTTTTTTCTACAACCAGCTCACGGGCGCAGTCGGCACCCCCGAGCGTTATCTCGATAGCCAGGCACGCTTTCACCGGTTGGGCACCGACCCCCACACCGATCCCGTGCTCATGAAGCGCGGCCTTACGCCTGAGATCGAGTACGACAAGATCCAAGGCCCCTACATCGCCACGTTTCCCGGATCCTCTCACGCCGTTCTGTTGTTGATCGATGTTCGCCCGGAGTCGCGCGGCTTCATTGCGCCGCTCGCCGACGTCATCGCCGGCCGCGCGCACTGGGTTTCGTTCGCGGGCTTCGAGGACGAGGTGACGGACGTCCAACTCGACGGCGATGACTTGTACTTGCTGGCCAACAAGGGCACGCCGCGCGGCCGCCTGGTCAAGACATCCGCCGCTGCTCCCAACCTCGCGACGGCTGCCGTCGTGGTGCCGCAGGGTTCCGACGTCATCGAGAGTGCTGCGCGGGCGCGCGACGGCATTTACCTGCTCATCATGGACGGCGGCGTCAGCCGCCTGCGCCGCTTAGGGCGGGACGGCCGCGTCGCCGACATCACGCTGCCCTTCGACGGCACCATCGGATCGGTCAACACCGTGCCCGATGAGGACGGCGCCCTGATTTCCCTCGGCGGCTGGCTCACGCCCACGGGCATCTATTCGGTGGACTCCGGCGGCCGTCTGGCCGATACCGGCATTACTCCCAAACCCGCCATCGACGTGAGCGCGTACGAGACCCGGCGCCTGTTCGCGGCCGCCAAGGACGGGACGAGAATCCCCTACACGTTGATTTATCGCAAGGGCTTGAAGCTCGACGGGAGCGCGCCCACGTGGATATCCGCGTACGGATCCTATGGGCTCTCCGCCTACACGCCGGCGTTCGCCGGCCGTTCCCTGGCGCTGGTCGATGCCGGGGCGATCGTGGGCTACGCCAATGTGCGCGGCGGCGGCGAATACGGACGCGAGTGGCACAAGGCCGGTCAGCTCGCGAACAAGCCCAACACCTGGCGCGACTTGATCGCGGTTTGCGAAGATCTATGCGCGAAGAAATACACCTCGCCGCGGCATCTCGCCATCGGCGGGCGGTCGGCAGGCGGCATTACGGTGGGGCGGGCGATGACCGAGCGACCGGACTTGTTCGCCGCGGTCGTCGATGGGGTTGGCTGGTCGAATCCGCTGCGCTATGTGGTCGAGCAAAACGGCTATGGCGAGGAACCCGAATGGGGCGCCATCCGCGACCTTGCGGGTTATCGCGCGCTGCGCAGCATCGACAGCTATCAATCGGTGAAGGACGGCACGCCGTACCCCGCGGTACTGCTGACCACCGGCGTCACCGATCCGCGGGTCGCGCCCTTCCACGTGGCCAAGATGACGGCGCGGCTGCAGGCGGCGACGAGCTCGGGCAAACCCATCCTGTTGCGCGTCGACTATGACGCCGGGCACGGCATAGGGTCGACGCGCTCGCAGCAGGATCGCGAAGCGGCCGACACCTACGCGTTCCTTCTCTGGCAGCTACGCGAAGATCAGCGCGCGGCGGCGCCCACGTAAACGGCTCCTTCTTTCATCACGAACACCGGATGCTCGGTGGCGTGAATGTCGGCAAGCGGGTTGCCGGCCACCGCCACGATGTCGGCGGACTTACCCACGGCGAGTGTGCCGATCTTATCGGCGAGCCCGAGCAGGTCGGCGCCGTTCGCCGTTCCTGCCATCAGCGCCTGCGCGGGGGTCAAACCGTTCTTGGTCATGAGTGCGAACTCGCGCGCGTTCAAACCGTGCGGCTCGACCGCGGCATCGGTACCC
>Ga0209624_10000037_pt1 | contig 122090 bp, 103 predicted proteins | sample JacPinW_OM2H0_O1_FD_188565 | JGI IMG/M metagenome (GOLD analysis project Ga0209624, IMG submission 188565) | Forest soil microbial communities from Algoma, Ontario, Canada - Jack Pine, Ontario site 1_JW_OM2H0_O1 (SPAdes) (version 2) | ecosystem: Environmental > Terrestrial > Soil > Boreal... | reverse complement strand
CGTCGGACAAATATCCCTGCTTTGACATCATGTAGCACATCGCGCCGGGCTCCGGCGCCCGCAAGGCGTTTGCGGCAAGCGCGGCCTTGGTGCGAGCTAACATTCCGGACCTTGAGACATGCGCGAGGGCCCAGTCTGTTCGTTGCAGGTAACCGGGTAGGACGAAGCGTACGGCGGCCGGGTTGAAGCATATCGGCGCGCGGACCTTGGGATTCCAGAACTGCGCATCGTCGAAGCCGGCGCCCCATGAGCGCTCCACCACGCAGACGAACCCGTTCTTCCCCTTCACCGCCGTTTCATAACCACGACTGCCGAGCGTCAGAACGTCGGCGTTGTCTGAAATTGACCTCGGCGCAGCGCTTCGCGCCAGAGCGACTTCTTCGGACCGGACCGCCACACGGTATTGCGCGATGGGCGCCATGGTCGAGTAGACGGCCTTTGCGTCTTCGCTTTCAGCCGAACCGATCGCGCAAAACGGCAAAGCCAGTCCGCAGGCCAACCCGTTCGCCCAGGCCCTTATCCGCATAGATCCTTCTTCCAATACTTCACTAGATGGTGAAGTATTTAATATACACGACGGCCTGTCAACAAGAATGCTCGCTTCTGCGCGCGGTACCCGGCACGCGCCGTGATGCGCGGCACTCGAGGTCTCGAGCCTTCCAGTTGACCGGCCCGGGATCATCGCGGATCTCTTCCTAAGTGTTCCGGCCGATGCCGCAATCCGAATGACTTCAATGAGTTGTTCAGCAGGTTCGCGACGCTTCACGTGGCCAGCACAAACCTCGCCAGCGCACCTGGTGCGGATATGTTGAGTTGACTGTTGACTACTGCATTTGGGCGCGTACGACTGAGACAAATCCCTGGCTCGCGACAGTGTTGGTATGGGTTTCCGGAAAACAACTTGCTGGTCCGCGCAGCCGGCACACGAGAGAATTGTGCGATGCGTCAGTTCTCAGGATCGCTGCTTGAGTGAAATGTATTGATTTGCAAATCGCGGGGAGTACGCTCCGCCTCGATCGCTAACAGGGGGATCCAAAATGAAGACGTCAATGAAAATACTCTTCGGCGGCGCAGCAATCACCAGTGCGCTTGTTGGGCTTGCCTTGGCAACGCCGATCGTCGATCTCACCTCTCCGCTCCTGTCCGTCGGGAACCAAAATAACGATATTCATGAGCGAGGAACCTTCCAGCTGAGTAACGGCGATGAATTCAAAGCGGTCGTCGAGACCAGGGGGCCCGCAACCATTTCGGTTCAGGAAGCCGCCTATAGTCTCGGCGGTCACAATGGATGGCACTCCCACCCCGGCGTGGTTGCCGTGACTCTCATTTCGGGAACGATCCAGTGGTACAACGAGAACTGTGAACCGACCGTCTACACTGCTGGCGACTCCTGGGTGGAGGGCAGCCAACATCATTACTTCCGCAACATTGGCACCGGCACTGCGGAGCTTACGGCGGTGTTCATCACGGCACAGGGCCAGGCGCTGAGGATCGACCAAGCCGCGCCGCCTTGCGCGGCCGCGCTAGGTCTGGACTGATCTACCTACACCAATCCAGGGCCCGTTAGATGGCACGCCGTCGCGTCATCAAGGCCCGAGCGCGCCGGAGGGCGCTACGGTAGCCTTCAGGCAAAGGGCGCCTAGCGAACTGGAATGGTCCTACGCGACTAAGGGCACCGTGATGCAAAAGGGTGTGGACACCGTGTCGTCTGACGGCAAGTCGCTGACCAGCGTCAACTGGGCACCAGGCAAAGAATCGGAAAAGACGATCGACGTCTACGACAGGCAGTAATGGTCTTCAGGCTTTACTCCCAACAGGGCCAGCTGGCTCTGTTGGGTCTTGTCGGGAAGCTAGCCTGACCTGGCCGATACTCGCGAGCGCGCAGTCGCCGGCGCCACCGGCGCAGCACAGCAGCAGCGCCACTCGGTTAGGTCGGTTCGTGGTGGCGGCGATACCGGTCACGGGTGGAATTTCCGGCGCCGGTCAGGCCCGGAGCCGTCGTTGGTGACAGGCAGTTCAGGCTCAGGACCGCTAGTCTGGGCCCATCCGGCAGCAGGCGGCCAATGCCCGCCCGGTCAGGCGCTCGATTTCGGCGCCTCGAAACGGCCGTTCGGCGCATCAAGTTTGTTCGGCGCGCACGGAAGCGGCTCATCCACCGCCTCAGAACTGCCACGCCAGTCCGCCAAAAAATCCGCGCGGCGGACCGTACTGGGGCGCAAAGACGCCGATCCCGGTGCCGCTGCGGATCTGGTAGATCTTGTCGGTCACGTTAATCACGTCGAACCGCACCGTGAGTGGGCCCGAACGCGGTAGCCGGAACTCGTGGCTCACCCCCAGATTGATCTGGGTATAGCTGGGCGTGTGATCTCCGTTCGGGATGGCGAAGCCGTTGGCTAGAACCAGATCGTCACGCAATCCGGTGCCGAATATCGCATCAACGCTGAAGCGGGTGCCCAGCCACAGGTAAGAAACGCCGCTCGAGGCCGCCACCCGTCCTTCATGATCCAGATGGATGTAGTTGTCGGCAATGTAGTCCAGCTGCTGCTGGGTGAAATTGAACTGCGATGATTCGACGGATTTGCCGTGCGCGGCCTGAAACGACACGTTCCCGTAGGCTGAGAAATTGTGCACCGAGTAGTTAGCGGTAAACTCCACACCCCCGATGAGCCCATAGCGATAGTTAAAGGGCGTGAGAATGATCGGCGCGCCAAACTGCCCCTCGTCAATCAGATGCTGCGCCTGTTCATAGAAGCTGTCAGCGCCGAGAGTCAGCGTGTTGTTCAAGAGTTTCTGCAGCACGCCCAGATCATAATAATCAGCCCGCTCGGCGATAGGCGGCGTGTCCAACGTGACCGAGCCGGGCGGGACCGCCGAAGTGCCGGCGAATTTTGTGAAGGTTTCGCTGCCGACCAGCTCAAACGGGGGTGGCGTGTAATAGCGTGAGTAGCCGCCATGCACCGTCGTGTCGGCTGCGAGTTGCCAGACGAAGTTCAGTCGCGGGCTGAGCTGGCTGCCGCTGGAATAGGCGTTGTAGTGATCGAAGCGCAGCCCATAGTTGATCGTTACAGACGACAGCGCCTGCCATTCGTCCTGAAGATAGGCGCTCTCGATCTCCTGCGACTGATTGCCGTTGTCCGGGATGCTCAGAGGTATGTTGCTCGTCTGCATACCTAGAGCGTCAATGGCCAGGACGTTCGAGGTGGTGCGGCTTTCGGCGCTGTCATGCTGGAAATAAAGGCCGGCCCGCACCGTGTGCGTGGCGCCGATCTTGTAAGACCCATCGGTTTGCCACGCGACGGCGGTGTCATCCTTGAACGCATCCTGGGCGATGCCGTTGTAGAGCAGATCGCCCACCCAGTCGGGCGCGAAATGCAGACTGGTGTAGCGTAGCGACACGGAACTCTGCCAGTTGAGCGCGCCCTGCGAGTGCTGCCAGCTGAGGATCGCGTACTCGGCCAGCTCGTGCTGGTTCTCGTTCAGATCGTTGCTGAGAAACTCGCTCTGTTCCCCGACCATGTATCCGAGCGTCGGCTGCAGGCCACGCTGATTGGGAATCTGAAACTGGTCGTCCGAGAGACCGGCAATCAGCGAGAGGCGATTCCCCTCATCCAGAATCTTCTCGAAATAGCCGAAGGCGTGCCCCTGCGTGGTGTGGTCGTGCAGCGGGTCGGCGCTGCCGTCCGGCGATTCAATTCCCAGATTATTCTCTTTCCAGTCACTTGCGATGTAGTAGCTGAAGTTGCCGGAACTGCCGCCGTACTCGGCTGCCGGCTGGAAAGTACTGTGGCTTCCGGCATATACCGACACCTCCCCGCCCGGCTGAAGCAGGCCACTGTTGGTGGTGAGGTCGATCACGCCGGCGGTGCGCAGGCCGTATTCCGCCGGCAGCGCACCTGTAATCAGGCTCAGCGAGGAAATCAGGCGTGGACTCAGGGTCTGACTGAAGACGCTGATGCCTTCGGGCAAAATGACGCCGTTCAGCCGGTACTGCAGGTCGTTATGATCGGCGCGCACGTGAAGTTGCCCGAAGGAATCTTGGACCACGTCCGGCGCCTGCAGCAGGACCTGATTGAGCTGCACGTTCTCACCGCCGGGTGTAGCGGCAATCGCATCGCTGGTGATGGTGTAGGTCGAAGCGCCGGTCTGCGTTTCGATCTCGGAACGCGCAGCATTCAGGCGCCGCGCAGTAATTACCACGGTCGCCAGCGAGTCGCTCGAGCCTGAATCACTTGGAGGGGCGCTGACGGCTGAGGCGCCGGAACCGGCCGGCGTGGCGGTGGCGGAACTGGCATCGTCGGCTGCTCGGATCTCCGGAGCGGCGAAGAGTCCGACCGAAACGAGCGTAACTCCAAAAACCACGCCAAGCGTGGTAGCCCGGTCTAGGGGATTGAACATGAAAGTACTCCGCAAGAACTGAAGAGACAACGCAGCGCGAAATCACTCGCGCCACATCGTTCAGAAGCGAAATCTCAGTTCAGACTTGCGGGGGTCCCCGGCTGCGAGGCGTCGGAATCTCGGCGGCGACGATCGCATACGAGGGATCGAGAGTGGGGGTCAGTGTGACTGGCGAGTACGCCAGAACAATAGCGGAGGCGGTCGCGGGATTTGCAATCTGTGAGAACGCCAGACAGGTCGGGCACGTCCCGTTGTCAAACGACTGGTCCGTCAGATCCAGCGTCGCACCGTGGGTGCTGGTGCCGTGGCTGAGATGGCTCAGCTCATGCAATAACGCTCCGTGCTGCGCAAGAAGCAGCAGCAGCGATAGAACCCACGTTAGAGAGCGTCGATGCATATTTACAACGGCCAACGGCATCGCGTAGGGAGTCTAGCGGGTGGGCGCCCAGTTTCCAAGTCCCGCCTCACGAAATCCTAACAGCGCTGTATCGGGCGTCATGTTCACAGGTGCGCAAAGTCGCCCAATTTGACTTCCCGATCGCTGCCGTTAGGGCGGCGTTCTCGTAGGCATGGAGCAGCCAGGCGTTCGGCCGGAACAAGAGCGGACTAGCAAGGAGCGAAGTGCGGCTGGCGACGCTTCATCGACGGGCTGGAGAAGGTCGTGGCCAAGCAGTGCTAACGGCGTGCGCCAGATTTGGGACTATTCTCGACCTCAATCGGTGCGAATTCGACTCGACTCCGAAGGGCTCGCGCGCGTCGCGTCTAACAGCGGGAACATTGAGGCAACCGTCAATCTCCAGATGAGCCGGTGGGTCTTTGCTTCGCAGAAGCGCACACTCGCGAGGTCCGCTGTTTGTTACGCCTTCCGCGCCGCAGAACGGGGTAGTGGGGCGGCGCCAATAGCCGCTTAAGTTGTAACCAGAATGGAGCGCGCCGTGATTTCCCTGTCAGGCTGTCGCTGAAGGGCATGTAGGTGTCAGTTCAGCGCGCCAGGCAGTGGGGCATCACCGTAACGAATGTATAGGAGAATACTCGTGCCTCGCCAAAGGCCGCGTCGTTCCAGTCCCGGGTCGGACGTGCGCCCTCCGCCAGCAGGAACATTGGTGCCTCGGCACTGATGCGCCACACATCGGAGTAGTGGGTCCAACGCTGGCCGCCACCCATGTCGGTGGTAGTGGCACGCATTCCCGGGCCGCCCATAAGCGCTTCGAACTCCAGCACGCTCAGCCCCTGACCTGCCTCCCCCCGGCCGGCTTTCAGCAGCCGTTCGCGGGCATGCGCCGCGCTCGACTTTGGCGCTGCCTCGCTGCACAGCGGACAGACGCAGATGGTGCTGTCGATGACTCCCCGGACAAGCTTGTCTTGCTCGTAGTTGAGTACATAGGAGCGATCGGCCTGCGCCGAGAGCCGATAGATATCGAAGCGCACGTGTAGTCCGCTGCCCAGGCCAAACTGCTCGCTCGAGTAGCCCGGCGGACCCAGTAGCGCGAGGAGGTGCGCACGCGGGGTGCCTTTTAGCGCTTGGGTCGTATCAAAGTGGTGGATCATCGCCTCGCGTGACCAGTTGCCGACTGTTGACTGAGCGGTGCGCTGCCAGGCTTCGGGTGAAAAGCTCTGCGGCGAGTCATCACCAGCGACGCTAACGCCTGCGGCAAGCAGACTTGCGACAGCGGCACCGGGCCAATACCGGCGATGGATCTGCGGCAGCATCAGTGACGTTCTCCCTTGAGCACGGGCGGCCTGGTTGCCCGATCATCCCACTTTGGGTGCCGCGTTGGCGGTAGCAGCCCCCTTCAGAGCTTATTCGATTCCTTTGCTGGTCTGCGCTGGCTTCTCCGGTATGCACGGGCGCGCCTTGGTACGATAGCCGCTATGAAGCGCGTTTCGATCGCTCAACGACATCCCACCTGTTCCGGACCGCAGCTTGGAACCTGGAAGCTTAGGTCTTTTACCACCACATATCGGGACAACGATCGTAAGGTGGAACCATATGGTGCGCACCCCAACGGCTACCTGCACTACGGGTCCGACTGCCGGATGTACGTCATCATCGCGCACGAGAGCCGTAAACCGCCGCTAGCGCTGGTCCTAACGGACACGGAGAAACTCGAACTATTCGACGGTTTCGCTGGCTACGCCGGCACCTACACGATCGACGGCGATAGGATCAGCCACCACGTCGATATCTCGTGGAATCAAGCATGGACCGGCACGTCTCAGGTTCGCCAGTTCAAGATCGAGGGTAATTCGCTGCGCATTCGTTCACTCCCAGAGCCAGACTTCCTTGACGGCCGGGTCACCTCATCGGAGCTGCTATGGGCCAAGGTCCAATGAACTGCGATGCAATTTCGGGTAGAGGGATCTTGCGACTTATTTACTCGCATGCCCCGGCGGCCGCTACCACCGAGTTCTAAGTCGAGCAGCGACTAGATTGCGAACCACTCGCGCCTCGGTCCGGAGCCGCAAGTGAGATTGAAGCTGGGATACAACCCCTTCAAGGCAGGCATCCCTGCTGGGTACGTCTCGCTTCTGGTTCCGGATCGCCCGCAGTGCGAAGTTGCCCGCGCCCTGCCTCCGAAGCCGGAGCTGGGATGAATGGCCGGTATGCAAGGATCGCTGCGTCCCGGGGCTCGCGGGCCTGTCTTTGGTTTGGTGTGGGGTTGCTGATGGGGCGCGTCGCACAAACTGGCTGCGGAGCCAGCCGGGCGGGGCGGGTGAGCGCACGACGGGCGGCTCGCGGCCGTCGGTGCTCCCAGGGTCAGCAATTTACCGCCGCGCCCGCTGCCGAATGACCGGGCGAGCGATCACTTGCCAGCGCCGCAGCCGTACGCCGGTGGCGCGGTGGAAGTGTTCGAGTCCTTGCACCAACCCCCGCGGATTCGACCCGGTAGCACCAATCGCGAAACCCCCGGCGCGCGGCCGAGTTCGGCCACGCGCCCGGATGTGACGCAGGTATCGCTTTCAGGCAATCAGCCCCGGCACAAGCGCTCGAATTCAAGGAATCGGAATCTGCCGCTGGTTGTCAGACTGCACTGACAAGGTATCGTGATGTCACGACCTGACAGCCCGAGCCATGACCACATTCCGCGAGTCACCTGGTAGAGCAACGCCGCGCCAAGCGCGGCGGACGAAGTGTCGCAGCCAGCGGCACACCTGGGGACCCGCTACACAACGACGACGCCAACGGGGTATTTGGCCGGCACGCCGCACAGTCGGCGCAGGCGCGGCCAGACGATGAACGCTACCAGCGCGCCCGAAGTGATTACGCGGGTTGGGCGCGACCGGCGCAGACGGGTCCTGGTCGTCGATGACGATCCGACCTTCGTGCTGCTTGCGAGTCAGACGCTTGAGCAGGCCGGCTTCGACGTAACAGCCGCCGGCACCACCGAGGAGGCGCTCGCCGCGTTCGAAAGGTGCACCCCGCACATGGTGTTGCTCGATGTCGAATTGCCGGGAGGCAACGGCTTCGACCTATGTACCGCCTTGCGCGGCACGAAAGCAGGCGCGGATTTACCCATCGTGATGGTAACGGGTCACGATGACGTCAAGTCCATCGACAAGGCATATGAAGTCGGAGCGACTGACTTCATCAGTAAACCCGTCCTGTGGCCGACGCTTCCGCGTCGGTTGGATTTTATGCTGCGCGCGCGCGTCAACACGCGCGCGCTAAAGTTGAGTGAACAGAAAAATCGCGCACTGCTGCAGGCGCTGCCTGACACGATCGTCATGGTCGACGCTAGCGGCCTCGTGGTGGAGCACATAAGGGGCAGCGATACGAAGGTAGAAGCGCGCTTCGTTGGTAAGCGACTCGAGCAGGTGTTCCCAAAGGAGTTGGCGCGTGCCGCCCGCGCAAGCATGAGTGGCGCGGGCGCCGGCAAGCTAACGACATACGAGTTCGCGGTGGGTGGTGGCAAGGACCGCCGCTGGTTCGAGGCGAGGCTGCGGCCCCAGCAAGACGGGCCCCTGGTGATCGTTACCCGCGATACGACCGAGCGGCAGCGCGCGAAGGATCGCATCGAATACCTCGCCTACTACGACACACTGACACGTTTACCAAATCGTCAGCTGTTCGTCCGGGCAGCCGCTCGTGCGATGAAGGAAGCAAAGCTAACCGGCAACCTGCTCGCGCTGCTGTATCTGGACCTCGACCGCTTCAAGAGGATAAACGACAATCTCGGCCATTCCGTCGGCGACGCTCTGCTGCAGAACGTGGCGCGCCGCCTGGAGCAGACCGTACGGGATTCCGACATCGTGTGTCGGAATGATGTTTCCGATGTGCAGGAAGCGACGCGAGTTGCCCGTCTCGGGGGCGACGAGTTTGTCGTGTTAGTCACCGGGCTTGACGATGAGAAAGAGGCGGTCTTGATAGCCGAACGCATACAGCGCTCGCTCGCGGAGCCGTTTGACTGCGGCGCGCACCGCCTTGTCGTGACGCCGAGCATCGGCATTGCGCTGTATCCGCGCGACGCTCACGACATCGAGGACTTGCTCGTCAAAGCCGACATGGCGATGTATCAGGCTAAGGACCAGGGCCGCAACGGACACGCGTTCTTCGGTCAATCGATGGCAGTGCGCTCCCTGGGGCGTCTCGAAATTGAAAATGACCTGCGCCGTGCATTTGACAACGGCGACTTCCGCATCTTCTACCAGCCGAAGCTCGAGCTTTCGAGCGGCGCCATTATCGGGGTCGAGGCGCTGCTGCGCTGGCATCATGCCACCCGCGGCTGGGTTGCCCCGGACACCTTCATCCCGATTGCCGAGGAGACAGGCCTTATCATCCCGCTGGGTGAGTGGGTGATACGCGAGGCCTGTCGCCAGCTGAATTGCTGGAAAGCTGAGGGTCTGGGTCACCTGACGATCGCGGTCAACGTTTCCGTTCAGCAGTTTGCCAGGGAGGACTTTGTCGACACCGTCGTTCGTGCGTTGCAAGACACAGGGATAAAGCCGCAGCAGCTCGAACTGGAACTCACCGAGAGCTTGCTGATGAGGAACGTCGCTCACACAACCGCCCAAATGAAGCGTTTCCGCGCGCTGGGTATTGCGCTGTCAATCGATGATTTCGGTACCGGCTACTCCTCTTTGGGGTATCTGCGGCACCTGCCGGTGGACGCGCTGAAGATTGACCGGTCCTTTGTCAAGGATCTGCACAGGAACGATGACGACGCGGCGATTTGCGCCGCCATTATCGCCATGGCGCGGGAGCTGAAGCTGAAGGTGATCGCGGAAGGAGTCGAAAACAAGGAACAACTCGACTTTCTGCGCCGCCAAAAATGCGATCAGGCCCAGGGTTACTTCATTGGCCGGCCCGTCGCGCCAGGCGATCTGCCGGCGTTGATGCAGGGCCATCCTGTAGCGGTGCGCTAGCATGTCGGCCGCTGGCAGCCCGGTGCACGACTGCCGCCGCGCGTTGCCGGGAAAATGGCTGGTGAAGCAGCCAGTGGAGTCAGGTTCATGAGGCGCGCGATCAGCGAGCTGTCGCTGGCTTTCAAGTTTCGCGGGATGGTGATCATTGCGATCGGCACGGCATTACTGCTGGTCACGATGACGTATGTTTCCTGGGAGTTGCTCAGCTCGCGTCGCGACACCGCTCAACGGCTGGCAATCATGGCCGCGGCGGCGGGCGAGAAGGCGGCGATCGCTCTCAATGCCGCCGATGAAGCGCTAGCGAGCCGGGCTCTCGCTGCGCTACGCGCGGATCCGGCCGTCAGCGACGTCACACTTTACGATAGTCGGGGGCGCGCGGTAGCCGAGCTGGATGGCGCAGCTACGACGGTAGCCTCCACGAAGCGGTTGCCATTGGGCGCCATCGATAGTCGCCTGCCAGACACGCAGTCCATCCGCCTATCCGGCCTGGCACGCGTCCGCCTCGAGAGTCCGGTCATTCTCGAAGGCCGGCGGTTGGGGTGGATCCATGTCGATGCAGATTGCAGCGAGCGGCTCGTCGAGCGGTTGCAGAGTGGCTGGGGGTTTATGCTTGCCGCACTGCTGGTCGCGGGGGCCGTGGCCTACGTATTGTTGCGGCGCGCGGTACTGGAGCCGCTCCGCAGTCTTGTCGACGTGACTCGCGATGTACTCGAGAACAACAACTTCGCAGCGCGCGCACAGAAGCGAGCCGGCGGTGAATTGGGCGTCCTTAGCGACAGACTCAATGCAATCATTGCAGGACTCGAGCATCGAGACCGCAGTCTGCGCGCATACGAGAACGAGCTCGAAAAGCGCGTCCGCAAGCGCACGCGGCAACTGGACATAGCGGCGACGGAAGCACAGGAGGCTGCCAAGCGTGCCGAGGGTGCCAACCGAGCCAAGAGTGACTTCCTTGCCCGCATGAGTCACGAGATTCGCACGCCCATGAATGGTGTGCTCGGCATGGCGGACTTGCTGCGACACTCGATGACACTGGATGACCGGCAGCGCCGCTACGCCGTCACGATTCACCAATCCGGCATGGTTTTGTTGCAGATAATCAATGACATTCTGGATTTCTCCAAGATCGAGGCACGCAAGCTGGTTCTCGAGAAGGCGCAATTCAGTGTCCGTGACATCGTGGAGGACGCAGTGGAGCTGCTCGCCGAACGCGCGCACGGCAGGGGACTGGAGCTGATCTGTGACATTCCTGCCTCAATTGAAGCTTCAGTCTATGGAGATGGCCTGAGACTGAGGCAGGTGATCATCAATCTGATCAGTAATGCGGTTAAGTTCACCGAACGCGGCGATATTACGATCAGGGTGAGCAGCGTCGAATCTGACTTCCAAAAAGTGACATTTCGCTTCGAGGTCACCGATACGGGAATCGGCATAAAGCCGGAGAATTGCGAAACCATTTTTGATTCATTCGTTCAAGAGGACGTTTCCACGACGCGCCGGTACGGTGGCACCGGTCTTGGGCTGGCAATCTGCAAGCAGCTGGTCGAACTGATGGGTGGGCGAATCGCAGTGGCGAGCACGGTAGGGGCGGGATCGACATTCTTTTTCACCGTGCCCCTGGAGACCGATCGAATCGCGGCGGTTGAAAAGTGCGAGACCACACTGAAAGCGGCGCGAATGCTGATCGTGGACGACAACACGGGTGCCCGCGCCGCTGTGCAGCAGCACCTGTTGAGTTGGGGAGTGGCTACGAGCGAAGCGAGCTGCGGGCGCGAGGCCCTGACCATCCTTCGCAGCGCCCTGGGCGGGGAATTCGACGTTCTGGTTATTGACGCCCAGATGCCGAAGATGACGACGGCGGAGCTCGTGGCCGAAATCAGAAGACTCCCGGATTACGCCGCGGTCCCAATACTGATGATGAACAGCGGCCAGGGCGCTGCACCCTCCGGCAGCGATGCACTGGCTGGGCCGCTCGCCTGGCAAAGTAAGCCGCTGCGGCGCTCGCAGCTTCATGCGGTGCTCGCAAGTCTGCTGACACAGTCCTACGCCGAGAAGGGCGCGGCCGAAGTGCGCGGACACCGCGCGGGCACCGGGGCTTGGGCTCCGCGGCGCTTGTCTCGCATACCGCGGGTGCTGCTGGTCGAAGATAATCCGGTGAACCAGGAAGTTGCGCGTGCGATGTTGCAGGAGCTTGGTGTCGAGCCCGTAGCCGCTTGGAGCGGCGAGGAGGCACTTGAGAAGCTAGCGGATGATCGCTTTGACGTGGTTTTGATGGACTGCCAGATGCCGAAGCTGGATGGCTACGCAACGACGACCCTTTTCCGGGCGCGCGAGCGGGAGCAGGGACGCAAGCGCATTCCCATAGTAGCGTTGACAGCCAATGCGCTGAGTGGTGATGCCGAGAAGTGTTTCGCCGCCGGGATGGATCAATACCTTGGCAAGCCCTTCACTATCAAGCAGCTGTATGAGGTGCTCGAATCGTGCTGTACGGACGGCGTGGCGGGAGCCGCAGCTGCGAAGCAGGAAGCCGCTGTTTTGGATCGGAAGCCCGATGGCGTTGTCCTGGATCGGAAAACACTTAGCCGTATTCGCGCTTTGGATAAATCGGGGAGACCAGATTTGTTCGCCAAGCTTGTGGGGATCTATACCTCGAGCTCGGTTGCGCTGACGACGACACTGCGGGCAGCGGCTGCGTGCGGCGATGCAGCCGGCATCATGCGTGCCGCCCACGCGCTGAAGTCCAGCAGTGCCAATGTCGGAGCGCTGGCGTTTGCCGAACTGTGCAGGGACGTTGAAGCAGCCGCCGCGGGCGGCAAAGTGGATCTTGCCTGCGCGCTTGCGGAAACACTGCTGCGGGCGCACGTGGACGTATTGCAGGCCCTGCACAAGGAAGAGATCGCTGCCTGAACGGCCCGCAGCGCCCCTTGCAACCGCAAGGAACCACCGGCCAAAAGCGCCCAGGTCGTGGCCAAACCGCAGCGTGCGTCTCAATCCTTCCGACCCGGTGCTCCTTCAGGCAGATTGCCCTTGTGGAGGATTGTTCCGATTCTCGATAATCGGTGGCACTGTGGCCGTCAGTGCCGAACTCCGCATGACATCCATGCCTTTGATTGCGACAGGGTTTGAACGAGGTACGAGGCCGCGACCTTCCGTGCAGATCGCCTTGGTCGCTGTTCTCGCGCTCAGTCTTGTCTGCTTGTCTGTGTTTGCCAAGGAAGCCGCCAAACCGGTCCCCGTTAAAATTGCCGTATTCGATTTCGAGCTTGACGATGAGAGTCCGGCAGCCTCGCTTATGAATGAAGCCACCAGCAGTGCGGCCGCACTGCACAAAGTCAGCAGCGAGGCGCGCCTGGAATTGGCGCGATCTGGGAGATACCGCGTGATCGACGCAAGCCAGACTGATATGAGCGCCGTACCGAATAAGTCGTTTCGAGACTGCGAGGGTTGCGAGGCCGGCATCGCACTGAAGCTCGGGGCCGAACAGGCCCTTATTGGGGTGGTGAAAAGAGCGACCCAGACGGATTACTACATGTGGATTCAAATTCGCGACGCTCGAACCGGCAAAATTCTCGACCAGCAGGCGGCGAATTTCGCCGGCGGCGAGGAGGGCTGGGCCAGCGGAGTCCGGATGCTGATCAGACACCAGGTCCTTGCCAGTCAAAACTGACGGCTGGCCTCGCTGACCGCGATCTCAGCAGCCTGGTCGCATTGACGGTAGTTTCGGTCAACTGGTAACGATTCGACCGCAATCACGCCCGCCGATCCCGGCAAACTCGGCGCCCAGTAAACGAGTAGCTGCCTTTAAAGCTGGCAGATGGAGAATGCTGCGGCAGAGAACCGGGCCGGGGCGCCATAGCACGCGGCTTGATCACTGGAGCCCGACTCGGCACCCCGGGCGGCCTTCGGTGCCATGAGCCGGCCTCATCCATGCAGCCAATCTTTTCGTTTGTCCGCGGGCGTGGCGGTGTCTATCTTCACTACCCACGCGCCTGAGCGCGACCGCATCAGAACCTGACCGCATCAGAACCTGACCGCCCCGTTGGCAAGCCCCGGTGGCCATCGGCAGGCCAAGAATGACCGGAACGGGGGCGGGACGTCCTTTCGACCCGTCAGCGAACGCACGTCGCGTCCCCGTTCCGGATCACCGCGCACCAAGAGAAGCTCCCACGGCGCCAGAGCCGGGTGCATCCACCGAGCCACGGTTCAGCGACCTTCGGCTCCCCGTCGCCGGCGGATTCCCAGCGCATCCGCAACTCGCACCGTGACGATGCGCTGCGACGGGAGACGGTTGCGGCTGCTCGCGATCGTCGACGACTGCCGGCGGGAGTGCTTAGCCTTGGAAGTCGATACCTCGATCACCGGCACGCGTGTCGTCGCAGTCCTTGAGCGGCTCGCGGACCTGCGCGGCTTGCAATCAGTATCCTGCAAAGAATGGTTCGGCCAAGGTGAAAGAGGCAGAATTACCAACTGCGGACTCAGGCCCCGGGCCGTATTAAATCGGGGCGCACGTTAATAGGACTCAGATACGCTGCGGTGGCGACGCCGCCCAATGAGCCGTGGAGCCAGCACCTCGGACGCGGCATCGTAGAGTCTCGAAACGGGGGCAGAAATGCTGAAATTGTACGAATTTGCGCCGACACGTTCGATTCGCGCGCGTTGGACGCTCCAAGAGCTAGGCGTGGATTTCGAGCCTATCACCGTCGATCTTACGGCGGACGAGCATAGGGATGCGGGGTTTCTCAAGATCAATCCGGCCGGAAAAGTACCCGTGCTCGCCGCCGGCGACTTTGTCCTCACCGAATCTGTCGCCATCGTGCTCTACCTGGCCGAGAAGTATCCCAGCAAGGGACTGCTTCCCACAAACCTCGAGCGGCGAGCGGAGGTCAACCGCTGGCTCCTATTCACAGCGACTGAGTTGGAGCAGCCTCTGTGGCGCATCGCGCGGCATACGACTTTGTATCCAGAGGACTTGCGTATCCCGGGTGATATACTACTTGCTCGCCGCGATTTTAAAGACATGGCATCCGTGCTTGAGGGGCATATGCAAGGTCGCCGTTTCCTCGTCGGCGATGAATTTACAGTTGCGGATATTGTGGGTGCCTACACGCTTGACTGGGCCAACGAGATTGACTTACTCGACGACTACCCCGAGCTCATGGCATACATGGAGCGAATGTATGCCCGACCGAATGCGGCACCTCGCATTGCTGAAGCGTTTGCCAGCATCAGGTCCTAAAGAGCGTTCGCAGCGGTTTCGAAGGTCCTAGAGGAAAGTAGCGACGTGAAGCATCGCCGGCCCCTGACCGCGGGCTGACCACAACCGCGATCCCCGACGGCCCTGGCGCTGATTCAGGGGCATGCCGGCTGTACTTGGCTAGAAATCAGCGTGAGCGTGGCATCCGGCATGGACGCCGGGGTGAGCAGGAAACTCAGCCCCACGGCAAGCGCACCGCTGCCGCGCTTGGCGCGGGCCGGTGCGAGTGACTCAGTGGTCAAGCAGACTGCTTGGAGTCGCAACGTGTCCAAGTTCCGGGGCACGGTCGAGGACCGCGGCACCGCGCGGATCGCGCTCCAAGGCCGGTACGCCCGAAGTATCGATGTACCAGTTCGTCAAACGGGCCTGAAGTGCTTCCTGTATGTCGCGCATGGAGCTGTCACCGAAAAGATTGTTCCGCAGCATGGGATCCTGCGCGCAGTCGTAAAGCTCGCTTTGGTCATTGGGCCGGGCAATGTACTTGTAGCGGTCGGTGCGAACTGCCGCGCAGCGGGTTACCGTCTCGGGCCGCTCGTTCTGCAGGCGGGTCTTCGGGCCGTACAGACCCTCAATGATCGGTTCGAATGCTTGCGGCTCGTAGGTGTTGTAGCCGCCTTCTGTGAAGGCAGCGCGCCGGGGATCGCCTGCCGAACCGTGCAGCTGCGGTATCAGACTGCGTGCGAAATGAGTATGGGTCGCCTTCGTGCCCGCCAGATCCAGACAGGTCGGCATGATGTCGAACAGCTCGATCAGCTCTCTCGACACCGTTCCGGGCCTTCCACCGGGGATGCGTGCGATGAGCGGGACGTGGGTCAGGCAGTCTTCCAGGCCAGCCGGCCATTTTTCCACCAAGCCATAATCGCCTGTGTAGTCGCCGTGATCCGAGCACAGGAGCAAGGCCGTGTCGCGGTCGTGACCCGTCCGCCACATGGCCTCCATCAGTTCCCCGAGCAGCCAGTCCGAATAGCTGACCTGACCGTAATAGACCGCGCGCAGTTTGCGGAACTGCGCCTCCGGCACCTGATTCAGGCCACTGAGCTCGCGCAGTGCGGTGTGGAACAGAGGTCGTCGGGGCAAGCCGGGAGGAGTGAGGGAGTGGATGTCCGAAGGATCGTACAGGTCGTAAAAGTCAGCGGGGACGGTGTAGGGCGGATGAGGCTCGAACAAGGCCAGGAAGATGCAGAACGGGCGCTCGGATTCGCGTCGCTCGAGCACCTCGACCGCCAGTCGGACGGCGGCATAGTCGCCCGTGCCGCGCCGCTCGCCGGAAGCCGGGAGCAACATGGTCGTGGGAAACTGCGGTTTGTCGATGGCCGCGAATTCGGCGGCGGGACTTCTGGGATTGCACCACTGCGTGAGACTGCCAGCGAGCGTTTCTGGCGCCAGCACGTCATTCTTGCCGAACATGAAGACGTCATAGCCCGCTTGCCGAAGGTATCTGAACATGTTCGGCTCGTCGGGCTTCAGAAAGTAATACAGGCTTCGATGTCCGCGTACGCTCGTCGGCCAGCCCGTCACCATGCTGCAGCGCGAGGCGGCGCAGACCGGGAACTGAACGTGGCAGTTTTCGAATCGAGTTCCCGATTGCGCCAGGCGATCAAAGTGCGGCGTCTTGATCAACGCGTTTCCATAGCAGCCGAGGGCGTCCGCCCGCAATTCATCAGGCATGAACAGGATGATGTTGGGACGCCGTGCGCCGGCAGTGCTGGCGCCGGACTTCTTCAGCGACATGGCGAGCGCCCACGATGCTGAAACACCCAGCACCTTACGACGGCTCCACTTTTCTCCACCGAAACTCACAGTTTCACCACCAGGTTCAGTCGTCCTGTCTGACGGGTTTCGGCTGCTGCCTTTGCGCCGAGACAGCTGATGATGTCGCTGATGGATCTGCCGCGTCCCCTATCCAGGTAGCGCAAACGCCCTTGCGGTACTGTGGACGCGGTGCCTGGAGCGCCGCGCCGTCCTAATAAGTTCAAGCCGGACGGCGCGCATTCCAAGCGCACCGCAAGGCGAGTGCCCGTCAATCCGTGTCATCGTCCGCACGCCGGCCGCGCTTCTTCCGTTGCTCAGTGCGTGGCGTACTGTTGGGCGGCGCGCCTTTTTCCTGCGCACGACGCGGGCCGGCGCGGCGGTCTGCATAGTGTTTGTAGAGACACTTGCAGCTCCCCGGGTGGGGGCATTCGTTCAGCGGCAATGCGGGAGCCGCCTTGCCGGCCAGAAATCGAAGTCCGCGCAGGGCCAGCGCCTGCGCGCACGCACCCGGGCTGGCGACGATGCCGACCGCGTGCCACGGCTCTTTGGGCTTTTGCCCTGTTTTGACGAGCATGTGGCCGTAATTCTAGAACGAGGCGGGCTCTGAAGACCAATGCAAAGGACTTAAGTCAATAGGCACGTGCGGCCCTTTAACGCAGGATGCTTTGCAGCAGTTTTAGCCGTCCGCAAAGGAACGCCAACATGAAAGTGCGCAGACCTCCACAGGAGCCAAGCGGGTTACCCGTCGAAGCGCTTGCCGCCCGCGCTGGTGACCTGCGTTTAATGCCGTACACCCCGGAGCGGCGCGATCACCGCCTCGCAGTGCTCGGACTAGTGCGGGAACTGCACGTGCTGGTCGGTCGCCGCCACTTCAAACCTCACTGACGCCTTCCGCCGCTGCTGCCGCCTGAGCCAGGCACGCTGCAGCGCCGCATAAAAGGTCCCGCTTGCGACGATTCCTGCGCGCGGCAGCGCGGCCGGGATTACAGCGCAAGCCAGCACGGCGATGCTGAAGTGGAGGCGCAGCTGCACGCGTGGGACGGGATTTGGCACGCGTTCTGCATGGATGCCGACCCGCCAGAGTCACAGCAGGTCTGCCGCCGGGTCGCGGCGTTCTTCGCCGACACGCGGCCTGCGCTGCGATCACCTCCTCGGCGCAGCCTCGAGGCCGAGTATTCACGGTTTGCCGCGGGCGACTTTTCGCCTGCGGACTCCTCTATTATTGCCGGCTCAGGCACCCTCGGGACGCAAGACATGGGTGGATTGCACAACACGGTGGCCGGCGCGTTGACGGCTCTGTGCGCTTGGGTTTCGGCGGCAGCCGGAACATCGAGCCTCGACTCGGTGGTCCTGCCACCTCCGGCTGTGCCTGGTGCCGCGGTGCAGCCCTACGTGAAAGTGACGGCAAGGACCTTCGCGCTCGCGCACGTGCACGTCATAGACGGTACGGGCGCCGCGGAGCTCACCGATCGGACGATCGTGATCCAGGACGGCAAGATTGTGTCCGTGGGCTCATCGGCCGATGCTTTACCGCCGGACGCGACGGTGCTCGATCTGTCGGGTCGTACGCTCATCCCGGGACTGGTCGGGATGCACGACCACATGTACTACATCGCACGGCCGAATCTTGACGCAGCCGCGCACAGCGAACCGCCTCTGGTAGTGCCGCAGATGACCTTTTCAGCGCCGCGACTGTATCTGGCCAATGGCGTGACTACCCTGCGTACGACCGGAAGCGTCGAACCGTATGCGGATCTGAACGTCAAGCACATGATCGACGCCGGCTCACTGCCGGGACCGCACATCGACGTGACGGGGCCCTATCTGGAAGGCGCGCACTCGTCGTTCATCCAGATGCATCAACTCAAAGACGCGGACGATGCGCGCAGGACCGTGGCATTCTGGGCCGACCAGGGCGCCACCTCGTTCAAGGCGTACATGAACATCACGCGGGCGGAACTCAAGGCCGCGATCGATGAGGCGCATCGCCGCGGATTCAAGATAACCGGGCACCTGTGCGCGGTGACCTATCCCGAAGCCGCCGCGCTGGGCATCGATGACCTGGAGCACGGTTTCTTCGTGAATACGCAGCTGGATCCTGGCAAGGCGCCCGACGTGTGTCCCGACACCGCGGGTGGGCCGACGCTGCTCGCCATGGACCCGGATGGGCCGCAGGCCGCCGATCTCATCAAGACTCTTGTTGCCCAGCATGTGGCCGTCACTTCCACCTTGCCGGTTTTCGAGCAGAGGGTTCCCGGACATGCGCCGCTGTGGCCCCGTGCGATGGAGAGCCTGACGCCCGAGGCACGCGAGGCATACCTCTACCTGCGCAATGTCACCAACACGCTGCCTCGCGAACAGGCCCAGGACCGAATCACGGCCTATCAGCACGACCTGGCGCTCGAGCACAAGTTCGTCGCCGCCGGGGGCTTGTTACTCGCCGGTCCCGACCCGACCGGCAACGGCGGGGTGGTTCCCGGCTTCGGCGATCTGCGCGAAGTCGAGCTCCTGGTGGAGGCCGGTTTCAGTGTCGAGGATGCGATCAAGATCGCAACCTACAACGGCGCTTACTACCTCGGTCTTTCCAACCGCATCGGTTCGATCGCCCCGGGCAGGGATGCGGATCTTGTCGTGCTGAACGGCGATCCCGGGCGTGCCATCACCGACATCGAGAAGGTTGAGATCGTGTTCAAGGACGGTGTCGGCTACGATTCCGCCGCACTGCTGAAGTCGGTGCGCGGCCGCTACGGCGAGTACTGACCGGCGCACCGGGATCCACCGGCAGCGAATCGTCGCACCTGCGGTCCCTCGCAATACCGCTCCCCTGGTGCATGGCCCCCGCCCAGCATAACGCTTGAATCTGCGTGCGCCGAGAGCGCAGGATCGCTGCACATGCGAACCCACAGGATGCGATCGGCACGCGCGCTCGCTTTCGGCGCGCTGCTCTGCGCCACCTTGTCGGGCGCACTCGCCCAAACGGCTGCCCCTGCAAGGGATCCATCACAGTTAGACGCGCGCACGCGACGGGAGGTATTGGATGAGCTCGCGCGCAAGCTTGACGCTCAATACGCCATCCCGGCGACCGCCAGCGCACTGGCCGCACAAGTGCGTGCCAAGCAGAAGGCGAACGCATACAAGGGCATTACCTCGGCGCCGCAATTCGCCCGCGCGCTCACCAGCGATCTGTACGCCATTGCTCACGACAAGCATCTGCACGTGAACTACAGCTTTGGGCCCGTTCCGCAGCAGGCAACCGGGGCGCCTGCGCCCGAGGTTCTCGAACGCATGCGCAAGCTCAACGGCATGATCCCGAAGGTCGAGATTCTGGAGGGCAATGTCGGGTACATGCGCGTGAATGGTGTGCCACCGCTGGATGTGGCACGCGATGCGGTCGCGGCTGCGTTCGCGTTCCTGCATGTCACTGATGCGCTGATTATCGACAACCGCGGAAACACCGGTGGTGACCCGAACACGGTCGCCCTCTACATGAGCTACCTGAGCGAGGGCGAGCCCTATGTGGTCAACACTTTCCACTGGCGCGAACGCAATCGAGTGGAGGAGTTCAGGACCACCGAGCTTGGGGAGCTCAGCTATGGCGCAAGCAAACCGGTGTTCGTTCTCAGCTCGGCCGCGACATTCTCCGGCGGTGAGGAACTCACTTACGACATCCAGGTTTTCAAGCGCGGCGTAGTCGTCGGCGAAGTGAGCGGCGGAGGCGCAAATCCGGGGGGACCGGAGCCGCTCGGACATCAATTCGTCGCGAATATACCGCGCGGCCACGCCGTCAATCCCGTCACCGGCACAAGTTGGGAACGCGTCGGGGTGAAGCCCGACATCGCCGTTCCGGCGAAGGAGGCGCTGGACAAGGCGCACGCGCTGGCGATCGAGCGCCTCATTGCGGGGACACATGATCCGGTGCCGCGCTCGATGCTCGAGGCGGTTGCGATGCAGCTGGAATCGATCGCCGCGGCGCAGTCCGGCAGCGCGGAACACTTGCCGAACGAGTGGGTTACGGGGACCTATGCCATGCAGGCTGGTTCTGGCCCGCGGGTGACCGTGCTGGAAAAGGACGGCCGGCTGATCTGCCGTGTGGAGGGCCGTCCGGATGCCGCGCTCGTTGTGCTCAAGGGCAATCGCTACACGCCGGAAGGCTTTCCGGACGGCTACGTCATGAGCTTCCTGGTGAAGGAGGGCAGCACCTACCTGCTCATGGAACCCCCGCTCGGGCCTCCGACGCTTCGCGAGAAGCAGTAGACAACCGTACCGGATCACGGCTTGACCATACCCGGATGGCGGGGACCGTGGCGAGATCTTCTGTAACGAATCCATAACCGGCGTTCGACTGATTTTCTTACCTTGCACCGGCACACTTCTGTGCGCCTGCCGCGCAACGGCCTCGGCAGAGAATGGAGGAAGGTATGGTCGGCTATGTGCTCCAGTGGGTCGGCGCGGCGATCTTTCTGGCGACGTTGTGGGCCGCGCTTCAAATCGATGGCAGTCCGCTCGGGTAACTGGCGGCGCGTGCTTCGCGATCCGTAACACGACTGTCTTGCCAGCACTTCACAATGCAGCTGCTCCCGCGCGCGGCGCAGGAGGCAGCTAAAGAATGACCGGAGCGGGGGCGCGGTGTCCTTTCGATCCCCCTCGAGCGCGCGCCACGTCTCCGCTCCGATCACCCTGATCGTCGTCCGGGTTGCGCGCTTGCCGCGCTCTCAGGTCGCGAGGTTGAGGAAGGTCGAATACGGTTCCTCGCCGATCGAGACGTACGGCAGGAAAGTCACCGGAACGGACGAGAGGCTCGCTTGCCACTGCCGTGGTGCCGTCTGCCGCACCGACAGCAGTTCGTTGCTCCGCGGCCGCGGCGCGGCGTTGCCATTGACCGCAAACAGGACCAGCGGGCCACACAGCAGCGCAACGGTGCCGGGGTGCTGCTGATCGATCGGTTCCAGCCGCACACTGCGCGGCAACTCGAGATCGACCCGGTCGTCATCGCGCCAGCGGCGGGTGATGGCGGCGAAGCTCCCGGGACGCGCAGCACCCGTCCAGGCCTGTCCATTGACCTCGACGCGGGCGCCGGCCGCCCAGGCGGGAATGCGCAGGTGGAGCGTGAAGTCCTGCGGCTGCGATGCGGCGATCTTGAGCGCCACGTGGCTGTCGAAAGGATACCCGCCGCTCTGGCGCAGCGAACAATGTGCTGCGCCCTGAGTCCATCGCACGCTCGAGGGCACGTACAGGTTGACATAGACCCCGTGAGGATCGCGCAGGTAGGTATTGATGCCGTAATCTACGGCGACCTGCGGCAGGGTGCCCGAGCAGCAAGGGAACCTGTGGTTCGAATCCACCTTCCTGCCGGCAAAATTGTAGTCCGCGTAGTAGAAGGCCCGCCCATCGGCGTGCATGGGCTTTGCGCCCAGCACGGTGTTGTACATCACCCGCTCCATGCTGTCTCCGTATCGCGAATCGCAGGTTACGCGCAGCAGATAGCGCGTCAGCTTGAAGTGCGCGTAGGAGCCGCACGGGGTCTCAAAGGTATTGTGCGTGGAAGTGAGGCTCGCATAGAGCTCGGCGCTGTCGGGCGCCACCAGTTTCTCGTCGGGGCCCCAGCCGCCCGTCGGGTAACTCTGCGCCGACAACATGACGAACGCATTTTCGGCGGCGCGCAAGTGCTTGTCACTGCCGAGCGTGAGGTAAGCCTGCATCGCAGAGCTCAGCGAGTTGACGTAACTGTAGGCGTGCTTCGTGGCGAGCACGTTATCGCCGCGCGCCAGCGGATCGAACCAGGTTGAATCATCGAGAAAGCGCACCGCCAGATCGCGGTAGCGGCGTCCCGCCCCGCGCCGATAAGCCAGAAACAGGTTCTCGGGATTCGTATAGGACTCGTCCCAGCGATACGACTGATCCTTGCCCGGCCGCCACGCCAGTTCGCGATCGACGGCGCCGGGCGGTAAATGCGGAAGCGCCGCGCGGGTGGTGAGATTCAGAAGCGCGAAGGCCTGCGGATCGCCCACGAACTGATGCGAATCGATGAGTCCCAGGAGCAACTTGTCGTAGCAGTACGCCGGGAAGCGGTTCTTGTCGTAGAAATCCTCGCCGATGGTGAGTCCATACAGCCGATTGAGCCGCAGTACCTTCTCGCGCACCTCTTGCGAGCCGGTCATCGCGTGATAGCGCGCCAGCGCCGACACCCATTGTCCAAAAGTAGCGCCAGGGGCGAATCCCGCATCATCCTTGTGCCAGTCGAAATCCGGATCGTAGTTGTACCAGCCGCCCAGATCTGCCCCTGGCGCGCTCTGTCCGACCATCTGCCGAAACGGCTTCAGCAGACTGTCTTCGCTCAGGCTCATCAGCACGTCGTGCGTGTTCTGCAGCTGCGCCCGGTGCAGGGGGCTGTCGAGGGTGACATCGCCGTAGCCGAATTCCGTGAGCGGGGGCGCGGCGAAGCCGGCAGCGGCGAGGCCGCGCAGCGGCGGGGCTACGCCGGCCACCGCTGCGGCGGCCGCCGACAGCCGCGCGAAGTCGCGGCGCGAGAATTTCCTGTGGCTCATGGGTGGGCCCATGCTCGCGCGGGCAGCGGGTAACTTCAAGCGATCCGATGAAGACAGCTAAAGGCCGCTTTCAGCGAAAAATGCAACACCCGGGGGAATAATGCGGGTGGGGTGCATCGGAGGGCGGCTTTGCGTGTCGTCGGTGGTGTTGCAAGTGCATTCTAGTGGTGGTGAGTTCTCCTGCGCCAAGCCGCAGGAGAACTCGGTGCTGATCGCGCCAGTCAACATTTTAAAAAAGTCCCGCTTCAGCAGGGGATTTGCGCGCGACCGGTGGCGCCGCGCGTCATGCGCCCGCCCGCCTCATGTATAGTTACTCGATGCCTAGCAGGCAGCGGCCCGTCGCAGGCGTCGCCTTCGGCTCGCTGCCCAGAGCTTTCTGCGGGACGCTTCGAGGAGTGGTGGTTGGTGAACGCAATGACCGTGTTGCAATCCGCCGCGGTCATGGTCGGCTCCGGGCTGCTGGGGCCGGCCGCAGACGCCGCGCCGCAGCCGCGGCTCGACTTCGAAGTCCACGAAGGTCTTAACCTCAACCGGTTCGTGCGCGAGGGGCCGGTCGCCGCGCACCTGCTGCTTCGCGCCGGAACCGATCCGCGCATCCTGATTGCTTTCCCCGCCGGCAACAGCGGCGTGGGTGTCTGGTTCGTGCATCAGCCGGGACGGGCGAACTGGACGCTCAACGGGCCGCCGAGGACGCTGCACGACTCCGACGGCCGCGGCCGCCCGCTCTACGGCATCTCTGCGGACGCCACCCTCGCGAGCCACGATCTGCAGATCCGCCAGGCGGTGCTTTCCAGTATCCGGGTGTTGCGCGATTACCAGGGGCTCGGCACCGTGCCGCCGGCGCTCGCCGCCGCCCCGGCCGTGCAGGCGCGCACGCTCAGCTGGTCCCGCGATCGGCTCGACGGGGCCGCAGGCTACCGGCTGGTGCTCGAGGTCACGCACGGACAGCTGCGCGACGGGCATATCCTCGCCGGTCCCGACGGCAAGATCGGCTTGCGGATCACGGGCCTCACCGGCGAACCGCCCCTGACGGCGCTCTTTGGCCCGCAGCTGCTGCAGGACTCGGCCGGGTCCGACCGCGCGGCTCGTGACACGCTGACCTTCCTTGCCTACCGCGAAAAGCTGCTGGCGGGCTCCTGGCGCTTCGACAGCTATTTCGGGCGCGATACGCTCATATCCGTGCGGCTGCTGATGCCTGTTCTCAGCCCGAGCGCAGTCGAGGCCGCGCTTGCCTCGGTGCTCGCGCGGCTGTCAGCGCAAGGGGAGGTGGCCCACGAGGAGGACATCGGCGAGCAGGCGGTGCTCGCTCACCTGAAGAGCGATGGCTCGCGCTCGGCCGTCCCGGTCCTCGACTACAAGATGATCGATGGCAACTATCTGCTCGCACCGGTCGCCAGCGCGTGGCTCGCGCGCGACGAGCGCGCGCGGGCACAAGGCGTCGCCTTCCTGGCCGCGGCTGCCGGTGGGCCGGGCGAGCGCCCCGGTACGCGCGGCGCCGCCTTGGTCGATAACCTGCGGTTCGTGCTGCAAACCGCCTCGGCGTTCGCCGCAGATCCGAGCCGCGCGAATCTCATCGCGCTCAAGCCGGGGATCACGGTCGGTGAATGGCGCGACAGCGGCACGGGTCTGGGCGGCGGCCGCTATCCGTACGATGTCAACGCGGTGCTGGTTCCGGCGGCGCTTGATGCCGCGGCACGGCTCAATGCCAGTGGACTGCTGTCAGCGTATCTGGCCGGGTCCGATCGTGCGCTGTTTGCCCGCGCGTCCCAGATGGCGGCGGTGTGGCGCGCGAAAGCCCCGCCACTGTTCGAGGTGGTCATTGCGCGCAAGACGGCGGCCAGTGCCATCGAGGCTTATGCTGCCTCACAGGGCGTGGCGGCGCAGCCGGCCCTTGCAGCGCTCGGGCCAGATGAGCTGCGCTTTCATGCCGTCGCGCTGGATGCCTCGGGAACGCCGATCCCGATCATGCATTCGGATGAGGGATTTGCGCTGTTGTTCGAGCAACTGGACGCGGCACGTGTCGAAGAGGCCCTCACCGCGCTGATGCGCCCGTTTCCGGCGGGCCTGATGACTGAGGTGGGCATGCTGGTCGCCAACCCCGCCTTCTGCGCGCCGGCCTTGCAGAGCGCGTTCAGCCGCAATGCTTACCACGGCACCGTCGTGTGGTCGTGGCAGCAGGCCTTGTTTGCTGCCGGCCTCGAGCGGCAACTGCAGCGCGACGATCTTCCCCCCGCCGTACACGCTCACCTCATCGAGGCGCAGCGCCTGCTGTGGTCCGCGATCACCGCAACGCGCTCGATGAACAACTCGGAGCTGTGGTCCTGGTCGTTTGCCGCGGGCCACTACCAGGTGGCGCCATTCGGGGCGGCGGCCGGCGATGCAGATGAGTCGAATGCCGCGCAACTGTGGAGCACGGTGTACCTCGCCGTGAGGCCGCCCGCGTCCCGGTGAACGCAGCCTGTGGTCGAAGCGGCGATGGGTGGTGGGCAGTGCGCTGCGCAACAAGGGCAGTCATGGCATGAGTGATAACGAGGGTCGAATGCTGGCGCGTGCCGCGCACGCGGCGTTGCCGCTGCTCTTGCTGCTCGGCGCCGCGACCGCCCGTGCCGAGACCGATGCCAGCTTTCAACTGAGCGCGGGATTTCAGGATCTGCCTGACTACTTTCCAGGCTATCTCGGTAACGGCTACATCGGCACCCTCACTGCCCCGCGCGGCACCGAAGTCTCGCGTGCCTACCTGGTGGGGTTCATGGACTACACGGCGGGGGACATGTCGCGTCCCGCGCTCGTCCCCGGTTGGACGGAAATGGACTTCAGCCCAGGTCCCCCGGGCCCGGGACAGGCGTGGCTGAACCGGTCTGCGCTTGGCGAGCGTCACTTCAGGAACTACCGGCAGACCCTCGACCTGCATGAAGCCACCCTGACCACCAGCTATCACTACCTCGATCGCAGCCGGGACACCGCGGTAGAGGTTGTGACCCTCATCAGCCAGGCATCCCCTCACCTGGCAGCCACTCAACTCAAGATCACGCCGGACTACGACGGAGTGGTGCAACTGTCCTTCCCGCTGACGCTGTGGGCGCAGCACGCGCCGCGATTTCCGCTCGCGCAGATGAGTGGCCGTGAGATGGAGGAGGCCGTCGCCGCCAGCGGCCTGTCGCTCGAGCCGCAAGCTCCCGCCACGCCCGATCGTGCGGCCGTCTGGTACCCGGGCTACACCGAGGTGCTTGCGAGCGATGGCGACAGCGCTTCACTGTCGTTGTGGCTCGACGGGAAGGCCGCGCAGGGACTCGACATGGCCATGGCCGCCGCCGTGGCGCTGCCGCCAGGAGCGGCGCCCGATGCGCTCACCGTCCAGCGAGACCGCTATCGTCTGGCGCTCGATGTCACCCTGAAGGTCGAGCGCGGCCACACTTACGTCTTCACCAAGTACGTCGCGATGTCGCGCGCCGGCTGGGGAGGCAATGCCAGCGAGGATCTCGCGCTGGCCCGGGCGGCGCGCGAGCGCGGGTTCGCCCGCCTGCTCGATGAACACCGCGCGGCGTGGAATGCGCTCTGGCAGGCGGACGTGGTGATCGACGGCGATGCCAAGGCCCAGCAGGTCGTGCACTCGGAGCTGTACTACCTGTTGTCGAGCTCGACGCCCGATACGGCGTGGCCGCTCGGCGCCTGCGCGCTCACCCCCGGCTACGCCGGTCACGCCTTCTGGGACAGCGATACGTGGATATTCCCGGCGTTGCTGCTGCTGCACCCGGAGCGCGCCAAGTCCATGGTCGCCTTCCGCGGGCGTACCCTCGAAGCGGCCCGGCAGCGGGCGCAGCAGCACGGCTTCCAGGGCGCGATGTATCCTTGGGAGTCGGACCCGGAAAACGGCACCGATCAGACTCCGCACTCCGCCGTCGTCCTGGCCGATACCGAGATACACGTGAACGCCGACGTGGCGATCGCGCAGTGGCAGTACTACCTCGCCACGCACGACCGCGACTGGCTGCGCTTACACGGCTGGCCGGTGATTCGCGAAGTGGCCCGCTTCTGGGCCAGCCGCGCCAGTTACGATGCATCCGGGCGCCGCTATGAGATCACGCACGTCACTTCGGTTGCCGAATCGCATAACGACATTCCGAACGATACCTTCACCAACGTGTCGGCGGCCCGCGCTCTGAATATCGCCACTGCCGCGGCCGCGGTGCTCGGCGAGCGGCCCGACCCGCTGTGGGCGCGCATCGCGGGACTGCTGTACATCCCGATCGCCCCGGACGGGCAGCATCACCTGGCCTTCGACCCAAGCGTCGCCGGCAGCAGCGAGGACTTTGGCGGCGGCCCGATCACGCTGTTGTTCCTGCCCTCGCTCGATCTTGACATGGGCATGCCGCTGCGCCGCGGTGACTACGAGCACGCCGTTCGGCCGACTCCCATCGCGCGCACCGCGAGGGTCAGCATGGGCATCGCACCGCGGGTCATCGCCGCCGACACGGTCGGCATCGGCACCGACGCTTCCAGCTGGTTCGCCGTCAATTTCACCGGCGGAACGCTCAAGCCACCGTTCAACGTGCGCACGGAGACGAGCGACAACAACACCGGCTACTTCCTGACCGGCTCCGGAGGATACCTGCAGAGTCTGATCTACGGCTTCACCGGTTTGCGCATTCGCGAACCCGGACTCGTCGAGGCGTTTGCCCCGCTGCTTCCGCCAGGCTGGAACTCGCTCACCCTGCGCAACCTGCAGCTGCGCGGTGAGCGCATGGATATCCGCATCGCGCGCGATCCGGCCGGCGTGGTGCGGCTGACCCGCCAGGTACATTGAGCCATGCGCCGCGCCGGGAGGGTGAAAGGGCTGTGCGCCGCTGTGATCCTTGCACTGCCGGTCGGCTGCGCCCGAACGCCTGGCAGCCCCACGCTGGTGGCCGGAAATGCCCGCTTCGAGTTCCTGACGCCTGCGCTGGTGCGCATGGAATACTCATCCGGCGGCGCCTTCGTCGATGCCCCCACCGCGGTGGTGCAGAAAAGGGACTGGCCGGCGGTTGCGGTCGTGACGACACGCAAGGACGGCTGGCTGATCGCCTCCACCAGCGCCATGACCGTGCGCTATCGGCTGCGATCGGGACCATTTTCCGCGGCCAATCTGCAGGTGAGCTGGCACGGGCCTGCCGGCAGCGCGCACGCCTGGCATCCCGGTGACAAGGACCCGCTGAACCTCGGCGGGCTTCCCTATTCGCTGGACAACCTGAGCGAGGACAATCTGCCCGCGGGGCGGCCGGATACGCAAAGTCCGCTTAACGACAGCATTCCCGGGATCGACCTGGTGCTCGAGCAGGCGAAACCGGGCCTGCTGAGCCGCGCCGGTTACGCCTTCATCGATGACAGCCAGACACCGGTGTGGAATGCGCCGCGCACGTGGATAGAACCGCGCCGGCAGCCCACCGGCCAGGACTGGTATTTCTTCGCCTACGGTGCTGACTACCGAAGCGTGCTGCGCGAGTACGCGCAGCTGTGCGGACCGATCCCGATGATCCCGCGCTACGTCCTCGGCCCGATGGTGACCGACCTGAATTTCGAATATTTTCCCGACTCGGAGGCCTCGCGGCAGCCGGACTTCAATCGCTACAACCAGCAGCATCTGGAGGATGAGGTCTCGCGGCTGCGCCAGAACCTCATTCCTTTCGACACCCTGATACTCGATTTCGCCTGGCACAACTTCGGATGGGACGGCGGCTATGACTGGAGTCCGCTCATTCCGCATCCGAAGGAGTTCTTGAACTGGCTGCACAGCCAGGGCATCAGGCTGGGTCTCAACGATCATCCGGGCTACATTCACACCGGCGAGAGCATCCTGTCCTTCAGTGACAGCCACGCCGCGCAGGCGCTGAAGGATCTTAACCGTCCAGCGCCGCCGCAAGCCTCCTTTGACCTGGATATCTCGAAGGGATGGAAATTCGCCGCCGATCCCCACGATCAGGGCCTGAAGGAGCGCTGGTTTGCGGCCGATGCCAAGGGGGCACACTGGAAGCCGATCCGCGTCGGGCTGCCCTGGCAGGAGCAGGGCTACCCGGGCTACCAGGGTGTCGGCTGGTACCGCAGCTCGGTCCGGCTGCCGGCCAGGTTGCCGCAGAAACTGTTTCTGTACCTAGGCGAGGTCGGCAAGACTTACCGGATATTCGTCAACGGCAAGGAGGCGACGCACAGCAGCATCCATTGGCCGCAACGACTGACCTATACCGACCTCGCGCCGGATGCGGTGGCGGGTGAGTGGAACCAGATCGTCCTGCGCGTGGAACCTGACGACACGCAGCAGGATCGTCCCGCCGGCCTCCTGCTCGGGCCGGTCGCAATCAGGGATGTCGCGCCGCCCCAGCGCATCTACTTCGATCTGTCCAACCAGCAGCAGGCGCAAGTGTTCATGCGCGACCTGCACGGCCCGCTCCTGCAGGAAGGCGTGGACTTCTGGTGGGTCGACGGCGGCAGCGGCGCGGTCGACATGCCCGGTCTCGACAAGCAGCTGTGGACCAACAAGGTGTTCTTCGATTACACGCAGGCGCACACCGGCCGGCGCGGCTTCATCCTGGGCCGCTACGGCGACTGGGGCAGCGAACGCTATCCGGCCTTCTTCACCGGCGACACCTATTCGCAGTGGCCGGTGCTGGCCTACGAAGTTGCATTCACTGCCCGCGGCGGTAACGTGCTGATACCCTACATCAGCCATGACATCGGCGGCTTTCATGGCGAGAAGATCGACTTCGACCTGTACGCGCGCTGGATCGAGTTCGGCAGCTTCAGCCCGATTCTGCGCATGCACAGCGCTCACGAGAACCCGCGCGAGGGCAACCTGCGCATGCCCTGGACCTACGGCGATGAGGGCATTGCCCTGATGAGGAAGTACTTCACCCTGCGCACGCAACTGATCCCTTACCTGTACACCTACGGCTGGCTTGCGCATCGCGATTCCGTCCCCCTGCTGCGGCCGCTGTACCTCGTCTACCCCGAGCTGGAAGAGGCCTACCGCCATTCGCACGAGTACTTCTTCGGCGAGGAGATGCTGATCGCGCCAGTGCTCGGGACGAGCGGCGAGCAGACCATCTATCTGCCCCCGGGCCAGTGGCTCGATTTCTTCAGCGGCAAGCGCTACGCGGGCGGCAACACCTTCACCGCGCACTACGCGGTCGATGAAATCCCGGTATTCGTTCGCGAGGGCGCCATCATCCCGGAGCAGCTCGTCAGCGCATCTTCCGATGCCAGGCCGCTCGATACGCTGATCCTGAACGTCTACGGATCAGCTGCGGGCCGCTTCGATCTGTACGAAGACGACGGGCTCTCGCTCGGCTACGAGAAGGGCGAGTACGCGCTGACGACCCTGACCTACTCCACCGGCCGCGAGGGGCTGCACCATCTGGTCATCGAACCGACCCAGGGCACCTTTCAGGGACAGGTCGCGCAGCGCTCGTACGAGTTGCGCATCCACACCGCCGACCAACCCGCCTCGCTATCCGTCGACGGACGCCCGCTCGGGGAGGCAAGCTGGGATGCCGCGCACGCCACCGCGAGCGTGGCGCTGCCGCCGCACAGCATCCGCGATCGGATCGAAGTGGTGTGGCGGTGAGGCGGGCCGCCACCTCGCGCGCTTCGAGGCGGCGTCTGCGCGGCTGCCTTGCGGCACTCCTGTGCACAGCTTGCGCCGCGTTCGGCGCCGGACCTCCCCAGCCTGCCCGCAGCCCCGCCGTCGCCGCCGAGCCCGCAGGCTACATTCACTGGCTCGAAGAGCGCTCGATGCTGCATCAGGCGCAGCTGCTGGCGAGGCGCTACTCGGGAAATGCCCTCCAGTGGCAGCATCCCTACGGCAAACCGCAGCCGCGCGCCGCGGTGGCGCGCGCCTCGGTCTGGTTCACGGCCTATCCCGCCTCGACCATCGCGGCCTCTCCGGGCACCTCGGTGCTGGCCACGCTTGCCGATGAGCGGCTGTGGCGCGCTTTCCAGGCGATCGGAATCCAGGGCATCCACACCGGTCCCATGAAGCGATCCGGCGGGATACGCGGGCTCGCCTATACCCCGTCCATCGACGGCAACTTCGACCGCATCAGCTTTCAGATCGATGCGGACTTCGGCACCGAGGCGCAATACAAGGATCTGGTCGCCGCTGCGCGCGCCCATGGCGCGATCGTCATCGGCGACATCATCCCGGGACATACCGGCAAGGGAGCCGATTTCCGGCTGGCCGAACGGGCGTATGCCGACTACCCGGGCCTCTACCACATGGTGCGGATCGAGTTGGCCGACTGGGGAGTTCTGCCGAACGTCCCCGCGGGGCGCGACGCGGTGAATCTGAGCCCCGCCACGGTGGACGTCCTGCAGGCGAAGGGCTACATCGTCGGCCGCCTCTCTTCCTCGATCTTCTACCAGCCGGGCGTCAAGGACACCGACTGGAGCGCCACGGATGCCGTGCGCGGCGTCGACGGCGTCGCGCGTCGCTGGGTCTACCTGCACTACTTCAAGCAGGGTCAGCCGACGCTCAACTGGCTCGACCCGAGCTTCGCTGCCGAGCGGCTCGTGATCGGGGATGCGTTGCACGAGATCGGCGTGCTCGGCGATGGCATGTTGCGGCTGGATGCCAATGGCCTGCTCGGAATCGAGCGCGACGCGAGCGGACGCGTCTGGTCGGAGGGTCATCCTCTTTCGCTGACGGCGAATCAGCTCATCGCCGATATGGTGCGCAAGCTCGGCGCATTCACCTTCGAGGAACTTGCGCTGCCCCTCGATGACATGCGCGAGATGTCGCGTGGCGGCCCGGATCTGACCTACGATTTTGTGACGCGGACGGCCTACGATGAGGCATTGCTGAGCGGCGATGCGGAGTTCCTGCGCCTGGTGTTCCAGCTCATGCGCAACTACAGCGTCGATCCGGGGCGGCTGATCCACGCTCTGCAGAATCACGACGAACTCACCATGGGACTCGGGCATTTCACCGGCGCGCACGCGGACGAGTCGTTTTCCTTTCGCGGCCGTAGCGTCTCGGGACGGCAGCTGCGCGAACTCGTGCATCAGGAAATGTACGGCCGGCTCATCGGTGAGCGCACCCCCTACAACCTGAAATTCGGCGACGGAGTCGCCTGCACGATGGCCAGCTTCATCGCCGCGACACTTGGCATCCACGATCTGTCGACGCTCACGGCTATGCAGATCGAGAAGATCAAGCGGCTGCACCTGCTGCTGGCTTTCTACAATGCCATGCAGCCGGGCGTGTTCGCGCTCTCGGGCTGGGACCTGGTCGGGGCGCTCACGCTTCCGGCCGCCGCGGTGCACGAGCGGCTCGCCGATGGCGACACCCGCTGGATCAACCGCGGCGCCTATGACCTTTTGGGGTCAAATCCCACGGCGGTCCGCTCGGCGGCGGGTTTGCCGCGCGCGGTGGCGCTGTACGGCCCGCTGCCGCAGCAGCTTCGCGACCCCGATTCGTTCGCCTCGCAGCTCGCGCGCCTGCTCAAGGTGCGCGCGCAGCTGCATCTGTATGCCGCACAACTGGCCGACGTACCGAGCGTGAAGTCAAAGGGCCTCCTGGTGCTGGTGCATGAGCTGCCGGAGCGTGCCGGACTTGAGGTCACCGCGATCAATTTCTCCGACCAGGCGCTGGAGGAGGCCGTGATCATCCGCCCGGCGTCCCCGGGCGCAAGCGCGCTCGATGTCCTCGATCCGAAGGCGCCGGCGCTTGCGCTCGGCGCCGACCGCAGCCTGCGGCTGCACCTGAACGCATTCGAAGGGAAGGCTTTGCGGATCAAGGGCTGATGAGCGGCAATGAGGGGCTCGGGCCGCCCGGAAGTTCATTCCCCAAAGCTGCGCGAGCTTCCGAGGCGCCGGGCATGCAATGCCTTAAGATGCGTCTGCCATGAGTCACACCGCATCTGCCCTAGCCTCGCGCCGCCTGCGTGCCGGCATCATCGGCGGCGGGCAGGGCGCATTCATCGGATCGGTGCACCGCATCGCCGCCGAACTCGACGGACAGGCCCAGGTGGTCGCGGGCGCCATGTCCTCTCACCCGGACACCGCCCGTGAAAGTGCCGCCGCCTGGTTTCTCGAGCGCGCCTATACCTCCTACCAGGAGATGGCCTCGGCCGAGGCCGCCGATGAGAACGGCATCGACTTCGTCATCATTGCCACCCCGAATGACCTGCACCTGCCGGTCGCGCGAGCCTTCCTTGCGGCAGGCATCCATGTCGTGTGCGACAAACCCCTGGCGCTGAACGTCGCGCAGGGGGAAGAGCTGGCGCGCCTGGTCGGCAATGGCAGCACCTTGTTCGCGCTCACGCATGTGTATACCGGCTATCCGGCCGTGCGCCAGGCGCGCGAGATGGTGCGTGGCGGGCAGCTGGGCGAGATCCGCAAGGTCATGCTCGAGTACACCCAGGACTGGCTGATGGAACCGCTGGAGCAGCGTGGCAACAAGCAGGCGGCCTGGAGGACCGATCCGGCGCGCGCCGGCCTCAGTGGCTGCGTCGGCGATATCGGCACCCACGCCGAGAATCTGCTGCAGTACGTAACGCAGCTTGAGATCGAGGCCCTGTGCGCGGACCTGAGCACCGTCGTAACGGGGCGGCGCCTGGACGATGACGCCAACATCCTCTTGAGGCTGCGCGGCGGAGCCAAGGGCACGCTGGTGTGTTCACAGATCGCCTGCGGAGAGGAAAACAGGCTCTCGGTCCGGGTCTACGGCTCTCAGGCCGCACTGGAGTGGGATCAGCAGGACGCCAACGCTCTGATCTACAAACCGGCCGGCCGGCCCTGGGAGCGCTTATCGACCGGGCAGAGCTATCTGAGTGCGGCTGCCAGGGCTGCGACCCGCACGCCGGCCGGCCATCCGGAGGGTTACCTCGAGGCCTTTGCGAACGTCTATCGTGCCTTCATGCAGGATGTTCGCCGCGTCGAGGCCGGCCAGCCGGCGCTGCGCGATTACCCCGGGGTGCACGATGGCCTGCGCGGGCTGCGCTTCGTGGCGCGGGCGGTCGCAAGCTCTGAGGCAGGCGCCGTGTGGCTGAAGGTGTAGCGGTGCTAAGAGTGAGGCGCGATGCAAGCAGGCAGCGGCCGGGAACAGCGCCGTGACCCGACCGACCCGGTTTCGTCTTTGCGCCATGATGTTCCTGCAGTTCTTCGTCTGGGGCGGCTGGTTCGTGACCATGGGCAGCTATCTCGCCTCGAATCTGCACGCGAGCGGAGCGCACAGCGCGCTCGCCTATTCCACGCAGTCGTGGGGAGCCATCATTGCGCCGCTGATCGTCGGGCTGATCGCCGATCGATACTTCAACGCCGAGCGGCTGCTGGGAGTCTTTCACATCGCAGGCGGCATTCTGCTGTACGCGCTCTACAGCAGCCAAAGCTTCAAGGCCTTCTACTCGTGCCTGCTCGCGTACATGATCCTGTATATGCCGACCCTGGCGCTGGTCAACACGGTTTCCTTTCGGCAGATGGACGAGCCGGCCCGACACTTCTCCGGCGTTCGCCTGTGGGGCACCATCGGCTGGATCGTCGCGGGACTTGTGATCAGCTACCTGTTCGGCTGGGACTCGCGCGCCGCCATGGCACAGGGTCTGCTCGGCAAGACCTTCCTGATGTGCTCGATCGCGTCCTTCGCACTCGGCCTCTACAGCTTCACGCTGCCGCGCACGCCGCCCCTGCAGGCAGGCGCCGGACGGGCGCGCCTCGGCAGTGTCCTCGGTCTTGATGCCCTGGCTTTGTTGCGGCAAAAGAACTTCGTGGTGTTCTTCGTCTCCTCGATCCTGATCTGCATTCCGCTGGCGTTCTACTACCAGAACGCCAATCAGTTCCTGACGGAGATCCACGTCACCAACCCGACCGGCAAGCAGACCATCGGCCAGATGTCGGAGGTGCTGTTCATGTTCCTGATCCCGGTATTCCTGAACCGGTTCGGCATGAAGACCACGCTGCTGCTCGGCATGCTGGCCTGGGCCTGCCGCTATGTGCTGTTTGCTTTCGGCAATGCCCACGGGCTTGCCTTCATGCTGATCATCGGAATCGCGCTGCATGGGGTGTGCTATGACTTCTTCTTCGTCTCCGGGCAGATCTACACCGACTCCAAGGCGGGTGCCGAGCACAAGGCCGCAGCTCAGGGCCTGATTACGCTGGCGACCTACGGGCTCGGCATGCTCATCGGTTTCTGGGCCGCCGGCCTCATTGACGATCGCTACTTGGCCGGCGGCCTGCACGACTGGCAGTCGATCTGGCTTTATCCGGCCGGCTTTGCGGCCGTGGTGCTGGTGTTGTTCGCAGCGCTGTTCCGCAACGAAACGGTCACCTATGCCACCAAGCGGAGCGTTGCATCTTGACCGAGCGCGCACCTGCTGGGGAACCGCACGCGGCGGTAGCTGAATTCAGGCCGAAACTCATGCGGCTCAGCCTGCTCACGGCGGCGCTGCAGGAGCTGACACCGCGCGAGCGGCGCGACGCCGACCCCGATGTTGCCATCGAGGAATGGCTGGAGTTTGCAAGATCGCTCGGCTGCCCGAACATCGAGCTCTCGGCCGCGTTGCACCCAAGCCAAAGCGACGTACCGGCCGAAGCGCTGCTTGATCCGGTCGCGAACACGCTCGATCTGCGCCAGCCCTTCAGCGCCGCACGCGCCGCGCGCGTGCGCCGGGCCATGCAGTCTACGAGTGTGGGACTTTCGGATCTTGCCTACTTCGACAACATGCTGGCGCCGGATGAAGCGGTGCGCAGAAAGAAGCATGAGCTGATGCTGCGGGTGTTTGACAGCGCAGTGCTGCTCGGCACGGATGCCGTGGCAGGCTTTGTCGGGCGAAATCCGCAGTTGGCGATGGATGCGAACCTTGTGATGTTCGAAGAGGTGTTCGTGCCGCTGCTGAAGCAGGCCAAGGCGCGCGGGCTGACGTTTCGCGTCGAGCAGTGTCCGATGCCCGGCTGGAACATCACCGATACCTGGCACAACAACATTGCGTATGCTCCGGGTCCCTGGATCGCACTGCACCGCATCTGTGAGCGCCATGGTGTCGGCGATCAATTCCGCATTCACTACGACCCCTCGCACGCTATCCTGATGGGGCAGGACTCACGCTCCGTGTTCCAGTACCTGAAGGACGCCGGCTACAATTTCCTCATCAGCGCTTTTCACGTCAAAGGCCAGGTCATCGATTCGCGGGGGATCTCCGCCTGGGGCTACGGCGGCCAGACCATGCAGCGCGGCGACTGGCACGGCGGAAAGCCGAGCGCGGATCCGGCCGAGCAGCGCAATGCCTGGAAGAAGCAGACGGTCTTCAGCGAGCATGAACTGCCGGGCACGGCGCGCCACGATCCGCTCGCCTATCTGCAGAATCGCTCAGTAGACTGGCTCGATCATCAGCTCGCCGCGCGCGAGCTGCTGAAGCTGGATCCGGAAAAGACCTTCCTCGTCGTGGAGCACGAATATCCCAAGGCGCGCATACAGGACAAGGCGCGCCTGGCGCCGATCCTCGCCGGCTCACTGGCCTTTACGCGCGCGATCGATGCGGCCGCGGCGGCGATGTACGCGCTGCAGCACGAGGTGCTGGCCGCGCAGGGAATCGCAGTGCAGGGCGTCGGCCGCGAAGCGTATCGATCCTGAAAGACTTCGGGTACCCCAGAAAATCATGCCGTTCATCCCGAGCAGTTCACAAAAGAATTCCTACGATGTCATCGTGGTCGGCTCCGGTGCCGCCGGGGGGCAGTCGGCCTACACGCTCAGCATGGACGGCGCCAAAGTCCTGATGCTGGAAGCCGGTCGCAAGTACACCCCGGAAACCGAGACGCCGATGTTCCAGACACCGGAGCTCGCGCCGCTGGGCGGCGTCAGCACACCGCAGAAGCCCTTTGGCTTTTACGATGCGACCGTGGATGGCGGCTGGGAGGTTCCCGGCGAGCCCTATGTGCGCGCCAGCCAGGAGGATGCCGGCCGCTTCGAGTGGTGGCGGGCACGCATGCTGGGTGGCCGTACCAATCACTGGGGTCGGATTTCCCTGCGTAACGGGCCTTACGATTTCAAGCCGCGCGCCCGCGATGGGCTCGGCTTCGACTGGCCCATCGGCTATGAGGACGTCGCGCCCTATTACGACAAGGTTGAGCTGCTGATCGGCGTTTACGGCAGCAACGAGGGCCTGGAGAACACCCCGAATTCCCCTCCCGGGTGCCTGTTGCCCCCGCCCAAGCCCTTGGTCAGCGACTACCTGGTGGCACAGCGCGCCAAGCGCCTCGGCATACCCGCCATTCCCGGCCACCGCGCGGTGCTCACCCGGCCGCTCGATTTCGTGAACTCGCCCGCCCGTTTGCATCCGGGCAACGCCACCGCGCAGAAGATCCTCGCCGAGGACATGCGCATGCGCTCGGCCTGCCTTTGGGCGACTCCGTGCGGGCGCGGCTGCGCCGTGCGCGCCAACTATCAGTCGACCACGGTGCATCTGCCACCGGCACTCGCCAGCGGCAACCTCGACATCACCACCGATGCCATGGTCTACGAGGTCACCCTCGGGAGCGACCGACGGGCGAACGGGGTGAGCTTCGTCGACCGCACCACCGGAAAGCACCAGCACGCGAGCGCACGGGTGGTGATACTGGCGGCGAGTGCCTGCGAATCGGTCCGCATCCTGCTCAATTCCAAGAGCGCGACTTTTCCGCAGGGCCTGGCCAACTCGAGCGGCAAGCTCGGGCGCTATCTGATGGATACGGTGGGCAGCACGGTCACCGGTCAGGTTCCGCTGCTCGAGAGTCTGCCGCCGCTCAATGAAGACGCCGCAGACGGTCATCAGCTCTATGTTCCCTGGTGGCTGTACGGCGAGCAGCACCGCGGCAAACTCGGCTTCGCCCGCGGTTACCATATTGAGTTCGGCGGCGGCAGGCGCATGCCCGGTTACTCGACGGCGGCCGGGATCGAGTGGCTCACCGGCGGCAGCTACGGGGCGAAGTTCAAGCAGGACGTGCGCCGCTATTACGGATCCTTCGTCGGCTTCGACGGGCGCGGTGAGATGATTCCCAACGAGCACTCCTACTGCGAGATCGATCGCAGCACCAAGGACAAGTGGGGGATTCCGGTGTTGCGATTTCACTGGCAATGGTCCGAGCATGAGCTGCGCCAGGCGGCGCACATGCAGCGCACGTTCGCGGACATCATCGAGGCCATGGGGGGCCGGGTGCACGGCCCGCTGCTGACTGATGGCGCCAAGGCCATTGCTCCGGGCGGATCAATCATTCACGAAGTCGGCGGGGCGATCATGGGCTCCGATGCGAAGGCCTCGGTGACCAATCAGTGGTGCCAGACCTGGGACGTCCCCAACCTGTTCGTCACCGACGGCGCCGTGTTCGCCTCCAACGCGGACAAGAACCCGACGCTGACGATCATGGCGCTGGCGTGGCGTGCAGCGGACCATATCCTGGAGCGCTTGCGACGCAAGGAGCTGTAATGGATCGCCGTACGAGCATCAAGTGGGTGCTGGCCGCGAGTGCGGCCGCGCCACTGCTCGCCAGGGGCCTCGCGCGGGCCGAGTCGCCGCCGCGGGCGCAAGGCTACGGAACGGATCCGAATCTGGTGAAGATCTATCATCCCGGCGAACTTTGGCCGCTCACCCTGTCGGCCACACAGCGCCGCCTGGCCGGCATCCTCTGCGACCTCATCATGCCGGCCGATGAACACTCGCCCAGCGCCTCCTCGGTCGGCGTGGTCGACTTCATCGATGAATGGATCAGTGCGCCATATCCTGACAGCCAACGCGACCGGCCGATCGTGCTGGGTGGTTTTGTGTGGCTGGACGAGGAAGCCGCACGGCGCTCGGGCAAGGCCTTTGCGCAACTGGACGGAAGCGGTCAAGCCGCCATCTGCGATGAGATCTGCGATGCCTCGCGCGCGGCGGCGCCGCGGCGCGACGCCGCGCGCTTCTTTGCACGTTATCGCGACCTGACCGCCGGCGGGTTCTACTCGACTCCCGCCGGGCGCAAGGATCTGGATTACATCGGCAATGTGCCGCTGGCGCGCTTCGACGGAGCCCCGCCGGCGCTGCTCAAGAAGCTCAATCTGCCGTGACCGGCACTCTCATACAGGTGTGAATCATGAACAAGACCCCTCTTTACGCCGCGCTGCTGCTGTTGCTGGGGACGCTGACTCTGGTGGCCGCCGCTCCGGCCAGCGACGCTGCCGGATCCTGGCGCCCGCTGCTGGAGGATCACAGCGCAAACGCCTGGCGCGGCTGGAAGGCCGAAGGCTTGCCGGCCGGCTGGCACATTGCCGGTGGCGTGCTCTCCAAGGACGGAGCGGTCGATGATCTGGTCACCAAGCAGACGTTTGGAGACTTCGAGCTCGAGCTCGAGTGGAAGATCGGCAAGGCCGGCAACAGCGGGGTCTTCTATCGCGGTACCCGCGAATACGATCACATCTACTGGAGCGCTCCTGAGTATCAGCTGCTCGACGATGCGAACACGGAGGACGGCAAGAGCCAGCTCACGGCCGCGGCTTCCGACTACGCGCTGTACGGCGCGCCGGCCGGTGTGGTGCTGCCGTTCGATCACTGGAACAAGACACGGCTCATCGTCCGGGGCACGCACGTCGAACATTGGCTCAACGGCCGCAAGGTCGTCGAATACGAGTTCGGCAGTCCGGACTGGAAGGGCAAGGTCGCCGCGAGCAAATTTGCGGCCTACCCGCACTATGGACTGGCGACGAGCGGCCTGATCGGGCTGCAGGGCGATCATCCCGGTGCGCTTGCAATCCGGGGTATCCGGATACGCGAGCTGCGCTGACGGCACGGCGGACGGGGATCTCGCTTCATGTCAGTCAACCTGACTGAGTCCATGCACGGTATCAGCGCCCTGCTGCAATCCGGCGAGTACCGCGCAGCGCATGCGCAGCTCGAATCCCTGGTGGCGGCAAATCCCAATTACGTGGAAGGGCTGCGTCTTTTGGCCGGCACCAAACAGACCCTGGGCGACATCGCCCAGGCGGAGACCCTGCTGCGGCGCGCCTTGGAGATCGAGCCCAAGTGGGCTCCCACGCTGACCATGTTGGCGGAACTATTGCTCCTCTCGGGCCGCAGCGCTGAGGCGGTTCCGCTCTTGCAGCGTGCAATCCAGGGCGCTCCGCCTTTTCCCCGCGCGGCGCTTCTCCTGGTTCGCCACTATCTGGCCGCGGGCCAGCCGGCCCTGGCACTCGAGGTTGCGGCGCCCTGGTGCAATAGCGGCATGGCGGATGCCGATTTGTCGGCGCTGCACGTGGCGGCCTACGGCGCCCTGGGTCGCCAGGGCGACGCGGTGGCCAACTATCGTCGTCTGGTGGCACTCGCTCCCGACAACGCCGTTGCAACCCATACTCTCGCCGTCGCGTTGAATGCGGCCCAACAGCCGGCGGAAGCCGAGCGCGTGGCGCGTCAGGCGCTGCTGCACAGCCGGCCGACGGCGGCGTTGCACTATACCCATGCTCAGAGCCTCCTCGGCCTGGAGCGAGCCGATGAAGCGGAGCTCGCCCTGCGCGAATGCATCCGTCTGGATCCGCGCCGTGCCGAAGCTCACGACCGGCTGGCCCAGATGATCTGGATGCGCACCGGCAATATCGCAGAGGCCACGGGAGCTCTGCAGCATGCGCTCGAGAAATTTCCGCACGACGATGCGCTGCGCGGCACCAAGGCCGCCTTGCTGCAGGGCGCCGGTGACGCGCAGGGTGCTTTCGCGTGTCTCGCCGAAAGCGCCGCGCAGCCCCAGGCCCCCCTCAACTTACTCATTCGCGCGGGACTGGCGGCGCTCGAGTTCGAGCCGGTCACCGCGCTGGCATTCGCCGAGCGCGCCCTGCGAGTGCAGCCTGACAACCGCACAACCCGCAAGCTTCTTTGCGCGGCCTATCTGGGTGTGGGGGAGGGGGCCAAAGCGCTGACCGAGAGCGCCACGCTGCTGCAGGCCATGCCCGACGATCAATACCTAATTGCCATGCAGACGACGGCGCTGCGGCTGTTGAATGATTCCCGCTACGAGTTGTTCTGCGACTACGACAGGATGCTTTGGTCGGCGCCCTTGGAAACGCCTGCGGGGTGGCCCGATCTCAGCAGCTTCCTGACCGAGCTGACCTCACACCTGGAAGCGCTGCACAACCCGCACGGGCATCGGCTGCTCTACCAGTCGTTACGCCGCGGTACCGAAACGACCCAGGACCTCTCGCGCAGCGAGGACCCGGTCATTCAGGCGCTGTTCCGGGCCTTTGCCGCACCGATCGCGTGTTACCGCGATCACATTGGCCACGGGGCCGATGCGCTACGGCGCCGCAATCGGGCGGCGACGCGGTTCAACGGGGGATGGTCGGTACGTTTGCACCGCGACGGCTACCACACGAGTCACGTGCATCCGCGCGGATGGATTTCGTCGGCTTGCTATATTCAGCTCCCCGAGAGCATGAGAGCGGGACATACAGCCGAAGGGATCCTGAGCTTCGGCGCGCCGGGCATGATCACCGTGCCATCGCTCCCGGCCGAGCTGTCGGTGCGGCCGGAGGTTGGATTACTGGTGCTCTTCCCGTCGTACTTCTGGCACGGCACGCTCCCCTTTCACAGCGAGGAGCCGCGCCTGACGGTTGCTTTCGACGCCGTGCCGGATACGGGCGGCACGGCCAGAGCCTCAATCAACCGCGAGTAGCGAGCGCGCAATCTCCCCTCACGTCGCCGTGAGGGGAGACAGTCTCAGTCGCCTTACCAGAAGTATTTGACCGTGCCGTTGATTTCGCGGCCCACGATCGAACGGCCGAACCCGACGTTGTTCTGCACCGTGTTGCCGCCGAATCGGGCATTACCCTCGGTCAACCCGAGCTGGTTGGTGAGGTTTGACCCGAGCACCCGGAACTCCCAGCTCTCCCCGAAATGGGCATCGATGCCGGCAGCCAGGTCGTAGTAAGAGGGCAGCGGCGTCAAGCCGCCGGCGTCCTGGAAGCGTTTACCGATGTTCTCGTACGTCAGTTGCTCCGTCACTGTGCCCCAGCTGAACACCTGCGTGTCGCTCGGTGTCACCCGGACCTGGTACTTCGGCAGACGCGCGAGCTGGTTGCCGTTGATCGTGCCGCAGGTCTCCACCTCGTTGATATTTTCGTACAGGAAGCAGCCCTGGAAGTCCTTGTATTTAGCCTCTTCGTAGATGCCATTCACCGTGATCTTGAAGGTGCTCAGGTACTGGTTATCGCTGGTTGCCAGCGGGCTCACGCTGCCGACGATTCGTCCTCCCTTGGAGTCCGCTCCATAGGTGGAAGCCGGACCGATGTCCACGTTATCGATATTCACGGGTTGATACGCAAGTCCATTGAAGATCTTGTAGTAAGCCGATGCGTCCACGTACATCCACTGGTTCTGGATCTTGAAGCCGACCTCGTAGTTCTGCATGGTCTGCAGGGGCACCCTACTGGGGCAACCGGTGTTGTTGCAGCGGACATCGTCGAAGTTCTGGAAATGCACGCCATTATTGGCGCGCACGTAGGCGCTCATATTGTTGTTGAACTCGTAATTTGCGCCCCCGGAGATGGTCGGCATGGTGTGGTTTGCATCGCCGTGCGACCAGGTACCGTTGGGCAAGTCGACCTTGTCGTCCCACAGATCGAACGGCGTCCCCATCTGAACCGGCGAGGTGTTGGTGGTCTCCTGAGCCAGGTTGATGTGCTCGAGGCGCGCCCCGGCGTCGAACAACCAGGGACCAATCTTCCAGGAGTCGGAAAGATAGGGGGCGATATCCGTGGCGTCGCCGTTCTGGAGGATGTAATAGCCGCCGTTGGCATTCACGACGCCCTGAGGGCTGGTCACCTGGTAGATATTTCCGCCCGCGGTCGCCGACAGAAGGACCGGGCTCGCATTGGGCTGATTGGTGATCAGCACGTTCGAGCTCAACGACCAGTTGTCGTTCATGGTGAAGTGGGTCATATAGAGACCTAAGGTCAGGGTATTGCCGAAGCCCAGGTCCTTGATCAGGCGGAATTCATCTACGACGCTCGTGATCTTTTTCTGCACCAACCAGACCTGCTGCGTGACCACGCTCTGGTTGGGGTTGACCGGCTGACCGTTTGCATAGCTCGCCGTGACGTCGGCCGCGGTTAGCGCGCTAGGTAAGGTGAGAGCCGAAATGGCGGCCGTCAGCGTCGAGGGGTTGCCGTTGTTGACCAGCGCGTGCGTGTTCACGTAGCCGCCGTCAAAAATGAAGTTGTTGCTGATCGACCAGCCGTTGCTGAATGACTCCTTGAGCTCCGAGCCGAAATAATTCAGGTCCGCGCCGCGACCATCGCTGATGTCGTCGTTCTGGAAGCAGTTACAGGCCGGGTCCGGTATCTGGAAATTCTGCAGCTGCTTGCTGTTGTAGGTAGAGTTGAGCTGATCGAATCCGGGATAGAGACCCACTGAGCCGTTGTGGACCGTGTAAGGGAAATCGGCGACCCACTGGTTCTTGTCGTGCATCGTTCTCGCCCAGAACATGAGCGACCCATTGTCGAGAGTATGCTTCAGCGTGGCCGTCAGCTGACCGCCGATGTCGGACGGATACTGCGGATCTCGCACACCGTCGGATTCGCGGTAAAAGCCACCGATACTTCCGTACCAGTCATCAACCAGCTTGCCGCTCTGGAACGCATCCACGCGTTCCCCTCCCTCGGAGAAGAAGGTCGCGCCAAGGGATCCTGCGGGCTTGTCCGAGCCGGTCCTCAGGATGAAGTTCGCCGTCGCACCCGGCTGGCCCGGGCCGAAGAGTGCGCTGGTTCCGCCCTGGACAATCTCGACACGCTCGACCGTGTCATCCATGCGCATCAGGGAGCTGTTGTCCATGAAGGACAGGTAGGGGGCGCCGTAGAGAGGCGTACCCTGGATCATGGTGGTGAAATAGGGAGAATCGCCGCCCCCGTTAGGAAACCCGGCCACGTCGATATTGACGCCCGTTTGTCCGCCGGATGCTTCCGGCCAAACTCCAGGCGAGAGTTTGAAGATCTCGGCAGTACTGGCGGGATCCGCCATTGCGATTTCCTGCAGCGACGCCGACACGATGTTGTAGCTGGCGTCCAGCTTCTTCACCGATTGGGCCGTTGCGGTGACCACCACTTCCTGCAGCTCGTTGTTGGTCCCCGTCGCGGGCGCCTGATCCGCTGCGGGCGTCGCCTGCGCGAATGCTGCGCTGCAAGTTCCGTAGAGAATCCCGGCCACCGCGACCGCAACGCCATTGCGGAAAGCCGCGCGTTGCGAAAATGTCCTAACCGCGGGGGATGCGTGTACTGACGAAATGGGCGCTTTTCCAGACAGTTTGGCACTCCTGCGGAGTGCTCTGTTCCGTGTCGCTCTCATGGACATTCCCCCCCGATATGCTCGTTAAAGCAGTGATGACGCTGATTTGGACCTGTGGCGGAGCTTGGGACGGTGCCAATTGACGGGGTGCTTACGTCTTCTTTGTGGACGATCGTAGACGTAGGCCCCCCTCCGCGTTCCCCGCACCTGGACAGACTCTAGTGCGAACTGTTGTCGATAACAAGTGTTGTTGCGAATACACAACAGCAGACCCGCGCCATCCGGAGCTATGCCGGGCGGCCTTTGCGGCCATGGGACGGCCTCATTGCGTTGCGAGTGCTACATCGGTTTCGGGGCGGCCCGGCGGGCTGGCCGGGGGCTTCCGGAAGTCATTTTTTCGAAGAAAACCAAGTCTGAAGACAGCGGCTCGCCCAGTGTGACGGCGACTCCCTCCTGCATCAGTTGCGCACCGCTCAGCGCGCGGTCGGCTGAGGCACCCCGATCCTGGAACCTGACGGTGTAGCGGGTGGTGGGGTCGAGTCCGCGCAGGCGAAATCGATGGGTCGGCTCATCGGGCGCGGAACCCCGGAACGCGTACAGCACGCCGGAGGCGGATGCCGTGGAGTAATACTCGATGCCATCCCAATGCACCCCGTCGGGGCGCTGCTCCACGTGATACAGATCCGCCGCTCGGATCAGTGGGCGCAGCACGCGCTTGTAGAGCGCAAACTGCGCACGTGCGTCGGCGCGTTGCTGCGCACTCCAGTGACGGGTGTCCAGCATCAGCGAGAACCAGCCGAGCATACCGCTGCGCAGCATGTAGCGGAAATTCCCGAGCTGCGGTGCCGGCCACTGCGCCACGTAAGCCTCCAGCATCGCCGGGGGCAACACATAACTCGCATCGTAGAAGGCCCGTCGGTTCGAGAGCGGATCATAAGTGTCGGTGATGGAGAAATAATCCCCGTGTGCTGCGCTGCCAAAATCCACCATGCGTCCGCCGTCGTTGCACAATTCCAACAGCAGGTTCGGGTGATGTTCCCGCAAGCGCTCGTAGATCTGGTAGTACGCGCGGGTTGCGTGATAGCTCACGTCGGTCGAGTTGGAGCCGTCTGCCCAGACGTACCCGGCATCTTGGTAGACGCGCTGGGACGACGCTTGCGGCGGCACGGCAGCGTGATCGGCCCGCGTGCTGCCTTGGGCCACCAGGTACCCGTCGTGCTCGAGCATGTCGAGGTGATAGTCGCTGACGACGCGTTCGAGTTCGCCTTGCGCCCAGGCCTGTGCGGCCGGGACACCCAGATCGATCGTGATCCCCTTGAAGGGTTCGCTGTGCTTCCAGCCGGCGGGCGGGTCGGCGACGAGCCAGTCACGCACGGCCGGATCGTAGACACTCAGTGCGCCGGGGCGAGTCGACGTGCCGGCCTGCGTCCAGTCGACCCACAGACCAAAGCGCAGGCCATGCCGGTGAGCAAAGTCTGCGACAGCTGCGATGCCGTGCGGAAATTTCGCCGGATCCGCTCGCCAGTCTCCGACGCCACGAAACCAGCCCGCATCCAGGTGAAACAGTTCGAGTCCCAGCTGCGCTGAATCGACGATCATGCGATGTGCGAGTGTTTCATCGACCGCCATGGCGCTGCCCCAGCTGTTGTTGACCATGAGCGGGTAAGCGGGGTCCTCGAGCGTTCGCGGGTTGTTGAGCACCTCGCGCACCCAGCGGCGCAGGATGTTGCCGGCCCCATCGGGTCCGCCCTCGAAGGTGCCAATGAATACCGGCGGGGCAGTAAACGTGCTGCCGGGCGGCAGGCGCGTCTGGTAGGGACCCGGCAACGGGTTAAGACCGGCCTCGCCACGAAGCGAAGGTCCCTCCCGCCTGAGCAGGATGCGGGTGCGCCCGCTGAACTCGATGCCGATATACCAGCCGCGCTGCGTGCCGCCGGCATCGGCCACCAGCAGATAGGGGATCATCTCGCGCGCCTGGTTGGCGAGCGGGCGAGCGTAGGTGCTGGAGGTGCCCTGCCAGGCATCGCCCTCGTGCAGCCCATCGAGATGCGTGCCCTGAGGGGACGGGGAGTCGGCCCCCTTTTCCACCCACAGACGCTGCAGCGCGGAGCCAGGATCGATCTGCCAGTCGAAGCGAATGCTCGGCTGCAGCGGCAGCCAGACCGTTTCCTGGCTCAGGTTTTCAATCGAGACGGTGTGTTCGATGGGCCCGTGCAGGGCACGCACCCGCCAGCCCCATGTCAGTTTGAGCCGGGGCGATTCGCTCTGGTACACCACTTGAATCTGCTCGGAATCGATGCGGCTCGCGGCGCGATCCAGCCGCCACAGCAGGGCCTGCGTCGAACCGCGAACTTCGGCGCGCTCGGGAAGCGCTTCGTCGGTCCGGTTCTGCCAGGGCGCCGCTCCTGGCTGGCCGAGCGTGGTCAGTCGTGGCGCGTGTTCACCCGCTTGGATCGCAATGGCCGTGTCGGCCGTGGCAAGTCTTGCTTCGACGCTTTGCGAGTCGTCCGGGTGCGCCAGCGTCGTCACGCCGCAGGCAACCGCGGCGGCCCACGAATAGCGAAGGATGCGGCAGGAGAGGCACAAGGTGGTGCTCGGCATTATCGACTTGGCAGACCCGGGCAGTCCCGCCAAAGGATCATCGCACAGGTCCGCTGCCCGCCAGCGGCCGGGTTCGGCTGCGGCAGCGCCTCGAGAACCGCCGCCGCAGAGCTCGAAGAGAAGGGCCATAACCTTAAGAATTACCAAGTGGCCGTAAGGGGCGGCGAAACTGGCGTTCAGTTTGAGTCGCGCCGGATGTGCGCTCATTGAGCGATGCGCAATCCTGACCCGCCTTGCGCGACATGGAGTATCGTTGGCTAATCAGGCGGGGGTTTCGGGAACACCAGGTCGGACCGCTCCGGAACAGCGCCGTCGATCGACAGTCCACCAATTGCAGGCCCAGACCCGCAAGAGACATGGAGGCAGTTATGCGCTTCAGTAACTCCGGCGAAACTGCGGTTCGCTATCAGCTTGCGATCCTCGCTGCAGCGGCCGTGCTGACCTGTGCCTCCGCCTGGGCCGAGCCGCAGCCGAATGGTGCTGCGGGTTCTGGCGGCGAGTCCGCCGTGTGGGTGCCGAAAGAGCTCGACTTCACCTACACCGGGTTCACGACCAGATACACCTGCGATGGGCTGAAGGACAAGATGAGGAAGGTTCTGTTCAAACTGGGAGCGAGTCGCGACCTTCAGGTGCGTGCGTTCGGGTGCATCCAGGTCGGTGGCCAACCGGCCACGTTCTCCGGCGTGAGAATCAAGATGAACGTGCTTCAGCCGGGCGGCGCCCGGGCAGGACAGACGGTGCCGGCGCAGTGGAAGCTGGTCGATATGACCAGCCCGGATCCGGTTGACGCAGCCGCTGACTGCGACCTCATCGAACAGATCAAGGAGAAGGTGCTGCCGCTGTTTGCGACCCGCAATGTCGACTACGCTGCCAGGTGCGAGAGACACAAGTTGCTGGTGGGCGCCACGCGACTGAAGGCGGAAGTGCTGGTCGCCGATCAGAGCGCGGTGGATACTGCCGCCCGCTGAGGCAGTCCTTGGCCGGCACGAAGACGCGCACGTCGGAGACATTCAGATTAAGCAGGTACGGCTCCCGGGCGTCTTGCTGGGACGCGAAGTTGCGGTTTCGTGCCGACCTTACGGGTGGTAGGCCGCCCTCAGCCAGAAACCGCTGCCGCCAAATATGTTCCGCCAATCCAGGTCGCGCAGGTAATAGGCACTGAACGACCAGGCGCGAAGGTGATAACCCACCAGCGGGCCGAGGCCGTCGCGCCGGAACCTGTGACCCGGCACGTCTTCATTCGCTGCCGTGTCGTCCTGCGTCTGGCGCGCGAAGAAACCGGTCAGTCCAACACGGAAGGCGCCGAGTTTCACGGCGCCCGTATAGTCCGTGACCAGCTCGTCGCCGGAAGTGAAGCGACCGTCAGGCGAATAGGGCGAATCCGTGTTCGCCGTATTGAGATCATAAATAAGGTGCAGCGTGATCTCGAAATCCTTACGGTCGAAGGTAAGTCCCAGGTTGGGCTCGAAGGTCCAAAAGTTGTTGCCGATATTCACCGGCGCGCCACGGCGATATTCGCTGTCCGGTGGATAAAAAGTCATATTCGCCGAAACGTGCAGCTCATCCGAGACAGCCCATGACAGATTCAGCGGCGTGATGATCGTGTTGACCTGCGCGGTCTCGTTCGCGCTGCGACCGCTGGTAACGCGATCGATGCTGGCAACCGGTTGCACGATCAGTGAAGAAAATCTCGCCCCGAGGATCGTTCCGTTCCAGACATACTGCAGTGCGAGCGCGGACAGCCACACGTGCTGGGTCGTCGGCAGGTTCTGCGACTCGTTGCCGCGCAGCGTCTGACTCAGATAACCGGAGGTATCCGAGAGGTTCAGTCCCTGGGGCGGCAGGTCGCCCAGATCGATGCCGTTCGTCACGCCAATCAGGAACGGCGAATGAACGCCGGGCTCCAGAGCCCATGCCGGCAGCGCCGCGAGCAGGCTGAGTGCTGCAACGCGCCATAAGCATCGGCCAAAGCGTGCGGGTTTGAGCATGGTTTTCGGCCTTGGGTTGTGGTCTGTTGCACTCCGGCGATCCCAATATAGTCCAGGCACACGGCAGCGCGGCGCCGCAATTGTTTCGGCGCCGCGCTGTTGGTTGTTAGAGCTTGGTGCCCTCACTGTGGATGGATGCGGGAATCGGCTGAGACGCCCCGGGAGGAATCAGCTCGGCGACGACGGTATGAATCACTTCCCCCTGCCGGGCCAGCACGAATATCAGCTTGATGACGGCCCCTGCGGTCGCGCCGGGCGCCGGCGGGAAGTCGATCTCGGCAGTGCCCGTGCAATCGGGATTCACGGTGTACGAGCCGGTTTCATCGGTACGGAACTGGTCCACCGGACCCTGCGCCACCCCGTTTCCCAGCGCGTAGTCGATCTGCGTCAGATTGCCCTGGCCGTTGAAATGGGTCATCGCAATGCCCTCGCGCAGCACCAGGGTCGTGCCGCCGGCACCGTTCGGCATGTAAATGGTCCCCCCCAGCGTGAATGCATAGTCCCCCGAGAGGATCCGGTTGTTGCAAACCGCGTGATCCGCCACCTGGGCGAAGGCCGTGCCGTCAAGGGCCAGCACGCCTGCCGCCAGCGGCAATAGCAATTTGTAGATTCGTGATTTCATGTCGGTTCCTTCAATGGTTGTGAGTTGATACGTGGGTACTCGATCGCGGGAAAAGATCGGATCTGTCAGTCGGCGCTCGCGCGCCGCAGATTCCTGCGCGGCGACGATCGCCGCCGCGCAGGTCGGAGGGTCAGGGAGGCTGCGGACCGGCAAGCAGGGTCGGCAGGTGCGTCTTGTTCTTCGCGTTGTACACGGCGAACAGGGCGGCTTGGTTGACCTTGGTCACCGCTTTTGCCGTTGAGTCGCTGACGCAGCGATCAAGATCCGTCTCGGTCTTGAAGATATAAAACGAGCAGGCGGTTGCGGCGGCCTTTCGGATGCGGTTGTAGAGCACAAGTGCGCCCTGCGGGCTGGAGGTGTCGAGATCGGCAAACTTCACGGTCTGGCTGGTCACATCGACGCCAGCTGCGGCGGCGAAGCTCGAGGCGAAAGCCGTGACGATAGCGGCGGCAATGAGGCCACGAAGGCCGGTGGAAGCAGTCAGGGTGTTCATGGTCGTCTCCGGGATTTTGAAAAAGGTGATTGGTGTTGCCCGATGGGCCGTGGTCGTAGTGAGGCGGTCTACGTCGGCCTACACGGGTTGGCATGCCGACCGAATTTGCTGCCTCACCCATACAGACACGGTCCGGGGAGCAAACCCGACATGCGCCATGCGAGTTTCCCGACCCGGCGCCAACGGGGGCCGTTCTCGGCCCACCCGGAGCCTCATTTCTCTTAGGAAACATGGGGTTGACGGCTGGCCGGCGAGTCGGCGTCGTCTTGGTGTCCGCGTGCCGCGCAGGAGCGCGCGATGCGCCGTGACGGTCAGCCTCCGAGAGGGAGCATCAGCAGCGCCAAGGGTCATGCCCATGCGCCAACTGGCCTATCATCGAAGCAAGTGCGAGCGCCAGGACACCGGATGAATCAGTGAGTCAACTCACTGCGCTAATCGGGCAGATGCAGGCGGGGGACACAGCAGCGCGCGATGCGCTGTTTGCGGCCGCGTACGCTGATCTTCACCGGCTGGCACGGGCCCGGCTGCGCGACGGAGGCCGTAATACGCTGCTCGACACGACCGCCCTCGTTCACGAGTCGTACCTGCGGTTTGTGGGCGCCGGGGAACTTCGCGCCGAGGACCGACGGGCATTCTTCGCCTATGCCTCGCAGGTCATGCGCTCGGTGATCATCAACGCCGTGCGCGAGCGGATCGCGCAGAAGCGGGGCGGTGACTGGTTGCCGTTGAGGCTGTCGACCGAGCTTGCGGCCAACATCGCAGAGGGTGACGACGCGGTTGTGCGGGTACACGAGGCGCTGGAGGCCCTCGAGAAGGCGGACCCACGGTTAGCCCAGGTGGCGCAGATGCGCTACTTTGGCGGTTACAGCGAGCAGGAAATTGCTGAGACGCTGGCGGTCACCGAACGCACCGTCCAGCGCGACTGGGAGAAGGCACGACTGATTCTTGCAGCAGCGCTGCGGTGAGCGATGAGCTGATTGTGCACACGCGCAGTCAATCCATCGCCTGAGCATCTATGGGCCTATCGATTCCTCAGATGGCGACCATGAGCCGCCTGCTGGACGAGGCGCTGCCCCTCGATGCAGGCGCTCGCCGCGTCTGGCTCGAAGCCCTTGCCCCTGAACACCAGGATCTTGCGCAGGCGCTGCGACAAGCACTGCTGCCGCAGGACTTTGATCAGGGCGACTTTAAGGCGCTGGGGACGCTGCCGAAATTTGATTCCGCCGATCAGGCGGGCGTTGTGAGCGAGTGCGGCCTGCAGGCCGGCGCGCGCGTCGGCCCGTACGAGTTGATTCGTGCTCTGGGCGCCGGCGGCATGGCGGAGGTGTGGCTCGCCCGGCGCGCCGACGGTGCATTCAAGCGCGAAGTTGCTCTGAAGCTTCCGATGCGCAGCCGCCTGCGCAAGGACCTGGAGCAGCGCTTCGCGCGGGAGCGCGACATCCTGGCGAGCCTCGAGCATCCGCACATCGCCCGTCTCTACGATGCCGGCACCGAGCCCGGCGGGCTTTCGTACCTGTCGATGGAGTATGTGCAGGGCCAAGCGCTGACCGACTGGTGCGACGCGCAGCGTCTTAGCATCGCTTCGCGCCTGGAACTATTCCGGCAAGTGCTCGATGCGGTGCAGTACGCGCACGAGAAACAGGTCGTCCATCGGGACCTGAAGCCCTCCAACATTCTGGTGACCGAGTCCGGCCAGGTGCGGCTGCTGGATTTCGGCGTCGCCAAGCTCCTGGAGGGCGAAGAGGCGGACCAGACGCAACTCACGAGCGTCTTCGGGCGGGCACTGACGCCTGACTACGCAAGCCCCGAGTTGCTGCGAGGCGATGCTGTCGATGCGCGCACCGACATCTATTCCCTGGGCGTGTTGCTCTACGAGATGCTCACGGGTGCTCGCCCGTATCGGCTCAAGCGCGCGGCGTCCTTCGGCCTGATCGAACAGGCGATCGCCACGCAGGAGGTCAGAAAGCCCAGCACGCAACTTGAAGCCGAGGCGATCGCCGCCCGCGGCACCACGCGGGAGAAGCTGACGCGGCAATTGCGCGGGGACCTGGATGCCATCGTGCTCAAGGCACTCGCCAAGGAGCCTGCCGAGCGCTACCCGAGTGCCGGCGCCCTGGCCGAGGATTTGAGGAGACATCTCGAGGGAGAACCGATCGGGGCGCTGCCGGCCCGCTTCAGCTATCGGCTGCGAAAGTTCGTGCTGCGCAATAAGACCACGCTTGGCTTCGCTGCACTCGCGGCCATGGCTGTCCTGGCCAGCGTGGGCTACAGCTTGCATCGTGAGCAGGCGATGCGGACATCGAACTCGGTCAAAGTATCGGCGGCGGTTGCGGGCGCGCCTGCCAGGATAAATCCCGGCAGCGCCGCTTTCTCGCCGCCGGCGCATTCGGTGGCGGTACTGCCGTTCGCCAACCTGAGCGGAGATGTGAAGCAGGAATATTTCTCGGATGGGCTATCCGAGGAGCTGATCAATGCGCTCTCACACATCGGTGCGCTGGAGGTCGTCGCACGCACCTCCTCGTTTTCCTTCAAGGGTCAGAATGTCGATATCGGCACGATCGCCCGCCGGCTGAACGTCGCGGCGATCCTCGAGGGCAGCGTCCGCCGATCGAATAACAAGGTGCGGATCACGGCGCAATTGATCAATGCGGTCAACGGCTTCAGCATCTGGTCGCAGGACTACGATCGCGATCTCAACAACATCCTGGCGGTACAAACAGATATCGCCAAGGCAGTCGCGCGACAGCTGCAGGTCCAGCTGCTGGGCGATGAAGCGGCCAGGATCGAGCGAGGCGGAACCCACCAAACTGAGGCCCACGATGCCTACCTGCGCGGACTGCACGCACTGAACCTGCGTACCAAGGAAGCCTCCAGCCAGAGCATCGCGGAATTCAGCCGTGCTACGGTGATTGATCCTGACTATGCACTGGCCTGGGCGGCGCTGGCTCGCGCCTACAGCCTGGCACAGATTTTTGGCGGCGGAACCGCGGCGCAGACCATGCCGAAGGCGCGAAGCGCCGCCTTGCGCGCGCTGCAGTTGGACGACTCCCTGGGCGACGCGCACGCGACCCTGGCGTTCGTGCAGGTGCATTACGACTACGACTGGGCAGGGGCGCAGCGCGAGTTTCGCCGCGCGCTGCAGCTGGACCCGAACAGTGCTCAAGCACACTTCTTTTACTCAAACAGCTGGCTGTCGCCACGCGGCCGGCACGATGAGGCAATCGCGGAGATGCGTGTTGCCGCCAAGCTCGATCCGCTTTCGATAGGTATCCAGGCCTTCGTGGGGCGTACCTACACCTGGGCGCGCCGCTATGACGAGGCGCTCGCAGCGTTCCAGCACGCCGAGCAACTGAACCCGAACGTCGCCATTGTCCAGGAGCGGCTGGCACACCTTTACACCTACACCGCGGAGTACCCGAAGGCCATTGCCGCGGAAACAAGGGCGCGCGTGCTGTCTGGGGAGGCTGTCGAGACCACACTGGGTAAGGAAGGAGAGTTGCGTGCAGCACTGGCTAAGGACGGGCCGCCAGGTTACTGGCGCGTGGTCCTGAGCTTCTCGCAGTCGGCGGATAACCCGCCGGAGGCATACAGTACGAACTACGGACGAGCGGTCGTGTTTGCGCGGCTGGGAGAATCAGAGCAGGCGCTCGCGGCTCTGGAGCAGGCTTACGCGGAGCGCCAATTGGCGTTGACGGAGATGGGGGTAGAGCCCGCATTCGATGCGCTGCGCTCGCATCCTCATTTCTCGGAGCTGCTTCGCCGCGTGGGCCTGGCGCAGGCCGGCGCGAGATTGGCGCCCGGCTGATGCGCGCACGATGGTCCGCAACGGCTAGCGACAGTGCGCGCATCGCGCACGATGGCATTGCGCGGTGAACCGACTAATAATGGGCCATGCCCGGGGGAATAAGAATGAAGGGGCGAAACAGCGCCTGCTGCTGCGGCCTGTATTTATGACTGTGACAAAGCCGTCCGCGGCTGCCTTGTTGCTGGCACTGGTCCCGTTTGTGGCGATGTGCTTTTCGGTCTCGCTGTGGGACCGCGTTTACCCGATGCTGCTGGGTGTTCCGTTCAACCTGATCTGGCTCATTGCCTGGATCGTACTCAGCAGTTTGTGCATGTGGGGCGTGTACCAGATAGAAAGCGCCCGCAGCAGCAAGGACGGCACGATCCCGTGAGCCCGGCCGCCGTCTGTCTGACCACGATTGTCATCATTGTCGCCATCGGCACCGCGGTCGGCTTCCTGGCCGGTGTGCGCCGCAAGATGGACCTTGAGCAGTGGACGGTGGGTGGTCGCGGCTTTGGCGTGCTGCTGGTCTTCCTGCTGATGGCCGGCGAGGTCTACACGACCTTCGCCTTTCTGGGTGCCAGCGGCTGGGCCTATTCGCGCGGCGGCCCGGTTTTGTACGTCCTTGCCTACCTGACGCTCGCCTACGTGGTCTCGTTCTTCATCCTGCCGCACATCTGGGAACTGGGCCGCAAGCATGGCATGCAGACGCAATCGGACTTCTTCAGCGTGCGCTACGGCAACCGGTACCTGGCCGCGCTCGTGTGCGTCGTCGGCATCGTCTCGTTTGTCCCCTACGTGCAGCTGCAGATCACCGGACTCGGCATCATCGTCTCGATTGCCAGTTTCGATGCCATTGGCCGTACCCCAGCCATGGCGATCGCGGTGGGGCTGCTGGTCGCATTCGTCTTTGCGGGTGGGGTGCGGGCGGTGGCGTGGGTCAGTGTCGTGAAGGACGTGCTGATGGTCCTGGCGGCGCTCGCCATTGGCATCGGCATTCCACTCATTCACTTCGGCGGTATCGGTCCCATGTTCGCCGCCCTGGCACACGTGCGACCGGGACACCTCACCATGCCGGGCGCGACCACCAACCTTGGCCATGGCTGGTACATCTCCACGGTGCTGCTCACTTCGCTGGGCTTTTACATGTGGCCCCATGCGTTTGCGGCGACCTTCACGGCGAAGAGGGCCGATACCCTGCGCCGCAACGCCGTGGTCATGCCGCTGTATTCGCTCACGCTGGCTTTCATCCTGTTCGCAGGCTTCGCCGCGGTCATGATCGCGCCGGGACTGCCCAACGGCGATCTCGCGCTGCTGACCGTGGTACGAAAGACTTTCCCGCCCCTGTTTCTCGGAGTGATCGGCGGAGCCGGCGCCCTTACCGCCATGGTACCGGCATCCGTGTTCATCCTGACCGCCTCGACCCTGTTCGCGAAGAATCTTTACCGGCCGCTGTTTGCACCCGGGATGAGCGACGATCAGGTCGCAAGACTTGCGCGCGCAACGGTCGTCGTGCTCGGTCTCATCAGTTTGTATTCTGCCATCTACAGTTCAACGACCCTGGTGTCGCTGCTGTTGACCGGATATGCGGGTGTGACGCAGTTTTTCCCGGGGGTGGTGCTCGGACTGTATTGGAAACGCGTCACCACATCAGCGGTGTTCGCAGGCCTGGTTGCCGGAGTCGCGACCGCTTGGTCTCTCATGCTCAGCCACCAAGATCCGTTGCACGGCCTGAGTGCAGGTTTTCTGGCCTTGTGTCTTAACTTCCTGATCGTCGTCGCTGTGAGTCTTGGCACACCGGGCAAGGATATTCAGCCAATGCAGGCTCTGACATGAAACTGATTGAGCCGATCAAGGCCGACGCAGCGGCCATGCAGAGCCTGCGACGGGACATTCATGCGCATCCTGAGCTGTGCTTTCAGGAGCAGCGGACCTCGGATCTGATCGCCGCTGCGCTGACCGGCTGGGGGATCCCCGTGCATCGGGGCCTTGGCAAAACCGGAGTGGTCGGCACAATCAAGAACGGCACTGCCAGTCGTGCCGTCGGACTGCGCGCGGATATCGACGCGCTGCCGGTGACGGAATACAACAGCTTCCCCCACGCCAGCGTGCATCCCGGAAGGATGCACGCCTGCGGCCATGATGGTCACACGGCGATGCTGCTCGCGGCCGCCAAGTATCTGTCGAGCCACCGCGAATTCGACGGCACTATCTACCTGGTCTTTCAGCCTGCCGAAGAGGGCGGCGGTGGCGCGCGCGAGATGATCAAGGACGGGTTGTTCGATCTGTTCCCGATGGAAGCGATGTTTGGCGTCCACAACTGGCCGGGCCTCGAAGCCGGCCAGTTTGCGGTCAAATCCGGGCCGGTGTTCGCGTCCAGCAACGAATTCAAGGTCACGATCCACGGCAGGGGTTCGCACGCGGCCATGCCGCACAATGGGATCGATCCGGTACCGGTGGCTTGCCAGATGGTGCAGGCCTTTCAGACCATCATCTCTCGCAATAAGCGGCCGATCGATCCGGCTGTCATCTCGGTCACCATGATCCGGGCAGGGGAGGCGACCAACGTCGTTCCGCAGTTCTGCGAGCTGCAGGGTACGGTGCGGACCTTTACGCTCGAGGTGCTCGAGATGATCGAGCAGCGCATGAAGCGAATCGCGGAAAGTACCTGTCAGGCGTTCGATGCGAGCTGCGAGTTCACGTTCAAGCGCAACTATCCGCCTACCGTCAACCACACCAGGGAAACGAAGTTCGTGCGCGAGCTGCTTGGCACGCTTGTTGGGCCGCACAACGTCAAGGAGTTCGAGCCCACCATGGGCGCCGAGGACTTCAGCTACTTTCTGCTCGAAAAGCCGGGCTGCTATTTCCTGATCGGCAATGGTGACGGCGCTCATCGGGCCGGTGGCCACGGCGCCGGACCCTGCATGCTCCACAACCCGAGCTATGACTTCAACGATCAGCTGATTCCGCTTGGCGGATCGATGTGGGTGCGACTGGCTGAGGGCTGGCTGAGAACGCAGCCAGCTACTTAGAGCGCAAGACTGGCCGGGGATTTCGCGCCGATCGCGCGATCAGCCCCGCGCGCTCAGGCTGACGATGAGGTGCGGCTCCTCGTCAGCTGGCGTTTGAGCGAGGCGACCTGGACCCGCAACGCGGCGTTCTGAGTGTTCGCCTCCTTCAGACGCTTGCCAAGATACATGGCCAAGACGATGAGGCACCCGCCGATTGCAATCTCCATAGGTTACTTCTCCGGTCGCTTGCGTGGCCCACGGCTTTCCGAGCGCGATGCCCGATCCAGTCCCGTGAGCTTATCCGCGTAGGCGCGCAGGCATTCCTGCGAACAGATGACGGCATCAGGACTCTGATCACCCAGCGCCCCCGCGTTGGGGTGCCGCGTGACGCTCAGGTAAGGCGCCGGCCGGCGGCCATCTTCGTGGCCGATGTCGCACTCACACACATCGCAGGTCAGTACGAGCACTTCCTCTGCTGGATGAAACACTCCAGTCTTGCGCGAGCCCACCTGCGCCCTACCTTAGCTGGCCAGCCAGCTCGCTTGCAGGCACTGCAGACTGCTGCCGGGATAAGCGCTGCCGGAGCACCGTCTGCAGGCTGTGTGTCGACTGATGCTCCTGGCACAGAACGAAGAGCTTTGTGTTGCGTCCGAGCCGCGCGCGCATCGTGGTCGGATCGCCACAGACTTCACAGTCCTGAGCGGAGCGGCGTTCCAGCCACAGGTCGGTCTCGCGATCGAGCTGATATTGCAGATGATGGGCGAGCGCCTCGTCCGAGGACGGGTGGCCCGAGCAGCCGAGCGCGCAATAACCGGCGCGCCGTACTGCCTGCCGTTCGATCACGACCGCGTACCATTTGCCAGCGTCGGCACCGACGTCGCACTTGCGTGTAGTCAGCATATTGCGTCTCCCTGCCGCGGCGGAAATCCGTGATCGGATTTTGCGAGGTGGCGATCTTGGCTCAAGGGCGCCGGACTGACGCAGACACCAAGACTAAGGCGAAGGAATCACCGAATTGCCCGAAGACCATAGCACTTCGGACCCCGGCGCGCTCGCCTTTCGCGGCAGCGTCGCTTGCCAGCGGCTGTCAGTACGCACACCGACTCGCCGAGGTTAGCTCAGCCGGCAGCTCGCTCCGGCTCGCGCCGCACTGTGATCGTGTAGTCCACGCGCAAACCGCAGGGTTGCCGCTGCAGACCGTTGCGCGAGCGCAGTCCGCTGCATTCGAGCGTGCCGGAAACATCGGGGTGCTCGGGAGACAGAGCCTGGCTGGCCGCGGCGCCGAGCTCATATATCCCGTCGCAGTCTCCGTATGGGCAGGCATATTCGAAGAAGGCCCGGGCTCCCGGATACAGACTGAAAGACTGCGCGGCATGTGGCGGCGTGGCCGCCGGCAGGAACTGCAGTTGCACGGTCACCAGCGTTGCGTTCGGACACGCGCTGCGCAGCGTCTGCGCGGCATCGGCCGCCCGGCGCAATCGCTCCTTTCGCTCTCTGAATGCCGACGGCTTCTGGCGTGGTAATGGGCGCATGTCAGCCAGCCTCGACGGCGGCGCCGCCATGCGGATGTGGCTTAACTTCGAGCGTGACGGCAAGTCCGATGCGTCCCAGCAGCCCAAGAAACTCGGGCGGGAACTCAAGACGGAAATCTTCACGTGCGAAGATGCTGATGTGCAGCTCGCCCATGCCACCTCCCTCCTTGAGGGTCTCGAGAAAGCCGAAGGATTTACGCAGTTGCGCCAGGGTGCGCAGCAGCTCGCTCTCAACTCCGACGTGGCTCGATGACAGTTCGGGTGCCGCCATCAGGTGGCCCATCCAGTAGGTCTCACGGTGTTTCCCCGTGAGCTTGCTGCCAGCGGAGTCACGTCGCGGGTCACCGCAACGCCACGTGTGCTCCGGTTCGATGCCGAGGTTGCGGGTAATTTCAGCGGGCTCGGCGCTCGGGTGGCGGAGGCGCAGTGACATCGTGAACTCGTAGTCACTCATGTGCGTGTCGGCAACCGCCCGGGCGGGAATGATCGAGTCCCGGTCGGTCGCAGACCGGGACTCACTGTACGCGTGCGTCAGAAGCGCCGCGCTCCACGATTTTCGCCACCAGCGCGTTCCTTATCGTGTGCTTCATTGATCTTGAGCGTACGGCCGTCAAAGTCGGTCCCGTTGAGCGCCTGCATCGCACGCGATGCATCGTCATTGGACATCTCGACAAAGCCGAAGCCGCGAGCGCGACCGGTGTCGCGATCGGTAATGAGCGCAATTTTCTCGACAGTTCCATGCGGGACAAACAAGGCCCGCACGCTGTCTTCGGTTGCAGTAAAGGGAAGATTTCCGACGTAAAGTTTAGTCACTTCAGAGTACTCACAAGGATGATAGATATGATGGCAGGCAGCTCCTGCCTCCCGGTCGCGCAGATTTCTGAGGTGGCGGTCTTTGGCCGGAAAGGGGCGCGCCGGAGCGGCGCAGGCCAAGGGCAGACAAGGCGGAAATTTACGAGCCGCCTCCATTTTACCGCACTGGGCGCTTGAATGCCCGACTTTCGAGCGAGCGCTGCAGGACGGTGGCGGCAGGACCGTGCGCTGAGGATCAGCGCCCGGATCCGGTGCGGCCCGGCTCTCAGATCTTGGGGTCGGCGTCGCCTTGCACTTGCGGGGCGGGAGTTGTCCGTGGCGCCTGTCGGGCCCGCTGCTCCTCGCGCACTTCCGCGAGAGTCAGCCGCGTGCCGATCGCGATGACATCGAGAATCGGATGCGATGAATCGGACGGCAGTCGCAGCCCGTGCAGCTTCTCCCAGATGCGTATGCGTACGTTCGGGGGATTGCGATCCGAGCGCTGCTCCGCCAGCTCAAGGCGCCGCTGCTGCAGGCGTTCATCTTTCTCCAGCGCAAGTCGTGCGCGGTGAGTCTGGATAAGCTCAGTCGCCGAAGGACGGGGTTCAGTATTATTGGCAAATAGCCAGGAAGTCGAATTCATCAGCTTCTCCATGTCAGAACACCGTGCGCGTCGCCTCATCGCCAACCACCGCACAGGCGAAGTTGCGACGACACACAACTCAGCCATGAGTGGCAGTCTGCGCTTGCCGCTCAGACATTGACAGTGAAATCCGTCGGGCACGCCTGCTGCCAGCGGTGACCGCCTGCCGTACGGCATGGGCCGATTGGAATGCGCGGTCCGCTTAAGGTGGCGAGATTCGATGCCAGATATCGGTCCGATACCCTCGGCGGTCGAGTTTCGCGGTGGGCCTCCCCCGCATGGCGCTGGCCCCGACACAGCGCCACTCATAGATAGTCTCGTGACCCGTGGCGTAAGCGGGCACGGCTGAGGCGCCAGGGTTGTCCCGGCAATACTGCTCAGCGCCGGTATTGCGTTTGCTGCGGTCGGCCTTAGCGGCACAGGGAAGATTGGCGCCAACTGCGCAAACATAGACGGCCCGATCCATGCAGCGCCAATAGTAATTTTCGGGCACGAATGCGGCATCCACCGATAGCCCCAACGCAGTTCGCACATACGATTCGAGCGCGCGCGGCGCAGGCGAGCCCCCACCAGGCGGGAGGTCCAGCGTCCGCACGCGCGCACAATAGGCCAGCGGATTGTCCGTTCCGGGGTCTGACTCCGCAGCGCCGACAGCTGCGCTCGTGTTGCCGGTCCAGACCAGCACGAGAGCGAGCAGCCGGCAAACAGCCGCGGGCGAGCGGGAAGTCCCAGGAGAGCCTGAATGCTCAATGGTCATCGTCGCTCCAACGCGCACAACAGCGACGAATGAACGGTCAGCCTCATTGCCGAAGCACCTCGAAGCGCAGATGAGTGGCATGCCCGGAATCGAGCGAGCTCATTTTGCGCAGGCGGATGGCTTCGTCCCCCAGGTGTTCGAAAAGGCGCACGCCCTGGCCGAGTACCAGGGGTGCTACGTGCAGGAACAGTTCGTCGACCAGCCCCGCCCGCAGCGCTTGCTGCGCGACGCTGGCCCCGGCAATCCCAACATCCTTGTTCTTCGCCAGACCCTTCGCCCTCACCACCGCGGCCTCAACACCCTCAGTGACGAACACCAGCTCGGACTGGCCCTTCGGGATTGTGAGCGGCGGCTCATGCGTCAGAATCACGACCGGCATGCCGTTCACCGGGTGCGTGCCATGCCAGCCGTTGGCGATGTCGTAGGTTCGCCGCCCGGTCAGCATCACTCCGGCGCGCTGAAACATCTCAGCCACCACTTGTCGGTCGGCGCCACTGGGCTTGAACATCGTGCCCTCGTAAGACTGGTTGCCGCTGAAATACCAGTCAAAGAGGTGCTCAGCCCCACGTCCTCCGAGCGGAAGCTGCGGACCGTCGCGCGGACCTGCGATGAGCCGTCCAGGGACATCGACATGTCGATCACGACCTTGGTCATCGCTGCAACCCTCCTGCCGCTGCCGTGACGACGATCGGCGTGCTGATTCGCCGGGTGACTGAGCAGAACAAAGAATAGCAATGCCGATTGCCGCGTGGGCCCGACAAGCGGTGACGCTGGCGTGGCCCTGGAGTTGGTGGGCGGCGTTCGCCGCCGGCACGGTCGCGGGCTCGTTTTTAGCCCTGCGCCAGAAACTTCGCCATCGGTTCCCAGTAATGGACGCCCCACCCATAGGCCAGGCTTTTCCCCTGGCTATCGGGGAATCCGCGGTGATCGAACACCAGTTTGCATTGCGCCCCCCGCGCCTGCAGCACGAATCTCGCAATGGAATAGTCACCCGCGCCCCAACTCCCGGCCCGCCATGCCTGCACGAGGCGCTCATTGCGCACCATCTCCAGGTGCCGTCCCGTGACATAGCCGCCGAACAGCGTAAACGCACCCCCGACCTCACGATCGATCGATGTCGCCTTGGCGTCGGGCGCCGCGAGGAGCGTCACTGCATCGCTCAGCCGCGTCACTGCATCGAATTGCTTCGCGCCGGTCAGCACCTCATAGACTCGCGCGCGGCTGGCGTTGAAGAGGATTTCCTGGTGGATCGCAGCCGCGGAGTGCGACAGGCCATCGCCCTCGCCAGCGGCGGCGATGGCACGGTCGCTCGTATTGAGGGCGGCCGGCAGCACTGCCAGGCCGGCAGCGAGCGCGCGGCGAGAGATCAGGGGGGCAGGCATGATGAGATTCCTGTCTTGAAGGGTGGATTGCGATATTTAACATGTTTGTTTAATATTGTTTTATAGATCGGGAGAACCCAGCTGTCAAGCACTGCCCAGACACGAGACGCGCGCGATGATCGCCTGGATGCGATCTTCCACGCGCTGGGCGATCGAACCCGGCGCCGATTGCTCGCCCGGCTGGCGAAGTCTCCCGCCAGGATCACCGAGCTGGCGCAACCGTGCGCCATGTCGCTGCCCGCGGTCTCCCGACACATCAGGGTTCTCGAGCAGGCCGGGCTCATCGCGCGGGCGATCGACGGGCGAGTGCACCAATGCTCTTTCGAACCGGCGCCGCTCCGCTCCATCGACGGCTGGCTGAAACACTACCGGCAGTTCTGGGAAGGAAGTCTCGATTCCTTGGCCCGCTACGTCGAGGAGCGCTGACATGCGCGAGTCGCCATGATCACCTTGGTGGTGCGCAAGATCATTCGTGCAAGCCCCGAGCGCTTATTCGACGCGTGGACTCGCCCGGAGCAGCTGCGCAACTGGTGGGGGCCGACGTCGGTGACCTGTATCGGCGCCGAGATTGATCTTAAGGTGGGCGGTCGCTACCGGATCGCCAACCAGTTTCCGGACGGAAAAGTGCTTTGGATCGGCGGCGAATACGAGCTGATCGAACGACCGGGCAGGCTCGTCTTCAGCTGGCAGCTGGAGTCACCGGCGGCACCGGCTGAGCGCGTGACGGTGACATTCGCGCCGCGCGGCGAGAGCAGCGAAGTTACCGTAACGCACGAGCGCATCGCTAACGCTGCGACGCGTAACCTGCACGAGCAGGGCTGGCTGGGTTGCCTCGACGGGCTGGCGCAATACGCTTCTTCGCCCTGACGGTCAGTCCTTGGCACGATTCATGTGCCACTCTTCGTGGTCAGGCACGCCATGGTGCAGAAAGTCCGCCACGATGAGCAGTGCATCGGCCGATCGGGTGTAGGTCATGCGCTCCGGGCACTCAGGCGGCGAACTCGGGTGAATTGTGTGACGCGGTACCGCCGCATAGGGTCATCCCTCGCGCGAGCGGTGCGTTGCCTTGGAGGTGAATGGCTTATTCCACAACCGGCTGCGGGGGACCCTGGTATTGCTTGCGGGGCTCGTGGCCTGCGCGACCGCGCGGGCCGACGCGCTTTCCGCAGTGCAGGTTCTTCGCGAGGGCGGCTGTGGCGGTATCGTTCCGGCCGCCCGGCCCGTGCAGCGCAATGCACTGCTGGATCGGGTGGCCGAGCAATGGGCTGCGGGCCGCTCGCTGTCGGCAGCCGCCGGGCGCAGCGGCTACCCCACGGCATCTGCGGCCGGTGTGCACGTCACGGGGCCTGACTCCGCCTTGCTCGAGGTCCTGAGGCGCTCGGGCTGCCGGGCCGTGACCAACCCTGACGCGCGCGAGATCGGTATCTACCGCCGCGGGATGCAGACCTGGCTGGTGCTGGCTTCCCCGCACGACATCCCATCCGCGCCACCGCTGACCGCCGGCTCAGTGCAACAGAGCCGCTCGGCGGCGGCGCCTGCCGCGGCGACCACGGTATCGGCACAGCGCGCCTTGCAGCTGGTCAACGACGTGCGCGCGCGCGGGACTCGTTGCGGCAGCCGCGCGTTCGCACCCGCCCCACCGGTGACGCTGTCCGGAACCCTCGCCGGGGTCGCCTATGGACACGCCACGGACATGGCGCAACACAACTATTTCGAGCACGAGGATCTTGCCGGGCATTCACCGGCCGATCGGGTCCGCGCGGTCGGGTACCGGGAAAAGCTGGTGGGCGAGAACATCGCCTACGGCCCCGAAACCACCGAAGAGGTGGTGCAGGGCTGGCTCGACAGTCCGGGCCATTGCGAGAACATCATGGACCCGAGATTTGCCCAGATGGGCATCGCTGCCGCGGCCGGCCAGGCCAGCAGGCACGGCCTGTACTGGGTCCAGGTGCTGGCCGCGCCCCAGACCTAGCGGGCGTTCACGGGGAGTGCAGGAACAACCCGACCGTCAGCGCGATTCCGATCAGTACCACCACCACGCGCAGCGCGCGTTCGTTGACCCTCTTCAGCAGGTGCGCTCCGAGGAGTCCACCGAGAATCGCACCGGCGCCGGACACTGCGGCGGCGCGCCATCTGACTTCCGATGAGAAAGCGAAGATCACTACGGCAGAGGCGTTGATCGTGCCGGTGAGCACATTCTTGGTCGCAGCCGCCGTGCGCATCGCGACCCTTGCGGCCGTCAGGACGGCGAGCATCATGAAACCGATGCCGCCGCCGAAATAGCCGCCGTAGATGGAGATGATGAAGTGCGCTCCTGCCGCGCCGATGCGGCCCACCCGCGGAGCGCTGTCCTTGCGCGGAGCGAAGCTTCCCCAGGCGAACACCGCCGTGGCGAACAGCACGAGCCAGGGCACCAGACGCGCGAAAAACGATGCCGGTGTGACCAGCAGCAGGACCGCACCGAATGCGCCGCCGACGAGACTGATGAGTACCAGCGCGCGGAAGGACAGTCCGGCCGCCCCGGCCACGAACTCGCGCCCGGCCCAGCCGGTGGTGAGCTGCGCCGGAAACAGCGCGATGGTCGAGGTCATGTTGGCGGCACGGGCATCCATGCCGGTCAGCATCAGGGAGGGCAGCGTGATGAATGCCCCGCCGCCGGCCAGAGCATTCTGTGTGCCCGCCCAAAGCGAAGCCAGGAACAACACGACGAAGGCCACGCGGGCGGCAGGTCCGCTCAGCCGTTGCCGTTGCTTGAGTGCCAGGCGCGCAGCGTCCCGGCCTCTTTCTGCGGATCGAGTCCGGCACGCAGTTTCGCCTGTCGCTCGGCGGGCAGCGTCTGAAACCACGCCAGTGTGTCGTTGACGGTGTCCGCCAGGGGACGCGATCGCAATCCGCTCTTCATCGCCGCCCGCACGGAAGTGAGCGAGGCGGCGGCCTCATCGCCTTTTGTCGGCGCCCACGGCGGCAGATCAAGCTCGTCGGGCTTCCAGTGAGCGGCGAGGAAGTCCTCCGACACCCAGGTCACCGTCGTGCCGGCCTTCGGCGAGGCCTTCTGGCTGTCGCTGATGAGATCGCCCATGGTGAAGGCGCCTGGGGCAGATACCGCGTTGAAGCGTCCGTTGGTCCGCGCAGCCACCAGCTTCATCATCCAGCTGGCAAGATCGCGCACGTCGATGATCTGGATCGGATCGCGCGGCGTGCCCGGGGCGAGCATTTCTCCGCCCCGCGAGGCGCGCACCGGCCAGTAGGTGAAACGATCGGAGCGATCCAGGGGACCGACGATGTAACCGGGCCTGACGATGCTGAGGCGTCCCTTGAAGGCTGCGGCGCAATATTGTTCGCACAGCGCCTTCATCGGCCCGTAGCTGGTGTCGGTGATCTCTTCGCTGTCGGGATCGGACAACGTGCCGGTCGGTGAGTCCTCATCGTTCGGCTTGGCGAGGCTTGCGTAAGCCGAGATGCTGGAGATGTACAGGCAATACCCGACGTTCGGCGCAAGCAGCTGCGCGGACATCTTCACGTACTTCGGGATGTAGCCGGTGTCATCGACCATGGCGTCCCACTGGCGCCCGCGCAGGGCATCCAGCTGGCCTTTGCGATCGCCGATGAGAGTCTCCACGTTCGCGACGCCGTCGGCGGCGGTCCTGCCGCGGTTGAAATGGGTCACCTTCCAACCGCCGCGCAGCGCCTCCTGCGTCAGATGCGGGCCGATGAAGCCGGTGCCGCCGAGAATCAGCAGAGTCTTCGCGGCAGTGCGGCCGGCGAGCGCCGGCGGCATCGCGGCACTTGCCGCCATCACGGCGCCGGCCTGCAGCACATCGCGACGGTTGCTCATCGGGATTTTCCCCGGCCAAGTATCTCGTCGAGCGCCTCGATGACGCCAGCGACATCGCGCGCCGAATTGTAGTGCAGCATCGACAGGCGCACCGCTCCACGCGCCGGATTCACGTTCATGCCCTCGAGCAGCCGCACCGCGTAGAAGTTGCCGTGGCCGGCCATGAAGCCCCGCTCAGCCAGCGCCTCGACCACCTTGCCCGGATCGAGCGCTTCAGTCACGAACGAAACGGTGGCGGCGCGCTCTTGTGCAACGGCTGGCCCGAGCAGACGGATGTCGCTGCGGCTCGAGAGGTACTCGAGCAGCGTTGCCAGCAGCGGCACTTCCGCACCGCGCAGCAGCTGGCGCACGCGCTCGGCGCGCGCGCCGTGGTCCGCAGGTTTGGCGAGCACGCTGCTGCCGGCGTGATGGGCGTCCAGGCTGTCGAAGTATTCTGCGACGCCGCGCGCGGCGGCAATCTGGGCGTGATCGGGCCCGGCCGGCACCAGGCGCTTGGGCGTCTCGTCTTCATTGAAGTAGTGGCCTTCGTTGCTGAGCCGGCGCAGCAGCTCGGCGCGCACGACCATGAGTCCCTGGTGAGGGCCGTAGGTCTTGTATAAGGAGAAGAGGTAAACGTCTGCGCCGAGGGCTGCGACGTCCGGCAGTCCGTGCGGCGCCCAGGCCACGCCATCGACCACGGTGACCACGCCGGCGCTGCGTGCCCGCGCGGTGATCCTCGCCACGGGATTGATGTGCGCGACGAGGTTCGAGGCATGCGGAAAGCTTAGCAAGCGCGTGCGCTCGGTCAGCAGTCGCTCCAGTTGCGCCTCATCCAGTATCCCGGTCTGCGGGTCCACCCGCCACTCGCGCACCGTGATGCCCTGCGCAGCGAGTCGCCGCCAGCAGCCGCTGTTGGCTTCGTGATCCTGATTGGTGACGATGAGCTCGTCGCCGGGCCTGAGCAGCGAACGAAACGCCTGTGCCAGCACGTAGGTGTTCTGCGACGTCGATGGGCCGAAATGCACTTCCTGCGCGCTGACGCCGAGGTATTCCGCGAGGCGAACGCGCGATGCGTCCATCCACTCGCCCGCTTCGGTGGAGGCGCGAAAAGCGTAGTAGGGCTGAACCTTGAGGCGACGGTAATACTCCCCGAGGCGGCTGATCACCGGGCCACAGGCGTAGGAGCCGCCGGCGTTCTCGAAGAACGCATGGGGTTCGAGCGAGGGTTCCGCAAAGGCCGGAAACTGCCGGCGTACGAATTCGAGATCCAGCTGCATGGCGGCGCGCGGCTAGGGGCGCCGCAGCGGAGCGCCCAGGTAGCAGCCGAACTCCGTCACGAAGTTGATCGAAACGCGCGCATGGACGCGCCCCTGACGATCGAGAAACTCCGCATCGTCATCCAGCGGAACGACCGCGCCGTGCCAGACGTTGGGATGCAGATACAGCCCACGCCGCCCGTCGCACCAGAAGGTCACGAAGCTGTCCGGTTTCACATCGTCTCCCGGAAGCGCCAGCGGCACGACGAAAGCGCGACCATTGAGCGGGTAGAACAGCTGACCGCCGTCGGGGTGGTAGTTGGCACGCCAGATGAGCGCGCGTTCGCGCCGTTTCCCGGTGCTGCTCGCCGCGGCTTCCTCGGGCCAGTTGCTCCAGCCGAACAGGTAACTGTCGCCCACCGCGTTGTTGCGGGCGTACAGCGTCTCGCCCTTCCAGGAGAACTCGAACAAGCCCTCGGCCACGCCGCCCTGGTCGCCGGTGTTGGCGTCGACCGGGCGCCAGCCCTGCGCAGGCCACGGCACGATCTCGATCGGGAAGCTCTTGGGTTCATCCACCAGGCAGCCGTAGCCGGCAAGGCTTTGAGCGCTGGCCTCCACCAGAGGCGTCTCGTGGACACGGCGCACACCGGTCGAGGGTGTGTAAGCGAGCTGAGCCGGATCAACGTCCATCTCGATATTATGCATGGTGTTCGGCCGGCGCGCTGTTGCGCCGGGCGCTCTCGCGCTGCGGCTAGCGCGGCCGCGCGACGCGCTCGATCAGCGCGGCATATTCGGCGAGGGCGCGGGTCTTGAGTCCTGCGACTTTTCCCTGGTCGTCCCAGCGCCGAACCCGCACCGCCTCGCGCCAGAAGCGCTGCGCTTCGAACTCGGGCACCTCACGCGGCGACATCGGGCCGCCCTGCAACCTCAGCGTGTGCACCGAGGCGGCACTCAGCCGGGCAAAGTACTGCCCATCGGTTGCGCACAGGTAACGCTTGGCGGGAACGTGCAGACGCACCGGCTCGGCGATCTCGGCGCCGAAACGGCCGGCGAGCCAGCGGGCGCCGAGCTCTTCGTGGCGGGCATCGACGGTCCAGTCCTCGATGGCGTCCGGCACCGCCTCGAGCAGATGCCCGATGTCGTGCAGCAGCGCTGCCAGGATGAGCGGTTCCGGCGCGCCCTCGGCCGCGGCGAAATGCGCCGCCTGCAGGCCATGCTCGGTCATGGAAACCTGCTCGCCGAAATAGGCCTCAGCGCCGCGTGCCTGATAGATCGACAGGATCTCTTCGCTGAGGCTCATGCGGGCAGTGGCGCAAGCTTGCGCCGCAGCAGCGCAGTCTCGCTGTACACGCTGTCGCGGGTGAGGTAGCAGCCGCGCAGATGCCGCGGATGTCTGGCGGAGGAGAAGGCGGTGCGGCCGTGCAGGATTCGCTGGTTATCGAATACCGCCAGCGTGCCGCTGCCAAGCCGCGTTCGCAGCTGAAAGCGGGCCTCGCGCATCAGCATGCCAAAGCGCCGGTAGGCGCTGTAGAACAGCGGCGCGTCGCGCGGGGTGATATTCAGCGGTGCGATCGAGCGGCTGTTGTAGTGCACAGCCGTGACCTGTCCGTGCGCTGAGAGCTCAATCAGCGGCCGCTCGGCATACAGATCCGCATCGCCCGAGCGATAGTGGAACGGCACCTCGGTACCGGTCAGCCGCGCAAAGGCCTGCGGCGCTGTGGCACGCAGGTGCTCGGCGAGCGCAAAGCCGTCGGCGAAGAGACTCTCGCCACCTTCGCTCGAGGGGATGAGGGCGTGCAGCGCCTGGAAGCCCGGCACCGGCTCTCGATAGGGATTGTCCGTGTGCAGGCCGAGACCAAGATCGGAGTAGGCGAGGTTCTGCGGCTGGGGCACCGAGCGCACGTCGAAGGTGCGCCCGTAGTTGGTCTCCAGCACCTGGCCGATGAGCGGCATCGACTCGAGGATCGCCGCTTCGGTGGCCGGCACGTCGCTGAGAAAGGCCAATCCATCCTGCAGCAGCCGGGTCAGCCATCGCAGACGCAGGGGCGGGCTGGCGCGCAGTTCCTCCACAGCCGCCCACCCAAAGTCACGCCGTGCATCAAGCGTTGCCCCCTCGAGCCAGCGCCGCACCTGCCGTTCGGGCGGGCGCGCGTCGCAGCCGAAGGCGTGGGCTGCAAGCCAGGCAAGCTCAAAGGACGCCGCGCCCGCCTCGCCGTCCCACTCGACCTGCACCGCGCCGTCGTGTCGGTGCGCCGAGCGGATGCGCGGGCGCTCGGGCAGGTCGACGACGTCGATGAGTCGCTGTCCGCTGTGGGGATCACGATCCTGTGCGCGGTTATCGCGCAGCCAAAGACTTGCGAATTCGCTCACGGTGCCGTCCGCCCACTCGATGCTGAGCGCATCGGGGGCTGCAGTGACGGATCGCGCATCGCTCGGTTCAGGCATGCACCGATTCTAACGCAGCGCGGCTGTTGAGCACGTAGAGGGCGCCCGCGCACATGGTGGCCAGCGCACTCACAGCCGCCAGCGACACGAACACGGTGCCCCAGCCAAAGGCCACCGCCAGGCGCGCGACGCTGTCCCCGGCCAGCACCCCGCCGAGGTAGCCGATTCCGTCGATGATGCCCGAGGAGGCCGCGCTTGCCTGCTTGCCGCCGAAGTCGAGCGCAAAGGCGCCGCCGAGATAGGAGTAGGGACCGAGCAGGCAGAAGGCCACGACGCCGATGGTGACAAGCGGGAACAGCGAGTCCGCGCCATGCGGACGCACCGACACCAGCACCAGCAGTGCGGCGGCAGTGCCGGCGAGGCCGAGGAACAGCAGCAGCGCGCGGCCATTCAGGCCGAGCCGGTCGCTGAGCCAGCCGGCCAGCAGCACCGAGACCACGCCGACCGCCGGAAAGATCGCACTCATGGTTGCCGAGTGACCCATGCTGTAGCCAAGGTGGTCGCGCAGGTACACGGGCGTCCAGGTATTGAACGTCTCGCGGATGATCGTGCAGGCGAACGACAGCAGGCACACCAGCAGGAACGCGCGACTGCGCAGCAGCGGCAGCAGCAGCGCGCCGACGCTTGCGGGCGCGGACTCGGTTGCGGCGAACAGGTTGAGCGGGTTGGGTTTGGCTTCGGCGTGGCCTTCCGCGACGCGCGACTCGCGCAGCAGGAAAAGATTCGCCACCAGCATCACTCCGACCACGATGGCGGCAAACACGAACAACGCGCGCCAGCCGTAACCCTGCTCGATCAGCATGCCCATCTGCTGGCGCGCCAGGGCATCGCCGACCAGATAGCTGACGCTGAGGATGCCGATGATCGATCCGTAGGAAGAGAAGTTGAACCACTTGGAAGAGACCTTGATGAGTCCCGCCCAGCCGACCGATTGCGTCAGGCGGTTGCCGAGCCACGCAATCGTGAACACCGGCAGGGTGCCGCCCGCGGCGAACATCACGGTGAAGACGCATGCGCCGCCCACGCCGATCAGGAAGTTGCGTCGACCGCCCCAGTAGTCACCGAGCCCGGTAAGAAACAATTTGCCGAGCGCATAGGCGAAGACGCCCGCCGAGCTCATCGTGCCAATGTGCACGATCGCCGCGTCGTGGCTGATGCCGTGTTTGGCGAGTTCCTCGACCAGCAGCGGGGTCGCCACCGAAAGGTCGGCCCGGCAGTAGTAGCAGGCGGCATAGCCGCCGAACAGCAACAGGATGGTCTTCAGTTGTCCCAGCGGCAGCGATCTTCCTGCAGCCGCGGCGCTCACGGCCGCGACACCTGCGCAGCCGCCGCCGTGCCCCCGACCCAGATCGGGTCGCTATAGGCCTTGTGTCCCTGCTGATCCTCGACCTCGAGCGCGTACCAGTGCAGATGGCCGGGCGGCAGTGCGAATTCGGTGTGGATCTGCCGCGGCGCATCCGCAAAGGGCCGGCTCACCAGAACCGACCCGTCGCCGACCAGCAGCGCCTGCCTGACACCCGCGACGGCGGCCAGATCGAAGCCCAGAGTCAGGGGCTTGCCCGCTGCCGGATTCAATTGGGTGCCGAACATGACCGAGGGGAAGATCAAAGGTCCGTAGCTGGCGTAGGCGTGGCCCGCCTTGAGTGAGTCCACGAAGGCTGCGGTAGTCAGCTTTCCTTCAACGTGCACGTACATCCGCACGCGCCCGGATTCCTCATTCCACACATCGTGCGTGTCGCTGCCGGCGCTCAGATAGTAGCGCCGGCCCGCATTCCAGAACCCCCACGCCTTGGCGACCACTTTCTCGTCATCTTTCGGGTTCGAGGAGTTGATCTCGATCAGATCGAACCCCGGATTGAAGCCGCCCGGCGCCACACCGGCGTCGACACTGGTGAAATATCCGAACGGAATGAACGGGTGGTTGACCTGTACGACGGTCGCGCCCTCGCGGCGCGCCTCCTTCAGGATCATGTCGATGCTCGCCGTGCTGGTATCGACGGCGAGCTGCGCGCCCTCGGTGATGGGGTAGGCGTTGAAATGGCCCCAGGAGGGTGACAGCTCGATCCCGGGGATGAAAGGAATGCCGCGCGCGGCGGCAATCGCGCGCAGCGGCACGTGATTCGCCATCGAATCATGGTCACTCACGAACAGCAGATCGAGCCCGGCCGCCAGCTGCGAGCGCGCCAGCTCCCGCGGCGGCGTCACGGCTTCCGCCTGGTCCGCGTGATGGTGCAGGTCGGCCGCGTACCAGCCGCGCGCGGGCGGATCGAACAAGCGCGCAATCGCGACGCGCGACTGGCTGAGCTTGCCCGGCTCGACGCGTGCGCGCGCCTGGGCCTGCGGTGCGAGAAAGCCGCCGCCGGATGACACCGCGAACAGGTACTCGCCCGGCGCCAGCGCGAAGTCCGCGCGGCCCTTGCGTTCCAGGTCCGTGAAGAAGGTCCTGCGACCGAGAAACTCCACCAGCGGCTTCTCGCCCTCGCTGATCACGATGCGTGCATCGAGTGGGGCGCCGCTGCGCTCCTCGGTAACCTGGAACCGGATGCGGCCGGGACTTGCCAGGTCGTGGAAGTCCCTGACCTGGGCCGAATCCGCTGTCAGCTGCAGCGCCGAGGTGGCGCTGCGCGCGTAGTTCTTCCCGGTGGCGTAGAGCGAATAGTCGCCCGCCGGCAGCGTCAGCCGGTAGGCGCCGTTTCGACCCAGCACCCAGGCGTACGGCTTGCCGTTCCTTTCCACGACCACCACGGGGCGCGCCAGGTGTTTGCCGTCACGCGTCGTGACCGTGCCGTGCACGGTGCCGGAGGCGAGGTGTCGGCGCGCGATTTCCGCGGCGACTACCGGCGCCAGATCTCCGCTCGCGCCCACCTGCAGCCACCCCTCGAAGGTGCGGGCTTCCCCCGGCTTGAGGGTGTGCAGCAGGAACAGGTCCCGCGAGCCGTCGGCGATGTGATCGAGGTAGGGTGCGTGCAGCGTCACCGTCCAGTCCTCGTCGTAGCCCACCACTCGATCGGACAGCGCGCCACCGGCCGGCCCTTCGCTCACGCCGGCGAGTCCCGGAACGGCAAACAGGAATCCGCTGTTCGGCCATAGTGTCAGGCCGGACAGCAAACCGGGCAGTGCGGTTTTGCCCTCGTTCTTGATGGTAGTGCGGATGGCCACCTCATCGGAGCCGGCGGCGAGTGTGTAGAGAGTCGTGACCGTCGCGGCGCCGAAGTCGCGTACCGCACGGATGCGCACCTGCTGCGGGCCGCGCTCGAGAATATCGACGCGGTGGTAGGTGTTGGGCCACGCCGACCAGTTGTTGGGAATGAAGTCGGCGAAGACCACCCGGTTGCGGCCGATCTGGCCGTGGCTGACCGGGGCGATGGCGACGATCGCTCCGCGCGGCACGCCGTACGGGGCGGCCGACTCCACGGCCAGGGCAAAAGCAAGCTTCTCGTTGATGACGGTGATGTCACCGGCCGCCCCGGCGTTGCCGCGGGGAATGGGCGTCGGCCCGGTTTCCACCCGCACGGCGGCGTGCGCACCGTTGAGCGCGTTCAACAGGCACAGCAATGCCGCAGGGGCGGCGGTTCCCGATTTGATCATGGGCCTGTGAATTTTGGCGGTACGCCGGATCAGACAGTCGGGTAGTTATCGTCCGCCGGAAGATAACAGATCCTTGTTGCCAGGATCACTCGCGGCCCGGATGCCGCCCTGGTGCCGGCAGGTTTGCTGGCTGAGTGAATTTCGCGAAGTAGGAGGGGATATCGGCTGGGTACTGCGCCGTGTGCGCACCCCGCCTCAGCGAGCCATGATTCGGCGGATCACCGGGTTGCGGACGCGCCTCCGCATCTTGCATGCGGAGGCGCTAGTTCCGAAATACCACCGGCTGGTTACCAGCGATGCCAGTAGCCGCCGCCGACCACCACCACCGGGGCAGGGGCCACCACGGCTGCGCCCACATAGGCGCGGGGAGGTCCGACCGGAGCCACGACGCAGCCCGACAGCGCTGCACCAAGACCCAGTGCAATCAGTAACTTTACAATGCCACGCATGTTCCTCTCCTTAAATCACAACGCCTGCTACTAAAAACGCACGGCTGCCTCGGCGGCTGACACGGCGCGGGCGCCGCACCGTTCAGCTGTCGTTAAGCTCGTGAGCGCGGCGGGCAAGTTCGACGATGCGATCGAGAGAGTTCGCGAGGCGTCGCTCACGAGCATCAGGTCGTTGCGCTCAGATGCCGTCCGGACGCGGACTGGGCACGCAAGCCTCGCTCTCATGCACGAACAACTGTGATTCGCGGCCGTCTTCCGCGAACTGCACCGCTCGCTCGAAGACCAGGCCGAGGCTCTCGAGGATTCTGATCGACGCGACATTGCCGGGAGCTGCGATGGCCACGATACGAGTCAGTCCCAGCGAGCCGGTACCGAGTCGCATCACGGCGCGGGCCGCTTCCAGCGTGTAGCCCTGGCGGCGGAAGCGCGGCAGCAGGGCGAAACCGATCTCCACGTCCGGATGCGTGTGACGGTGCAGCAGTCCGCAAAGACCGATCGCCGCCACCGCATCCTTCAGCTCGACAAGGTACAGGCCGAATCCGTAACGCGCGTAACTAGCCAGCGGCCCGTTGGTGATGTAAGCGAGGGCGTCGTCTGCAGTGTGCACGCCGCGATCGCCGATGTTGGCGAGGAAATCCGGATCGTTCATCAGCTCGAAAATGAACGGCCCGTCATCGGGCGTCAGTTGCCGCAGGCGCAGGCGCGCTGTCTCGGCTATCCAGTCACTCATGGCAGGAACACCTGTACGGCGCAAGGGGAACCTTCGGCGATTATTGCGTAGTATGAGCGTGCTTCACACTGTGAGAGCGCCGGCATGATCACCCTCTATCACCGCCCGAAGACGCGTTCGACACGATTCATCTTCCTGCTCGAGGAGCTCGAAGCTCCCTACACCATTCAGATCGTTGCGGGGCGCAATCGGGATGGCAGCGGCGCGGTGGATCGCGCCAACCCGCACCCGCACGGCAAGGTGCCCGCGATCTGCGATGATGGAGTGGTGGTTTTCGAATCTGCGGCGATCGCGTTATACCTCACCGACAAGTTCCAGAAGAATCGACTGGGTCCCACGGTCAGTGAGCCCGATCGTGGCGCGTATCTTTCATGGCTCGCTTATTACGCCGGGGTGCTCGAGCCGGCCTTCCTCTCGAAGTTCATGAATATCGAGGTGCCACGCGTCACGGCAGGGTGGGTCGCCGTGGAGGAAGCCATGCCGGCGCTCATCCAGCGCCTGGGCAACGGAGCTTACCTGCTGGGCGAGAGATTCTCCGGCGTAGACATCCTGTACGCCACCTCCTTTGCGCTATTCGCAAACAGCCCGCTGCTGCCGAAGTCCACCGTCATCGAGGAGTACACCCGGCGCGTGGTGAGCCGGCCTGCCTTCGCGCGGGCGATGGCCCGGGACGCTGGCTGAGATCCTGTCTTCAGGGTGGCAAGGTAGCGAAGCAGCATCCCGTGCAGAAGGTCAGTCCGTTCCTATGGTTCGACTCCCAGGCCGAGGAGGCCGCGAATTTCTACGTGTCCCTCTTCAGCAACTCGAGGATTCTGAAAATCGTGCGCTATGGTGCGGCCGGCCCCGGTCCGCAGGGTTCCGTCATGACGGTTGCGTTCCAGCTGGATGACCAGGAGATCACCGCCCTCAACGGAGGTCCGCATTTCCAGTTCTCGGAAGCGATCTCGTTCGTCATCAGCTGCGACAGCCAGGCAGAGATCGACAGTCTGTGGGAGAAACTTTCCGCCGCAGGCACTGAGAGCCGCTGCGGCTGGCTCAAGGACCGCTACGGCCTGTCGTGGCAGGTGGTGCCGGCGGGACTTGCCGAGCTGCTCGGCGACAAGGATCCGGCCAAGTCGCAGCGCGCCATGCAGGCCATGCTGAAGATGAAAAAACTGGATATGGCCGCCCTGAAGAAAGCGCACGCCGGGGCGTGAGCGCCGCGCGTCGCAGCGCGCCGCCAGGTCCGAAAATGGCCACTCTGCGGCGCGGCTCCGGCGTATCGTTGCGGACATGGAGACCATTTCCGGCCTCGATCCGGAGGCCTTGAACCGGGCACGCATCAGCCGCGATGCGCGCTTCGACGGCAGGTTCTATATCGCGGTCACGTCCACCGGCATCTACTGCCGGCCCATCTGTCCGTCGCGCTATGCGAAGCGCGCCAACGTCTTGTTCTTCGGCAGCCCCGCCGCCGCCGAGGCGGCAGGATTTCGGCCCTGCCTGCGCTGCCGTCCGGAGGCGGCTCCCGGCACGCCCGCCTGGCTCGGCACCGCGGCGGTGGTGCGCCGCGCGCTGCGCCTGATCAACGAGGGTGCGCTCGATGAGCAGTCGGTGGACACCCTGGCCGGCAGGCTGGGCATCGGTCCGCGCCACCTGCTGCGGCTTTTCGGCCGCCATGTCGGCGCTTCCCCGATCGCCGTGGCGCAGACCCGACGGCTGCACTTCGCCGTATGCCTGCTCGAGGAAACCAGCCTGCCGATCACGCAGATCGCGATGGCGGCCGGATTCGGCAGCAGCCGCCGTTTCAACGACGCGTTCCGCAGCACGTACCGCCGCGCACCGCGCGAGCTGCGCAGGGCGCGCCGCCGTGGCGCCAGCGCGGGCAATGCCGAGGAAGTGGTCCTGCGGCTGGCCTACCGGCCGCCGTACGACTGGGCCCACATGCGCAACTTCCTCGCCACGCGCGCACTTCCCGGCGTCGAGCGGGTCGATGAGCGCGGTTATGCACGCACGGTCGGTGGTGAGGGCGGTCATGCGCTCATCCGCGTGAACGCCGTGCCGGACGAGGACGCGCTCGAGCTGCGCGTTTGGGGTGCGCCGGCGGCAGCGCTGCTGCAATTGTCATCGCTGGCTCGGCGCGTGTTCGATCTCGCCGCAGACCCACTGCGCATCGGCGTCGAGCTGGCGAGGGATGCACTGGTAGGCCCGCTGGTGCGTCAGTGGCCGGGGTTGCGCATCCCCGGGGCCTGGGACCCGTTCGAGTGCGCGGTGCGCGCCGTGCTCGGGCAGCAGGTGAGTGTCGCGGCCGGCCGCAGGTTCGCCATGCGGCTCGTTGAACAGGCCGGTAGCCCCATCCGCGGGGGAAGCGACGGCCTTACGCACCTGTTTCCCGATGCCGCCGCGCTGGCGAGCGCGAGTCTGCAGACGCTCGGGATCACGCGCTCGCGTGCCGCGACGCTGCATGCACTGGCCCGCGCCGTGGTGGACGGCCGCATCGATTTCAGTGCCGCGCCGGAGGAGGTGGCCGCGGCGATGGCGACGCTGCCCGGGATCGGCCCGTGGACCGCGCAGTACGTGGCGCTGCGTGCGCTCGGGGAGCCGGACGCGCTGCCGAGCGGTGATCTGGTGCTGCGCCGGATGGCCGCTCCCGCCGAGCGACTCCTGAGCGCACGCGAACTCGAGACGCGCGCCCGCGACTGGCAGCCCTGGCGCGGCTATGCCGTGATACACCTGTGGCATGCCGCCACGGAGCGGGCCGCACGCGCGAGCGATGGCCGAATTTCGCCGGCGCGCCCGCGCAGGCCGTTGTCAAAATAGGGAAACGCACACATGCATTGGACCGAAATTGATTCCCCGATCGGGCGATTGCTGTTGGCCGGCACTGCCGAGGCGCTGGCACGCGTGCAGTTCCAGGCCGGACCCCGCCCGCTGCGGCCGCCACGGGACTGGAGTCACGATGCCGCGCCTTTCGCAGCGGTGCTCGGGCAGCTCAAAGAGTACTTTGCCGGCACGCGACGCACGTTCCAGCTGCCGCTCGCCCCGCACGGCACGACGTTCCAGCGGGCGGTGTGGAAGGCGCTGCTGGCGATTCCGTACGGGCAGACAGTATCCTACGGAGAACTGGCGCGGCGTCTTGGACTAGCCAATGGCGCGCGCGCGGTGGGACTTGCGAACGGCGCCAATCCGCTGCCGATCATCGTGCCGTGTCATCGGGTCATCGGCGCGGATGGTTCGCTCACCGGTTTCGGCGGCGGCCTGGCCATCAAGCGCTCGTTGTTGTCGCTCGAGGGCGCGGCGTGCGTCGCCGACCTGTTCGCCGCTGATGCGCTCGCGGGCGCAGCACCGAGCACCCCGGCGCACGCGCTCGTTGTGGACGGCGGCCCGTGAGCCGCCCGGCCGACGGTTGAGTTCGCCAGCACCCATTCTCACGCACACGGCTGATCGGCGTGGCCATTCGTAGTCGGTGTCGTCAGCCCCGGACGCGTTGATTCGCTCGCGCGCCGCATCAGACCCTCCCGCGCCTGCGCAGCAGTGCTGGTAGGATTCGCGGCGAGTTCATCGTCTGTGCAGTTGCAGGGGCTGATCAAATGAAGCGAAGCATCACGCAAGCGTCGTTGCTGTCCGTCGTTATGTGCCTGGCGCTGCCATTCGCCGCACCCGCCGCGCCGCTCAGTTACATCGAGCACGTCAATCCGCCCGGCTCGGCGCCGCTGCCCTTCAGCGACGGCGTCGTAGCGGGGGACACCTTGTATCTTGCCGGGCAGATTGGTATCGATGTGCACACCGGCAATGCCGCCGCCGATCCGGGCAGCGAGGCGCACCTGGTGATGGAGGCCGTCAAGCGCACCCTCGAGCGGGCCGGGCTCAAAATGGACGACCTGGTGTCGGTCACGGTGTTTTGCACCGATCTTTCGCTGTACGACTCATTTAATACCGTCTATAGCGGCTACTTCCACGGGCACTACCCGGCGCGCGCATTCATCGGCGCAAGCCAGCTGGTGCGCGGCGCGCACTTTGAAGTGATGGGCGTTGCGATCAGGAGGACACCGTGAACCGACGGCAGTTCTCTGCCGTACTGGGCGGCGCCGCGGCCGCCACGGTCCTGCCGCCGCCGGCGGGCGCGGCAGCCCCGGCCGCCGGGCTGAGTGATCAGGCCAAGAAACTCTACGCCCGGGCGCTGATCCTCGATGCCAATGCTGCGCCCCCGCTCGAGGATCACTTCCCCCTCCCGCAAGCCGAGCTCGACCTGGTGCGCGGCAGCGGCATCAATGTCATCAAGCTGACCGTCGGCGGCATCAACAGTGACTTCGCGCACACCGTGGCAGCCATCGCACAGACCCAGCAGCTGAGCGAGGTCCATCCCGATTACTTCACCCAGGTTCGGGTGGCGAGCGACATGCAACGCGCCAAACGCGAGGGCAAGCTCGGAATCATCCTGTCTTTCGAGAGTGCGGACATGCTCGGGGACAAGCTCGACTCGCTGGAGGTGTTCCGCGAGCTCGGCGTGCGCGTCATGCAACTGTCGTACAACCGCAAGTCGCCGTTCGCGGCGGGCGTCATGGAGCCCAACGGCGGGGGTCTCACGAGCCTCGGGCGAGAGGCGGTGCGGCAGATGAACCGGCTCGGGATCGCCGTGGACCTCAGCCACGCGAACGCCGCTACCACCTCCGATGTACTGAGTGTTTCGGTCAAGCCGCCGGTCATGACGCACGCGGGCTGCGCGGCCGTGCACGCGCACCCGCGCACCAAGACGGATGAGCAGCTGCGTGCGCTGGCTGCCAAGGGCGGCGTCGTGGGGATCTTCGACCTGCCGTACCTCACCGCCTCGCCGCACCAACCTACGGTCGATGACTACATGGCGCACCTGGAGCACGCACTGAAGGTCGCCGGCGAAGATCACGTCGGCATCGGCAGCGATGTCGGCATCGATCCCTTCGATACCAGTGCAAAGGGGATGGCCGAGTTCGCCAAGGAACTCGAGGAGCGCCGCACGGCCGGCCTGTCGGCTCCTGAAGAGGACCGCCCGACCTACGTCGTGGGACTGAACGTTCCAAACCGGATCGAGATCATCGCCGACCGGCTGCTGAAGGGCGGCTACCCGGCCGCGGTCACGGAAAAGGTGGTCGGCGGGAATTTCGTGCGCGTGTTCACCCAGATCTGGAGCTAGCCGCCGGCCATCGGGCTCGCCGATCGGCCGACGCGCCAGGAGCTTGCCGCCGCAATGCCGGCGAGGCCACCAGGTCCTCGCCGGCATTGACGCTCTCAGTGCAGCAGGTTTTCGGTGTTGGTGGCGTCGTCCACGTAGTAAACCCCGTGCGCGGGGTCGTACACCAGGCCGAACAGCGCACCTGAACCCGGCGGCGAGCCGCTGCTGTCCAGCAGCGCCTTGGCGACCTGGGTACCCGCGGCGCTGATCTCGGTGATGTAGCCATCGCCGCCGTTGACCGTCAGCAGCTCGCCGCCCGGCGTGACGATGAGGCCGAGCGGCGCGTTGAGGCTGCCACCCGAAGACAGCGTACGGCCGATGCCCGCCGAAGTGGTACGGCCGAGCGGGTGGTCGATGACGGCGATGCGGTTGCTGAGCGTATCGGCCACGTACAGCAGCGCCCCGTCGCCATGCTCGCCGCAATCGAAGTCATCGCTCGCGCAGCTTGCGCGCAGCGCGACCCCCGTCGGCCCGATGACCAGCGCCGCCGGATCGGTCCGCTGCGCAAATCCCGAGCCGATGACCGTGATGGATTCGAGCACCGGCATGGCGGTGGCGGACACCTTGAGGTCGAGCCGCGTGACGGTACCGCCGTTAACGACTTGGCCGCCGGCGGCCACGGTGCCGTTCAGCACGTTGGTGACGAACAGTTTCGCCTCATGCTCGCCATCGAAGGCGGCCATGTCCCAGGGACCGTTGATCAGCGAGCCAAAGAACGTCTCGACCGGATTGCCGAGACTGTCGAGCACGATGAGGCAGCCGGCCTGGGCGGTGGCGGAGGTGCCGTCGCTGGTGGGCAGACTTCCCACGATCACCCAGCCCTGCTCGAGGATGATCAGTGCCGTGGTCAGTCCGATCCCTCCGGGGCAGGCGCCGGGGAGGGAGGCGGCGTTGATCGTGGCGAACAGGCTCACGTTCCCGTCCGGCGCCACATCGACAATGGTTGTGCCGGTGCCCTGCAGGTTCGCGGAATTGTTGAAATTGCTGATAAGGATGTGCCCGGCACGCAGGTTGCCGATGGTGCGCCGCACCTGCGCCATGCCGTAGGGATTGACATCCCCGTTGGAAGGTACCGTGGAGGCGATCGTGCTGATCGTCTTAAGCGGCGGCAGCAGCGGATGCTCACCGCCGGCGAAGCCTGGGCCCACGCAAACCAGAACCGACAGCGCCAGCAGCGAGCAAGCGAGCGCCCGGGTCGTCTTAAACGCCTTCATGTGTTTCCCCTTTGTTGTTAGGCAGCGGGACAGCCCGCGGAGTTACGCCGGTGAGTGGCGAGGCGCGGGGCGGCCGGTTCTATCGGAACAGGATGGCCGCGCGCGAATTGGCGCAATTCAGCCCGGCTTGTCGCTCGCCGCCGGGAGCCGCGTGTCGGTCGCGATCCAGTTCACTTCCCAGCTCTTGCCGCCGTCGAGCGAGAAAGCCTGCTCGAAGTGGCACGAGTCTCGGGTGATGGCCGAGATGACGAACCGCACCAGCACGACGCGGTTGCCGATGCTCTCCTGGTCGTAGAACTCCCCGCGCCCGTCTCGGAACTCGCCGACCGTGGGGACACCGAGTGTGCCACCCGCGCCGTTGGAGAAGTTAAGACTCCACTGGCCCGAGTCCGGGTTGTACAGGCGCAGTGACAGCGCTTCGATGTGGCCCGCCGGACCGCTGACCTCAAGTTCCAGCAGGTTGGCGCGGCCGTCCCAGACCTTGCGCACCACCGAGGTACCGTCGTATTCGACCCAGCTCTTCGAGCCGGTCAGCGGGTGCACCAGACGCGAGATATGCGTCTTCCAGGTGCCCAGCTCGAAATCGAAGTCATGCCGGGCGTCGCGCGGCGTGGCCGCGGGGGCGGGGGCGGCAGCGGCAGCGGTGTTGGCGCTCTGCTGGGACGGTGTGACCGCGGGGCTCATCGCGACAAGAAGGCCGGCGAGCAGCACCGCAAGGTGAGGGCGCTGAGTGATGCCGCGTGCGCAGCCGGGGTGCATGAAGGTCACTATAGAGAGGCTCGGCAGCTGAGCGGCAACGACTCGTCGCGTGTTTCGGTGAGTTGGTCGAGGCGCCAGTGGCGCGCAATTGCCGGCTGCGCGCTGCAACCGCTAGGCTCAAAGAGCCATCACCGACGGAGACCCGATGTGCATAAAGTGAGTGCCGCCCGCCTGGTAGCTGGGTTTCTTGCCGTCGTGCTGTCGGGTGTGGCGCTGGCGGCCGACGTGCCGCCGGCGCAGGCGATCGCGCAAGCCCTCGGCGATCCTTCACGGCCGGCGAGCGACACCAGCCGCGATGTGAACCGCAAGCCCGCTGAGACCCTGACCTTTGCCGGCATCAGGCCCGGACAGCTCGTCGCCGACTATGCGGCCGGCAGCGGCTATTTCACACGGTTGTTCGCGCACGTGGTCGGGCCGCAGGGCCATGTCTATGCCGTCGTGCCCGCCCCACTGTTCGTGTACCCGAACATCGTCAAGGGCATCGGCGAGATACAGTCGTGGGCGGTCACCCATCCGAACGTCACGGTGACCTTCGCCGCCGCGCTCGAAGGGGTGAGGTTTCCAAACAAGCTCGACCTGTTCTTCATCTCCCAGAACTATCATGACCTGCACGACAGCTTCATGGGACCGGTCGACATGGCGGCATTCAATGCGGCGGTTTTCGCCGCGCTGAAGCCGGGTGGGATCTATGTTGTTCTCGATCATGTCGCAGCGAGCGCAGCGCCGGCGGATGTGACCGACACCCTGCACCGCATCGAACCTGCCACCGTGCGGCGCGAGGTCGAGGCGGCGGGCTTTCGCTTCGAGGGCGAGAGCGCCGTGCTCGCCAATCCGGCCGACCCTCACACCGCCTCGGTGTTCGACCCATCGATCCGCGGCCACACCGACCAGTTCATCTACAGGTTCCGCAAGCCACCCGGCCGACGCGAAGCGCAGTAACGGCTGAAGGAGTCGCGCCGCACGGGCGGCCTCAGCCAGGCTTGGCCGCGCCGTCGGCCAGGGCCTCGATCAGCAGGCGCGCGAACTTTGGCCCCTTGCCCGCCTCCTCGTGCTTGAAGTACACGAATACATCGCCGCAGGCGGCCGTGCTCGCGCGGATGACCTGCGCCCAGCGCCTGAGGTCCTCGGGCGTGTAACCCTCGTCGCGCAGCCGGAAGTAGCCGTAACTCGCGGTGATCTCGACCGGGGTGGCGAACTTCTCGCTGTCCGCGACGCACAGTGCGAGATTGCGCGCCCTGAGGCGCGCGAACACCTCCGCATCCATCCAGGAGGCATGGCGGAACTCGAATGCCGCGCAGACTCCTTGCGGCAGCTGCGAGGTGAACTCATCCAGCACGGCGAGATCCTTGCGCAAATAGGGCGGCAGCTGAAACAGGATCGCACCGAGCTTTGGCCCGAGCGTCGCAGCGGTCTTCAGGAAATACTGCAGCAGCTCAGCGCAGTCCTTCAGTTTCGCGATGTGCGTGATGCGCTTGGGCGCCTTCAGCGTGAGCCTGAAACCTTCCGGAGTCTCGCGGCTCCAGCCCGCCAGGATTTTCTGGTTCGGAATGCGGTAGAAGGTGTAGTTGATCTCAACCGTGCTCAGCCGCTCGGCGTAGTACGGCAGCATCTTGGCCGCGGGCATTTTCTGCGGATAGAAGCTGCCCTTCCACTCGGGGTAGTTGTATCCGGAGGTGCCGACCCAGCTCTTCATGGCGCGCGCACTGCGCGAACGCTCAGCGGCCGTCGCTGCCGAGCAGCCGCCGGTACTGTCCCAGGTGCCGGATCGCGTGCTGCGGCTTGCCGAGGGATTCGTACAGCCTCGCCAGATTATAATGACAGTCGGCAAGATCCGGGTCCTCCGACAGCGCGCTCTGGTACGCCTCGAGCGCGGCAGCGGGGTTGCCAAGATCCTCGAGCAGCACGCCCTGGTTGAACAGCAGCAGCGCATCGGGGCCCACCGCCGCGAGCGCCCGCCGATAAACCTCCGCGGCTTCTCGCGTCTGTCCGTGCTCGTGCAACAGGCGCCCCCAGTTGATCCAGGCCGCGGCGTTGTCCGGCTCTTCATCCAGGGCGCGCTGCCAGGCAAGAAGTGCCTGCTCCGGAGCGGTGCTCTCGAGCTCGAGCGCCTGCGCAAACCAGTCGTGCGCCACGGCCGCTGCCGGCGCTGGCGCGGACTCCTGCGGGTGCTCCACCACCTGCAGCACGCCGTTCTCGAGGCTCACGTCCAGGCCAAGCAGGTACTGGCCGCTGTCCACCTGGCGGTGGCTCTCGCCATCTCGCACCACGACGTGATCGCCGACTGCGCTGATGGACAGTCCTGACAGCGGCATCGATTCGGGCAGCTCGCGCCGCAGGTTCTCGAGCGAGCGGCGGATGCGCTTGGGCGGGATCTTAGCGTCGATGAGCGCGCGCGCGGTGCGCAGCACGATCAGATCCTGGAATGAGAAGCGGTACTCGCGGCGCGCGCCGCGCGCGGGTTTGACGAACCCGGCCTTGACCAGATTGCGCGTGGCGTCGGGCGAGAGCCGCAGGACCCGCTCCACGTCCCGCACACTGTAGGAGGGCATCTTAGCCGTTGCGCTTGCTCGCCTTGCGGGTCAGCTTCGCCGGCTCCTCGACCCGCTTGGGCGCCTTGCGCGGGCCGAGGCGACTGACCTGCGCACGGGCGCTCTCGGTCTTCTGCAGGCTGGCGCGCAACGCATCCATCAGATCGATGACCTTGCCATCGCCCGCGGGCGCGGTCTCGGACACTGAGATTTCCTGGCCGGCGACCTTCTTCTCGACCGCCGCCTCGATGCGCGCACGCACCTCGTCCTTGTAGGCGTCCGCGTCGAACTTGTCGGCAGCGTGCTGGTCGATCAGCTGCTGGGCGAGCTTCAGTTCCGCGGATTTCACGTCGGGCTTGGGCACGTCGACCTCGCTTGCGCGGCGCACGTCCGCCGCATAGTGCAGCTGCTGCATGGCGAGCACATCGCCGATCGGACGCAGGATCACGATGTAACCCTTGCCGCGCGCGGCCCAGTGGCCGACGCCGCAGCGACCGGTCTGCTTGAGCGCTTCGGTGAGCAGCGCGTAGGGCTTGGCCGCGCCCTTGTCGGGAGCAAGGTAGTAGGTCTTGTCGTAGTAGACCGGGTCGATCGATTCGATGGGCACGAACTCGGAGATGTCCACCGAGTGCGTGCCAACCTCCTCCAGCGCCTTGATCTCTTCGGGGCTGAAGCGCACGTACTGGTCCTTGGCGAATTCGTAGCCCTTGACCATCTCGTCGCGCTCGACGACCACGCCTTCCTTCTGACACAGGTACTGCTGCTTGAGTCGAGACCCGCAGCTCTTGTGCAGCAGGTTGAAGGAGATGGCGTTCGCCGACTGCGTGGCGGTGTAGAGCTTCACCGGAATGGCGACCAGCCCGAACGACACCGTCAGAGAACCTATGGAACGTGCGGCCATGACTGCACCTTAAAACCCGTTTGAGCGGGGGTTATTTCTCACGATCAACACCGAAAGCCTTTGTAAGGCTCTGTTTTGCTTCAAGTACATCATGCCACCTGTCGCCGTTCTTTTCCAACCTGGCCGGCACATTGGCGAGGGTAAAGTCGGTCGGCTCCGCCGCCTCCAGTTCTTCCCAGCTGAGCGGCATGGAGACGGGAGCCCCCGGCACCCCGCGTGGCGAATACGCCACATTGAGGGTCTTGCCGCGCACGTTCATGTTGTAATCGATGAAGATTTTGCCGGTGCGCTTCTCGATGGCCCACTCCATGGTGATGTCCTTGGGGTGCTCGCGCATCACGTGGCGTCCCACGGTCTCGCAGATGTGACGGGCTTGATCGAAGGTCACGGTGCGTTCAATGGGAACAAACACGTGCAGTCCGGTCTTGCCGGAGGTCTTGACGATGGCCTCCAGCGACATCTCCTTGAGCACGGCGCGCAGCCAGTAGGCCACGCGCTTGCCGACCGCGAAGCCGCGCCTGTTAAGTTCGGGCTCGGCGCCCTTGGCCTCCTTGCCGGAATAGATGTACGGATCGATGTCGAACACCAGGTAGTCGGGGTAGTTGAGAATCGAGGCTTCGAGGGCTGCCAGTGAGCTTGCGTAGTCGGTCTTGGCCCCTTGCGCTTCGGGCAGTGGCTGCGCACGCGAGTGCCAGACGTGAAATTCCAGTGTGCCGACCTGACCCAGCCACAGCAGTGTCGGCAGGTTGTTGGCGAGCAGGTAGCGGTGCTGCTCGTCCTTGCTGCCGGAGAACACCGTCACCGACTCGACGAACTGCGGCAGCGCCTGCGACCAGTGCTTCTGAAAGAAGCGCTCGCCGTTGATCCCTTCAGGCATGCGGATCATGGTCAGCGGGCGATCGGCCAGGTGCGGCAGCATGAAGCGCGCGACACTGGCCAGGTAGCGCAGGAAATCGCGCTTGCTGACCGCCTGCTGTCGCGCACCGCCGGCCGGCCAGTAGACGCGGTCGAGGTTGGTGAGGCTGATGCGGGCATCGCCCACTTTCAGCTCCAGGCGTTTGGCGGGATTGTTCAGCTGCTCGAGTACCGCGGCCGCTTCGTTGGCTGCCGCTCCCGCCGGGGCGGCCTCGCTGGGTGCGGCGAGCGCGCGGGACGCCCTGTCGCTTCGCCGCGTGACGCTGGCCGCTGCGATGTCATCGCGCAGACGCAGGAACACCGGCGCCCGCAGCGCGCCGCCCGGCGTCCATTCGCTGTAGGCGACTTCGGCGACGAGCTTCGGCGTGAGCCAGGTCGTCGGGCGGTGCAGCGGCGGCTTTTCGGCGAAGGCAGAAGCGCGGCGCTTAAGTTTCGCGGTGCGCTTGAGCAGCACGCCGATGATCTCATCGTTGAGGCCCGAACCCACGTGTCCCGCATAGCGCAGCGCCTTGCCGTCGCGGTAGCCGAGCAGGAGTGCGCCGAGCGGTTCGCGTGCCCCGTTGCCGCGTGTGTAGCCGCCGATCAGGAACTCGGCCGACTGCGCCGCCTTGAGCTTCAGCCACGCGCGCGAGCGTTGCCCCGGCAGGTAGAGGCTGTCGAGCCGCTTGGCGACGATGCCCTCGAAGCCAAGCTCGAGCGCCGTCGTGTACAGCTTCTCGGCGTTGTCGGACGCGTGCATCAGCTGCAGGTGCGGTGCGGGCATCAGGCACTGCGACAGGTAGCGACGGCGCTCAGCGTAGGGCGCGCCGCGCAGATTGAGGCCGGCAAAATGCAGCAGGTCGAAGCACACCATCGCCACCGGCGCTTCGCGTTGGGCGGCGGCGATTTGCGCAGCGCCCTTGAGCTGCGCGCGGTTCTGCAGCGCGTTGAACGAGGGGCGTCCGTCGCCGCCCAGCGCGACGATTTCTCCATCGAGAATCATCTGCCCGCCGGGCTGCCCGGCGAGCTCCGCGGCAACCTCCGGAAAGACCGGCGTCAGGTCAAGACCGCGGCGCGACTGCAGGCGCACGCCCTGCTCGGTCACGAAGGCGATGACGCGGTAGCCATCGAGCTTGGGCTCGTAGCGCCACTGCGGGTTCGACTGCGGGGCATCCCCGGTTTCGGCCAGCATGGGCTTGAGTTGCTTCGGCAGCGCTTCGGCGGGGCCGCTCGGCGCGAGGCGCGCCGCATCCAGCCGCGCGGGCATCTGCGCCGGCTCGAGCTCATCGAGGCTCACCCCCGATAGCACCGAGTGAGGGCGGCCCAGCACGTCATTCGGCTGTGCGAAGCGGTCCTTGTGCTTGATGAGGAGCCACTGGTTCTTTTGCTTGGTCCTCACCAGCGCAAAGGAGCCCTTGAGCTTCTCTCCGCACAGGAAAAAACTCAGCTTGCCGGCGGCGAGTTCTTCGCGCACGCGCTTCTGCGCCGCGGCGCGATCTGCGAAGGCATAGCGGTGGTCCTCATCGGGGGAATACGCCCCGCAGTCCCACACGATGACCTTGCCGGCCCCGTACTGCTTAGCGGGGATGACGCCTTCGAAGGAGCCGTAGTCGAACGGGTGATCCTCGACCTCGACCGCCATGCGCTTGTCGCCAGGATCGAGCGAGGGTCCCTTGGGCACCGCCCAGGACCTGAGCACCCCGTCGAGTTCGAGGCGAAAGTCGTAATGAAGACGCCGCGCGGCGTGCTTCTGTACCACGAACAGGAGCGGCCCGTGACGCGTGCCGGCGGCCTTGCCCGGCGGCTCGGGGGTGCGCGTGAAAGTGCGCTTGGCGGTGTAACGATCAAGCGATCGCTTGTTCACAGCGAGGTATCCATCCACTGCACCACGACTTTCAGCAGCGCGCTCCTCATCTCGGCGTCGCTGCGGCCGCTGCGGACCGGGACGTGGAAGGAGTGATCGGCACCCTCGATCAGCTCAAGCGTCGCCCGCTCGCCGAGGCGTGCCATGAGTGCCTCGATGCGGGCGCGTTCGGCGAGCGCATCGCGCGTACCCTGAACGAACAGCATCGGGATCTGCACCTCGGCGAGATGCCGCGCGCGCGCATCGGAAGGCTTGCCGGCCGGATGCAGCGGAAAGCCGAGGAACACAAGCCCGCGCACACCGGCAAGTGCCCCGAGTGCCTGCGCCTGCGAGGTCATGCGTCCGCCGAAGGAGCGCCCGCCTGCGAACAGCGGCAGCGCCGGTGCGCGGCGCGCGGCCTCTGCGACCGCTGCGCGCACGGTGGCCTGGCACAGGGCGGGCGGATCGGTACGGCGCTTGCGCCTGTTCATGTAAGGGAATTGGTAGCGCAGGGTCGCGATGCCGAGCGCGCCGAGTTCAGCGGCGGCGGCCTGCATGAACGGATGTTCCATTCCCGCACCGGCACCGTGCGCCAGCACGTAACAGGCGCGCGCGCCGGGCGGCACCAGCAGCCGTCCGGATACGCTCAGTCCGTCCTGTACCGCGAAGCTGAAAGAGTCGTCCAAGTGAACCCTATGCGCCTTTGCGAATCTACCGAGCGGCAGGAGGGTTGGACAGCACCGGCGCAGGGGCGCCGGTCTCCACGCTCGCCACCCAGGCCGCGTAGGGAGCAAGCGTGAGGTGCCCGTCCGCGCCGACACTCCCGGCCGGGCCACCGCTCGACAGCAGCGTCTTCAGCATCGAGCCGTGCACGAGCGGGGCGGCAACCGCGAGCGCAACAGTGGCAGGCTCGCCCGACAGGTTGAGCGATACGAGTACCGTTTCGCCCTCGCCCGTGACGCGCGCGTAGGTCAGGACGCGGGCATTGGTCTGATCGAGCATCACCGTGCGTCCGCTGCGCAGCGCGGCGTTGTTCCGGCGCAGTGCAATCAGCTGACGGTGCCAGTTCAGCAGTGAATCCGGATCGGCTGACTCGGCCTGCACATTGATGGTGCGGTAGTTCGGCGTCACCGGCAGCCAGGTGCGCGGATTGGTGCTGAAGCCGGCCTGCGGGTTTGAGCTGTCCCATTGCATGGGCGTGCGCTCACCGTCGCGCCCCTTCTCCTTCGGCCATCCGCTGATGCCGATCGGATCGCGTACGCCCTCGACCCTGACTGGCGTCGCGGTCGTCTGACCGATCTCCTCGCCCTGGTAAAGCAAGACAGTGGCGCGCGAGGTCAGCAGCAGCGTGGCGACGATGCGGGCGATGCGGGCATTGTGTACGCCGTCGCCCAGGCGATCCCAGCTGCGCACGTTGTCGTGATTGTCGAACACCAGCAGCGGCTGGGAGCCATGCAGCTGCGTCATCGCCTCGGTGAGACGCGTGCGCAGGGTGTTGGCGTCGAGGTGGTTGCCGAGGCCAACCAGGGTATCCATGGGCAGCTGCAGCTCATCGTGCAGCGCACCCCCGTACCAGGGATCCAGGTCCGAAGTCTTCGGCACGTAGGTTTCCCCGATCAGTACCCGCTCACCGGGATAAGCGTCCATCATCGCGCGCAGACGGCGCATCACGCCGTGAACCTCGGGCAGATTGTTGGTGTAGAGATCACTGAGGTTGGGATCGCCCTGGGCGTTCACTCCGCCCAGGGCCGGTTCGTCACGCAGCTCTGCGTCCTCGAACAGCTGCGGCAGGGCGTCGAGGCGAAAGCCGGAAACTCCGCGGTCGAGCCAGAAGCGCATCGCCGCGAACATCGCCTGCTCGACCTTGCGGTTGCGCCAGTTGAGGTCCGGCTGCTGACGGTAGAACGCATGGTAGTAGAACTGCCCGACGGCCGGCACAAACTGCCAGGCCGAGCCGCCGAACAGGCTGACCCAGTTGTTGGGCGGCAGCGGCTTGCCGGCGGCGTCGGACTTGCCATCGTTCCAGACATAGAAGTCATGGTGGGGCGCGCTGCGCGAGCGCGCGGCTTCGATGAACCAGGGGTGCTGGTCCGAGCTATGGTTGAGCACCATGTCGAGGATGATGCGGATGTGGTGCGCTCGCGCCTGGGCGACCAGCCGGTCGAAGTCCGCCAGCGTGCCGTAACGCGGGTCCACGGCCTGGTAGTCGGAAATGTCATAACCGAAGTCGACCTGCGGGGAGGGATAGAACGGTGCGATCCAGATGGCATCGACGCCGAGGGTTTCGAGGTAGTCCAGGCGCTGCGCAATGCCGGTCAGATCGCCGGTGCCATCGCCGTTGGAGTCCTGAAAGCTGCGCGGATAGATCTCGTAGATCAGGGCATGACGCCACCACGGGTCGGCGGGCGCATCGGCCGCTGGCGCGGCCGCGGCGGGCGGCACGGTGAGGCAGCCCAGCACCAAGAGCGATGCTGCAAGCAGTGCGGGCAGCAGTTGCCGCACGCGTGGTGCAAGGCGATCCTGCCTCATTGCCGGGCGCCCACGCGCCGGGCTCGCCCGGGTGCCGTGGCGCGTACGCGGCGCGCGCGCACCGCCGCCACCCAGGCCGCGTAGGGCGGCAAGCTGATGGCGGCGCCGACATCGGCGTCGGGGATTGCGCCCGGGCTGGATAAGAGCGTCACCAAGCGCCGGCCGGCGAGTCCGGCTGCCGCCAGATCGAGCGTGATCGTCTGCGCCTGCGCCGACATGTTCAGCGACACCAGCATGACATTGGCGTCGGTGGAGGCGCGTGCATAGGTCAGCACGCTCGGATTGTCCCGGTCCAGCATGACCAGGCGTCCGCTGCGCAGTGCCGCGTAGCTGCTGCGCATCGCAATCAGGTGGCGGTGCCAGTTGAGCAGCGACTCCGGGTCTGCCAGCTCGCTTTGCACGTTGATCGTCTGGTATCCCGGCGGCACCGGCAGCCAGGTATCGGGGTTGGTGCTGAAGCCGGCCTGCGGGTTGGACGCATCCCATTGCATCGGAGTGCGTTCGCCGTCGCGACCCTTCTCACGCGGCCAGCCGCTGATGCCCATCGGGTCGCGCACGTCCTCGATGCGCTGGGGCGTCGTGGTTCGCTGCCCGATCTCCTGGCCCTGGTACACGAGCACGGCCGCACGTGAGGTGAGCAGCAGCGCGGCGATGATGCGTGCGATCTCAAGATCGTGAACCCCGTCGCCGAAACGGTCCCAGCTGCGCGCCGTGTCGTGGTTGTCGAACACCAGCAGCGGCTGTGACTCATGGATCTCGGTGGCCGCCTCGATCAGGCGCTGCCGGAAGATGGCGGCATCGAGTTTGCTGCCAAGGCCGACCAGGGTGTCCATCGGCAGGTGCAGCTCGTTGTGGCGCTCCCCGCCGTACCAGGCGTCAAGATCCGCGGTGCGCGGCAGATAGGTCTCGCCGATCAGCACGCGCCGCCCCGGGTAGGTATCGATCATGTTGCGCAGGCGGCGGATCACGCGGTGGGTCTCGGGGAGATTGTCGGTGTAGATGTGATCGAGATTCGGGTCGCCGTGACTGTTGGTGCCGCCGATGAGCGGCTCATCGCGCAGCTGCTGGTCCTCGATCAGGGAGGTGACGGCGTCCAGCCGGAAGCCGGCCACACCGCGCTCAAGCCAAAAGCGCATGCAGCCGAACATGGCGCGCTCCACGTGCGGGTTGCGCCAGTTGAGGTCGGGTTGCTGGCGATAGTACTTGTGGTAGTAGAACTGGTCGACGGCCGGCACGTACTCCCAGGCGGAGCCGCCGAACAGGCTCAGCCAGTTGTTGGGCGGCAGGCGCTTGCCGCTGGCATCCGTGCGGCCGTCGCTCCAGACGTAGAAATCGTGCCAGGCGGAGTCGCGCGCGCGCGCAGCCTCGAGGAACCAGGCGTGCTGGTCGGAGGTGTGATTCAACACCATGTCCAGCACCACACGCAGGCCGCGCTTGGCAGCTTCCACCACCACGCGGCTGAAGTCCTCGAGCGTCCCGTAGCGCGGGTCGATCGCGCGGTAGTCGGAGACGTCATAGCCGAAGTCGACCTGGGGCGAAGGGTACAGCGGGGTGAGCCAGATGGCGTCCACGCCGAGGGACTCAAGATAGTCCAGTCGCTGCACGATGCCGTTCAGATCCCCGATACCATCGCCGTTGGAATCCTGAAAGCTGCGCACGTAGATTTCGTAGATTACCGAGTGCCGCCACCACGGATCCTCGGGTGCTGCAGCCCCCGCATCCGTGCGCCCGGGCGTCAGGCGCAGCCACGCGCGGCGCAGTCCGCGCGACAGCAGTCCCGATTGCTGGAAGTACTTGGGCATCGTGTTGCTCTTCTGCCGCATAGTACCTGCAAACGCTGCGCGCACCTTGGCAGCAGCTTGCGCGTGAGCACCCTAGCCCACGCTGCAGGCTGACGGAAGCTGCGCAACATCGCCCGTCAACCCACGCGATGTTAAGGCCGCGATGGCGCCGGATGGTTACTGGCGATGAGAGCGATCGTGCAACGCAGGTCGCAGCGCTCTTCAGGGTGGCGCCGGACCCTCGCTGACACGCACCAAGTCCTGCGGTCGCAGCCACTTGCGGAACGCCTGCTGCACGGCGACTGCGTCCAGCTCGACGTAGTGCTGTGCCGCACGGGTGGGCTCATCGAGCGGCAGCCCAAGGTCGGTGCGTCCCAGCATGCCGCGTGCGATCTCGTCCACGCCGGCCTCGCTGAGCGGGAGCTGACGCAACAGACACGCCTTGACGCGCGTGAGCTCATCGCTACCTACCGGCGTGTTCTGCATGGTCGTGACTTCGTGAGCGACCATGTTGGCCGCCTTGACCACGTTTTGTGGATCGCTCGCGTAGTCCACCAGATACACGCTGCGGGTCCTGCCGGCCTGCAGCAGCGAGCCCACCGAGTAGACCAGTCCGGAATTCTTGCGCAGATCGATGCTGAGGCGCGTCGAATAGAAGCTTCCGCCCAATACCGCGTTACCGAGCTCGAGCGGGTAGAAGTCCGCATCGGAGCGCGTGAGAGAGAGCGTCTGCGCCAGCACCACGCGGTCCTGCACGCGGCTCGCATCCGGCACCGTCACGGTCTTGGCCTGATTGGGTGGCGCGACCGGCAGGTCGATCGCAGGCTTCGGCCCGCTCGCGCTCCAGGCGCCGAAGTACTTCTCGATCGTGGTTCGGGCGGTCTGCGGGTCGACCTTGCCGATGACGACGATGGTCGCAAGATCGGGCCGGAACACGTGGCTGTAATAGCCACGCACCGCCGGCAGCGTGAGCGAGCGCACCGTTTCGGGGGTCGACAGGCGCAGGCTCGGGTCATCGCTCGCATAGAGTGCGCCACGCAAGGAGCGCTGCGTCAGAAAGCCCGGACTGGCGTTGCGCGCGGCTACCCCTTGCGCCACCTGTGCGCGGATGATCTGCATGGCCGGGTCGGGCAGCGCCGGATGCAACTCGTTGTCCGCCAGCAGCTCGACCGAGCGCTCGAAATACTCCGCCAGCGCCTGCACCGAGAAATCCGTGCCGGCGTGCTCGCGAGCGCCGATGGCATCCAGCGCCTGCTGAAACGCCACGCGATCCAGGTGCTCGCTGCCGTAGGTCAGAAGCCGGTCGAGAACCTGCGCGACGCCTTCCTCGCCCTTGGCTTCCTCGGTCTCGGGACGATTGCGGATGTGTCCGTAGACACTCACCGTGTCGCTGACATCCTCCGGCTGCACGATCAGCGACAGCCCGTTGGCGAGCGTGCTGACAAGCGGGTGCACGGTGGAGGGCGGCACCGACAGGCGTTGCAGGACCTGCTGCGCCCAGGAAGGCAGTTCGGTCGGATGCGCTTCGCCGAGCGAGATCGACTCCTGTCCCCCGAATCCACCCTGCGCCGCCACCGGCGCGCCCGAGCCGCGCGGCAGCATGATGCCGGTCACGGCGTGATCGAGGTCGAGATACTTGCGCGCGACGCGATTGACGTCATCGACGCTGACCCGTTCGATGCGCACGAGATCCTCGTCCGGGGAGGTTAGGCCGTAGAGCGCGAGCGCGTCCGACCAGACCGAGGCGAGTTCCGGTATGGAGTTGCGCTGGAACTGCGCGGCGCTGCGCTCCTGCAGCTTGGCCGCAGCCACCAGCTCAGCCGGCACGCCCTCGCGCGCGACGCGCGCCAGTATCGTGCGCACCTCGCGCTCGAGTTCCTTGGGGTCGTCCCCGGACGTAAAGGAGAGCGCGGCGAAGGCAAGTCCTGCCTCCGGCAGCGGATCGAGCTGGAATTCGGCGCCGATCGCCTTGCCTTTTGGCACCAGGCCGAACAGATCGAATCGCCGGCTGCTCAGCACATCGGCCAGCACTTCCAGAGCGGGGAAATCCGCATCACGCGGACCGGGCGTGCGCATCGCGATCATGAGGCTGCCGCTCGGGTGGTCGGTATCCACCGTGAAGGAGATCGGCTGCACCGGCCGCACGCGCACCTGTGGCTTGGCGGGCAGTTTCTTGCTGGCGATATCGCCGAACAGCTCGCGCACCTTGGCGAGCGCGGCGGCAGGATCAACGTCGCCTGCGATCACGAGGATCGCGTTGTTCGGCGCGTACCAGGTGTCGTGAAAGCTCTTCAGCATCTGCGCGCTGGTCTTGTCGAATGACGGCCGCGTACCGAGCGCATCGTGCGCGTAAGGCGTACCGGCAAACATGCGCGCGCGCAGCTTCTCGTAGAGGACGTAGGAGGGCTCGGAGAGATCCTGCGCGACCTCCTGCTCGATGGCACCGCGTTCCTGGTCCCATTCCTTGGGCGTGGCGAGTACCGCGCGCATGCGCAGCGCCTCGATATGCAGCGCGACGTCAAGATCTTCGGCGGGAACCGTGAACAGGTACTGGGTCAGACCCTCGCGCGTGTTGGCATTGAAATCGCCGCCCACGATGCTGCCGATGTCGGCGAGCTGGTCGGCGGTGAGTCCCGGGCTGCCGCGGAACATCATGTGCTCCTCCGCGTGCGCGGTGCCGGGGAAGCCTGCCGGCGCCTCATCCGAGCCGGCGAGGTAGTTGACCGAGGTTGCCACCACCGGTGCCAGTGAATTTCGTACCACGACCACCCGCAGACCGTTCGGCAGCGTGGCGCGCAACACCCCGCTCTCCTCGGCCGGGGTCTTGCTCATGGCTGCAGCGGCGCCCGCCGCCGCTGTCCCCGCCAGCAGCGCAATCAGGGCGGCGAGAAGGGCCGGCACCGGTCGCAACCGGCGCGGCGGGGTCTGATGCGGCATGAGGGGTCCTGAGGGTTCGGGCAACGGTCGCTCAGTATATTCGATCACCCGCGCCGCCATGATTCGCCACAAATCATCCGCGCTGCGGCTGTTTTGCATCACCTCGGGCGCCTGCTCGCACGCTGAACTGGTAGCCGTACCGAAAACGGTTCCGTTCCATCCACACCCGAGGAGAGATCATGAACGCACTGAAATCGAGGCTGCCGGCGAGCGCGCTGGGGTTGCTACTGGCAGGGTCGGCCATCTTGCCCGCCTATGCAGCCGATACCACCGATGACCGCGGCCAGGGATCCAAGCAATCGGACCTGGGCGTCGTGACCGGGTTTACGGTCGGCGCGCTGGCCGCAGGCCCGGTCGGGGCGGTCGTGGGCGCAGGCGTCGGCGCGCTGATCGGCGACCGCTACCACCGCCAGGCGCAGGCGAAGGCGGCGCTGGCGCAGGATCTTCAGAGCAGCGAGGCGGAGCGCGCGCGTCTTAAGGCGAGCGTGGCCGAGCTCGACAGCTCCCTGTCGCTGGCGCAGGCGCGCAGCGAGCAGCTCGGCCAGACGCTGCAGCACACCGACGAGCTGGGGGTCGATGTGAGTTTCCGCACCAACGATGATTCGGTGACCGCGCAGGACATGCCGCCGCTGTTGAAGCTCGGGGCGCTGGTGGCCTCGGTGCCGCAGGCACGGGTACGCATCGCCGGCTACGCCGACCCGCGCGGCTCGGCTGCGCTGAACGATGCGCTGTCGCTGCGCCGCGCACAAAACGTGGCGGCGGTGCTCGGCGCCGCCGGCGTGCCGCGTGAGCGCATCTCGGTCGAGGCGCACGGCAACAGCGAATCGAACAGTGATGCGGGCGACCTGGACAGCTATGCCTTCGATCGGCGCGTGACGGTACGGATGCAGCTGCCCGGTTCAGGTGAGGTCGCCAGCCGTGACTAGGGGCCACGCCTGGCAGCGGGACGCGTCGCGGGAAGGCAGATCCGCGACGCGTCTTCGCGCTAGAATTTCATGGCATGAATACCTGCGTGACACCGGCATGAGCGTTTCCATCGTCCGCCTGGACGGCCCGCTGCCCGCCGACGTGTCCGAGCCGCCCGCCGAGCGCTTGCTCGAGGGGACCCCGGAGCTGCAGGTCCGCAACTTCTTCGCCGATCCGAGCCAGCAGTTCTTTGCCGGCCGCTGGTCGGCGACGCGCGGCAAATGGCGGGTGCGCTACACCGAGCACGAGCTGTGCGTGATGACCGGCGGCCGCGTCATCATCCACAGCGACACGGGCGAGCGCTCAAGCTTTGTCGCCGGTGATGCGTTCGTAGTTCCCGCCGGGTTCAGCGGAACCTGGGAGGTCGTGGAGGATTGCGCGAAGATCTACGCGATTTTCGAAGCACGCACCTAGAGCGGCGCCCCGCGCGCCGGCTGACATAACACCCTTTGATCTTGAAGCCCGTCGCAGATCCGCGACGGCTATGTATCAGCGCGTGCCTGCGCGGTGCGATGGTAGGCGCGTGTGGCTGGAAATCCCGTCCAAACGGGGAGGTGTCTTGTGGAAACGGTAACCATTGCTGCCTCGCGCAGCAGTTCCTTGGGCGTGTCGGAAACGCAGTTGCTGGTGGGCAGCGTGGTCCTGATCGCGGTGCTGGCGTGGATGCTGCTCGCGCGCATACGCCGCGATCGTCACGAACCTCACGCCTGAGGCGCCTTGCCTAGGTGTGGAGTCTCATGAGGTTGTTCCTGTTCAGGTTCAGCCGGTTGATCGGTGGCATTGCGGCTAGGCTCATGTGGGGTCTGTGCCAGTTGTAACCGTGTAACCAAGTCGGCAGGGCGTCGCTGCGCTGATAGGAGTGTCCGTATGCACGAGCGTACGCCCACTCGCGCAGGCAGGTTTGGATGAAGCGTTCGGCCTTGCCGTTGGTGCGCGGTGTATAGGGCTTGGTGTAGTGGTGACTCAAGCCCAGCTGAGCGCAGCAGGCAGCGAAGTCATGACCTCGATAGGCCTTCGCGTTGTCGGTATACACGCCCTTGATGCGCACACCCAAGCCGGCGTAGTAAGCCACTGCAGCCCCTAGGAACGCGATGGTGCACTCGGCATCCTCGGCCGGCAGGACTTGGGCATAAGCAACTCGCGAGGCATCATCGATCGCGACATGCAAGTAATCCCAGCCCGGGCTTCCGCCCCTACCGCGTCCATGTCGATCCCCAGTGATGCGGTGACCCACCCTGATGATTCGACCTAGTTTTTTAACGTCCAGATGCAGCAGCTCTCCCGGCTCGGCTCGTTCGTAACGACGGTAAACCGGCATAGGCTCAAGCTTGGACAAGCGGTTGAGCCCCGCAGCCTTAGCGATCCGCGCTACAGTGGCCCGCGACAGGCCCAGTTGCGCGGCAATCGTCACCAGTGTGAGCCGCTGCCGTCGCAACGCCACGACAGCGGTCTCCAATACCTCGACCGTAGCGTTCGGAGATCGATGCGGTCGGGAGCGCCGATCGTGCAGGCCGTCCCGGCCTGCCTCCCGATAGCGCTTCAACCACTTGTCCGCCGTCTTGCTCGAAACCCCCAATTCCCGAGCCACCTGCACCTTCGGACGTCCCGAGTAGATCCGCTCAACCAGCAGTACTCGACAGGAAAAAGTCAGCCGCGCATTCTTGTGCACATCCATTCGGGACTCCTTTGATACTTGAGGCCTGGTAACCACAAGCATTACGGGAGACCCGCGAATGGGCAACCTCTCATCCAGGAATAACGTCCTGAGACTCCACACCTAGGCGTGCCGGGCCGCGCACCTGCGCAAGCCTGGCAGCTGCGTCAGCCGCAACGCTGAGGCGGGCGGTTATTGCTCGCGCAGCACTTCACTCAGCGTGCCGAACAGTTCATCGATCTGCGCCTTCTCGATGACCAGCGGCGGCGACAGGGCGATGATGTCCCCGGTCTGGCGCACCAGCACGCCGCGCTCGAAGCACTTGGTGAACACCTCGTAGGCACGCGCGCCGGGCTTGCCGGGGATGGACTGAAGCTCCAGCCCGAGAATCAGCCCGTAGTTTCTCACGTCGATGACATGCGGCTGACTCTTCAGGGCATGTGCCGCATCCTCCCAGTGCTGCGCCAGCGACCTGGCGCGCGTCAGCAATCCCTCGCGCTCATAGACGGCCAGTGCGGCAAGTCCCGCGGCGCAGGCGCTCGGATGTGCGGAGTAGGTGTAACCGTGGAACAGCTCGATGCCATCCGGCCCCTGCATGAAGGTGTCATACACGGCCTTGCTGACCAGCACCCCGCCCATCGGTACGCAGCCATTGGTCAGGCCCTTGGCGCAGGTGATCAGGTCCGGCGTGACGCCGAACTCCTGGGCCGCGAACGGCGAGCCGGTGCGGCCGAAGCCGGTGATCACTTCGTCGAATATCAAGAGGATTCCGTGACGGTCGCAGATCTCACGCAGGCGCCTGAGATATCCGCGCGGCGGCAGCAGCACGCCGGCGGAGCCTGCAATCGGCTCGACGATGACGGCGGCGATGTTGGAGGCGTCGTGCAGCATCACCAGCCGTTCGAGTTCGTCGGCGAGCTGCGCGCCATGCTCGGGCTGGCCGCGCGAGAAGGCGTTCTTCGCCAGATCATGCGTATGCGGCAGGTGATCGACGCCCGGGATGAGGGCTGCCGACCAGGTGCGGCGGTTGGCAACGATTCCGCCCACCGAGATTCCGCCGAAGCCCACGCCGTGGTAGCCGCGCTCGCGGCCGATCAGGCGCGTGCGTGAGGCGTCCCCGCGCAGGCGGTGAAAGGCGAGTGCGATCTTCAGCGCCGTGTCCACCGCCTCGGAGCCGGAGTTGGTGAAGAACACGTGGTCGAGTCCGGCCGGGGCGATCTTGACTAGCGCATTGGCCAGTTCGAACGCCGGCGGATGTCCCATCTGGAACGGCGGCGCATAGTCGAGCGTTTCCAGCTGCGCTGCCACCGCCTGGGTGATTTCGCGCCGGCTGTGCCCGGCGTTCACACACCACAAACCCGCCACGCCGTCGAGAATCTTGCGCCCCTCCGGGGTCCAGTAATGCATGCCGCTCGCCTTGGCGAGCAGGCGCGGCTTGGCCTTGAACTGGCGGTTGGCCGTGTAGGGCATCCACAGGGCTTCCAGGTCGGCGCGGCTGAGTGGGGCGGTGGCGTTCGGCATGGCGAAGGCTCGGGTGGTGGGGGAGCGGGGCGACAGATGATAAATAAAGTGGACAATCGAGGCTACTCTGGCGATATTTTGGCCCTGCTTGTCTAAGATCCTAAACACCATGAGTATCGACGTCGGCGCGCGGTTGCGCAGTGTCCGCACCTCTTTCTCCCTTTCGCAGCGCGAGCTGGCGCGCCGGGCAGGGGTGACCAACGGACTGATTTCCCTCATCGAGCAGAACCGTGTCAGCCCCTCGGTGAGCTCACTGAAGAAAGTGCTCGACGGGGTGCCGATGTCGCTGGCGGAGTTCTTCACCCTGGATCTGAGCGAGGCCCCGCAGAAGTTCTTCGCCGCGGATGAACTGGTCGAGCTGGGCAATTCGGAGGTTTCGCTGCGCCTGGTCGCAGCCCAGCGCGTCGGCCGGCAGCTCACGCTGCTGCACGAGCGCTACGCTCCGGGTGCGGCGACCGGTGAAGAGATGCTCGCGCATCGCGGCGAGGAGGCCGGGGTCGTGATCCGCGGGCGCATCGAGCTCACGGTAGGCGGTGCGACGCGCGTACTCGGGCCCGGGGAGGCCTATTATTTCGCAAGCCAGCTGCCGCACCGCTTCCGCAATGTCGGACGCGAGGCCTGTGAGATCATCAGCGCCTGCACACCACCGACCTTCTAGAGCCGCCAAGCCATGAACGCAAAGCCCAAATCCATCTCCTGGCACGAGCGCGCCCGCACGCTCGAATTTCGCACCCAGGCCTTCATCGATGGACGCCACTGCGATGCGACCTCGGGAGCCACCTTCGATTCCTTTAACCCGGCCACGGGCAAGCTGCTGGCGCGCGTCGCCGCCGGCGACCAGGAAGACATCAATCGCGCCGTCACCTCCGCGCGCGCCGCGTTTCGCAACGGCAGCTGGGTCAATCTCGCGCCGGCGAAGCGCAAGAAGGTCCTGCTGCGCTTTGCCGAGACGATTCTCAAGCACACCGAGGAGCTGGCGCTGCTCGAGAGCCTCGACATGGGCAAGCCGATCGGCGACAGCCTGAAGATCGATGTGCCGGGCGCTGCGCGCTGCGTGCAGTGGTACGCGGAGGCGATCGACAAGGTGTACGACCAGGTAGCGCCCACCGGGCCGCAGGCGCTGGCGCTGATCACGCGCGAGGCGCTCGGCGTGGTCGGCGCAATCGTGCCGTGGAACTTCCCGCTGCTGATGGCGGCGTGGAAGTTCGCCCCGGTGCTGGCGGCCGGCAACTCGCTGGTGCTCAAGCCCTCCGAGAAATCCCCGCTCACCGCGCTGAAAGTGGCCGAGCTTGCCGTCGAGGCCGGCATCCCGCCCGGGGTGTTCAACGTCGTGCCGGGACTTGGGCAGACCGCCGGCAAGGCGCTCGCCCTGCACATGGACGTCGATTGCATCGCGTTCACCGGCTCGACCGCAACGGGCCGCGCGATCATGCAGTACGCCGGTCAATCCAATCTCAAGCGCGTGTCGCTCGAGTGCGGCGGCAAGTCGCCCAATATCGTGATGGCGGACTATCCGGACCTGGACAAGGCGGCGACCGCCGCCGCGTTCGCCATCTTCTTCAACCAGGGCGAGATGTGCTCCGCCGGCTCGCGCCTGCTGTTGCAGGAGGGCATCAAGGATGCGGTGCTGGAGAAGGTGCAGGCGATCGGCCGCACGCTGCAGCCGGGCGATCCGCTCGATCCGGCCACCCGCCTCGGCGCCATCGTCGATGAGACGCAGATGAAGCGCGTGCTGGGCTACATCGATTCGGGGCGCGAGGCCGGCGCCAAGCTGCGGCTCGGCGGTCGCCGCGTTCGCGAGGACAGCGGCGGTTATTTCATTGAGCCTACCGTGTTCGATGGCGTGAAGCCGACCATGGTGATCGCGCGCGAGGAGATTTTCGGGCCGGTGCTGGCTGCGATCACCTTCAAGACCGTGGACGAGGCGATCGAGATCGCCAACGACGTGATCTACGGTCTCGCCGCGGCGGTGTGGACCCGGGATGTGACGACCGCGCATCGCGTGGCGCGCGCGCTGCGGGCCGGCACCGTGTATATCAACTGCTATGACGCCGATGACCTGACCGTGCCGTTCGGCGGCTTCAAGCAATCCGGCATCGGACGCGACAAGTCGCTGCACGCGCTCGAGAAGTACACCGAGCTCAAGACGACCTGGCTCGACCTGTCGTGAGCCAGGGTGCGCTTCGCACGGCTGCGTGAACGCCGGCGCGCTGAGATTGCTCGCCAGCGCACCGCGCGGGTTCGGCGACCTGCTGGCGCGCGAGCTCGCCGCATGCGGCGCGCACGAGACGCGCGAACGCTCGAGCGGGGTGGCCTTCACGGGCAACCTCGAATGCGCCTATCGCGCCTGCCTGTGGTCGCGCGTTGCCAACCGCGTGTTCCTCGAGGTCGCGCAATTTCAGGCGCGCGACGCTGAGGAGTTTCACGCCGCGGTAGGCGCCATCGATTGGGCCGCACACCTTGCGCCGGCGGCCACTCTGGCGTGCGAGTTCAGCGGCCGCCACCCGGCGATCACGCATACGCACTTCGGGGCGCTGAAACTCAAGGACGGCATCGTCGATGCCCTGCGCGCCGCGCGCGGGTCACGCCCGGATGTCGCGCTCGAGCGCCCCGATGTACGTGTGCACGCCCACGCCAATGGCACGGCCATCACGCTGTCCATCGACCTGTCGGGCGACAGCCTGCACCGCCGCGGTTATCGCGGGGCGGCAGGAGAAGCGCCGCTCAAGGAAAACGTCGCCGCCGGTGTACTGCTGCGCGCGCAGTGGCCCGAGCGCGCCGCACACGGCGCGCAGTTCCTCGATCCGCTGTGCGGTTCGGGCACCTTCTGCATCGAGGCGGCGCTGATCGCCGCCGACCGCGCACCGGGGCTCACGCGCGAGTACTTCGGGTTCCTCGGCTGGCACGGTCACGACGCCGTGCTGTGGGCGCGCCTGCGCGCGGAAGCCGTGGCGCGCGCGCAGGCCGGTGAGGCGAGGCAACTGAGCCTGCGCGGCAGCGATGCGGACCCGCTCGCGATCCGCAGCGCGCGCGACAACGCCCGGCGTGCCGGGGTCGAGCGTGGCCTGCACTTTGAAGTGGGGCAGCTGGCGGACGCCGCACCCGCCGCGACGCAAGCGGGGCTGCTGTGCGCCAACCCGCCGTACGGCGTGCGCCTCGAGGATCGCGCGCGCGCGCGCCTGGTGCACCGTGAGCTCGGTGTCGTGCTGCGCGAGCGATTTCAGGGCTGGGAGGCTGCCGTGCTGACCGGTGCGCCGCAGCTCGGCATGGAGCTCGGCCTGCGCGCCTACCGCACACACACGGTATGGAACGGCGCCATCGAGTGCCGCCTCCTGCGGATCAAGGTGCAGCCCGACAGCGCCCGCGTGCCGGGCAGTCTCGGCAAGGGGCTGGCACAGCTGAAGGACACGCCGGGTGCCAACATGTTCGCCAATCGCCTCGGCAAGAACCTGAAGCGACTGCGCAGCTGGGCGCAGCGCGAGGACGTGTCGTGCTGGCGCGTGTACGACGCCGACATGCCCGAGTACGCCTTTGCGATCGACCTGTATCGGGTGATCGAACCGGATGAGCCGTGGCTGTATGTACAGGAATACGCCGCTCCGTCCGAGATCTCACTGGACGCGGTGCGCAAGCGGCGCGGTGAGGTGCTCGCCTCGCTGCCCGAGGCGACCGGTGTGCCTGCCGAGCGCATCCGGGTACGCACCCGCCGACGCACCGCACGTGGCGAGCAGTATGGCAAGCTCGACGAGCAGGAGCATCTGCACGTGGTGAGGGAGGGCGGACTGAAGTTCCGTGTGAACTTCGATGACTACCTCGACACAGGACTATTCCTCGATCAGCGCATCACGCGCGCAAGGCTGCGCGAGGCGGCCCGCGGCCGGCGTTTTCTCAACCTGTTTGCCTATACCGGCAGCGCCACGGTCTACGCCGCATCCGGGGGCGCCACGGCGACGACCACCGTCGACATGTCGCGAACCTACCTCGAGTGGGCGCAGCGAAATCTGTCCATCAACGGATTTGTGGGCGCCGCGCACGCGTTCGTGCAGGCGGATTGCCGGGTGTGGCTCGCTGATGCGGCCGGCGCGCCGGGCCGCTTCGAGCTGATCTATCTGGACCCGCCGACTTTCTCCAATTCCAAACGCATGGAGGGGGTACTCGATATCGAGCGCGACCACCCCGCGCTGATCGACGCCTGCGCGCGACTGCTCGCGCCCGGCGGCCTCATCGTGTTTTCGACCAACGCCCAGCGCTTTCGCATCGAGCCGACGCTCGGCGAACGTTACGACATCCGTGATGTGTCGGCGGCGACGTTACCGAAGGACTTCGAGAGGAATCCGCGCATCCACAAGTGCTACGAGCTGCGCGCACGCGAGTGAGACCTCAGCTGCCGCAGGCTGCGGCCATCGCCTTTCTGGCCTGCTCACGCATGGCATCAGCCGCCTCGTCCGAGTAGTAGACCGCATTGCCATCGGCGTCACGCTGCTGATAGATGCGCCGCGAGGTCTGCAGGCGCTGATACTGGTTGCGGGCGCTCGTGCACGCCTGCTCCTTCTTTTTATCTGCGGCCTCCTTGGCCTTGTCCTCGGCCGCCTGCTCCTTCTGGCGCTGCAGATCCTGCGCCTTCAGAGCCTCCTGCTGCTTTGCAAGGCGGGCGACCTCGGCGGGGTCGGGCTCATCGACCCGCACGTCGGTCCTCGCGGCGCCCTTGCTCACGCCGCGATCCGAGTAGACCACATGACCCTGGGCATCGACCGATTTGTACACTTCCTGGGCCGCCAGCGGACGGTTCGGGCAGCCGAGCACGATGAGCGCCAGGACGAGGGCTCCGGGCCACACTGAATCAGCTGCCATTACCGAATGCCGCACGACATACCCTCCGCCTTCGGAAAGGATACGATCGCAGCTGCCGCCCAACCGGTGACTTGCGTCACAGAAAGGGCGCGGCAGCAGCGCCTTGCGCTCGCTGCCGCACCGCTTTCAGCTTTCCACCAGCACCTTGAGCCTCGCGAGCACCTGATCCCACTGCTCGGAGACGCGGCTGAGGTACTCCTGCAGCTCGTTCACCGGAGCCGGATCGAACCCGAACCGGCTCTCGCGACCTGCCGGCGTACGATGCACGATGCCGGCACCCTCGAGCACCCGCAGGTGCTTGGTGATCGCCTGCCGGGTCATTCGCGAGCCGCCGGTGAGCTGCGCGATCGAGCGCGGCTCGCCCGCCGCGAGCGCTGCGATCAGCGACAGCCGTGTCTCGTCCCCGAGAGCTGCGAACAGGGCGGCGTGGTGTCGCCGCTTCGCGCTGCCGGCCTCAGCGCTGAGCCGCGACATGGCTCTCGATGTTCTTCAGCTGCTGGCTCCAGCCGCCGTCATTCATGCGCAGCGCATCGGGGTAGCGATCGGCGGGGAGCTTCTCGAAGCCCGACTCGGTGAGGGTGAGCAGCGTGCCCGTGGCGCTCTCCTGCAGCCGGAACTCGACCAGCGTCGGAGTCTCCTGGGAGTAATCCTTGTTTGGATCGATGGCGTAGGGGTGCCAGGTGAAGCTGAAGAGCCGCTCGGGCTCCATCTTCTTGATCAGCACCTTCCAGCGCACGTGCTCGTAGCCCTTGTGGGTGATCTGGCCCTCGGCGCTCTGCCCGGGCACGAACGGAGCCTCGATCTTCACGCCGAACCATGCGCCGAATTCGCGATAGTCGCTCACTGCGCGCCACACCCGGGAAACCGGCGCCTTCAGTTCCAGGCGCTTCTCGATGACGTTTTGCATATTGGCAACCTCCAGGTTGCATAATAGGCAGGCGCCGGTTTAATTGCAACCAAAAGGTTGCTGATGGGAACGTGGACCAGCGGCTTTACAGCTTTCGGCGCCTGAGGTAGCGTCGCTTCGAATGTCTGGATTTACAGAGGCCCCGCCGGTATTGCGACGGGGCCTCGTCGTCTGTGAGGGTGAGTTCGATCATTATGTCTCAGCGATCCTCCGGCGGTGAGCCGGTCGTAGCGATCATCGGCGCGACCGGGGCGGTGGGCATCGAGTTGCTGCGCTGCCTCGAGCAACGCAACTTTCCGCTCTCGGACCTGCGCCTGCTCGCCTCCTCGCGCTCGGCCGGAAAGACCCTGCAGTTCCGTGGTCGCCCCATAGTCGTGCGCGAGCTGAATGAGGATAGTTTCGGCGGCGTCGGGATTGCGTTTTTCTCGGCGGGCGCGTCGACCTCCAGGCGCTTCGCGCCGATTGCCGTGCGAGCCGGCGCTACCGTGATCGACAACTCCTCGGCATTCCGCATGGACCCGCAGGTGCCGCTGGTGGTGCCGGAGATCAATCCGCAGGCGCTGCGCGCTCATCACGGCATCATCGCCAACCCCAACTGCTGCGCCATCATCTCGATCACACCCTTGTGGCCGGTGCACCGCTCGAACCGCATCGCGCGGCTGATGCTGGCCACCTATCAGGCGGCCTCCGGGGCGGGAGCGGCGGCGATGGCCGAGCTGCGCGATTCCACCCACGCCTATCTGGAAGGGCGCGCTTATGAGAACAAGGTGCTGCCGCACCCGTACGCGTTCAATCTCTTCAGTCACAACACGCACATCGATCCTGTGACCGGTTACAACGACGAGGAGACCAAGGTCATCAACGAGACCCGCAAGATCTTCGGCGATGAGGATATCCGGGTGTCGGCGACGTGCGTGCGCGTGCCGGTGCTGCGCGCACATTCCGTGGCGATCACTTTCGAATGCGAGCGGCCGATTACGCCGGGCGAGGTGCGCCGCTTGCTGCTGGGTGCACCCGGGGTGAAGCTGGTCGACGACGCCGAACGCAATTACTTCCCGATGCCCAAGGATGCCACCGGCCAGGACGACATCCTGGTGGGCCGCATCCGCCAGGACCTGAGCGACCCGAGCGGGCACTCGATCTCGCTGTTCGTGGCGGGGGATCAGCTGCTGAAGGGCGCCGCCCTCAACGCGGTGCAGATCGCCGAGGCTTTGTGAAGGGGATGAGCGCCGGCACCTCGGCGCTGTAGCGCTGGTACTGGCCCGGGAAGGTCTCGCGCATGAAGCCCTCCTCGGTGGAGAGCTTTACCAGCAGGGCAGCGGCGATGAGCGCCAGCCCGATCAGCGCGCGCACGGTGTCCGAGACGATCACCGTTCCGAGCACCGCTGCCAGCAGACCCGTGTAGATCGGGTGGCGCACGGTGGCGTAGGGGCCCGAGCGGATCAGCTCGTGACCCTCCTTGACGGTCACCGAGCCGCTCCAGTTGCGGCCGAGGTGCACGCGCGCCCATACCGCAAAGACAAGTCCCGCCGCGAGTATTGCCACGCCGATCCAGTAGACGGTTAAGGGGCGCGGCCACAGGCGCAAATTCAGCCCTGGCAGCGGAAGATCGCGCCACGCGATCAGCACCCCACCGACGATGAGCGGCAGCAGGTAGGACAGCCTCGAGCCGATCGATTCGCTGCGCCGGGTCGCCTTGTTGCTCAGCGCGCAGATGGCCCAGTACAGCGCCCAGGCGAGCCACAAAAACGCAATGAGGTGCCGATGGAAGTCGTGGTGCACGGGCGTCATCCTAGCAAGGCAGGCCCTGGGCGCTCAGCCGGCGCATCTACAGCAGGTCCTTGATGCGGTACCAGAGCATGGCCAGCACCAGTGCGGGCCGGCGCAGCGCCGCGCCGCCCGGGAAGTTGCCGTGCGGAATCCTGGCAAACACATCGAAGCGCGCGGCGGTGCCGTTGATGGCTTCCGCCACCAGCTTGCCGGCGATGCCGGTGAGCGCGATGCCGTGACCGGAGAAGCCCTGCAGGAAATACACGTTCGGCGCCAGGCGCCCGAAATGCGGGGCGCGATTGAGGGTGATGTCGACCTCGCCTCCCCAGGCATAGTCGATGCGCACGTCCTTGAGCTGCGGAAACACGGCGAGCATGCGCGCGCGCGTGGCGCGCGGGGCATCGAAGGAGCGCAGTCCCGAGTAATTGACGCGGCCGCCGAACAGCAGGCGGTGGTCGGCCGAGCGCCGGTAGTAATCCAGCACCCAGTTCATATCGCTCACCGCGGTGTTGTTGCCGATGAGTTCGCGCGCGCGCGTGGCCCCGAGCGGCTCGGTCGCGACGATGTAGGTGGCGACCGCCATGATCTTGGCGGCAAGAGCGGGGGCGGTCGCGCCGAGGTAGACGTTGCCACACAGCACCAGGAACTTCGAGCGCACCTGTCCGCGCGGGGTCTGCACCCGTACCCGTGAGCCGCTCTCGGCGGCAAAGGAGCTCGCGCGGCTGCCCTCGAAGATGCGCGCGCCCAGGCTCTGCGCCGCGCGCGCAAGCCCGAGGGTGTAGTTGAGCGGATGCAGGTGAGCGCTGTTCGCATCGTACAGGCCGCCCAGATAGCGCTCGCTTGCCAGGATCCCGCGCAGCTCCTCGCGCGGCAGGTAGCGCACGCTCGGGTAACCATAAGTGTCGCGCAGTTCGGTGAGCTCCGCCTTGAGCTCGCGCTCGTGGCGCGCCTTGATGGCCGCCGACAGGTGGCCATCCGCCCAATCGCACTCGATGCCAAAGCGTGCGATGAGGGTGCGCATCAGTGCCAGTCCCTCGATGGACACCTCCCACACCGCGTGCGCATCGGCAGCGCCGATCAGGCGCTCAAGCTTCGTCTGACCGCAGGAGACTCCCTGGATGGCCTGCGCACCGCTGCGTCCGGAGGCTCCCCAGCCCACGCGATGCTCCTCGAGCAGCACCACCTTGAGACCCTTCTCGGCCAGATGAAGCGCCGTCGAACATCCGGCGATGCCCGCTCCCACGACGCACACGTCGCACTCAAGGCTTCCCTCCAGCGCGGGCCGCTCGGGCGCCGGGTGCGCGGAGGCGGCGTAGTAGGAGGCGACGTATCCTGAGGGTCCCATGAAGCTGCTTCCCAACGCTCCCGGGTGTTTAGGATATTCGTAAGACCGGCCGGCCGCGGGAGGCGGGGAGGATAACGAGCCGCCGGGGTACCCGGCAAATCCGCGGCGATTGCGGGGGGCAGGTAAGGGGCCTCGCGCGGCCATAGTCAAGCCACTACTGCAGTTTTGTGACGCACGCAAGCTGAGGCTTCCGCCTGCGACCTGTGGTCTAATACGCCTGCACCTTGGAGAATTTGCCGGGGCGGTTTGTTTAAGATATTAAACACCGTCCGGCACCGCCCCGCCATGGCACCTGCCCGCCCTCTTATTGGTATTTCCGCCGACCGGCGCATGGTCGGCCACCATGCCTTTCACATGGCGGGCGAGAAATACGCGCGCGCGGTGCTTGACGCTGCGCAGGGCGCGCCGATTCTGATCCCCTCGCTCGCCGAGGAGCTGCCGTTCGAGGCGCTGCTCGATCGGCTGGACGGTCTTTTGTTCACCGGCAGCCCCTCGAACGTCGAGCCGCACCGCTACAGCGGCACGCCGAGCGAACCAGGCACGCTGCACGATCCGGCGCGCGATGCGACCACGCTGCCCCTGATCCGCAAGGCGGTGGAGGCGGGCGTCCCGGTGTTCGGCATCTGTCGCGGTTTCCAGGAGATGAATGTCGCCTTCGGCGGCACGCTGCATCAGAAGCTGCACGAGGTGCCCGGCCACCTTGATCACCGCGACGATGAATCGCAGCCCCTCGAGGTGCAGTACGGCCCGGCGCATGAGGTGACGCTCGAGCCGGGCGGGCTGTTGCGCTCGCTCGCCGCGGGTGAGCGCATCTGCGTGAATTCGCTGCACAACCAGGGCATTGACCGGCTGGGGAGCGAGCTGGCCGTGGAGGCGCGCGCCCCCGATGGAGTGGTCGAGGCGTTCCGCGTGCGCGCGGCGCGGCGCTTCGCGCTCGCCGTGCAGTGGCACCCCGAGTGGCAGGCGATGGGTAATCCGTTTTCGCGCGCGCTGTTCGCCGCCTTTGGTCAGGCGAGCCGCGAGCGCGCGCAGTCCAAGTGAAAGGCTTCTCCCATGGTCAGTGAGATCCGGCAATTTTTCCGCGATCACGGCATTTCCGAAGTCGAGGCCATCATTCCGGACATGGCCGGCATTGCCCGCGGCAAAATCATGCCCGCGGAGAAGTTCGCCGAGGATGGCGGCATGCGCCTGCCCGAGAGCGTGTTCCTGCAGACGGTGACCGGCGACTATCCGCCCGACACCGGCGACGCCATGAGTCCGGCGGAGATCGACATCGTGCTCAAGGCCGATCCGAAGACCGTGCGGCGCGTGCCGTGGGCGGCCGAGCCGACCGCGCAGGTGATCCACGACTGCTTCTATGCGGATGGGCGGCGGGTCTCGATGGCGCCGCGCCACGTGCTGCGCAACGTGCTCGAGCTTTACGCGCAGCGCGGCTGGGAGCCGGTGGTGGCGCCGGAGCTCGAGTTCTATCTGGTCGAGCAGAACAAGGATGCCGACTATCCGCTCAAGCCCCCGGTGGGCCGCTCCGGACGCTCAGAGCCCGGTCGCCAGTCCTACAGCATCGCGGCGGTCAATGAATTCGATCCGCTGTTCGATGACATCTACCAGTTCTGCGAGGACCAGGACATCGAGATCGACACCCTGATCCACGAGGACGGTCCGGCGCAGATGGAGATCAACCTGATCCACGGCCAGCCCATGGACCTCGCTGACCAGGTTTTCCTCTTCAAGCGCACGGCGCGCGAGGCGGCGCTGCGCCACAAGATGTACTGCACCTTCATGGCGAAGCCGCACGCCAAGGAGCCCGGCAGCGCCATGCACATCCACCAGAGCGTGGTGGACGTGAAGACGCGCAAGAACATCTTCAGCAACCCCGACGGCACTCCATCGGCGCTGTTCTTCTCGCACATCGGCGGGCTGCAGAAGTACATGCCGGCGGCCATGGCGTTGTTCTGCGCCAACGTCAACTCCTACCGGCGCCTGACGCGCTACCTGTCCTCGCCGATCAACGTCCACTGGGGCTACGACAACCGTACCGCCGGGCTGCGCGTGCCCATGTCCGACGCACAGGCGCGCCGCGTCGAGAACCGCGTCGGCGGGGCGGACGCCAACCCCTACATCGCCATTGCCGCCTCGCTCGCCTGCGGCTACCTCGGCATGGTCGAGGGCGCACAGCCGAGCGACCCGATCGTCGGCAGCGCGCACGATCTGCCTTTCGGCCTGCCGCGCTCGCTCGATGAGGCGCTGCGCGAGCTGCGCGACTGTGAACCGCTGGTGAAGCTGCTGGGCGAGGCATTCGTGGAGGCCTTCACGCTGGTGAAGGAAGCCGAGTACGAGGTGTTCCTGCAGGTCATCAGCTCCTGGGAGCGCGAGCACCTGCTGCTCAACGTGTAACGACTCAAGCGCCGCTGCATGAGGCGCGGCTGCGCGCCTTCTCAGCGGTAGGCCCGCTGTTATATAAGAAGAGGCCGTGACCAGCGCTCTCCGACGCCTGCAAACATGCGCAGCAGCCCTGGCGGCGCTGCTGGGCGCGCTCGCGGGCTGTTCCGGCCAGGACCCACACGGAGCGCCCGCCGCTGCCGCCGAAAAGGTGCTGAACGTTGCTAACTGGTCCGACTACATTCAGCCCTCGGTCGTGGCCGATTTCGAGAAGGAATACGGCATCCACGTCAACTACGACGTGTTCGACTCCAACGAGATTCTCGAGACGAAGCTTTTGACCGGGCACACGAACTACGACGTCGTGGTGCCGTCGGGGGCCTTCCTCGAGCGGCAGATACAGGCCGATATCTACCGCAAGTTCGACAACTCGCTGCTGCCGAACCTGAAGAACGTCGATCCGGACGTGGCTCGCGCCACCGCACTCTATGATCCCGGCAACCAGCACAACGTCGACTACATGTGGATCACCTCGGGGGTGGGCTACAACAGCGCCGAGATTCTCAAGCGCATGCCGGATGCGCCCGTCGACAGCTGGCGCATGCTGTTTGATCCTGCGGTCGTGTCGAGGTTCGCCGACTGCGGCATATCGATACTCGATGCGCCCTCGGAGGTGGTCGCCACGGCACTCCTCTACCTCGGCAGGAACCCCAACAGCAACTCGACCGAGGACCTCAGGGCCGCCGAAGTGCTGCTGCACTCGATTCGCCCCTACGTGCGCTACGTGGACTCCTCGCGCTATATCGATAACCTGGCCAACGGCGATATCTGCCTGGTGATGGGCTGGTCGGGCGACATCAAGCAGGGGCACGATCGGGCCAAGGAAGCCGGCAAGGGCGTCGATCTTGCGTATAACATTCCCAGGGAGGGTGCGATCAGCAACTACGACGTGCTGGCGATCCCGGCGGATGCGCCGCACGTGCGCAATGCGCACCTGTTCATCGACTACCTGCTGCGCCCGGACGTGGCTGCGAAGAATTCCAATCTCATCAAGTACGCCAACGCCTTGAAACCCGACATTCAGCCGCTTGATCCGGCCGTGGCAGCCGATCCGGGGGTGTATCCGCCGGCCGAGGTGCGTGCCCGGCTGACGCCCGAGCGCCCGCGTCCGGCGGCCTATCAGCGGCTGCTGACCCGCATGTGGACGCGCTTCAAGACCGGCAAATGAACCCCATCAAACGAAGGTGAGTGCCCCGACCATGTCAGCCAGCGTCGCCCCCGCGCCCGCCTACGTTCGCATAGCGAACGTAACCAAGAAGTTCGGTGACTTCACCGCCGTCGATGATGTGTCGCTCGACATCCGGCGCGGGGAGATCTTCTGCCTGCTGGGTGGCTCGGGATCGGGAAAGACCACGCTGCTGCGCATGCTGGCGGGCTTTGAGCGCCTGAGCGCGGGGGCCATCTACATCGATGGCACCGACATGAGCGCCATCCCGCCGTACGAGCGCCCCATCAACATGATGTTCCAGTCGTATGCGCTGTTCCCGCACATGAGCGTCGAGAAGAATGTCTCCTTCGGCCTTGAGCAGGAAGGGCTCGGGCGTGATGCCATCCGCCGCCAGGTGGGGGAGATTCTCGACATCGTGAAGATGGGCAGCTTCGGTGCCCGCAAGCCGCACCAGCTCTCCGGCGGCCAGCGTCAGCGCGTGGCGCTGGCGCGCGCGCTGGTCAAGAAACCGAAACTGCTGCTGCTGGACGAGCCACTCGCCGCGCTCGACAAGAAGCTGCGCGAGCATACCCAGTTCGAGCTTCTGAACATCCAGCAGCGCCTCGGCGTCACCTTCATCGTGGTCACCCACGATCAGGAGGAGGCCATGACCCTGGGCCAGCGCCTGGGCGTCATGAACCACGGCAAGATCGCCCAGGTGGGCAGCCCGTCGGACATCTACGAGTCCCCGGCGACGCGCTTCGTGGCCGACTTCATCGGTTCGGTCAACATGTTCGAAGGCCAGGTGTGCGATGAGGGCGCTGACTTCGTGCGCATCGATTGCAACGAGCTCGGCTGCGCGGTGCGCGCCGAGCGCGCCGTGGCCTGCCCGCGCGGGGCCACGGTGTGGTCCGCCATCCGCCCGGAGAAGATCAACATCAGCCGCCAGCCGCCGCCGGCGAGTGAGGGCGAAAACGCCGTGCGCGGCACGGTGCGCGAGATCGCCTACATGGGCGACATGTCGATCTACCTGGTACAGATCGCGTCCGGGAAGATGATGCGCGTGACGCTGCCGAACATCACCCGCGGTGGCGAACGTCCGATCGCCCGCGAGGAGGATGTCTGGCTCTCCTGGCACGGCTCGAGCCCCGTGGTGCTGACCGAATAGGGGGCGTAGTGCGTCTGACTCAGAGGTCGGGGAGGCGGCTGGTCGCGGGAGTTCCGCTGGTGTGGCTGCTGGTGCTGTTCCTCATTCCCTTCATCATCGTCTTCCGCATCTCCTTCTCCGAGGTGCGCCTGGCGATCCCGCCCTACACACCGCTGATCTCCTGGCACCACGGCACGCCCTCGCTGCAGCTGCATGCTTCGGCCTACTCGTTCCTGTTCACCGATCCTCTGTACATCAGCTCCTACCTGTATTCGCTCAAGGTCGCCGCCGTTTCGACGCTGTTTTGTCTGCTCATCGGTTACCCGATGGCCTACGCCATCGCCCGCTCCAGCAGCAGCTCGCGCTCGCTGCTGCTGATGCTGATCGTGCTGCCGTTCTGGACCTCGTTCCTGCTGCGCGTGTACGCCTGGATCGGGCTTTTGAAGAACAACGGCGTCATCAACAACGTGCTGCTCTATGTTGGCGTGATCCACCATCCGCTGGCGCTGCTGCAGACTGACTTCGCGGTGTATATCGGCATCGTCTATTCGTACCTGCCGTTCATGATCCTGCCGCTGTATGCCAACCTCGAGAAGCACGACGTGACGCTGCTCGAGGCGGCGGCGGATCTGGGCGCACGACCGCTGCGCGCCTTCCTCTCGATCACCCTGCCGCAGTCGCTGCCCGGCATCCTGGCAGGCTCGCTCCTGGTGTTCATTCCGGCGGTGGGCGAATACGTGATCCCAACGCTGCTCGGCCGTACCGATCAGCTCATGATCGGGCGGGTGCTGTCGGATGAGTTCTTCGAGAATCGCGACTGGCCGGTGGCCAGCGCGGTGGCGATCCTGATCCTGCTGCTGCTGGTGGTGCCGATCATGCTGTTTCAGCGCCTGGAGCGGCGCGAGCTCGAGGCTGCCAAGTGAGGTCGCGCGGCCTGTTTGCGCGCGTGGCCCTGGTGTTGGGGCTGGTGTTCCTGTACGTGCCGATCCTGTCGATGGTGGTTTTCTCCTTCAACAATTCGCGCCTGGTGACGGTGTGGGACGCAGCGCACTCGCCGACCCTCAAGTGGTACGTGGCGCTGGCGCACAACGAGCAGATCCTGGGGGCCGCGTGGCTTTCGATCCGCATCGCGCTGATCTCGGCCACCGTCGCGGTGGTGCTCGGTACGCTTGCCGGCACCGCGCTGGCACGCTTCGGCGCGTTCCGCGGCCGCATGCTGCTCGCCGGGCTGACCACCGCGCCGATCGTCATGCCGGAGGTCATCACCGGCTTATCGCTGCTGCTGCTGTTCGTCGCGCTCGAGCAGCTGATCGGCTGGCCCAAGGGGGTGGGTGCGGTCACGATCACGCTGGCGCATATCACCTTCTGCATGGCCTACGTTACGGTGGTGGTGCAATCACGGCTGGTGGGGTTCGATGAGTCGCTCGAGGAAGCGGCGATGGATCTGGGCGCGCGTCCGCTGAAGGTGTTCCTGCGCATCACGCTGCCGCTCATCCTGCCGGCGATCGCCTCCGGATGGCTACTGGCGTTCACGCTGTCGTGGGATGATCTGGTCATCACGCAGTTCGTTGCGGGTCCCGGCTCCAGTACGCTGCCCATGGTGATCTTCTCGAAAGTACGCTTCGGTGTGACGCCGGACGTGAACGCGCTGGCGACCATCATGGTGCTGGTCGTGGCCACGGGCATCGCCCTCTCCACGGTGTGGATGCGCTACCGGCAAAGGCGGCACGAGCGCGACCGGCAGCTCGCCGCGGCCGCGAACCTGTAAGGGAGAGTTCATGAGGCAGGTAGTGCTGGGAATCGATGTCGGAGGATCCTCGGTCAAGGCCGGCCTGGTCGACCTGGAGGCCGGGCGGGTGGCGGGCGAGCTGATCTCAGCGCCCACCCCGCGCCCCTCTTTGCCGGAGGCCCTCATGCAGGTCATCGCAGGCCTTGCCGCGCGGCTGCCGGGTCCTTCCGGCACGGTGGGGATCGCCTTTCCGAGCGTCATCAAGCACGGGATTGCCCGCACTGCCGCCAATATCGATGCGGCGTGGCTCGGCACCGATGGAGCGGCGCTCGCTGCGCGGGCACTGGGCAGACCGGCGCTGCTCCTGAACGATGCCGACGCGGCCGGGATCGCCGAAATGCGCTGGGGCGGGGGCCGTGGCTGCAACGGCATCGTCATCATGGTGACGCTCGGCACCGGGATCGGCACGGCGCTGTTCTGTGACGGGAAGCTCTTCCCCAATACCGAGCTCGGCCACCTCGAAATGCGCGGCATGGACGCGGAGAAGTGGGCCTCCGCCCAGGTGAGAACCCTCGAGGGCCTGGACTTCCCCGCCTGGATCGCCCGGGTCAACGAGTACCTGCAGCGCCTGCACGATCTGTTCTGGCCGGACGTGTTCATCCTCGGCGGCGCGGTGAGCGAGCGCTTCGCCGAGTTCGCGCCTCTGTTGCGCTCACCGGCGGTACTGCGTCCGGCGCACTTTGCCGGGCAGGCGGGCGTCGTCGGCGCCGCGCTGGCGGCCGCCGAAGGGTCGCACTGACTGAAAGCCGCAGCCGTGGCCAGCAAGCTCCCGGACGTCGGCACGACGATTTTCACGGTCATGTCGCGCCGTGCGCGCGAGCTTGACGCCCTGAACCTCGGACAGGGGTTTCCCGACTACGACATCGACCCGAGGCTCACCGAGCTGGTGGCCGCCGCCATGACCGCCGGCCACAACCAGTACGCGCCGATGGAGGGCCTGGCGGCGCTGCGCGAGCGCATTGCGACCAAGCTTCATGCCTCCTACGGACTCACCATCGATCCGGAGCGCGAGGTCACCATCACGCTCGGGGCGACCGAGGCCATTTACTCGGCCATCCAGGCGGTGGTGGGTGCGGGCGATGAGGCGATCGCCTTCGATCCGGCCTACGATTCGTACGAGCCGGCCGTGCGGCTGGCCGGCGGGCGATGCATCCGCCTGCCGCTCACCCAGCCGGGCTTCCGTTACGACTGGGAGCGGGTGCGCTCGAGCCTCAGTGCGCGTACGCGTCTCATACTGATCAACAGTCCGCACAATCCCGCCTGCACCACGGCCAGCGCGGCCGACCTCGATGCGCTCGCGGCCGCCATCGCCGGCCGCGACATCGTGGTGCTGTCCGATGAGGTGTACGAGCACGTGGTATTCGACGGCGCGCGGCACCTCTCGGCCCTCGCGCATGCCGGACTGGCGCCGCGCAGCTTCACCGTTTTCTCGTTCGGCAAGGCCCTGCATGCCACCGGGCTGCGCGTGGGCTACTGCGTCGCGCCCGCGCCCCTCACCGCGGAGCTGCGCAAGGTGCATCAGTTCAACGCCTTCAGCATTTCACACCCCCTGCAGCACGCGATCGCCGCTTACCTCGGCGAGCATCCCGCCTGTACTCAGGAGCTGGCCGGTTTCTTTCAGGCCAAGCGTGACCGCCTGCGCGCAGCGCTCAGCGGTTCCGGCTTCGCACTGCCGCCGGCGCAGGGCACCTACTTCCAGCTGCTCGACTTCAGCGCCTTTGCCGAGGGCGATGATCTTGCCTTTGCCGAGCGGCTGTTGACCGAGGCACGCGTGGCGACCATTCCGCTGTCGCCCTTCTACGCGCTGCCGCAGAAACTGCCGTACGTGCGCCTGTGCGTCGCCAAGCGCGACAGCACCCTCGATGAGGCTGCGGCGCGACTCAACGCCTTCGCCGAGCGGCTGCGCGGGGGTGCAGCCCGATGAGCGCACTGCGCGTCTCGCTGGTTCAGCAGCCGCTCACTTGGAGGGACGCGCAGGCCAACCGGGCGCACTTCGAGGCACTGCTGCTGCCGCTGGCAGGCGAGAGCGACCTGATCGTACTGCCGGAAACCTTCACCACCGGCTTCAGCATGCAGGTCGAAGAGATCGGCGAGCCGGCAGGGGGGCCTACCGCGCAATGGCTCAGACGCCTGAGCACGCGCCTCAATGCCGCGATCACCGGCAGCGTCATCACCCGCGAGGACGCTCGCCATTACAACCGCTTGCTGTGGGCGGCGCCCGGCGAGGAGCTCAGGCAGTACGACAAGCGGCACCTGTTTCGCATGGGGCGCGAGCACGAGCACTTCACGGCCGGCCGCGCGGCCTGGAGTGTCTCCTGGCGCGGACTCAGGATCTGTCCCTTGGTGTGCTATGACCTGCGCTTCCCGGTGTTCAGCCGCCGCCGCGCGCAGCTCGACTACGATGTGCTCATTTACGTGGCGAACTGGCCGGCCGCGCGCGCCGATGCCTGGCGACAGCTGCTGCGCGCGCGCGCCATCGAGAACCAGGCCTACGTGCTGGGCGTGAACCGGGTCGGACCGGACGGGCAGGGCGTCGCTCACGCAGGCGACAGCGCCGCCATCGATTTTCTGGGCCGCACGCTGGCCGACTGTGGCGACGCTGCGGCCGTGGTCAGCGTCGCACTGGACGGCGCAGCGCTGGCGGCGTATCGCGAGAGATTCCCGGCGCACCTGGACGCCGACCGGTTTACCCTCGAGCCCTGAAGTCCGCCTGCCGCTCATGAAAAAGACCACCCGCGTCAATCACCCGCCGCCGGTCGAATTGCCGGCCGGCAACCGCGCGCTGGTGGCCCCCATCTATCAGAGCGTCAAGTTCGAATTCGAAACGATCGAGGCGACCGAAGCTTATCTGCGCGGGGAGCGGGCCGGCTTCTATTACTCGCGCGCCTCGAACCCGACGACCCGCCAGCTCGAGCAACTGCTGGCCGAATTGCAGGGGCGGGAGGATTGCCTCGTGACCGCCTCCGGGGTCGGGGCGATCTCCCAGACGCTGCTGGCACTCACCCAGCAGCACGATCACGTCATCTGCTTTGTGGAAACCTACCCCCCCACCTTGTACGTGATCCGCCGCCTGCTCAGCCGCTTCGGTGTCGCCCATACGCTGCTTTCGATCGAGGATCTCGCGGCCGTGGAGCGCACGCTTGCGGCACAGCCTACACGGCTGGTGTTCTTCGAGAGCCCGACCAACCCGGTCACCAAGATCGCCGACATCGCAGCGCTCACCCGCCTGGCCCAAAGCGCCGGTGCCCTCACCATCATGGACAACACCTTCGCCGGCTTTCACCAGCACGGCGGCTACGAGGTGGACCTGTTCGTTCACAGCCTCACCAAGTACGCCTCCGGTGCCGGGGATGTGATGGGAGGTGCGGTCATCGCGCGCGGCGAACTGATCCGCTCGATGCGCTCGGACTTCGGCGTGCTGGGGGGAACGCTCGATCCGCACGCCGCGTTCCTCATTCTGCGTGGCCTCAAGACCTACTTCGTGCGCTACCAGGCACAGTGTGCGAGCGCATTTCGCCTCGCGCAGTTGCTCGCCACGCATGCAGCGGTCGAGCGGGTGCACTATCCGGGGCTTGCGACCCATCCGCAGCACGCGCTGGCGGCACGCCAGATGCAGGATTTCGGCACCATCGTCAGCTTCGACCTCAGGGGCGGGGCTCGCGCCGCACGGCGCTTCGCCGGCACGGTTGAGCTGTTTGCGCTTGCGGCGAGCCTGGGTTCGACCGAATCGCTGCTGGTGACGGCAGCTATGATGGGCCGCACCGGGTTCAACACACAGCAGCAGCGCACGTCCGCGATTACCGAAGGGACCGTGCGCCTCTCGGTGGGACTGGAGGACGTGGACGACCTGCTGGCTGACCTCGGCCGCGCGCTCGAGGTGGCGGGCGCCTGAAGAGCGCGCGAGCCCCTCTCGCCCGGTACCGACAAGTCCGAGCTGCAGGCACCTTGGCGCCACACATAATTCACGATTTCTTCACGGTGCAGGTGCTGCACCAACATCATGTGCGCGCTACAGTCGTTCGCTACGCAATCATTGCAAGTTCGCGATCAGCGCTGCTCTGGCAGACTCCGGGTGGAACTGCCGCTAGCGTGGCTGGTCTGACGACCGTGGAAGGATGCCGCATGAATATCGAATTGCCCGGACTGCCCTACAATTTTGCTGATCTGGAGCCGGCGATGTCGCGCGACACGCTGGTGTTCCATTCCCTGCGCCATCAGCGCGTCTGCTTCGATCGCATGCGCGCCCTCATTCGCGATACGGAACTCGAGGCGCTGTCACTCGAGGAACTGATTCGCGTAACCGAACGTAATCCGGCGCAACACACCGTCTACCGCCACGCGGCAGAGGCCTGGAATCACAATCTCTACTGGCGTTCGATGCGCCCCAGGGGCGGCGGTGCGGCCCACGGGCCGATCGGCGAGCATCTGCGCTCGCGCTACGGTTCCCACGAGCGCTTCGTGAGTGAATTCAAGGAGGCGGCCAATGCGCATTTCGGCAGTGGCTGGCTGTTCCTGGTATGGCGCTCGGGCGCGCCCGAGATCCTGACGACCAGCAACGCCGGCACCCCGCTGGTGCGCGGTGACGTTGCGCTGCTGGCGCTCGACCTGTGGGAGCACGCCTATTATCTGGACTACCAGAACCGGCGCGGCGCCTACGTCAGTGCCTTCCTCGAGGATCTGGTGAACTGGGACTGCGCCAATTCGGTACTCGCGCAGCTGCAACCGCGCGCTGCCGCGCGGGCCCGCGCCGTGACGCAGCCGGCGAGAGCGGGGGTGCAGCGTCTGTGAGATGCGTGCGCAGCGTGCTGCCGTGTCTTGCCCTGCTGCTGACGGCGGCGGCCGGCGCTGCCACGCCTGCGGTCACGGTGCCGGCGGAATGGAGATCGTTCGACATCATCGTCACTCTACAGGCGCTACCGGCCACTTATTCCTGCGACGACCTCTGGTACAAGTTCCGCGACGTGCTGCTGACGCTCGGCGCGCGTGCCTACATGACGATCACGCCCTACCACTGCGGTGCAAGCGGTGGCAGCCAGGGGCGCTCACCCAGCGTGCACGTGCAGTTCCAGCTGCCGCAGCCCCTGCACGGGGATGCGACGCGTTACGAGCAGATCTCTGCCGTGACCCGCACGATCCGCCTGAAACCCGGCACGCCGCCAACGCTCAAGGCCGGCGATTGCGAGTTGGTGCGACAACTGAAGAGCGCGCTGTTCGACGCGCTGCCCGTGCGAGTGACCACCACGGACTTCAGCTGCCAGGCGGACGGCGGATCCTTCGTGCTGGCGGCCGAGGCGGTCGTCGAGCAGCCGGAAGAGGCGGCAACGGCCAGCGCCCCGCCGGCGACGCCGCACCCCTAGAGCAAACGAACCTGTGCGGCTCGCGTCGCGACCCGCGCAAGCGCAGCCGGTGGTGCGCGCGCTCATGGCCGGGCCCCGCTGGCTTGCCCATGATTGCGCATCAGGCCATCGCAGCGCCTGCGTCGTGCCGCTCACAGGCTGCCCGCCACGCGCACGCGGTGCGGATGGTAGGGCAGCACCTCCATCACCTCGCCCTCCCTGAGGCGCTGCTGCATGGCGCGCCAGAAGGCCGCCGTCAGAATCTCCCCGTGCATGCGCAACAGTGCTGCGCGCTGCTCGTCGCTGAATGCCAGGAAGTTGACGAAGGTTTCCGGGAAGACATCGTTCTCGGCCACGTAGAACCAGGCCTCTCCGCGCATCTCGTCATCCTCGTTGGTGGCCTGGGGCACGTCGCGGAAGTTGCAGTCGGTGACACGGCACAGCTCGTCGTAGTCGTAGAAGATCACGCGCCCGTGGCGCGTCACGCCGAAGTTCTTCAGCAACAGATCCCCCGGGAAGATGTCGGTGCAGGCGAGGTCGCGGATGCACTGACCGTAGTCGAGCACCGCGCGCTCGGCATCCGCCGCAGGCGCGCTGCGCAGATACAGGTTGAGAGGCGTCATGCGTCGCTCGATGTACATGTGGTCGAACACCAGGTCAGCGCCCTCCTGGTGCACGGTTGCGGTGGTCTCGCGCGTCAGCTCCTCCAGCAGCTGCGGGGTGAAGCGCGCCCGCGGGAAGCGCAGGCGGCGAAATTCCTGTGCGTCGACCAGCCGCCCGGCGCGGTCGTGGATGAACACCATGCGGTACTTGGCCACCACCTCCTCGCGCAGCACCGTCTTCGGGTAGGCAAAGCGGTCGCGGATCACCTTGAAGACCACCTCCGAGGAGGGCAGTGTGAAGCACACCATGACGAGTCCGCGCTCGCCGGCGGCGTGCGCGAACAGATCGTCGGTGTGCTCGAGGCTGCGCATGAGCTCACGGTAGCGCTCGGTCTTGCCCTGCCGGGCGCGCCCCAGCACCGTGAAAAGCTCGCTGACCGGCTTTCTCGGCATGATCGACTTGAGGAATACCACCGCCTCGGCCACCCGCTCCAGATCGACGTGGAAGTAAGAGCGCGTGAAGCTGAACACGATGCTCACGTCGGCTTCCGCGAGCATGACGGCATCCACCAGCACGCCGCTGTCGGTGTTCTTGAGCGCGATCACGAGCGGTGCCAGGAACTCGCGCCCGACCACGCGGCCGACGATGTAGGCGCGCCCGATCTGGTAGAAGACCGCCCGGATGACCTCGACCCTTTCGACGCTGCGCCGCTCGCCGCTTGACTGAAGATAGACGAGCATCTCGGCGGCCACGTGCGCGACGCTCTTGTCCAGGTCGCGCCACGGCGAGCGAAAGCGCACATCCCCCAGCAGGTCCTCGAACAGCAGCGACAGCGAGCCGTGGTTCACGTAGGTGTTGGTGCCTACGGCGGAGTGAATGTCGGCGAGCGGATCGAGGTCGGTTGCGACGAACTCGATATCCGGCGCAACGCCCACCGTGCCGAACAGGCGCCGGCTGATGGAACTGAAGAAGGTCTTGGTGAATTCAGTGTCGGGAAACTCGCTGATCTGCGCGGCGAACTCATGGCGGATCTGGCGCCACAGGTCGCGATCGTGCGCCTGCTCGCCGAGCGCCAGGCGCAGCTCCGCCGTGGTCTGGTTCACGCAGCGGTCGTACAGCTCGATGCGCTCGACGGCATCGCGCTGGCTGCCCTTCGAGTCGCGCTCATCGAAGCGCAGCGGCGCGCGGCGGGTGATGAAACGAAACTGCGCGTTGTAGTGCGCAAAGGCATCGACAATCTGGTGCGCACACTCGCGCGGGGTTAAGGCGCCCACCGTGAACCGTCAGTCGAAATCGGTCGGCAGCGCCGGATCGAGCCGGTGGCGGTACAGCCGTTCGATCTGCGGAGCGAGTACCCGCCCGGTGGACAGTGGCGGCAGGGCCTGCACCGGGAAGAACTCGACCGCATCGGTCTCGGCGCTGGCGGCGGGGGCGCCGCCGGTCAGCTCGCAGACGAAGAACAGCTTGTAGATGTGATGCAGGCCGGCCGGGTGCGGATGGCGGTTCTTGTCGACCAGGGCGGCAAGCTTCACGGCGCGGGCCTGGTAGCCGGACTCCTCGCGGATCTCGCGCTCGACGGCCTGCGATGGGGCATCGTTCACGTCCACCCAGCCG
>Ga0209624_10000036_pt1 | contig 124267 bp, 113 predicted proteins | sample JacPinW_OM2H0_O1_FD_188565 | JGI IMG/M metagenome (GOLD analysis project Ga0209624, IMG submission 188565) | Forest soil microbial communities from Algoma, Ontario, Canada - Jack Pine, Ontario site 1_JW_OM2H0_O1 (SPAdes) (version 2) | ecosystem: Environmental > Terrestrial > Soil > Boreal... | reverse complement strand
CCTAGTCAGGATGGGATGACCGGCTCCCGATTCGCAAGGCGTGGATTACGCTTTGGATCGGGAAGAACCGTGGCGCAGAGCCACATACGAATGGGAGCCGGCGATGAAGAACGTACGATTTGTAGGTCTTGATGTCCATGCGGAGACGATTGCGGTGGCCGTAGCGGAGCCGAACGGTGAAGTGCGCAGTCTTGGGATCATCCCGAACCGCGCCGAGTCGATCGGCCGGTTGATGCGCAAGCTCGGTAAGCCCGAACAGCTGCGCGTGTGCTACGAGGCCGGTCCCACCGGGTATGTGTTGTACTGGCAATTGAGCGAGCTGGGCGTGAAGTGCGAAGTGGTGGCGCCGACGCTGGTGCCGGTGAAGGCCGGAGATCGGGTGAAGACCGATCGGCGCGATGCGGCGAAGCTCGCCCGTAGCTACCGCTCGGGGGATCTGACAGCTGTGTGGGTCCCGGATGCGGCGCACGAGGCGCTGCGGGATCTGGTGCGAGCGCGTCTGGCCGCCAAGCGCGATCAGCTGCGCGCCCGCCACCGGCTGAGCAAGTTCCTGCTGCGCCACGGGCGGCGTACCCCCGAGGGCACGAGTCCTTGGACCGAGAAGTACCTGCATTGGGTCAAGAGCGCGGTGCACTTCGAGCACACCGCACAAGAGGTCACCCTCAGCGACTACCTGCACGAGGTCGAACATGCGGCCGCGCGCGTGTTGCGCCTGGAGCGCTCGATCGACGCGGCGATCGAGACGCTGCCGGTTAAGATGCGCGCGGTGATCGATGCCCTGCAGAGCCTGCGTGGGATCGCGCAGATCAGTGCCGTCACGATCATGGCCGAGCTCGGTCAGCTCTCGCGCTTTGAACACCCACGCCAGCTGATGGCTTACTCCGGCGCCGTCTCGAGCGAGCACACCAGCGGGCAGCGCGTGCGTCGCGGGGCCATTAGCAAGAGCGGTAATGCGCACCTGCGTCGGATCGTGGTGGAAGCGGCCTGGGCCTATCGACACCGACCCGCCGTCGGCAAGACCCTCGCGGTCCGCCAGCGCCGCAGCACTGCGGCCGTGACCGCATTGGCGTGGAAAGCGCAGCACCGACTGCATCTGCGCTACGCACGGCTGCTGGGGCGCGGCAAGAGCAAACAGCAGACGGTCACCGCCCTCGGGCGGGAGCTGCTGGGCTTTATCTGGGCGATCGGCGTACACGTGGAGCGCCAAGTGCATACGCCGCTGCACCAGGCCGCCTGAGTAATCGCGCCGATCACAGCTCACAGACGATGCAAAGCGCAAGCAGGCAGCGGCCGGGGCGGCTCGCGGTAAAGGAGAACCCTCGTGAAGCTCTATGCGGTAGCCTCCTGGCCAAACCCGCGCCCCTAGTCGCAAGGCAGCTCCCGACGAATCACGACCATGATGGCGAGTGCTCGCACTCGATCCACGAATATCAGAGTGATCAACCGTCGCACATCGCCGCCACGGCCGCTGCCTGCTTGCGCCTGCTCCTTCAGGAATCATGAGTACCCGCTACCAAGCAACACTTGACCGGTCGTCCCATATCAGAGCTTGGGCTGGTAGTCGGTCTGGATCTTGCGGATGCGCTTGTCGGTGCCGAAGAACGCGTGCCGCGACATGTCGGCGCTGAAGCGGCTGGCCGGCGGATGGCGGCCGAGACTCTCGGCGAGCGCGCGGATATGATGCGGGCCGGCACCGCAGCACACCCCGAGATAACGCACCTCGAGGGCGCTGGTCTCGCGACCGAAGTCGGCGATTTCCTGGCGCGTGCACACGAACGGATCGAGCCCCACAGGGAACGCGCGCGCGTTGCCACAGCAGGCATCGGTGAGCGACATGAACGAGGGCTGCGCAGTGGTGGTGCGATAAGGGACCGGCAGCGCCGCCACGTGGCACTTCACCGCCGCGCGGATCTCCCTGATCAGCGGCAGCATGGTCGCAGGTCCGCGATGGCAGTTGAGTCCGACCACATCCGCGCCCGCCGCTTCCAGGCGCCGGCAGGCTTCCGCCGCCGTGTGCCCGTCGCGGGTGAGGGCCTCCTTGTGTATTGCGAGCGTGACGACGGCGGGCACCTTTGAGTACCTGCGAATCGCCTCCAGCGCCATGAGTGCCTCACCGACCCAGGCGATGGTCTCGGCGACGAAGTAATCGACGCCCGCCTCCACCGCCCAGCCGACCTGCTCGGCAAAAATCCGCTCGACCTCCTTGAGCGCTGCAGGATCGGTCGGGTCGTAGATGTTGGTGTTGCACAGGTCACCGGCGAACAGCGTGCCGGTGCGGCGCGCCACCGTTTTCGCGATCTTCAGCGCCGCGCGGTTCATCGGCACCAGGTCCTTCTCGCGCCCGATGACCTTGAGCTTCTCGCGGTGCACGTAATAGGTGAGCGCCTGGGTCACGTCCGACCCGGCATGCACGAAGTCCATGTGCAGCTGCTCCACGACCTCCGGGTGATCGAACAGCACCTCGGGAACGAAGGCACCGGCCTGCAGGTAGCCGCGCCGTTCGAGCTCGAATACGTACCCTTCCGCGCAGATCACCGCGCCCTGGGCCAGGCGGGCGAGCAGGTCACGCCCGCCGCCGTTGCCTGCCGGGCGTGCGCCGGCGCTGCCGGTGGCGCGCGCGGCCTTCTTCACGGCCGTCCTGACGGTTTTCCTGCCGCTTCGCGCGCGGGCGGCACTTGCGACCTTCTTCTTCCCCTTCATCGGCGTCTCCGTTGAATATGAGCGGGCATGCGCAGGCGCTAAAGGCGCGCTACATTCTAATAGGGCCCCCCAGGCCGCCGATGCCTCTTTTCGATGGGGCTATTCAATTTCTAGACTGGGATGGCAAGCCATGACTGTGGAAGCTTTGACTCCGTGAGCACCGCCGCCGCCCAACGCGACCGCAGCGCCTGGGAGCGCCTGGCCGCAACTCTCAAACCCGAGGGACGCGCCTTCATCGGCGGACGCTGCGTTCCCGCCCGCGACGGGCGCGTGTTCGAGGACCTGAGCCCGATCGACGGCCGCCCGATCTGCACGGTGGCGCGCTGCGGCGCCGAGGACGTGGCGAGCGCGGTGAGCGCGGCGCGCGAAAGTTTCGAGCGCGGCGTATGGCGGCGCCTGGAGCCGAAGGAGCGCAAGCGCATCCTGCGGCGCTTCGCGGAAGCGATTCGCGCGGACGCCGATCGCCTGGCGCTGCTGGAGACCCGCGACGTCGGCAAGCCGATCGTCAATTCGGTGGCGGTCGATGCGGTCAACAGCGCCGACTGCATCGAGTACTACGCAGAGTTCGCTGACAAGCTCTACGACGAGGTCGCGCCCACCGGTCCCAACGACCTTGCGCTGGTACGGCGCGAGCCGCTCGGGGTGGTCGCCGCCATCGTGCCGTGGAACTACCCGCTCATCATCAGCTGCTGGAAGGTCGGACCGGCGCTGCTTACCGGCAATTCGGTGGTGTTGAAGCCCGCCGAGCAGTCGCCGCTGTCGGGCATCCGCCTCGCCGAGCTCGCCTGCGAGGCAGGCGTGCCGCCCGGGGTGTTCAACGTCGTGCCGGGACTGGGCGAGGAAGCCGGCCAGGCGCTGGCGCGGCATCCGGAGGTCGACCTCATCACCTTCACTGGCTCGACCGAGGTCGGGCGGCTGATGCTGCGCTACGCCGCCGAATCGAACCTGAAGCGCGTGGCGCTCGAATGCGGCGGCAAGACCCCGCAGGTCGTGTTCGCCGATGCCGACCTCGAGGCCGCCGCCAGCGGCATCGCCTGGGGCATCTATTACAACAGCGGCGAGACCTGCCACGCGGGCTCACGGCTGATCGTGCACGAGAGCGTGAAGGATGCGCTGCTGGAAGCCATCCGCCGCGTCACCGCCACCATCACGCTCGGCCACCCGCTCGATCCGGCGACGCAGATGGGCGCGCTCATCGATGAAGGGCACATGCGCCGTGTGCTCGCCTACATCGACAGCGGCGTGGCGGACGGTGCGCGCATCGCGCTCGGCGGCCGGCAGGCGCTCGAGGAGACCGGCGGCTTCTACGTCGAGGCGACCGTGCTCGATGGCGTGCGCCCGGAGATGAAGGTGGCGCGCGAGGAGATCTTCGGCCCGGTGCTCGCGGTGATGACCTTCAGCGACGAGACGCAGGCGGTGCGGCTGGCGAACGACACGCCCTATGGCCTCGCCGCCGCGGTGTGGACCGCCGACATGAACGTCGCGCATCGCGTGTCCTCGGCGCTGCGCGGCGGCACAGTGTGGGTGAACTCCTTCGATCGCTCCACCATGGCCACGCCGTTCGGCGGCTTCAAGCTCTCGGGCTCGGGGCGCGATCGCTCGCCGCACGCCCTCGACAAGTACTGCGACCTCAAGACCATCTGGACGGCCTACGCGTGAACGCCTCGCTCGCCCCCTCCGACCCAACCCCCGCCACGGCCCCCGCCGAGGCCACCACCACCGCGCTGGGCGTGCGCCGCCACGTCGGCGCGCTGCTCGGCAGCTATCGCCCGGGACTGGCACTGCCCGGGGCGTTCTTCAGCGACGAGACGCTGTTCGAGGCGGAGATGCAATACGTCTTCGGCCGGCACTGGCTGTTCGTCGCCTCGGAGCCGGAAATCCCGGAAGGCGGCGACTACCGCACGCTGCAGGTGGGTCCCTGGCCGATCTTCATCCTGCGGCGCGACGACGGCTCGATCGCCGCCTTTCACAACACCTGCCGCCACCGCGGCTCGCGCATCCTGCAGCAGGATGCGGGCGTCGCCGGCGCGAATCTGCAGTGCCCGTACCATCGCTGGACGTACGACATGCACGGCCGGGTCATCGGCTGCGGCGAGACCGGGGAAGCCCCCGAGGGGCAACGCGGCCTCAAACCGGTACACGTCAGGCAGCTCGCCGGCCTCATCTTCGTGTGTCTGGCGGACGAGCCGCCGCAGGACTTCGAGGCGATGGCCGCACAGATGCGGCCCTATCTCGAGCCGCACGGACTCGCGCACGCCAAGGTTGCCAGACAGGTCGATATCGTCGAGCACGGCAACTGGAAGCTGACCATCGAGAACAACCGCGAGTGCTTTCACTGCGCCGGCCACCCCGAGCTGCTGTGCTCGCTGTTCCACTTCTTCGGCGAGACCGACGAAACGCGCATGTCGGCGCACGAGCGCGCCGCCTACGGCCGCTACCAGCGCGCGCGTGAGGAATCGCAGGAGATCTGGGCGCGCGCCGGCCTGCCGTGGCAGAGGATCGAGGAGCTCGCCGGGCGCGCAACGGCATTTCGCACCGAACGGCTGGTGCTTGACGGGGCCGGCGAGTCGATGACACCGGACACGCGGGTCGCCTGCCGGCGGCTGCTCGGGGAACTGCGCGAGCCACGCCTCGGCACGCTGCACTACCACACCCAGCCGAACGCCTGGTTCCACTTCCTCTCCGATCACGTCCTCACCTTCGCGACGCTGCCGCTCGAACGCGGCCGCACGCTGGTACGCAGCACGTGGCTGGTGCATGCCGATGCCCAGGAAGGAGTTGACTACGATCTGGACAATCTCACCAGCGTCTGGAACGCCACCAACAGCCAGGACGCCGCGTTCGTCGCCGAGACACAGCGCGGGGCCGCGAGTCCCGCCTACCTGCCCGGCCCGATCGCGCCGAGCGAATACATGGTGCAGCTATTTCACACCTGGTACGTGGAGCGTCTGCAGGCGCAGCTCGGCCTGTGAGCGTCGCGGCGCCGGGCCGCAACGCGAGCCGACTGCGCCCGCTACACCGGCCTTGCGGCCATGTCCAGGTGCAGCGCGTTGCCCTGGTAGGGATGGCGCGCGATGACCGCCTCGTTGAGCTCCACGCCGAGCCCCGGCTCGGTCGGCGGGATGACGTAGCCGCTCTCCCAGCGTATCGGCTTGACGAGCACCTCGGCATGAAAGCCCTGCCAGCGCTCGATGCCCTCGAGGATGAGAAAATTGGGGCTGCAGGTGGCCAGCTGGATGTTGGCGGCGCCCACCACTGGACCGCAGTACAGGTGCGGGGCGAGCTGCACGTGCTGCACCTCGGCGAGCGCTGCGATCTTCTTCGCCTCCAGAATGCCGCCGACGCGGCCGAGGTTCATCTGCAGGATGGCGGCGGCCTGCGCGCGCAGCAGCCGCGCGAACTCGTACTTGGTGGCGAGCCGCTCGCCGGCGGCGATCGGGATGCGCGTGGCGCGCGCCACCAGCGCCATCTCCTCGGGGGCATCCGGGGGCACTGGCTCCTCGAACCACAGCGGATCGTACGGCTCGAGGCGCCGCGCGAGCCGTATCGCCCCCGCCGCGGTCATCTGGCCGTGCGTGCCGAACAGCAGGTCCGCGCGCGTGCCGACCGCGGCGCGCAACTGCCGCACGAAGCGCTCGCACAGCTCGAGCGCAGCGAGCGACAGCTGCCGGCCGTCGAAGGCCGAGTACGGGCCCGCCGGGTCGAACTTGAGGGCCGTGAAGCCCTGCGCCAGGTACTCCGCGGCGCGCTCGGCCGCAAGGTCCGGGTCCTGGTAGACGTCGGTCTTGTCCCCGGGCCGCGCATAGATATAAGTATAGGAGCGCAGCCGCTCGTGCACGCGACCGCCGAGCAGGTTGTAGACCGGCTGGCCGGCCTCCTTGCCGATGATGTCCCAGCAGGCCATCTCGAGCGCCGACAGCACCGCCATCAGCGCCAGATCCGCGTGCTGGGTGTAGCCTGCGGAGTAGACGCGCCGCCAGATACTTTCGATGTTGTGCGGATCCTCGCCCGCCAGATAACGGCCGAAGGTGTCGACCAGCATGCGCGCGACAACTTCCGGGTGAAACGGCACGCAGTACGCCTCACCGATGCCATGCACGTTGCCGTCGGTGGTGAGCTTCACGAACACGAAATAACGCCCGCCGACACCGGGCGCGGGGTTGCCGGCGATGAAGGTCTTGATGTCGGTGAGTTTCATCGCGCGGGCCGTTTATAGCATATGGGTGATTACGACTACATCGTAGTCGGCGCGGGCTCGGCCGGCTGCGTGCTCGCCAACCGCCTGTCCGCGGACGCGGCGCAGCGCGTGCTGCTGCTGGAAGCGGGCGGCTCGGATCGCACGCCCTGGATCCAGGTGCCGATCGGCTACGGCCGCACCTTCAACGACCCGCGCTACAACTGGATGTACGAGGCGCAGAGCGATCCGGCGCTCGACAACCGCCGCACCTTCTGGCCGCGCGGCAAGGTGCTCGGCGGCTCGAGCTCGATCAACGCCATGGTGTACGTGCGCGGACAGCCGGGCGACTTCGACGACTGGCGCGACGCCGGCAACCCCGGCTGGTCGTACGCGGAAGTGTTGCCGTGGTTCAGGAAGCTCGAGGATCACGACCTGGGCGCTTCCGAGTTTCACGGCGTGGGCGGCCCGGTGCACGTCAGCGATGTGTCGGCGAGCGTGCATCCGCTGTGCGTGGTGTTTCTCGAGGCCTGCACGTCACGCGGCATCGCCCGCACCGCCGACTTCAACGGCGCGTACACCGAAGGGGCGGGACTGTGGCAGGTCACGATCAAGGACGGCGTGCGTGTCTCGTGCGCCAACGCCTACCTGCGCCCGGTGATGGGGCAGCGGCGCAACCTCGAGGTGCGGCTGCGCGCGCACGCGACGCGCATCGTGTTCGACGGCCGGCGCGCGAGCGGCGTCGAGTACCTGCACGGCGGCACGCGCCAGGTGGCGCACGCGCGCCGCGAGGTGCTCATTGCCGCCGGCGCCGTCAACTCCCCGCAACTGCTGGAGCTTTCCGGTATCGGCCAGGGCGAGCGTCTGCAGCGTTTCGGCATCACGGTCATCGCCGATACGCCGGCCCTAGGCGAGGGACTGCAGGATCACCTGGCGGTGTCGTACTTCTACCGCTCGCGGGTGCCGACGCTCAACGAGCAGCTCGCACCGTTCCTCGGCAAGGTACGCGCGGCGCTGCGCTATGCGCTCACCCGGCGCGGTCCGCTTGCCATGAGCGTCAACCAGGCGGGTGCCTTCGTGCGCAGCCGGCCCGAGCTCACCCGTCCCAACCTGCACATCTATTTCAACCCTGCGAGCTACAGCACCACCACCCTGGGATCGCGCCGGCGGCTGCTCAACCCCGATCCTTACCCCGGCTTTCTCATGTCGTTCAACACCTGTCGCCCCACCAGCCGCGGCAGCATCCACATCCGCTCGCCCGACCCGCTGGTAAGCCCCGCGATCGTGCTCAACTCGCTGGCGACGGCGGAGGATGTGCGCGATGTCTGCGACGGGGCGCGCGTGGTGCGCGGCATCGCCGCCGCGGCGCCGCTCGCCGCCGCGGTCGCGAGCGAGCGCGAGCCCGGGCAAGCAGTGCAGTCGGACGAGGCGGTGCTGGCGGATTTTCGCGCGCGCGCCGGCTCGGTGTTCCACGCCTCCTGCACCTGCCAGATGGGGGCGGACCCGCGCCGCGCGGTGCTCGATGCGCGGCTGCGGGTACGCGGGGTCGCCGCTCTGCGCGTGGTGGATGCGTCCGCTTTCCCGAACGTCACCTCCGGCAACAGCAACGCAGCGACCATCATGCTGGCGGAAAAAGCCGCCGACCTGATTGTGCAAGACAGTCGCGCGCCGCCGGGTTAACCTGCCGCGGCAGCACCGAGCAGGCACCGAAACGACATGAGCGAACTGCAATCGAGCGTGGCCACCGCCGTTGGCACTGCGCACGGCGCGCCGCTGCCGCAGTCAGCGACGCTCGTGGCCCGCTGGTACGTGCTCATCATGATGTGCCTGGTGTACACGTTGAGCATCGCCGATCGCTACGTGGTGTCGACGGTACTCGACCCGATCCGCATCGAGCTGCATCTCACCGATAAAGGCGTTGCGCTGCTCACCGGGGTCGCGTTCGGCCTGTTCTACGTCATCCTCGGTTTCCCGCTGTCGTGGCTCATCGATCGCTACAACCGCCGCAAGATCGTCGCGGCGTGCCTGGTACTGTGGTCGGTGATGACGGCGGTGTGCGGCCTGGCGAGCACTTCGCTGCAGTTCTTCCTCGCGCGCGTCGGGGTGACGGTCGGTGAGGCCGGAGGCACGCCCGGCGCCAACTCGCTGCTGTCGGATTACTTCCCGGCGACGCGCCGCGCCATGGCGCTCACGGTGTTCTCCCTCGGCGCACCGATCGGCGCCTGGGTCGGCTACAACGTCGCCGGCGCGATCGCCGACCAGTACGGCTGGCGCACGGTGTTCTACGCGCTGGGGATCCCGGGGGTACTGGCCGGAATGGCGGTGTGGTTCACGGTGCGCGAGCCGCAGCGCGGTTGCCTCGACAGCGGCGACGACGGCGAGGCGCCCACGGTCGGCGAGACCATGCGCTTCCTGTGGCAACAGCGCTCGGCGGTGCACCTGATGATAGGCACCGCGGTGTGCGCGCTATGGGGCTGGGGGCTGATGTTCTGGACGCCGACTTTCCTGCAGCGCACCTACCACATGAGCATCGGCCAGGCGGGCTCACTGACGCAGAACATGCACCTGTGGGGCGGCGGCATCGCCACCTTGGCCACCGGCTGGCTCATGGCCCGCAGCGGCATGGTGGATGCGCGCCGCATCGTGTGGCTGCTCGGTGCCGGCACTGCCATCGCCACGGTCGCCTCGGGGGTGGTGTACTACACGCGCGACCTGACACTGGCGCGCGCCATGCTGTGGATCTTCATTCCGGCGATCTACTTCTACATCGGCCCCGGCTTCGGGCTGCTCAATAATCTCGCGCAGTGCCGCATGCGGGCGATGTTCTGCGCCATGGTGCTGTTCCTCGCCAACCTCGGCAACCTGGTAATCGCGCCGCCGCTGATCGGCGCGCTGAGCGACTGGTTCGGACGCACGCACGCCTCGAACGCCGACTCGCTGCGGCTCGCGATGCTGTGCCTGGTGCCCACCGGTCTGTGGGCGACAGCGCACCTGTTCCTCGCGGCGCGCGATATCCTCAAAGACCAGGAACGGGCGCGGGGCTTTCCGTTTTAGTTAACTGGGACATCAGCTTCCGCGGCTCCAATCCACCGGCTCCACGGGGGGCACCGCGAGGAACCATGCGAGCAGCCCGAGCAGCGCGACCCCGCCCGTAACCCACAGTGCCACCGTGTAGTGGCCGCCGTTGTGCTTGATGAGATAGCCGGTCACGCTCGGGGCGAGGATGCCTGCCGTGTTGCTGATCGCGTTTTGCGTGCCCATCCACCGGCCGGTGGCGAGCGGCCCCGCAAAGCGCTGCGTCAGCGCGCCCACTGAAGGGGAGTTGAGACCGTCCGCCAGACCGGTCGCGAGCAGCAGCCCGGCACCCGCCGCCGCCCCGGCGGCGCTCAGCGACAAGAGGCACAGGCCGACTCCGGCCGCGCTCAGCGACAGCGCCGTCTTGTAAGCCAGGCTCGGCGTCGCACCGCGGCGGATCCACCAGTCGATCAGCCAGCCGGTGGCGACAATGCTGGCCGCGTCCATCACGTAGATGAGGCTCTGGACGTTCTTCATCGCGTCCAGCGACAGGCCGCGCTCATCCACCAGATAGAGCGGCACCCAGGTGAACACGAAGTAGAAGGCGTAATTCGAGCAGAAGTTGCCGAAGACCGTCCCCCACAGTGCCCGTTGGCGCACGATGTCGATCCACCGCGGTCCCACAGTGCCGGCGCCGGCGGACCTGAGCGGCGCGGGCACCCGCAGCTGGCCAGCCCACGGGATCAGCCACAGAAGCGAGAGCAGCCCGAGCGCCATGAACATGGTCCGCCAGCCGAAGTGGATCATGACCAGTCCACCGACGAAGGCACCCAGCGCGGGGCCGACCACGCTGCCGAGCTGCATGATCGAGGTCGCCCGCGCCCGCTGCGCGTCCGCCACGCGCTGTGAGATCAGCGCGAAACCGCTCGGGTAACACACCGATTCGCCGACCCCCATCACGAGACGCAACGCCACGAGACTCAGGACGCCGCCCGAAAGTCCGGCGAGGAAGGTCCCGACTGACCAGAGCGTGAAGCCGCCGGCCAGCACGCGCGCCGCGCCAATGCGGTCGACGAGAATTCCCATGAGTGGCTGCGAGAGGACGTAGGTAGCAAAGAACGCCGACAGCAGCAGGCCCATCTGAAAGTCATCGAGTCTGAATTCGCTCTTGATGAGCGGTGAGGCCGTCGAGATCGTGCCGCGGTCGACGTAGTTGATCATCAGTGCCGCGCCGAGCAGCACGATGAGCGCATACGGGGCTCGCGATGGCGCGGTGGCGCCGGGCCCTGCACCCGACACCGTTAAGTTCCGGATCCTTTATCCGGGGGCGGCGCCGGCCCGGTGCGCGGGGATGAGCCACTGCCGGGAGGGGGTCTGTCTCCTGGCGGTTTGTCGCCCGGCGGTCTGCCCGTGCCCGGCGGTTTGCCGCCCGGGGGCCTGCCCGTGCCCGGCGGTTTGCCGCTGCCCGGTGGTGGCTTGCTCGGACCGTGAGAGGGTCTGCCGGCGGGAGGACGCGTCGCCGGCGGCGCATGACCCGGCGGGGGCCGCATCGCCGGCGGGGGACGCGACGGCGGTCGGGGCCGCGGTGGTGGCGGCGGCCGCCCGTGCGGGTAGCGATGCCAGTAGTTGTAGTAGTGAGCGCGCTGCGCGTACCAGGGACGTCCGCTGTACCAGGTCGACCAGTAGGTGTTGAAACTGAAGGCGACGATCGGTATCCCGAGCGTTACGCCGTTGCTGGCGATGACCACGACGCCGCCCGCAGCGGGCATCTGCAGGTACTCCGCGGCGACCCAGCCGCGGTTCGGTCCCGCCTGTACGTCGCACCAGCCGTAGCCCTGCTCGCAACCGAACACCTGCACGCCGACGCCGGGCGGCAGCCGTACGACGGCCGGGTACTCGATGGCCGGTCCGGCGCGCATGTGCACGGGGGTGACGACCGTGGCCGTGAAAGCGAGCGCCGCCGTCGCGCGTACCGCCAGCGTCGCGATGGCGATTGCGGTCAACGTCACCCGAATCACGCGTCGCCCGCGGAAGGTTTCCTGCATGACAGCACCGATACCGCCCTGTTGAAGCGCAGTCTACAACCTGCGCACGCCGCGCGCAGGTCACTCACTGCGTCGCGGGCTTGACCGTGTCCGCCTTGTCGGCGATCAGCACCTCGGCACTGAGGTGCGTGCCTCCCACCGTGTACTGGTTGGGAATGCAGGTCGACTCATACTGCACGTTGCGCGTGGTAAAGAGCGGCAGGATGCGCTGCTTGATCTGCTCGATGAGCTCGCAGTCACCGGCGACGTCGAGAGGATCGCGGTGGGCGGTGAGATCGACCAACTTCCAGCGCGCACTGACCGTCTGGGCCGGCGCCGCCCCGGCGGCCGCCGGGCCTGCGGCCGCGGCCGGGTGCAGCACATTCACTTTAATGTGGACGCTCGGAAAGGCGGTGGGGCGGTCGAGTCCGCCGGCGCAGCCATACTCGTTCACCGACAGGTCCGGGCGGGCGCCGAGCATCAGCAGCGTGCTCCTGATCCTGTCCCGCAGCCCGTCGCAGGAGTAGTGCGCAGTGAAGCCCATGAACACGAAGCGCAGCTCCCTGGGATTCCAGTCCGCCGCGACCGCCGCTTCGCCCCCTGCGGCGGCCGCCGGCGGATCGGACCGCAGCGGGGGACTGGCGCACACCACCGCCACCGTCGCGATACATAGAAAGCCGGGAACGCCGCCAGCACCGAGGATGCGCATAAGTGAAATCTCCGGCGTCGAACCAACGCCCGATGTTACGTGAGCGTACCTCGCGGTGCGAGGCACGGGTTTGTTGTGCAACGTCCAGCCTGACTTCACGCTGACATGTCAGGCGACAGAGCTGAGAGTAAAGTGTTCCTCCCTCCACAGATCAGAGAGCGACCATGCCTGCAAGCCGCATCCTGACCCTGGCGCTGCTTGGCGCCGCCGCCGTGGTCGCCGCGACGAGCGACGCACAGCAAGCCCCCGGCAACCCGCTGGATGTCATCCCGGACAAGATGCCCTTCGACATCCCCTACGGACCCCCGATCACGCTCGAGCGCGCCAGTGCGCTCATCGCAGCAGCGATCGCCGAGGCCCGCAGGCACGACTGGAAGCTGAACGTGGCCGTGGTCGATGCGGGCGGGAACCTCGTGGCCTTCGAGCGCATGGACGGTGCGCAGCTCGCCTCGATCGCGGTCTCCGAGCACAAGGCGCGCGTCGCCGCCACGTTCCGCCGCGAGACGAAGGTGTTCGAGAACGCGGTGCAGCAGAACGGCTCCACCTACGTGTTGACGCTCGATGGGGTGATCGCCTCGCGCGGCGGCATTCCGCTGGTCGATGCCGGCAAGCTCATCGGTGGCATCGGCTGCTCGGGCGGCACGGGCTCGCAGGACGAGGTGGCCTGCACGGCGGCGGTCGCCGCCCTTAATAAGAAGTGAGGCAGGCCCGCGCCGCCGCGGGCCTGACCGGTCACTGCTGAGGCTTGCTCGGCGGAGGCGGCTGGTCGCCCGACGGGGGCTGTCCGCCGCTCTGGCCGCCCGGCGGCGGATGGTGCGCGCGGGCCTTCGCCATGGCGTCGCTGCAGCCCTGGGACAACTGGTCCTTGTGGTCATTGAGGCAGACGATGATGCGGCCGCCGCCCGGCTTCACGTCCGAGCACAACTTCTGCACGTCACCCTTGCAGGCCTCGCGCGGCCCTCCGGGCCCTCCCGGCGGGGGTGTGTCCTGCGCCTGCACGGCGAGGCTGACGATGCAAAGACCGCTCAGCGGAATTAACCAGCGTTTCATAGGTAACCTCGTTGCGGTTAAGCCGCGACCGATGCGGGCGCAGCGTGACAGGCGCTGACGTATGATAACCGCACATGGGTAAGTTTTCGCCGAGCACCAGGCGCACGCTTTGTAACCTAATCTGTCTGCTGGGAGCGGCGCCGTCTTCCGTCGTCGCCGATTCGCAGGCACCGCCCGGCGGCGCCTGGCAGAGCCTGCGACCGCAGCTGTACGGTACGCGTCCAATCGGCGAGGTCGGGGACGAGTCGATGAGCGTCTCAGGACCTGCCAGCACTCCCGATCCATCCGCAACCCCGATCGTGGTGCAGTTCGGCAAGGAACTGGCCGGCAAGGTCAGGCAGGTCCGCGTGATCATTGATAACAATCCCTCACCACTGGTTACCACCATGAGTCTGGCCGCCGGGCTGCCGGTGGATGAGATCGACCTGCGCGTGCGAATCGATCGTTTCACCTCCGTGCGCGCCATCGCCGAGACCGACACCGGCCGGCTGGAAATGCGCAGCATCTGGGTGAATGCGAGCGGAGGCTGCTCCGCCCCTCCGGCGGCCACGCAAGGCGGAGCCCTCGGACAGATCCGCTTCCGGCCTTCGACCGACGGGCACGCGGTGCAGATCAGCATCCGCCACCCCAACAACTCCGGCTTCCAGGTCAATCCGGTGAGCGGCGATTTCATCCCGCCACATTTCATCGCCCACATCAAGCTGTCGTCCGGTGGACGCGTGCTGATGGAGGCCGACACCGGCATCTCGCTCAGCGAGAATCCGACGCTACGCCTCGTGACGGGCGAGCCGCTGCCGGCGCCGCTCGCGGTCGAGGCGACCGACCTGCCGACGCAGTCGCGCTTCGCCGCGACCTGGACCGGCGCCGGAGCCGCCGCCCATTAAGAGCGTCCCGCGGGCGCCGCCCCACTCGATACGCTCCATGAGCGTTGCACGCGCCCTGCTTCGCTCACTGCCGGCCTGGCTGTGGCTGGCGGGCGCGGGCACGGCAGCAGCCGGCAATGCTCCGGAGGCCTTACCCGTCACCGAGATCGCGCCCGGCGACTTCGTGCACTACGGCAAGCCGCTGCCGCTCGATGCGCCAGGTCACGACGACATCGCCAACATCGGGTTCATCGTCGGGCGTCGCTGCGTCGCGGTCATCGACACCGGCGGCTCGGTGCGGGTCGGACGCGCACTGCGTCGCGCGATCACCGCGCACACCGCGTTGCCAGTGTGTTACGTCATCAACACCCACGTGCACGTTGATCACGTACTCGGCAACGCGGCGTTCGCCGCCGCCCAAGTGCACTTCGTCGGGCACGCGCTGCTCGCCGACGCGCTGGTACGCAGCCGGCCGTTCTTTCTCGCCAACTATGCCGCGGACCTCGATGCGCCGGCGAGCGCCGCGCAGATCATCGGCCCCGACGAAAGCGTCGCCGTCGGCAGCGATCGCAACCTCGATCTCGGGGAGCGGCAGCTCACGCTGCACGCCTGGCCGAAGGCGCACACCGATTGCGATCTCACGGTCTACGATGTCAGCAGCGGCACGCTGTGGACCGGCGACCTGCTGTTCGTGCGACGCACGCCGACGCTCGACGGCAGCATCATCGGCTGGCTCGCGGCGATCGATGCGCTGGCAGCGCTGCCGCATGTGCGGCACCTGGTGGCAGGGCACGGCGAGGTGACGGGCGAGCCGGCCGCCGCTTTCACACCCGAGCGCGTCTACCTGAGCACCCTGCTGCAGAGCGTGCGCGCGGACCTTGCGCAAGGCAAACCGCTGCAGGATGCGCTCAAGGAGCCGAGCGAAGCCGGTCAGTCGCACTGGCTGCTGTGGGATTCGACGCACCCGCGCAACGTCACCCGCGCCTACCAGGAGCTCGAGTGGGAGTGATGCGCCGGCGCGAGTTGTTGAGCGCAGCGGTCTGCGCAGCGCTCGCCGCCGCTGCGCGTGCCAGAGTCGTCCTGGAGCCGGACGCGCGCGCCGCCCGCGTCGTCATCGTCGGCGGCGGCTTTGCGGGAAGCTGTTGCGCGCTGCAGCTGCGCAACCTCAACCCACACCTCGCGGTCACGCTGATCGACGGGGCCGATACCTACGTCACCTGTCCGATGAGCGATGGCGTCATGACCGGACAACGCGCGTTAGCTGCGATCACCGTGGGGCGCAGCGGGCTGGCGCAGGCGGGCGTGCGCTTCGTGCCGGATGTCGCCACGGCCATCGACCCGGCGCGGCGGCGCGTGCACCTGCGCAGCGGCGCAGCTCTTGACTACGACAAGGCGGTAGTGGCGCCGGGGATCCGCTTGCTCTTCGGCACACCGCAGGGCTACGACGAGGCGGCGACGCTGCGCATGCCGCACGCGTGGCAGGCGGGCGCGCAGACGCGGCTGCTCGCCGCGCAGCTGCGCGCCACCGCCGACGGCGACACGCTGGCAATCAGCGTGCCGGCCGGGCTGATGCGCTGCCCGCCGGGCCCCTATGCACGCGCCGGCATGGTGGCCGAGTGGCTGCTGCGGCACCGCAAGCGCAACAAGATCCTGATCTTCGACGGCAACAATCACTTTCCGCGACAGGACGTCTTCACCGCCGCCTGGAACAAACTTTATCCGGGCATGATCGAGTGGCTTGCGCCCGGGGACGGCGGCAACCTCACGCGCGTCGACGTGCGCACGCGCACGCTCTACAGCTCGAGCGGTGCGCACCGCGTTGCGCTTGCCAACATCATCCCGCCGCAGGCTGCGGGCCAGCTGGCCGTGGATGCGGCGCTGGCATCCCCCCATGGCTGGTGCCCGGTCGACGCCCGCACCTTCGAGTCGCAGCTCGTCCCCCACATCCACGTCATCGGCGATGCGTGCATCGCCGGGGCCATGCCGAAAGCGGCCTCGGCCGCCGCCAGCCAGGCGCACCAGTGTGCTGCGGCCATCGCAGCCGCGCTCGGCGCACGCACCATGCCGCAACCCTCTTTCGACAGTGTCTGCTACAGCCTGCTGGGGGAGCGCGCGGCGTTCGCCATCCGCGCCACCTTCGAGGTTGCAGACGGGCAGATACGCCAGGTCGCCGCGGTTGCGGATGCGCCCGAGGATCGCACCGTGAGCGCGCAGCACGCCCAGGAGGCCGAGGATTGGTACCAGCAGTTGCGCGCGAAATGCTTCGGCAGCTGAGCCTTGGGCGCAGGGCGGGATCACCGGACGGTGCGCCGCGCGCAGCGCTGCGTCAGAATGAACGCCGGCCGACCGATGGCCGTTCCCGGAGCATGCCATGAGTGCGGAGCGACGCTACAGCGCGATGTGGCTGCAGGCCCTCGAGCTTGCGGAAGAAGCGGAACGGCTGCAACGCAGCTTCCTGCGCTACCTGGGGCCCGGGGCCGAGGGCATCGGCTGGGAAGCGCCGGTGGACATCCATGAGACCCCCGACGGGTTGACGCTGCTGTTCGCACTGCCGGGCGTCGCCCCGCAGGACATCGACGTGCAGCTCGATGCCGACGGTCTCACCGTGCGCGGCGTTCGGCCGCCGAACCTCGGCGCGCGTGATGGGGTCGTCCGGCGCCTGGAGATTCCCCACGGCCGCTTCGTGCGTCGGCTGTCACTGCCGGGAGACGCGGTGCAGCTCGCCGATTCGCATTACCTCAACGGCTGCCTGCAGGTGCGCCTGCTGTGGATGAAGCCGCGATGAGCGCCGCAGGTCCGGCCGCTCCCCGGCCGCACATCGAGCTGCCGCCGTTGCCTGCCGGCGCAGTGCCCATCGTGCCGATCCGCAGCGTGGCGCTGTTTCCGGGCGCGGTGGCGCCGATCGCGCTCGGCCGCGAGCAGAGCATCGCCGCCGCTCAGGAAGCGGTGCGCGCCGGTCACAAGATCGCGCTGCTGGCGCAGCGCGATCCGGCCACCGAACAGCCCGTGGCGGCGGATCTCTATGCCATCGGCGTGCTCGCCACGGTGCTGCGCTACGTCACCACCCCGGAAGGCGCGCATCACCTGGTATGCCAGGGCGAGAGCCGCTTCCGCGTGGTGGAGATGCTGCGCGAAACGCCGTACTTCGCGGCGCGGGTGGAGGCGATCCCGGAGCCGGCGGCGGGCGGTGCGGAGATCGAAGCGCGCTTCACGCTGCTCAAGCAGCGCGCGCTGGAAGCCCTCGCGCTGCTGCCGCAGCCGCCACCGGAGCTGCAGCGGCTCATCGCGGGCATCGACGCGGCGGCGCCGCTGGCGGACCTGATCGCCAACTTCATGGACGCAAGCCCCGTCGAGAAGCAGGACATCCTCGAGACGGTCGATCTGCAGATGCGGCTCGACAAGGTCATCCAGCTGCTCACCCACCGCGTGGAAGTACTGAAGATCACCAAGGACATCACCGCGCAGACGCAGGCGGCGCTCGGCGAGCGCCAGCGCGAAGCGGTGCTGCGCGAGCAGCTGCACCAGCTGCAGAAGGAGCTCGGCGAAAGCGAGGACAGCGAGGGTGCGCTGGCGGAGCTCGACAAGCAGATCAGCGCCGCGGGCATGCCGCCGGAAGTCGAAGAGCACGCCCGCAAGGAGCTCAAGCGGCTCGGCCGCATGAACGAGGCAAGTCCCGAACACGGCATGGTGCGCAGCTATCTCGACTGGCTGGTGGCGCTGCCGTGGAGCAAGACCAGCACCGAGGACATCGACATCGAGCGCGCACGTCAGGTGCTCGACGAGGATCACTACGGGCTCGAGAAGGTGAAGCGGCGCATCCTCGAGTATCTCGCAGTGCGCAAGCTAAACCCGCAGGGACGCAGCCCGATCCTGTGCTTCGTCGGACCGCCGGGCGTGGGCAAGACCTCGCTCGGCCAGAGCATCGCGCGTGCACTGGGACTTAAGTTCGTACGCGTGAGCCTGGGCGGTGTGCACGACGAGGCGGAGATCCGCGGCCACCGGCGCACCTACATCGGGGCGCTGCCGGGCAACATCATCCAGAGCCTGCGCAAGGCCGGCACGCGCAATCCAGTGTGCATGCTCGATGAGATCGACAAGCTCTCGGCGAGCTTCCACGGCGATCCGGCCTCGGCGCTGCTCGAGGTGCTCGATCCGGAGCAGAACTCGACCTTCCGCGACAACTACATCGCCCAGCCGTTCGATCTGTCGCGCGTGCTGTTCATCGCCACCGCCAACGTGCTCGACACCATTGCCGGACCCTTGCGCGATCGCATGGAGATCATCGAGCTCAGCGGCTACACCGAGGAGGAGAAACTCGAGATCGCCAAGCGCTACCTGGTGCAGCGGCAGCTCAAGGCGAACGGACTCACCGCTGCGCAGTTCTCGGTCACCGATGCGGCACTTACCCGCATCATCAACGAGTACACGCGCGAGTCGGGCTGCCGCGCTCTCGAGCGGCAGATCGGCGCGCTGGCGCGCAATGCCGCCATGCAGATCGCCTCCGGCACAGCGCAGACGGTGGCCTTCGATGCGGCCGACCTCGATGCTGTGCTCGGCGCGACGCGTTTCGAGAACGAGGTGGCGCAGCGGACCAGCGTGCCGGGCGTGGCCACCGGCCTCGCCTGGACGCCGGTCGGGGGCGATATCCTGTTCGTCGAGTCGGCGCGCCTGCCGGGCAACGGCAAGCTGATCCTCACCGGGCAGCTGGGCGATGTCATGAAAGAGAGCGCCCAGGCGGCGCTCAGTCTGCTGAAGTCACAGGCGGCGGACTTCGGTATCGACCCCGAGCTCTTCGAGCACAGCGACGTCCACGTGCACGTGCCGGCCGGCGCCATCCCCAAGGACGGACCGAGCGCCGGGGTTGCGATGTTCGTGTCGCTCGCCTCGCTCTTCAGAAACGCGCCGGTGCGTCCGGACGTCGCCATGACGGGCGAGATCACGCTGCGCGGCCTGGTGCTGCCGGTCGGCGGCATCAAGGAGAAGACCATCGCGGCGGCGCGCGCCGGCATCCGGCGCGTGATTCTGCCCGACCGCAACCGGCGTGACCTCGAGGACATTCCCGCGAGCGCCCGCGCCGTGCTCGAGTTCGTGTGGGTCGAGCGCGCGGCGCAGGCGCTGGCGATCGCTCTCGGCGGGACGACGCCGGCGGCAGCGGCGCCCGCGGCTCCCGAGCTGCGCACGGGCCGCGCCGCACGTTCCACCACGCGTAAGGACGCTCCCCGCCACCCCGGCGAGAATGCTGCCGTTTCCGGTGCAATCGTTAACAAACGGTAACAGAAGGAACACGCAGCGAGCGGGGCACTCAAAAGCGTTGACGGACTTTCGCGCGTCACTTACCGTCGCATGAGGCGCCCACATGAATTTCCTGCACCTGTCAGCACACGCTCCCTCTGCCCGACCTCTGCGGCCGGCGACACTCGTTCCCACTGTGAAGCCCGGCGACACCGCGGTCAACGTGATGACGGACTTTGCGCACGAGCACCCGATCACGGTCAACGAAGAGCGCCCCATCGAAGATGCGCTCAAGGACATGATCCGCTTCGGCGTGCGTGCGCTACTCGTCTGCCGCGGCGACACGGTCACCGGACTGATCACGTCCTACGACATCCAGGGCGAGCGGCCCATGAAGTTCCTGCAGAGCTCCACCTACACGCGCCATGACGAGCTCCTCGTGGGCCACGTCATGACCCCGTGGGAGCAGGTACCGGTGATCGACTGGGAGGAGCTTGCCGAAGCCACCGTGAGCGATGTGCTCGCCCTCTTCCGCGAAACAGACGTCACCCACCTGCTGGTGATGCAGCGGGCCGTCGGCGGCTCTTCGCTCGTGCGCGGCCTCATCTCCAGGACGCGGCTCGCGCGACAACTCGGCGGCTAAAGCGCCGCCGGGAATCAGGCGCCAAGGAGCGCCGGCAGCTCCGCGAGCGAGGTGACCTCGTGATCCGGGCGTCCGGGAAGCCGTTCGGGGCGCTGCCCGTAGCGATTGCACCACACCACCCGCATGCCGAATGCGGATGCCGCGCAGGCATCCCAGGCGTTGGCTGACTGGAATGAGATCGCCTGGCGGTCGACTCCCAGCCGCGCAACCGCCAGCTGGTAGACCCGCGGATGGCTTGTAGACGCCGACTTCCTCGACCGAGAGGATCGCCTCGAACATCGCGCCGATCTTTGCGCGGGCGACCGCGGCGTGCAGCATGTCGGGGGATCCGTTGGAGAGGACCGCCAGCCTGAAGTCCGCGGCCTTCAGGCGCTGCAGCACCGCGGGGACTTCCGGGAAAACATCGAGGGTGAGATACAGGCTCATCAGGCGCTCGCGCAATCCAGCAGGCCGGATGCCGAGCGTCTCGAGCGCGAAATCGAGCGCATCGCCCGTCACCTGCCAGAAGTCTGCGTGCCGCCCCTGGGCTGCACGCAGCCAGGTGTACTGCAGCTGCTTGTCGCGCCACAGGGATGCGAGTGGCCCGAAGCGCTCGCCGAGCACGTCGCGGCAGGCGGCCGCAGCCGAGGCATGGTCGAACAGCGTGCCGTAAGCATCGAACACACAGGCGCGGATGCCTGTCAGGGGCGCGGCCATCGCAACTCGCTCCGCCGGGACCGCCGGGCGCCCGGCGTGATCTTCAGAAGAACGCGATCGACTGCGGGGCAGCCTTGAATACGCCGATGCATTGTCCCGCCGTCCGAGTCACCAGCCAGTTGTGCCCGATGAATGTCTGCTGCACCGCCCGCTCGCCGGGCGGCAGATGGCGATAATGTATCGGCTCGCCGTGAAAGCTCAACCAGTAGATCTCCAGCGGCTCTGCGCTGCGATTGACGAACGTCACGCCGGTGCGGTCTGTGGACGGCGGGGACGCGTAGTTCGACGGGTTGTCGCATAAGCGGGCCGACGCAAGCTCGTCGCAACTCCTGACGTTCGACGCCGAGCCGATCGCGCAGGCGATCTGGTAGCCCGCCGGTCCATCGACCGGTGCAGCGGCCTGTGCCGGCACAGTCCTGACAGCCGGCGTGAGCGCAGCGGACTGGTCCGCGACAGCGCAGCGGGTCACCGTCCAGTCGGTGACCATCCCCGCCGCCGCGAAGCAGCGTCCCACGGCCGAGTCGGGTGCGACGGGATCGCCGCCGTGCGCGCTGCTGAGAAAACGCTGCAGCACGCTGTCCGCGCACAGCCCGGATGGGTCCGGGCGCTGCTGACGTTGCATCAGACTGCTCAGGTTCGAGCGCACCATGAAGCTCGCGTGGGGCGACTGGCACCTGACCACCAGCCCATCGGGATTCGCCTGGGCCGCGGAACGCTCGGCGCGAGCGAGGTCCTGTTCAGCCGCAATGCGAGCCTTCAGGGCGTGCAGCAGCTGCGGAACGCTTGGCGCCGGGCTGGGCAGCCAGGGAATTTCGCGCGAGTCGACCGCCAGAGCTGCGCCGGTGACGCGATATTGATGAGGGAACCGTCCGCCGGGTGAGCACTGCAGGTCCGGCGACAGGCCGCAGATCGGCAACGACCCCAGGTTGGTAATACCGGCGCAGTTCTCCTCCACCTGGATGCTGAGCATCCCGGACTCATCGAGCCGGTAGCTGCCGCGCCCGGTAAAGACACAGGCGCCGCCCTTACCGCCCGGCGCCGTCAAGGTCACACCGGTCGGCCTGCCAACGAGCGCACTCACCGCAGCTTCGCTTTCCGCACCTGCGGCAGTGTGCAGCAACTCAGCGGCAAGCGCCGCGGCGGGCGTGCCTGTGAGGAGCAGACACGCGCAAACGGAGCTTATCGATGCACGAGGTCGTTTCATGCGCGGACTACAGCAGTTTTCCGTCCGCCGCGCCAACAACGGCCGCCACAAACCGTGACGCCAGTTGGGAAACGAGTCACCGCTGGCGTGCGGGCGGGCCTGTCGGGATTGCCGTCGGGCGCCGCGCGGCGAGTGGGTTCTGCGCTCAAGCGAATCCGGGCAGCGCGCGGCCTGCGGTACACTCGTGACCAGGGAGCGTCGCGGGGGCGCCGGGGGATCCATGAAACTACGGTATAAAATCCTCAGCATTCTCGTCCTGATCGTGGCAGCGGGAGTGGTCACAGTGGCGCTGCTCATGAGCCACACCACCCCCTGCGGCGCGGATGGGGCACCTCCTGCCGGCGCCACCCTGATGAAGGGCATCGTGCATCGCTGTTACGGCTCACCCGATGTCGTCAGGTATGAGGACCTCGCCAAGCCCACTCCTTTAGATAACGAGATGCTGGTCAAGGTGCACGCGGCCTCCGTCAACCCGCTCGACTGGCACTACCTGGAGGGCAAGCCGTACCTCGTGCGCATCGACGGCGGCTTCGGCAAACCCCAGAACCCGCGCCTCGGCGTCGACTTTGCCGGCACCGTCGAGGCGGTCGGCAGCAAGGTCACGCGCTTCAAGGCGGGTGACGAGGTGTTCGGTGGAAGATTCGGGTCGTTCGCCGACTACGTCGCGGTCCGCGAGGATCGCGCCGTCGCGCTGAAACCTGCCAACATGACATTCGAGCAAGCCGCTGCCGTGCCCATCGCAGCCGTTACCGCCCTGCAGGCGCTGCGTAACGTGGGACATGTGCAGGCCGGACAGAAGGTCCTGATCAACGGCGCCTCGGGCGGTGTCGGCACGTTCGCCGTGCAGATCGCGAAATCGTTCGGCGCGGACGTGACCGGGGTATGCAGTACGCGCAACGTCGCGCTGGTGCGCTCGATCGGTGCCGATCACGTCATCGACTACACCCACGAGGATTTCACCGCGGGGACAGAGCGCTACGACCTGATCGTGGACAACGTCGGGACTCATTCAGTGTCGGACTACCGGCGCGTCCTCAATCCCAACGGCATCTACGTCATGATCGGCTCGACGGCTCCCGGCAATTGGTTCGGGTGGCTGGCGGGGCCGATCGAGGGCATGGTCATGTCGAAGTTCGTGAGCCAGAAGTTCGCCATGATGCTGGCGGATCTGAACAAGGACGATCTGGCAACCCTCGCCGCTCTCATGCAGTCCGGCAAGCTGACACCGGTCATCGACAGGCGTTACAAGTTGAGCGAGGCCTCCGAGGCACTGCGGTACCTGGAAGCCGGGCACGCCAAAGGGAAGGTCGTGCTGACTGTTGAGTAGGCGGGCGCGAGCTCGCGGGGCCGGTCATGAATGAAAGCCATTTCACGTGCGCAATTCACCTCGCGGGCCGGCGAGGTATTCCTCGTCGGTGACATGCTGCATCCACTCGACGACCTTGCCGTTGAGTGCCTCCTGGATCGCGATGTGGGTCATCCCCGTGGTGGGCGTCGCCCCATGCCAGTGCCGGCGATTCGGCGGACACCAGATCACATCGCCCGGGCGAATCTCGAAGATCGGCCCACCCTCGCACTGCGTCCATCCACAGCCGGCGGTGACGATGAGCGTCTGGCCGAGCGGATGGCTGTGCCACGCGGTGCGTGCGCCTGGCTCAAAGGTGACGCTGGCGCACGCGACCCGGGCCGGCTCCGGCGCGCTGTTCAGCGGATCAATCCGCACGGTTCCGGTGAAGTATTCTGCGGGTCCCTTCTGGGAAGGTTGTGACCCGGCGCGCTTAAGTTCCATGGGGGTTACCTCGCTGCCTGGAAGGATGTCTGCGAACGTCTCGCAGGCAGTTGTGGCAAAGCTGTGGGGCAATGGTGGCAGCCCCAAGGGTTTCATGCGGTGGGCAGCGTCAGCGCTGCATCTGCATGAGCTGATCCATGGGCATCATGTTGTGGTTCATATGGCTCATGACCCAGAGCGAGCCAAACACCACCAGAAACACGATCAACACACCAAAAGCCAGGGCCAGGATGTTGTTGGCGTTGTCGGGGGCCGTGGTGATGTGCAGAAAGAAGACCAGATGGATGCCCATCTGCGCCACCGCCAGCACCAGGATGGCCACGGCGAGCCCCGGCCGGTAAATCCCATCCGTCCCCACCACCCAGAAGGAAGCAATCGTCAGGCCGACCGCGAGCGCAAGTCCAAGCAGATAGCCACGCACCTCGCGGCGCAGCGTGTGTTGCTCCCCGGGCAGGCCACCGTCCGCCAGGCGGTCCTCGCCGACGTAGGAGCCCGCGTCGTAATCAAGATCGTCACTCATGGCAGCAGCTCCGGTGGGAGCGAGCCCACCAAGTACACCAGGCTAAAGATCGCAACCCAGATGATGTCCAAGGCATGCCAGAAGAGGCTGAAGCACAGAAAGCGGTGGCGGATGTCCTGACGGAACCCCTTGGCATAGAACTGCGCCATCATGGTGCCGAGCCACAGGAGTCCGGCGCTCACGTGTACCCCATGGCATCCCACCAGGGTGAAAAACGAAGAAAGAAAAGCACTGCGGCCCGGACCCGCTCCGCGGACAACGAAGCCGGAGAACTCGCGGATCTCGAGCACAATGAAAGCGAGGCCGAGGAGCCCGGTCGCGAGCAGCGCGAGCTGCGTCCACTTTTGATTACGCTGTCCTACCGCAAGACTTGCCATGCCGCAGGTGAAGGTGGAGGCGAGCAGGCACGCCGTCTGCACCGCGGTGTTGTGCAGATCGAACAGCTCGTGCGCGGACGGCCCAGCAGCGGTGTTCTTGAAGAGCACCGCATAGGCCGCAAAGAAGGCCGAGAACATGATCACGTCGGAGAGCAGGAAGATCCAGAACCCGTAACCGACGACGATTCGCTTGGGCGCAGGCCCGCCGCTGCCGTGCCCGCTTATCGCCCGATGTGCCGCCTCGGGCGGACCAAAGGCGGGGTCGTGCGCGAAGCGCAACGCCGGGGTGCTCATCCGGCTGCCTCCGCCCGCAGCGCCGCGGCACGGGCGGCGCGGTTGGCGCGATCGATGCGCGCCACCTCCTCAGCCGGGAGCTCAGTCTCATGGACGTCCCGCCAGGCAAAGACCACGAAAGTCACATAGGCACCGAGCAGTCCCAGCACCACCAGCCACCAGATCTGCCAGATCAAGGCAAATCCGGTCAGCACCGCAAGAAACGCCGTCACGAATCCGGTCGGACTGTTGCGCGGCATCTCGATGGCGGCATACTGCGGCTCTGAGGTCACCAGCTGCTGCGCGGCGCGCGCCTGCTGCTTGATGTCCCAGTAGGGTTCCTCGCTCGTGACCGTGGGCAGCACGGCAAAGTTGAATGCGGGCGGGGGCGAAGCAGTGGCCCATTCCAGCGAGCGGCCGTCCCACGGATCCCCGGTCGGATCGCGCCGCTCTGCGCGGCCGCGTACAGAGACCCACAGCTGAGCGATCTGGAATGCGATGCCGCATAGGATAAGGAGCGCGCCGACGCCTGCGATCAAGACCCACGGATGCCACTCCGGCCGGTCGTAGCGCTGCATGCGCCGGGTCATGCCTTCAAACCCCAGGACGTAGAGCGGCACGAAGGCGACGTAGAAACCGACCAGCCAGCACCAGAACGCGGCTTTTCCGAGCCGCTCGTCAAGGGCGAAGCCGAAGGCCTTGGGGAACCAGTACGTATAACCGGCGAAAGCGCCGAACAGCACGCCACCGATGATCACGTTGTGAAAGTGCGCCACCAGGAACAGGCTGTTGTGCAGCACGAAGTCCGCCGCCGGCGAGGCGAGCAGCACTCCCGTCATGCCGCCGATGACGAAGGTCACCATGAAGCCGACCGCCCAGAGCATGGCGGAAGTGAAGCGGATGCGACCGCCATACATGGTGAACAGCCAGTTGAATATTTTGACGCCGGTCGGCACCGCGATGATCATGCTGGCGATGCCAAAGAAGCCGTTGACATCCCCCCCGGCTCCCATCGTGAAGAAGTGATGCAGCCAGACGGTGAAGGACAGGATGCAGATCGCCATGGTGGCGATGATCATGGAGCGGCGGTCGAACAGCGGTTTGCCGCAGAAGGTCGCAACCACCTCGGAGAACACCCCGAACGCGGGCAGGATGAGGATGTAGACCTCCGGGTGCCCCCACGCCCAGATCAGGTTCATGAACATCATGGCGTTGCCGCCGGCTTCATTGGTGAAGAAATGAAACCCCACGTAGCGGTCGAGCAGCAGCATGGCCAGCGTCGCCGTCAGAATCGGGAATGCGGCGACGATCAGCAGATTCGAAGCGAGCGACGTCCAGCAGAAAATCGGCATGCGCATGTAGCTCATGCCCGGCGCACGCATCTTGAGAATGGTCGTCACGAAGTTGATGCCTGTCATCAGCGTGCCGATACCGGATATCTGGATGGCCCACAGGTAGTAATCGACGCCCACTCCCGGGGAATAGGTGAGCTCGGACAGCGGCGGATACGGCAGCCACCCGGTGCGGGCAAACTCACCGACTACCAGTGAGAGGTTGACCAGGAGCGCACCGGATGCGGTAAGCCAGAGACTCACCGAGTTCAAGGTGGGAAAGGCTACGTCGCGCACGCCCAGCTGCAGCGGCACGGCAAAATTCATCAGTCCGATGACGAACGGCATCGCCACGAAGAAGATCATGATCGTGCCGTGGGCCGAGAAGATCTGATCGTAATGCTCGGGTGGCAGATACCCCGCCGCGTGAAAGGCCAGCGCCTGCTGCGAGCGCATCATGAGCGCATCGATAAAGCCGCGCAGCAGCATCACCACGGCCAGCAGGCAGTACATGACGCCGATGCGCTTGTGGTCGGTGCTCGTGATCCACTCGCGCCACAGGTAAGGAAGGTAGCCCCTTGCCACCACCCAGATGACGACCGCAGCCATACCGAAAACGACCAAGGCTCCGGCCGCGAGCGGAATCGGCTGACCGAAGGGGATTGCCTGCCAGGTGAGCTTGCCGAACATTTCAGTCCTGCCGGTGCGCGAGCAGCTTCGAGCCGCCGGCGGCGGTCCGCGCGGTCGGTGGTCCCTCGCCCGGTGGTAATTCCTGATGAACGATCTCGCCGAACAATCCCGTTTGCACCGAGCGATAGGTGTAGGGATTGACGTTCTGAGTCTGCTTGAGGAGGCCACGATAGGCGGCTTCATCCAACACCGGACCAACGGCACGTGCAGAGGCGGCCCAGCCGGTGAATTCCCGAGGCGATACGGCGTCAACATCGAAGTTCATACCGGGGAACCCATCGCCGCTAAAGTGCGCCGACAGGCCCAGGTAACTCCCCGGGCGGTCGGCTTGCAGGTTGAGGCGGCTCGTCATGCCGTACATGGCATAGATCTCGCTGCCGAGCTGCGGCACGAAGAACACGTTGAACACGCTGGCTGAAGTGATCTTCAGATTCAGCGGCACCCCGACCGGAACCACCATGCGGTTCACGCTGGCGACATTCTGCTGCGGATAGATGAACAGCCACTTCCAGTCGAGCGAGACCACCTCGACTTCCAGGGGTTGCGCCTTTGACTTGAGCGGCTCGGCCGGATCAAGCAGATGGGCGCTGATCCAGGCGATACCGCCCAGGAAAAAGATCACCAGGGCGGGAATGGACCAGACGAGCAGCTCGAGCCGTCCGGAGTAAGCGAAGTCCGGTCGATAGCGCGCGCGCGTGTTCGAGGCCCGAAACCAGTAGGCGAACACAAGAGTACACACGATCGTGGGGATCCCGACAGCGAGCATGATCGCGAGGGAATCGAGCAACACGATACGCTCGCCCTCGCTCACCGGTCCCGCAGGGGAAAGGACCGCGGTGTGGCATCCGGCGAGACAGAGCAACAGCAGCGGCACGAGGTTGCGCCTGACGACGGTAACCTGCGCTCTCCTGGCACCGCGTGTAGGCCCTCTCATGATCCCCTCGCGTAAGCTCGCGGCGTGCAGCTCACCCAATGCAATACAACAATACCAGCTGCAAGGGGAGCCGCAAGCTTAGCGTTTATCAACCGCCGCACGCACGCGTTGTATATCCTTTGATAGGACCCTGCGAAACTGACATGCGGGAAATCGCCTGCAGCGGCGGCCTATCACACGAGCAGTGTGGCAACTTGCAATGCAACATACGTGAACTTTGGCAGAGGGGTGCGCCCCTTCTCCACTGCGTGATAGAAAAATGCCTTAGAGGCTTGCGTGGCGGAGACGTAAACTGCAAGGGACTGCTCAGGGGGACTGCGGGAGTTAACTCATGAAATCCGGGTTTGGCGCGATTCTCAGCGCAATCATCGTCATCGGCATTGTCATGGCCGGTCTGCTCTACGCGTATTGGGACCAGGCAGTCCCGGTCGCGGCGCTGGCGCTGAATTACGTACGTTATTGGTCCGCGCCTGCCGGCACCCTTGAAACGGAAGTGGCGCAGAGCACACCTGCATCGCAGCCGTCAGCGCCCGCGGCTCCCGCCGCGTCCGAGGCTGCCTCATCGGGAACCGAGGGAGACTGGCCAAGCTACAACAGGACACTGACGTCGAACCGCTTCGCGCCGCTGAGTCAAATCAACACCACGAACGCCGACAAGCTCAAGGTTCTGTGCACCTATGACACCGGGCAACATACCGGCTTCACGTCGGGACTGCTCGAGGTGGACGGCGCCCTGATTTTCGTCACCGAGTACGACCTGTTCTCCATCGACCCTGCGACATGCCGCGAGCAGTGGCGGACGCATGAGGCTTACGCCCCAGCCACCCCCCAGGGCGTCAATCGCGGTGCAGCGTATCTGGACGGCATGCTCTTCCGCGGTACGCAGGACGGCCGCGTGCTCGCCTACGATTCGAAAACCGGTAAGCGCATCTGGGAAACCTCGATCGCGGATCCGAAAAAGGGCGAGACCGCGCCCGCCGCGCCCATCGCCTGGAATGGCCTGGTCTTCATCGGCACCGCGGGAGGCGATATCAAAGGCGTGAAAGGACGCATGTACGCGCTCGACGCCAAGAGCGGCAAAATCGCCTGGGAATTCTATCTGGTGCCCAAGACCGCCGGGGATCCAACACGCGGACCTGAGGACGCGTCCCGGACCAACGCGTCCACCTGGGGCAACACTCTGCCGGGAGTGCCGATCACCGGCGGCGGCACCTGGAGTTCGTACAGCCTCGACCCGGATACAGGACTTTTGTATGTGCCGGGCGGCAATCCCGCGCCCGATTTCGCCCCGGAGGTACGCCCCGGATCGGACCTTTATACCGACTCGGTCGTGGTGCTCGATGCGAAGACCGGCGCCTATAAGAACCACTTCAAGATCGTGCCGAAGGACTGGCACGATTGGGACGTTTCCAGCACTCCCGCAATCATCCGCACCGCGGGCGGCAAGAAGGTGCTGTCGCTCGCGCCGAAGGACGGCCACCTGTACGGCTTCGATCTTGACACGAACGCCCTGCTCTATCGGACGCCGGTGACCCGCATCGAAAATGCGGATGCACCATTTTCCCCAGGCACACCCGTCCACTTCTGCCCCGGCTCGACCGGCGGCAACGAGTGGAACGGCCCGGCTTTCGATCCGCAGACCAACCTCGTTTACGTCGGCGAGGTCGAGTGGTGCACCACCGCTTCGCTCCTGCCGGCGGAGAAAATTGCGGCCGCCAAGCCCGCCACGCCGTGGTCCGGCGAAGCCTCGCTCAACCCCTTCAACACCTGGGGCAAACCGGATCGCGTCTTCGACTGGGCCGGCTGGACCTACGCGGTCGACGCCGACACGGGCGCCTGGCGATGGAGAGCCAAGACCAACTACCCCATTCAAAGCGGCATGACGCCGACCGCGGGCGGGGTCGTCTTGTTCGGCGACATGGGCGGCAATTTCTATGCGCTCGACGCCACCGACGGGCACAAATTGTGGGGGCAGAAGATCGGCGGCGCGATCGGCGGCGGCGTCATCACCTACGCCGTCAATGGAACGCAAAAGGTCGCGGTCGCGACCGGCCTCACCGAAGTCCTTTGGCCGACAGAGATCACCACGGCGAAAGTGTCCGTGCTCGGATTGGAGTAACACCGCCAGGGCGACACGCGCCGCGGGTAGCTCCCGCCAAGTCATTCGGCGCCGTCAGCGCGATCCTACACGAGGAAGGGGCCGACTCCGACGCGCCGCTGACGGTATGCTTCTGCGTGTTTTAAGCCGGGGGGAGCCGCAGCAAGCCGTGAGGATAGAAGAATGAGCGCGGTCCCGATGCACTTCGATCACAGCCGCGAGTTCCTCGCCGGAGGCGGGGAGATGGGCGCGCTCATTCGCGCGCACGACTGGAGCCGCACGCCGCTCGGTGCGCCGGAAAGGTGGTCGCCCACCTTACGGATGATGGTGAGCTTTCTACTCGCGAACCGCTTTCCGCTGCTTCTGTGGTGGGGCCCCGACTACATCCAGGTCTACAACGACGCCTACCGGCCGGTGCTGGGATCAAAGCACCCGCAGTTTCTCGGGCGTCCAGTGCGCGAGTGCTGGAGCGAGATTTTCGACGTTATCGGCCCGCTCATCGACACGCCGTACCACGGCGGACCGGCCACCTGGATGGAGGACATCGAACTCGAGGTGAACCGTCACGGCTATCTCGAGGAAAGCCACTTCACCATTGCCTACAGCCCCGTGCCGGATGAGACCGCGCCGCAAGGCATCGGCGGGGTGCTCGCCACCGTGCACGAGATCACCGAGAAGGTGATCGGCCAGCGCCGCGTCGGCATATTGAGCGAGCTCGGCGCACGCGCCGGGGATGCGAAGACAGCGGCTGAGGCCTGCCGCATTGCGGCCGAGATCCTCGCCCGGCACCCGAAGGACATCGCCCACGCGACGCTCTATCTCGCCGAACAGGACGGGGTGGCGCTGCGGCGCGCCTGCGCAGTGCGCACGGCGCCGCAGGTAGTGACGCCCGAGCTCATCACATTGGGAAGCCGCGAGTCACGCGAGCCGTGGCCGCTCGAGCGCGCGGTGCGCGGCGACAGTGCGCAGGTTGCCGAAGCGGGCCAGCGGGAGAAGGTGGTTGCGCTCCCCATCCGCTCGCACCTGGCGCACACCCCCGCCGGCGTCCTGGTGATCGGCCCGAATCCCAAGATTGCCCTCGACTCGCAGTACCTGGCGTTCCTGGAGCTCCTCACCTCGCAGATCGCCACCGCGATCGCGAACGCGGTGGCCTACGATGCCGAGCGCCGCCGCGCCGAGGCGCTGGCCGAGATCGATCGCGCCAAGACCATCTTCTTCTCGAACGTCAGCCACGAGTTCCGCACCCCGCTCACGCTGATCCTCGGGCCGCTCGAAGAGGCGCGCGCCAACCCGCAGCTGCCGCCCGCCGCACGCGAGCAGCTGGGACTGGTGACCCACAACGCGCAGCGGCTCCTGAAGCTGGTGAATTCACTGCTCGAGTTCTCGCGCATCGAGGCGGGGCGCATCAAAGCCTGCTACCAGCCCACCGATCTTGCGACTCTCACGCGCGATCTCGCCAGCATGTTCCGCTCCGCCATGGAGCGCGCGAATCTCACCTACCTGGTCGAGTGCGAGGATCTCAAGGCGCCGGTACACGTCGATCGGGACATGTGGGAGAAGATCGTTCTCAACCTTCTCTCCAACGCGTTCAAATTCACCCTCGGCGGCCAGGTCGCGCTGCGCCTGCGGCGCGACGACGGCCACGCACTGCTCGAGGTCGCCGGCAGCGGCGTCGGCATCGCCGCGAGCGAGATGCCGCGGCTGTTCGAGCGCTTCCACCGTGTCGAGGGCTCGGGCGGGCGCAGCCAGGAGGGCTCAGGGATCGGGCTCGCGCTGGTGCACGAGCTGGTGCGGCTGCACGGCGGCACCATCGAGGCCGAGAGCGAGCCCGGCAAGGGCACAACGCTCAGGGTGCGTGTGCCGCTCGGCACGGCGCACCTGCCGGCCGAGCGTAGCGGCGAGTGGCGCGCCCGTGCGGCGAGCTCCGCGAGCGCGCAGAGCTACGTGCAGGAGGCACTGCGCTGGCTGCCGGAGGATCCGGCTGAGAGCCGCACGGTGCTGGTGCCGAGCGCGGATCTCGCGCCCGTGGCGCACGATCGGCGTTTTGCGGCGACGCATGGCGCGCGCATCCTGCTGGCCGACGACAACGCCGACATGCGCACCTATGTGCGCCAGCTCCTCGCGCCGATGTACGAGGTGGAGAGCGTGCGCGACGGCGCCGAGGCGCTCGCCGCCGCCACCAAGCGGCACCCCGACCTGATCCTGACGGATGTCATGATGCCGCGGCTCGACGGGTTCGCCCTGCTGGAGCAGCTGCGGGCGACGCCCGCGCTGCGCGACGTGCCGGTGATCCTGCTGTCCGCGCGCGCGGGGCAGGAATCGCGCATCGAGGGGCTGGATGCGGGGGCGGATGACTACCTGGTGAAGCCGTTCTCGGCGCGCGAGCTGGTGACCCGGGTCGGGGCGATGCTCGAGCGCCGCCGTGCGCGCGAGGCGATGAGCCTGCGCACCGCGCAGTACGAGACGCTGCTGCAGGCGGCCCCCCTGGGCGTCTATGTGGTCGGCCAGGATTTCACCATCCGCGACGTCAATCCCAGCGCCGAGCGCGCCTTCGGCGACATTCGTGAGCTCGTCGGCCGCGACTTCGCCGAAGTCATGGCGCTGCTGTGGCCTGCGCCCTACGCGCAAGAGGTGGTGCGGCTGTTCCGTCGCACGCTGGACACCGGCGAGCCGCACTTCACGGCCGAGCACATCGAGCAGCGCCTCGATCGCGGCGTGACCGAGTATTACGAGTGGCAGATCCACAGGATTCCGCTGCCGGACGGTCCGGGGGTGGTGTGCTACTTCCGTGACATCTCGTCCCACGTGCAGGCGCGCGTGCGGCTCGAGACCTCCAACCGCCAGAAGAACGAGTTTCTCGCCATGCTGGCGCACGAGCTCAGGAACCCTATGGCGCCGATCAGGAACGTCGCCGACATCCTGTCGCGAAACCCGCAGGACGGGCAGCGGCCGGCGATCACCGAGATCCTGCGCCGCCAGGTGAGCGTGCTGTCGCGCCTGGTGGACGATCTCCTTGATGTGTCGCGCATCACGCAGGGGCGTATCGAGCTCAAGCGCCGCCCGGTGCAGATTTCCGAGGTCATCGCACAGGCGGTTGAGACCGTGCAGCCGCTGCTCAGCGAGCGCCGGCAGAGGATCTCGGTGATGAGCCACGGGACGCTGCGTCTCAACGGCGATCTCACCCGACTGGTGCAGTGCGTGGTCAATCTGCTCAGCAACGCCGCCAAGTACACCCAGCCCGAGGGTGAGATCCGCGTCGAATCCTCGGTCGATCAGGGCGAGGCCGTGCTGACAGTCACCGACAACGGCGCCGGGATCACGGCCGAGCTCCTGCCGTACGTATTCGATCTGTTCGTGCAAGGGGATCGCACGCTCGATCGTGCGCAGGGCGGGCTCGGGATCGGCCTGTCCCTCGTCAAGCGCCTCGTCGAGATGCACGGCGGTCGCGTCTCAGCCTCCAGCCCCGGGAGCGGCCGCGGTTCCACCTTCGAGATCCGCCTGCCGCTGGCGAGCCCGGGCGAGGAAGCGGCGTGGGCGGCCGAGCCGCCGCGGGCACTACGGAAGCGGATCCTCATCGTCGATGACAATTCGGATGCGGCGGACTCCCTCGGCATGATCCTGCAGCTCGAAGGGCACCAGGTCGAAGTCAGCTACGAGTCCCACGGCGTGCTCGAGCGCGTGCACGCTTTCAAGCCCGACGTTGTGCTGCTCGACATCGGGCTCCCCGACGTCAATGGCTACGACATCGCGCGCGCCATCCGTGCCTCGGCGGACGCGCGTGACCTGCGGCTGGTGGCGCTCACTGGGTACGGGCAGCTCGAAGATCGGCAGAAGAGCCGGCTTGCCGGATTCGACGATCACCTGGTGAAGCCGGTGGAGCACGCCATGCTGCAGCGTGTACTGAATGCCCCGGTGATCGTGCCGGACGTCGAGCGGCGCGGCTTAAATAGCCAGCGCTGGCAGTCAGACAACGGAACCAGCCCTGCGCCTGGCTCGCCTGCCTAACCGGTCACCGGTTTCTCACGGCGTTCTTCCTCGCTCTGCGTGTACAGAGCTTCCGGAATCACCTCAAGTCTCTCGCGCGGGATCGGTTGACCACTCATGTCGGACAAACCGTACGTGCCTTCCTCAATTTTTTTCAAGGCACGACTAACGCACTCGAGCCGCTCGGCGTCGCGAACGACCAGGTGCCCATCCCGCTCAAGCGTGTCGAGTCGTTGTGCATCGTCCTCGAACTCGGCAGCCTCACGAGTGCTCGGCCCTCTTACCTCGGCTTCATCAGATTCGGCTGCTCGAACCGCCGCGAGAAGATTGTCGCGCAAGCGCAGCAACTGCTGGCGCTGCCTTTCCACAAATGCTTCATCGAGTCCAACTTTGACGGTTTGCATATCTGGCTCCATCGCGGATTCCGTGACCTGTGCCCCGAGCTGGGCCGTGCCGCTGCCCGGGCGTTATGCGCTCGACTCAGACGCTGGGGTAGCGTACCCCGACCTGAAACCCGATTACACCCGCCGGCCCGAGCCGAAACGGGGATAGCACGTCGGACATCTGAGTCGCCTGCGCGGTCGGCGAGGGATCTGATCGGTCTGGGCATTGCACGCCCCGAGCACGCTCACACCTTCTTCTTACTGTCGAACTTCTCTCGCGCCTTGTGGATATCGGCCACATGGGCCCGCGCCCAGGAGCCGAGCGGTTCGACGGCGCATCGCAGGGAACGCCCCAGCTTGGTCAGCTCATAGTCCACGCGCGGCGGGATCGTGGGGAAAATCGTCCGCGTCAGCAGGCCGTCGCGCTCCAGCCCGCGCACTGTGAGCGTCAGCATTCGCTGCGAGATTCCCCCGACCATGCGCTTCATCTCGTTGAAACGCTTCGGTCCATCGCCCAGCAGCCCGATGATGAGCACACTCCATTTGTCACCGACCCGCGCCAGTACCCCGTTCACGGCGCGGCAGTCGGTGGAGTTGTGGTCCAGGGTAGTCACTTCGGAGTGCTCCGGTATCAAAACTGTGCCTTCTTGCGCAGTGTATCAGCAGTAACCAATATAGTCCTAGTTCTCCTTTGTTACTAAGGAAAGGACAGATACCATGAGGTTACTGCATATCGATGCCAGCATTCAGGGTGCCAATTCCGCCAGCCGGCAGCTCTCTGCGGCCGTGGTCGCGCGCCTGCGCAACACCACTCCCGCTCTTGAGGTCACTTATCGTGATCTCGCCGCGGCGCCGCTCGCGCATCTGTCAGGCGCGCATCTGGCCGCGGCGCAAGGCGCGACGCCGGAGTCCCCGCCCCTGCAGCAGGACCTGGCAGCCAGCCAGGCGGTGCTTGCGGAGTTCCTCGCCGCCGACATCGTGGTGATCGGCGCGCCGATGTACAACTTCACCATTCCCACCCAGCTCAAAGCGTGGATCGACCGCATTGTCGTAGCGGGCAAGACCTTTCGCTACGGCGCTGAAGGCCCCGTGGGCCTGGCTGGCAACAAGCGGGTCATCATTGCGATCTCACGGGGCGGCCTGTACGGCCCGGGCGCGCCGGCGTCGGTGCTGGAGCATCTCGAGACCTATCTGCGCGGTGTGTTCGGCTTCATCGGCGTGGCCAACCCAGAACTCATCGTGGCGGAAGGTCTGATGATCGGCACGGAACAGCGGCAGCAGTCCCTGCAGCGCGCGCTGCAGGCCGCCGCCGAACTTCGCGCCGCCTGACTCAGCCATCACCCTGGAGAGATGCTTCCATGAACGCTACCACCATAAATACTGACACGCCCAACACTGTCACCGCGAACACTGTCACGCGCTTTCTGCCCTTCGCGGGGCGGGTGCTCATCGGCGGTGTTTTCCTGATGAGCGGCCTCAGCAAGCTTGCCGCCTATCAGGGGGTAACGGCGGCTATTTCCGGCGCCGGTTTGCCGTTCGCCCCGCTCGGCTTTGGGCTCGCCGTGATCGTCGAGATTGGCCTGGGAGTGCTGTTGTTGATCGGATATCGCGTGCGCCCCGTCGCGCTCGGCTTAGCGATCTGGTGCTTCGTGACGGCGATTTTTTTCCACAGCAATTTCGCGGACCAGAACACGATGATCCACTTCCTCAAGAACCTGCTGATCGCGGGTGGCTTGCTGCAGATCGTGCACTTCGGCGCGGGCCCCGTCAGTTTGGACGCACGCTCGGGCCGCTGAAAGTATCTACAGGAGGCCCCTGGCCGTCAGACCAGCCACATCAACGTTTGCGCGCTCGGGGCGGGCGATTGCGCCTGGTTGAAGCGGACCGTCTAGCTTGAATGCGCCGAAATCGACCTGGCGAACCTTGCGACGTCAGCAACACCGAACCGACGCGCAGAGTTGAATGTGCGGCTCGCGCGCACGCCGCGAGCGCGCGCTGAGGCGGCTCATCCCTCGGAAGAAATACCCCGTCGTACTTCTTCAGCGCCCCTGCATCTCTCCATAGAGACATTGTTTCCCGGCGGGAAACGCTGCATCCAACGCGTGCGGATTGTTCCCGCGGGACTGACGCCGCAGGCTCACTGCTATGAAGCCGGACAGACATCACCTGACATGCAACATCAAGGGAGTGATGAGTCGAGAGCTCATCCGGATCGGCTTGTTGTTCCTGCTGGTTTGCGCAGCCTGCGCGCCGCGCGCCGCCGATGCCCAAAGCTTCTGCGATAGCTGTCAGCTGCAGGTCGGACTGGGCGGAACCTATCACTACTGGGGCGAGACCGGCAGCCTGGTCCTGCCGGTGTCCTTGACCTGGAGCGATAACCGCTATGAGTTGGCCGCATTTCGTTTTACCGACCAACAGCTGCTTCCCTTTCCCGGAACACGTCGCGAGCGCCTCATGGCCGATCCCTACTGGGGGGCGTCCCTCTCGCGCCGCTGGCGGCTGTTCGAGCACGGTCCGGTCCAGGGTTACTTCGGCTTCGGGTTGGCGGGCAGATCTGAGTCAGACGTCCTGAGTGTCACGCGCTGGGACTTCGCTTCGCAGCTGGGACTACGCTTTCGCTTCCCCGGCGACCGCGTGGTCGGAGAGGTGACGATGCGGCACTGGTCCAACGGCGGGATCCGACTGCCGAACCATGGTCAGGACTTTGCCACTTTCACGGTTCGGCTCAATTCCGGCCTGTTTGGCCTCGGCAGAGCGGAGCACAACGCGATCAATCCGTCCTTCGATCCCGATCGTTCGCTAACCGCCGACGCTACGGATTTTCAAGGAGAACCGTTGCCATGAGCGACACCGAATTAGTGGAACTGCTGCGAGCCGCCGGCAGCAAGAGCAACGCTCAGCCTGACAGGCTGCCCGTGCGCGTGTTGCTTCGCCTCGCGCTGACTGTGCTGCTCGCGATCCCCGTCTGTCTCGCTCTGGCGCTTTTTCTGGCTCTCGAAGCCAGGCCTTCTCGCCGCCGCCGACCAAGGGCGGCGAATTCAGCATCTCCCAAGAGACCATGGCTGTGCCCCTCCTCCGGCTCATAGCGTGACTGCCAGCAAGGCACGAGCATCACCCCCATGCCGGTCGACGAGAAGACCACACGGATCGCCCGCAGGAGCCACACCGCGCTCAAGCGGCCTCCCTTCGAAATTATTGCGTTGCTCCTTCAAGGCGGTGGGGCTCTCGGGGCCTACCAGGGCGGTGTGTACGAGGCGCTCGCGCAAGCGCACCTCGAGCCCGACTGGGTCGCAGGCATCTCGATCGGCGCGATGAATGCGGCATTGATCGCAGGCAATCAGCCCGAGGCGCGGGTCGCCAAGCTGCGCGAATTCTGGCAGCGCATCACCCAGGGCGCTCTGTGGGACGGCGCCGGGCTGCTCGCCATGGCGCGCGGCGCGGCACGTGGTGATTTCGCCCGCAGCGTTCTCAATCAGCTGAGCGCAGGCGCGTCGCTGGCAGGCGGCGTCGCGGGCTTCTTCGCCCCGCGCTTCCCGGCCGCCTGGCTGCAGCCGCCCGGCTCGCCCGAGGCGACCAGTCACTACGATACCGCGCCGCTCAAGTCGACTCTCGAGCGTTTGATCGACTTCGACCGCATCAACGCCGGTGAGACGCGCTTCAGCGTCGGCGCCGTGAACGTCGGCACCGGCAACTTTGTCTACTTCGACAATACCAGCCACAAGATCGGGCCGGAGCACGTCATGGCAAGCGGCGCCCTGCCCCCGGGATTCCCGGCGGTCGAGATCGAGGGAGAATTCTACTGGGACGGCGGCCTGGTCTCGAACACTCCGCTGCAGTGGGTGCTCGAGAGCGAACCGCGTCGCGACACACTCGCCATTCAGGTCGACCTGTGGAGCGCGCGCGGGACGCTACCGCGCACCATGACCGAGGTGATGACGCGACAGAAGGAGATTCAATACTCGAGCCGCACGCGCAGCAGCTCGGACCGGTTCCGGTACACGCAGAAGCTGCGCAATGCTGTCGCCAGCCTGCTGCACAAACTTCCGGACGAGCTGCGCAACGCCCCGGAAGTCGCGCTCCTGCAGGCCCATGCCTGCCCCACGGTATACAACCTCATCCAGCTCATCTATCGGGCCAGGCTGTACGAGGGAGACTCCAAGGATTATGAGTTCTCGCGTTACAGCATGGAGGAGCACTGGCGCGCAGGCTATTACGATACGGTGCGCACCTTGCGCCATCCCGAGGTGCTCGCCCGGCCGAACAACCTCGAGGGCGTCATGACTTTCGATCTCGCGCAGAACGGGCGGGAGTGAGTCGCACTGCGATACCACAGCACGCTACGGAGCCAAGCGAATGCAACTCAAAGACAAAGCCGCACTGGTGACCGGCGCCGCCAGCGGCATCGGCAAGGAGATCGCCCGGACCTTCGCGGCGGCCGGCGCTCGCGTGGTGATCGCCGATCTCAACTTCAGCGCGGCCCGCGCAGCCGCCGAGGAGCTCGACCGCTCCGGCGAGCACGTCATCGCCGTGGCGATGGATGTCACCAGCGAATCGGACGTCGAATCCGGCATGGCGGCCGCGGTGTCGGCCTTTGGGCGAATTGACGTACTGGTCAGCAACGCCGGCATCCAGATCGTCGCGCCGCTCGATGAGCTGCCATTCGCGGATTGGCAGCGACTCCTCGCCATCCATCTGGACGGCGCCTTTCTCACCACGCGGGCGGCGCTGCGCCAGATGTACCGGCAGCGCAGCGGCAGCATCATCTACATGGGATCGGTGCATTCGAAGGAGGCATCGCTTCTCAAGGCCCCCTACGTCACCGCCAAGCACGGACTCATCGGCCTCGCCAAGGTAGTCGCCAAGGAAGGTGCAAAGCACGGCGTGCGCGCGAACGTCATCTGTCCGGGCTTCGTGCGCACGCCGCTGGTCGACCAGCAGATCCCGGAGCAGGCACGCGAGCTCGGCATCTCCGAGGACGCCGTCATCAAAAGCATCATGCTCAAGGACACGGTCGACGGGGAATTCACCACCGTGCGCGAGGTCGCCGAGGCGGCGCTGTTCTTCGCGTCGTTCGAGTCGAATGCGCTCACCGGTCAATCGCTGATCGTCAGCCACGGCTGGTTCATGCAGTGATGGCTGGTGCGCAGTATCGCGCCCGCGTGAAACGCAGCATCAACGTTCGAGCGATTGTTCCTGGCGCCCGCGGCTCATAACCTCTTCGCCAACCGGGAACCGCCTGCAGGAGTACCACAGATGTTCGGTGTTGAGTCAGGAGCCGCTTTTCACTCCCCGGTGGGCCGCCATGGGGCAACCTCAGTTACCGGCCCGAGGACCGGCGCCCGCGCGCTCGTGCTGCTCGCCAGCGGCCCCAGGTACGGTGCGATAACGCGCCTCATCGCCCCGTGGAACATCGCCGAGCTGACGAGGCCCTTCGTGTTCCTCGACTACGCCGAGGTCGCAGCGCACTCGCCGCCCCTGCTGGCCATTCAGCCACCCGCGAGCATCGCGACACTGACGCTCGTCCTCAACGGCGCACTGTCATTCAAGGACGCCAGCGGCGGGCTCAGCAAAATCCGCGCAGGCGGCTTCGCCTGGATGAACGCGGCGCACGCCGACTGGCGCGGCAGCACCGCTTCGGACGAGCCGCTGCGCGTGTTGCAGCTGTGGATCTCACTCGCCGCGCTGCGCCACAGTTCCCCGGCCGTGAGCGAGGTCGTCACAGCGCAGCAGGTGCAGCAACAGGGGCCGGTCAGCGTCATGCTGGGGCAGTTCGGTCGCGCACGTTCACCGCTGCGCGACGCACCAGCGGGCATCAATTGCTTTCGAGTCACCCTCAGGGACGGGCAGCGCTGGCACTATGCCGCACCCGACGGGCACAACGTCACCTGGCTTGCGGTCGAGCGCGGAGGCCTGCAACTGCGGGTGGGCGGGCGGGTGGACTGCCAGCAGCTCGCGGTTTTCGGGGACTCAGGCGGCGTCATCGAAGCGCAGGCGCAGGGCGATACCTCCTTCGTGCTGGGATCAGCCAGCAGACAATCCGGTGCACTTGCGCCGAACGAGCCTGCGCTCGCGGCCAGCGTCGCGGCGCTCGTGCAGGCCGAGGCGCAGCCGCAGTGGATCGCTCCGCCGCTGCGCGCGCAGGACCACCGGTGACGGACGCGGGTCAATGAACCCTGCGTCGCCACCCGATGAAGCCTTCGGCGCGCCTGGTATCACACCGACCTGGTCCTCGAGCGATAAGGACTTCGTCACTACCGCGCTCGGCAGCTCGAGGCTCTGGGCGACGGTCGGTCACGGTATCGTCAACGAGGTCTATTGGCCTTCGACGGGCCAGCCGCAGATACGCGACCTGGGGTTCTATCTGGTTGGCAAAGGCCGGTGGATCGATCTGAAGCGCGAGTCACGTTACCGACTGGTCACCCCGGGCCCCGGTCTTCCGGCGCTCACCATCGTGCATCACGGCGATGGTTATCAGCTCACTCTCGAGCTGCTGCCCGACCCCCAGCGTGATGTGCTGCTGGTGCGCTTCGCGCTGATCGGGTCGTTTCGGCTCGTGCTCATCCTCGCGCCGCACCTCGGTAGCACCGGCCGCGACAACAGTGCCTGGATCGATGACGGCGTGGCCTATGCGCGTAGTGGCGAGTTCGCGGTCTGTCTCGCCGCCAGCATGCCGCTCGAGCATCTCAGCTGCGGCTTCGTCGGCGCCTCCGACGGCTGGCAGGACCTCGCGCGCCATGGCGAGCTGACCTACGGCTTTCGATCTGCGACCGACGGCACCGTCGCGATCAGCGGTCAGGCGAGCACCCGCCACGGTGTGCTGGCGCTCGGCTTTGCCTACAGCCCGAGCGGGGCCTACACCCGCGCGCGCACCGCGCTCGCGGCCGATTTCGACGCGGTGCGGAGCGACTTCCTCCAGGGCTGGCGTGCGTGGGGTGCCAGCTTGAGTCTGCCTCGCCCCGACGAGACGCTCGGCGATGCCGCCGAGCTCTCGGCGGCGGTGCTGAAGATTCACGAAGATCGCGCCTACCCCGGCGCCGTGGTGGCGAGCCTCTCGGTCCCGTGGGGCAACAGCACCGACTCGCTCGGCGGCTACCATCTCGTGTGGCCGCGTGATGCGACCCTCACGGCCTTTGCGCTGCTTGCAGCCAATCAGCGCCTCGATGCCCGGCACATCCTCTCCCACCTGATCGCGGCACAGCGGCGCGACGGGCACTGGCCGCAGAACTATTTTCCGAGCGGCGAGCCCTACTGGAGCGGTATTCAGCTCGATGAAGCGGCGCTGCCGGTATTGCTCGCGGCCAAGCTGGCCGAGCTCGGCGAGGCGGAGCTGCCGGGCACCGCCGAGATGGTACGGGCCGCCATCGGTTTCATCGCCCATACCGGGCCCACCAGTCCCCAGGATCGCTGGGAAGAGAACTCCGGAGTGAGCCCCTTCACGCTGGCCGTGACGATTGCCGCCCTCATCGCTGCCGCCCCGTGGCTCGAGTCCGCACAGCGCGCTTACGTGCTCGCGCTCGCCGAGGATTGGAACGAGCGGCTCGAGAGCTGGTGCTATGTCGAAGGGACCGCGCTCGCCCGTGAGGTCGGGGTGCCTGGTTACTACGTGCGCATCGCTCCGTCGTGCCGTCAGGGCGAGCGCTCCCCACAGGTGCAGCTGCGCAATCACGATAGCGAGAGCCTGCACGCCTCCGCGCTCGTGAGTCTGGATTTCTCGTATCTGGTGCGACTCGGGCTGCGCCATCCGCTCGACCCGCGAGTGCAGGACACGATTCGCGTGGTCGATCATGTCCTCAAGGTCGAGACCCCGTCCGGGGCGCTCTACCACCGCTACAACGGCGATGGTTATGGCGAGCATGCCGACGGCCGCCCGTTCGACGGGCAAGGCATCGGCCGCGGCTGGCCGCTGCTCGTGGGCGAGCGCGGCCATCTCGCACTGCAGAGCGGTGAAGATCCCCTGCCGTATCTGCAGACGATGTGGCGCTGTGCCAGCGCGGGCGGACTGCTGCCCGAGCAGGTTTGGGACGCCGCTCCCATCCCGGAGCTCGGACTCGCCCCCGGCCGGCCATCCGGTGCCGCCATGCCGCTTCTCTGGGCGCACGCGGAATTCCTCAAGCTCCTCGTGGCGCGCGAGCGGGGTCGACCCGCCGAGTGGCTGGATCGCCTCGAGCGGCACTTCGGGCACCGCGCGATCGGACGTCCGGGCCCGAGGCTCGAGAGCGCTGCAAGCGGCGCACGCGGCACCGGGAGTCTTTGGCACTGGCGCGATGAGGTGCCGGTCGAGCGACTGCCGCACGGCAAGTCCCTCGCGATCGAGGATCGCGTCCCCTTCATCCTGCACCTCGGCTTCGACGGCTGGCAGCGCAGCGAGGACCGGCGCGCCGAGCGCACGCCGTTCGGGCTGTGGTCGGTGATGCTCGCCTGCGAGGAACTGGCGCAGGTCGGGGAGCTGAACTTCACGCGACGCTACGAGAGCGGCTGGGAGAACATCGACCACGTGGTCGCGCTCAGCAACGCGGCGGCCGGTGCCTTGCCGCCAATCGTCCCGCAAGTATCCAGGCGAAACGCTGCATGAATAGCATGCGCAGCAGGCGCGACGTCGCAACAGAGGTGCCGCTCCGCCCCGCCGGCGGATGACCTGCTCAATTTCTATCTCGGCCGGCGGCTCGCGCGGGCGAGCCAGGGATGACGTCCGTGCTTCGCGCGAGCTGTCGGTCGAACCTAGCCCACAAGAGTGAGACTGCGATAGCCCGTTGGAGGGATTCGGTCATGCGCCGGCAGATGAGGACGGCGGTCCATCGGCCGGTGGATGTCAGCACCATTCACTGTTATGAAAGGCAGCATGTTCCTAAGACCAATTGTTGACGGGCTGCGCCGAGCCTACTGTCAGTACAGCGGCCTCGGCCGCGGACGCGAAATCAACCCGCGCCGCGGTCGTCCCGAGAAGGGATGGCCGGGAAAGGAAAGATGCCATGTTGCTTCCGCGTGTCAATTTGATCAGCCGGCTCGCCGCTCCACTGCGCCAGCTCGGCCCGTATACAGCAATCGAGCTCCTTCTCCCGGGCGGGAGTCTGATCGTGCTGTCGCTGTGGACGTATCGGCATCGCGCGTGGTTTATCGCCCGCGCGCGCCGCACGCTGGCCACGCTCTTCGCCCTCATTCCCCATCACGCGCCTACGAGGTGAGCTCACCCATCGCACCTCGGCAACGTACCTCGCATGTACACCAGCCCGCAGTTGGAACGCATGAAGCTCTCAGCCGCAAGTCGGTTCCTCGCAGGCGCGCTGCTGCTGCGCGCGCTCGCCACGCTGAGCGGCTGCGCATCGATGGGCCCGGAGCTGCCGACGGCGACGCCCGAGGAGCTGGCCTCCCAGGAAGGGCGCCTCGGCGTGCGCACCCTCATGGCCGACGGACACTTCGAGGTGCTGCCGTCGAGTGTCGTGGCGCAACGACTCGAATCACGGTTGGACGCTCAGCCGTTGAGCATCCTCGCTCTTTCCGGCGGAGGCGCCACGGGCGCCTTCGCCGCAGGGGCACTGGCTGGCATGACCCGCAGCCAGATCCGTCCACAGTTTGCGGTGGTTACCGGGGTTAGTGCCGGCGCACTGGTCGCACCGTTTGCGTTTCTGGGTCCGGAGTGGGACGCAGAGATGTCCGCGATCTACACCGAAGGTGTGACGCGCGGAGTCCTGCAGCGGCGCGTGCTCGGGGCCGTTTTCGGCTCGAGCGTCTACAGCGGCGCGCCACTGAAACGACTCATCGAGCGCTATGCGGATGAGCGGCTGATGCAGGCAATCGCCGCCGAGACGTCCCAAGGCCGCTTGCTGCTGGTGGCGACCACGGACTTTGCCACCGGCGAGCCGGTGATCTGGGACGTCGGGTCCGTGGCGCTGTACGGCGGCGCCGACGCCAGGCGGCTGTTTTGCGCGATTCTCCTCGCCTCGGCGAGCGTGCCCGGAATGTTCCCACCCGTCGTCATCAGGTTCCCTACGGCGAGTGGCATGCGGGAGGAGACCCATATCGATGGCGGGGTCACGGTGCCGTTCTTTCTCGCGCCGACTCCGGAGGATTTGGCCGAGTCCGGGACGGAACGCCACCCGGCACTGGTGCGCATCGTTATCGACGGCCGCCTGCGCGACTTCCCGCACGCGGCCAACGCCAACGCCCTCTCGATCTTCAGTCGCAGCGTGTCGGCAGGGCTCAGCCGCATGACACGGACCGCGCTCGAGTGGAGCGTGGCCGCGAGCCGTCAGCGCGGGATTTCGCTCGAGTATGCCGCGATACCCGCCGCATACCCGCTGCACGGAGTTTTCAACTTCAATGCGGATGAGCAACGCGCGCTCTTCCAGTACGCGGCGAGCTGCGCGGCGGCCGGACGGTTGTGGATTCGCGCGACGCACGGCGCGGCGGTGCAGCCCGCCGAGCCGCCCGTCGCGGCCGCCGGCGCCGTGTGTCCCGCAGATGACCGCTTTATCGAACAGTTCGCGGCGCTCGACAGATGAAGCGCTCGCAAACGACATGCCGCAACATGAAAGGGCAATACCGTGAAAAAGACAACTGATCTGAGGCGTACGCTGATCGTCGACTACAGCGCGGCCAGGGCGCAGGCGATCCGCTGGCTCGGCGATCGCTACCTGCTGGCCAAACCGATCAACGCGACCGGCTACAGCTCGCGAAAGCTCGCGCCGGTGGTCACGCCGCCGGCGAGAGCAACGATCGGCCGAGAAGACTCGGCAACACCGTGACAGCTTTGGTAACACGGCGAGACGTTTCCCAACACGAAACGGTGCATCAATCGGCTGCCCGTTGTTTCCAACATCCGCCCCGCATAGAGTTGAGACGTGGATGACGTTGCCGGCTGTGTGCAACGCGGATGCCACGCAAACGGTCGCAACGCTATCCCCCCAGCAGCGGCCGTTCCCCCTCGACCGGAAGGGAGTCTTCCCTTCCGGTCGCTTTTACCCGGCTATCGGTGTTTGGGAAATGCTGCATCAACTTCCGCCCGCTTGTTCCGCTAGGCCACGCAGTTACGCTATCTCACGTGTTGAGGGCAACAAGAGCTGATGGTTGAACGGGGCCATCACAGGGTCGAGTTACCGCTTCGGCTGACCGAGGCGGCCATCCTGACACACAGGAAGTCAGCCACGGTTGGGCCGCCACGGGGTGCAGCGTAAACTATGCGGGTGGATACGCTGACCAGCATCCGGGTGTTCCGCCAGGTAGTCGAGTCGGGCACCTTCGTGGCTGCCGCCGAGCGTATGGACCTCTCGACCGCCATGGTGAGCAAACACGTGATGCACGTGGAAAAGCGGCTCGGGGTCCGTCTGCTGAACCGCAACAGCCGCACATTGAGTCTCACCGAGCCGGGGAGAGTGTACTTCGAGCGCTGCAAGACGATCCTGGAAGACCTGGAGGCAACCGAGCTGGAGCTCGGTTCCCTCAGCACCGCCCCGCGCGGCACCCTGCGGATCACCTGCCCGAGCTGGTTCGCCTCGCAACGGATGGCGGACAACCTCGCCGAGTTCCGCCGCCGGTACCCCGAGATCGTCGTCGACGCGTCATTCGAAGACCGGCGGGTCGATCTCGTGGAGGAAGGTTATGACGTCGCCCTGCGAGTCGCGCGCGATGACGCGCTTCCGCCGGGTCTCATCGCCCGCCCGCTGCGCAGCGCCTCCTTCTTTATTGCTGCCTCACACGAATATCTGGGGCTCCATGGAGCTCCCGAGTCCCCAGAGGATCTCGCCCACCACGACTTCGTCGCGGTCGGCAACGTCGATTCGCTCGAGCTCACGGGCCCGAAAGGAAAAGTCGAGGTTCCGTTGCGTGTGGTGCTGCGCTACCGCTCGATGAGCGGCGTGGCCAACGCCGTCGCCGCCGGTATCGGCCTTGCTCCACTGCCCGACCTGCTGTTCGAAGACCCGATGTTCAAGGACGTATTGAAGCCCGTCCTCACGGACTTTCCCCTGCAGAAGCCGACGGTGTATGTCGTGTACGTCAGCCGCAAGCACCTGCCGCTCAAGATCCGTGCCTTCATCGACTTCATACAGGAGATTGCATCCAGAATGCCGCCCCCCAGACTGGCCGCGGCCGGCTGAGTCCGTCCGACCGTGCGGTGAACGTGTGTTGCGCGAGTGCTAGAGTCAGCACCCATGCGAATGCTGGTCGTCGGCGCCGGTTCGATCGGGGGGCTCTTTGGCGGCCGCCTCGCACAAGCTGGGCGCGATGTCACCTTCCTCGTTCGTGCTGGCCGCGCTGAACAGCTGCACAGGGACGGTCTGCAGATCGTCAGCCCGCTCGGCGATGCAACCGTGCGCCCTAAGCTGCTTGCCACCAAAGACCTTCACGAAGCGTTCGACGTCGTGTTTGTGTCTGTGAAGGCCTACTCCCTCGACTCAGCGATTGCCGATTTCGCTCCCGCCGTCAGCGACCAGACGATGATCCTGCCTATTCTCAATGGCATGAAGCATATGGACACGCTCGCCGCGCGCTTCGGTGCCCGGGCCGTCATCGGCGGCGCTTGTAAGGCCGCCACCACGCTGGACAAACAGGGCCGCATCGTACAACTCAGCAGGCTGCAAGATCTGGCCTACGGCGAGATGGATGGCGCGCGCTCTGAACGCGTCAGCCGGCTGCACGGGTTCATGCAGGGCGCCGGATTTGAGGCGCGAATCTCTCAGTCAATCGCGCTCGAGATGTGGCAGAAATGGACCTTGCTCGCGACGTTGGGTGGCGTTACCTGTCTCATGAGGGGTAACACGGGCGAAATCGAAGCCGCACATGGCGGCAGGGAATTCCTGACCCAGTTCCTCGATGAGGTAGTGTCGGTCATCCAGGCTGTAGGCACGCCGCTCGGCGAAGCGTTTATCGCCACCACCGCTGCAGCGCTACTCAAACCCGGCGCGCCAACAACCTCGTCGCTCTACCGGGATCTGCAAGAAGGGAACCGGGTCGAGGCGGACCAGATTCTCGGCGATCTGCTGCAGCGCGCAGTAAAGGCGGGATTGAGCGCGCCGTTGGTCTCTGCCGCCTATGCCCAGCTGTGCGTATATCAGAATCGACTTGCAGCGGCGCGCTGAGCATTACGCCACCTCGCCGGGGGCCGGACTCGATGACACTCAGCCATCCGAAAATGCTCGGTTAGAGCGCAGCGCGTGGTGGTGAATACCAAGGCGCAGCCTTGCGCTGCGGAAATCCTTCGATGCGCCCCTCCTGGCGTCACTAGTCTCAAGCGGGACAAGGCCTGGGTGCTGGCCGCGGCGGTCTTGGGATCGACCATGGCGTTCGTCGACGAGTCCGTCGTCAACGTTGCGCTGCCCAAGATCGAGGCTGATCTGCATACGACACTGGCGGCAATGCAATGGGTCATCAATGCCTACACCCTGTGCATGTCCGCTCTGCTGCTGATCGGCGGCGCGGCTGCGGACCGCTACGGGCGCCGCGTGCTGTTCCTGATGGGCATTGTCACCTTCGCACTAGCCTCGATCACCTGTGGTTGCGCACCGAACGTCGGGGCACTCATCGCGGCGCGCGCCATCCAGGGCGTCGGGGCGGCGATGCTGATTCCTTGCTCGTTGGCGATTATCGGCGCGGCGTTTGACGATAAGGAGCGCGGTGCGGCGATTGGGATCTGGTCGGGTGCCTCGGCACTCGCCGCCGGCGCCGGCCCGCTACTCGGGGGTTGGCTGGTCGATCATCTGTCCTGGCGTGCGATATTCCTGATCAATCCGTTAATCGCCATTGCGACCTTGTGGATTGCCGTGCGCCGTGTACCGGAAAGCGGCAGTCCCACAGCGGCCGCCAACCTCGATTGGCCCGGTGCCGTATTGGCGTTCGGTGGATTGGGCGGGCTGGTGTATGGGCTGGTCGCTGTTTCCAGGCTCGGCTGGCAGGATCTGACGGTTGTCGGATCGCTGTCGGCAGGTACGCTGCTATTGCTTGGGTTCGCGCTGCAAGAACGGCGCAGCCGTGTGCCGATGATGCCCCTCAGACTGTTTGCGTCGCGTAGCTTCAGCGGCGTCAATCTGGTCACCTTACTTCTTTACGGCGCACTCGGCGGCGCGTTCTTTTTCCTGCCGTTTCTCTTGATCCAGGCACATGGGTTTTCAGCGACCGCGGCCGGCGCGGTGTACTTGCCGTTCACGCTGGTTCTCGCAGTGCTGTCTCGCTGGTCCGGAGGACTGGTCGATCGCTTTGGCGCGCGCTGGCCACTCATCATTGGGCCGGTGATCGCCGGCGTGGGTTTTGCGCTGCTCGCCGCGGTCAGCGGCGAGCCACGCTACTGGGCTTACCTTGGGCCAATGGTGGTGTTGGGATTTGGCATGACCGTCACCGTGACCCCGCTGACGACCACCGTTATCAACTCTGTAGACGAGGGCGAGACTGGCGTGGCTTCCGGCATTAACAACGTTGTGGCCGCAGTCGCCGCCCTGCTGGTAATCGCAGTGCTCGGCAGTCTCATCACGGATTCGTTGGTGGCAACCGCGCGCGTCGTGATGTCGGCCGCAGCGGCGCTGGCGAGCGCCAGCGCCGCTGCCGCAGCCGTTACGATTCGGCCCAGGAGGTAAGTCCGTGTCGGACTCGGCGCTACGTCAGTTCGCTGGCGCGTCCCAATCCAACCGCGGGCCGGATGCTACCCGGTCTTCTTGCGCGGCACCCTCTTACCCGCCCGGCGGGCTTCCGACAGGCCGATGGCGATCGCCTGCTTGCGGCTGCGCACTTTCCGGCCCGAGCGGCCGCTTCTGAGCTGCCCGCGCTTCATCTCGTGCATTGCACGGCGGACTTTCTGGCCACTCGCCTTGCTGTATCTGCGTGCCATGGTGGTGTCCTCGGAAGTCACGCCACGCTAGCGGGTCGCGGGGTCGCTCGCTGTAGGTCGGCCCGGATAGTTCATGTCAGCGCCACGGACAACCGATATCGGTGCATCCTGGAGCACGAAGCGAGCGACCTGACAACTGTGGCGATACGCCGCGCCGTTCGTCCGCCTCACCGCCAGGGCGTCAGCGCCGACTGACACCCGCTCGCTCCATTCTCTTCTAGCGCACCGCTATCGGGCCACTGAATACTCTCGCGCATCAACTTGTGAGGGCTCACAACGGCGGCCGCGGGGGCTGCCGCCGGGCTGCTCCATAGGAGGAATCGTGAATACGAAACGCATCGTGGCTTATTCGCTGGCAGCATGCCTGTTGGCGCCCATGGCCGGTTGGGCGGCCGATCCCACTGACGACTCCGACAGCTCCCACCCGACACACTGGGTGAAAGACTCAGCGATCACGACGGCGATCAAGACCAAGATGGCTGGGAGACATCTGAGCAGTCTTAAGAATATCGAGGTTGAAACCGATCTGAACGGCGTCGTCCGCCTCAGCGGAACGGCGAAAAGCAAGGAAGAGATCGTCCAGGCGGTTGAAATCGCCCGCAGTACCGATGGCGTCGTGCGCGTGAAGAACGACCTCGTCGTCCAGCGGGACACCCAGTAAAGCCGCAGCGCCGGCGCGAAACGGGCTTGCCGTACCTCGCGCCAGCACCCGAGGCCGCGGCAACTCCGTGCGGCGCTCAGTCCGGGCGCAGAACGAGTTGCATCAGCCGATCCCAGGCCTGTTGAAACTCGGCCGCCACGAGGTCGGGCGTCTGCGGGGATGAGTCACGTATCGGCAGATGTCGGTAGCGCTCCCGCAACTCCTCAGCTGTCGCCTGCAGCGACTTGGCCAAACTCGGCTGCCAGCTCGCCAGCGAACGAGTCAAGGCGACGACAAGCGTTTCCAACGCCACGAGTTCGCTCTTGAGCCGGATCACTTCGATGTCCATGGATCAATCCTCCCGTTAGACCGCAAAGGATAGATCAAGAACCGCACCTGCGACGGCCCGTAGCACGAGCCCTGCAGCGCGAAGCGAGATAGCGTAACCCTATGTGCGGTGGCGCACAGATTCGCTGGGCCTGAATGCGTGAACCTCCGGTCACCTCACAAGAGCAGCAAGTCTTGCTCGCAGGGGTTTTAGATGCCTCCAGGCAACGCGTTCACGGATGAACGCGTTGCCTGGAGGCGCTGAGGCTCTTATGGATCCTTCCCGTCCTACGTTCGCAGCTCACTCGTCGCTGCAGAGCGCGAATCCAGCCTCGGTACGCTCATATTCGACTCGAAGAACTGGTGGTTGCTGCGGCCGCGGACCTTGGCGTGGAACAGCGCACGGTCCGCGTTCTTCAGGATTGTTTCGGCATCCGCACCGTCGTCAGGATATACGCCGCTGCCCACACTCACCGTGACGCGTAAGTCCTGCCGCTCGATATGGTGAGGTCTGCTCGCCGCGTCCAGTATCTTGGCACCCGTGAAGGCTACATCCTCCACGCGAGCTACTTCCGAAAGCAGAATTACGAATTCGTCCCCGCCCTGACGGCTGACAGTGTCGGAGCTGCGGACACAGCTCACCAAGCGTTGTGCGATCGACTTCAGCAGCTGATCGCCAACCGCATGACCCAGGGAGTCGTTGATGTGCTTGAAGTGATCCACATCCAGGAATAGAACCGCGAGCGCCTTACCGTGACGGCCCGCTGACGCCATCGCCTGTGTCAGTCGGTCGTTCAGCAACATGCGATTGGGCAACCCGGTGAGAAAATCGTGTTGCGCCAAATAAGACATCCTGAGCGACATCGCACGGGCTACACCGACGTCGTGGAAAACGATCACGGCGCCAGTCACGTGCCCGCGCCGGTCGTGAATAGGGGCCGCGGTGTCTTCGATGGCAGACTCATAGCCGTCGCGGCGAATCAGAACACAGTTCGCACTCAGTCCGACGGTTTTGTTGTGCAGAACCGCCATCGATAACGGATTCAGCGCGGGTTCGCGGCTATCGCCGTCGATGATCCGCAGCACCTCCTGTAGCGGCCGACCCAACGCTTCCCGTCGCGACCAACCCGTCATGCTTTCGGCGACCACGTTGAGGTAGGTGACGTTCCCTGCGACGTCGGTACTGATAACCGCATCGCCGATGGAGTTAAGAGTGACCTGTGCGCGCTCCCTTTCCAGGAACAGCGCCTCCGCGTATGCCGAGCGCTCGAGCATGTTGCTCAGCGCCTTCGGCAACGAGTAACCATCGAGGCGCTCTTCCAGTACGTAGTCCTGCGCGCCGTGCTGCACGGCAAGTCGCGCGCATTCCTCGTCGCATAAGTGACTCAGAACCAGGATTGGAACGTGCGGCGAGGTATCGAACAGCTTGTCGAAGGTCTCGATGCCCTGGCTATCGGACAGAAAAAGATCGACCACGACCGCAGCGACCTCATCCTCTCCCTGCCGACCCAGGCGTTTCATTGCTGCGCTGCAGCTACTCAGCCACTCGACTTTGAATGGACCGCCACGCAGGTTGAGCAGTGATCGTCGCACGGCTTTCGCTTCCGCGGCGTCGGCGAGTACAAGAAGTATGTTCCGGGACATAAGGAGTACCGCCCACATCACCATGGGTCTGTAAGCATTGTGACCAGTGGTCGGCGGGTCTGTGCGCCACCGTACATAACGGTCGGGGAGGATGCCCCGAGGTGGTTGCGGTTCGGTGGTCCACCGAAGAGAGCCTTCGGCGGCCAAGTGGCGTGATGTCTCCATGTCAATCAAAAGGCAGCACAGCAGAGTAAAGGCCCTGGCGACAATGTTCGTGCTCTTTGCTGCGACGGTCGCAAACGCGGTCGCGCCCGCCGGCCCGTCCTCAGCGTATGAGCAGGAACGCATTCCCCACGCGCACATACTGGATCTCTCCACGCCGCGAATGGGACGTCGGGTTTCGTCCGAAGTCAGTCGCACTCAGCTCGTGGCCTGGTTGCTCTTGGTGCCAATGTGCGCGGACGTACAGATCACGTTGCGACGAGGGCCTAGCATCTCGTCGACGCTGTCGTAACGCCGTCCCGGCGCCCCACGATGCGCGAGGTATCAATGAATCTCCATCTGACGATCGGACCGATCGTGTCACTGATCGCTGGCATTTTGATTCTTGTCGTGCCGCGACTATTGAACTATATCGTCGCGATCTATCTGATTATCATCGGTCTCGTCGGCCTGTTCGGTAGCGGCAACTTCCACCTGCAATAAGCCCGAGTCTGTGCAAACAGACTGGTGGCCAATCCGAGCGTATAGGACCTACAAATGAATACTATTCCCCTGCAATGGCTTATTGGCGGCGGTGTTGTCGCCTTGGCATTGCTGGCACTGGCCGCATGCTTTCTCTTCCAAAAGAGAAGGCAATCCGTGAGGCTGCAGCAGCGGTTCGGTGCGGAATACGACCGAACGGTCGATGAGCTCGGAGGACGTAACAAGGCCGAATCGGAACTCAAGGCCCGCGAAGAGCGCGTCGAACACCTTACTATTACACCGTTGGCGCCCGCTGAGGCGGCGAGGTTCAGCCAGGCTTGGTACGCTTTGCAGACCCGTTTCATCGATAACCCTACCGGGGTCGTCGTCCAGGCCGACCAGTTGGTGCGCGAGTTAATGCTCAAGCGCGGCTACCCCATGGGCGATTTCGAGCGCCGTGCGGCCGATATCTCAGTCGACCACCCTGCCGTCGTCGAGAACTACCGGGCGGCGCAGGCGATCGCGGTGCGCGACGGGCGCGGCCAAGCCGACACCGAGGAGCTACGCAGGGCAGTCGTGCATTACCGGGTACTTTTCGATGAGATGCTCGAGGTAAGAGAAGTCAGGCAAGAAGTCCCTGCAGCCAAGCAAGTGTCGGTGCACGCATGAGAGCCATCACCGACCAAGAGCTCGGGACAGGGACCTGAACGACGGCGGGGGCGGTAAAACCACCCCGGCCCGACAATCGCTGCACGGCCCGCCCGCGCCTACCGGCTGCTTCGACAGCGCTGCGCTAAAAGACTCCTCCCCCGCTCACGCAGATGGCGCAGAGTGCGGTGTGCAATCGCCGCGTTCGCGCTCCTGAATCACAATGGACGGCGCCTTGAGGCGGGACTGCCATACCTCGTACGGATCCCAACCCGACTCATGGCGTACCAGCGTGGCTGGAACATTACCCAGTTCGGTGAATTCCTCATTCGCAGCCGGCGACATCCCGTAAAGAGCGGCAAGTTCTTCTGCTGCGTTTCGTTTCATCTGTTCCCGAACTCCAGAGACTTGCAGGCGTCCGTGCGGTAGGACACATATGTCCTCACCGGGTCGACACACGTATGCAAACTTTCAGTCGTGAAAAGTCGAATCAGCTACCAGCACGAGCGCCCTGCTTATAGCCGTCCCAGCAAGAGCAACACGACGACAATGACCAACACCAGTCCTAACCCACCGCTGGGTCCGTAGCCCCAATTGCGGCTATGCGGCCATTGCGGGATGGCGCCGATCAGCATGAGTACCAGAATGACCAACAGTATGGTTCCCAAAGTCACGAATATCTCCTTCGTTTCCTGGAGCTGTCGGCGCAGCGACGCCGAAAAAAAGAGAGGTCCGCTAGCGTAGATGACTACACCAGCGGACCTATGCTGAATCCGCAGATGCAAACGGTCGCTCAGGGGAGGAACGAGCGACTGGATTCAGACGTCAAATCACCTCCAACGACAGTACTCGGCCGACACAAACTCTTCGGTGCGGTAGCGAACATAGTGCCGGCGGTCCGACGGCATCCATGCCGTTACCGCATCGGCGAAGTCTGCCGGTTCCTGCGGCCCGTTGGTGCGCTTCCGCACACACTGCCCCGCACACCCCAACGCCGCACGCCCACTTTCCCGGCGTACACAGGGACTCCCCAATCGCGTTGGCTGTTCGTGTCCCACCGAACAGACGCTCGCCCGGCTGCCCATCAAGCTGTGTCGCAATGATGTTCCAGGCGCAACGGACAGGAGGGTTGGTGTCACAGTCGTCGCGGCACGTCGCGCAGAATCGTCTGCTGGCCGCCCTGCCACGCCACGACCGTCAACGTCTGCTGGCACGCTGCGAACAGGTCGAGCTTCGCTTCGGCGATGTGCTCTGCAGGCCCGGTCAGCGCATTCGCCATGTGTTCTTCCCCACCGACAGCTTCATTTCACTGGTCACCCCGATGGACGGCCACGCCAAACTCGAAGTCGGTCTGGTCGGCGACGAAGGCATGGTCGGGATCTCGTTCATGCTGGGCGTAGACGCTGCGCCGCTGCATGCCCTGGTGCAGGGCGCGGGTGCTGCCTGGCGAATGGAGGCCTCGACGTTCTCCCAGGAACTGAAACGTAGTCCGGCGCTGCAACGAGGTTTGAACCGTTACCTCTATGTGACGCTGAGCCAGTTGGCACAGACCGCTGCTTGCACTCGCTTCCATCTCGTGGAGGCGCGCCTTGCCCGTTGGCTCCTGATGACCCGCGATCGGGCGCACGGCGATGAGTTTCGGATCACCCATGAGTTCCTGGCCTACATGCTCGGCGTGCGCCGCGCGGGCGTTACTCGAGCTGCCAGTGCTCTGCGCAAACGCAAGCTGATCCGCTACAGCCGCGGCAAGCTGACGATTCTCGACGGTCGCGGGCTGGAAGCCGCCGCTTGCAGCTGTTACACAACGTTCAAAGAAACGTATACGAGAATCTTAAGCTAGATCGCGATTACATCGCGTAGCCGCTGCTCAGGGTCCTGGCGCGGCAACGCGGGCGGGCAACCCGCCACTGCGCCGCCTTCATTCTCCCAGGCCTCTAATCGTCCCCCCCCCCGTCCCGTCGCGTTTCGGCTCCCGAAGGTAACCCGCGCAGCTTGCGCTGCGCGGGTTCGGACCAGGCTCAAGCACTGCTGCCGAGCCTGTTCGGGGTTACCGCACCGCGGCTGCGGGATTGCTGATGATCACCTCGACGCGACGGTTCTGCTGCCGGCCGGCCGCGGAATCGTTGCTCGCCACTGGATCCCTCTCGCCCCTACCTGATGCGGACAGCCGTGTCGTACCGATGCCCTCTCCAACCAGATACGACTTCACTGAGTCGGCGCGCCGCTCGGATAGTCCCTGGTTGTAGTCCTCAGTGCCGACGCTGTCCGTGTAGCCCTCGATCAAAGCCGTGCGATCCGGATACTCGTTGAGGAAGGCGACGAGCTTGTTCAGATTGCCCGTGGCGCCCATCTTCAGACCCGATCGTCCGGTCTCGAACAACACATCGCCAAGGGTCAGTACCAACCCCCGATCCGTCGGTCTGGCCTGCAGCACTTCGATCTGCCGCTGCAACTCCGCCGCCTGCTGCTGTGAGTTTGCCGCGGCCAGATTCGCAGCGTCCGCCTGGTGCTCGGAACTCGCCGCGGCTAGATTCGCAGCGTCCGCCTGGTGCTCTGAGTTTGCCGCGGCCAGGTGTGCGGCATCCGCTTCGCGCGTTCGCGCATCAAGACGCGCACGCTCGCGCTGCGCGCTGAGCGCGGTACGCTGATCCTCAGCGAGACTGGTTTCAGCCTGTGCTCTGGCGATGTCGACCTTCCGATCGGCCAGATAGACCCGGTACGCTGCCAACTCCTTGTCGGGCTGCGGCTGCTCGGCGACGCGCACGGCACTGTCTGCCTCTTTCATCGCCACTGGCGCGCGGGTCGCCAGGTTCGGATCGGATTGCAGCTGCGTGAGCTTATTGCGCGCCTCCTCGGCGCCATCGGGCTTGACCGGTGCCGCCGCGCAGGCGGCAAGCAACACGGAAGTCACGGTGGTTGCGATCAGCGTCCTGCGGAGCATCACGCCTCTAGGGTTGATCCTGGTCATGGCTTGTCTCCTGAGTTCCGCTGCATCTCCTCGAGCAGAGTACCGTTGCTGCGCGTCATTTCATCGTTAACCGCCCGCGCCTTGACGTCCGCGGTCTTGGCGGAAGCGAGCTCGGCCTCGACGCGCGACTCGTCGGCAAACCGTTCGGCCAATATCATTCGTTGCTCCGAAACCGCGCTGTCGGCGGACGCCAGCTTAGTACGCGCCTCGGCCAACTCTCCGGAAGCATAGCGTCCGGCCTCGGCGCGCTCGGCAGTGGCAATGGCCTGACGCGCACCCTGCAGACTGGACGTGGGTGGCGGCGTCGAGGCGCACGCGCCAAGAATGAGCAGGCCCGTGAGGCCCACTGCTGTTCGCAGCGGCGAGCCACCGTGTGCTGGCGATCTTGCATACATTGTCGATTCTCTACTGGGGTGACGGTGGATACCGGCTCTGTCGGCCATCCATCAGAGCCTTGAGTGTGCGCTGCCGCAGCGTCCGGCTCCGTGCGCAGACGCACATAGGTTTCCTGCGAGGTTAACGTCATCCAGCAGGGCCGGGATCGAGCCGAAGTTCCATGGCGGAGCCCGTCCGCGGGCGCTCAGCCGCGGGCGCTCAGCGGTCCTCAAAGGCGCTTTGTACGCTATCGCACAGCCAGGCGAATTTCGGCCTATACTCTGGCCGCGACCCCCTGCGGGGCGTTACGCTAATGATGCTCTCCATGCCTACCCCAGTCTCCGATCCTGAGCGAAATCAGCTCCTCGCAGCGCTGTCACCGGCCGAGCGCGAACGGATCTTTCCGCATCTACGGCTCGTCCCGATGCCGCTCGGTAAGGTCTTGTACGAGTCCGACGACGTGCTGCGCCACGTTTACTTTCCGGTCGACTCCATCGTGTCGCTGCTATACGTCCTGGCGGACGGTGCGTCGGCGGAAATCTCGGTGGTGGGCAACGAAGGCCTCATCGGCATCGCGCTGTTCATGGGCGGTGAAACCACCCCGAGTCGGGCGATCGTGCAGAGCGCCGGCTACGCCTACAGGCTGATCGGACAGCTGCTTAAGGACGAGTTCCATCGCAACGGTCAGATGCAGCTCTTGCTGCTGCGCTATACCCAGGCCCTGATCACGCAAATGGCGCAGACCGCGGTGTGCAATCGCCATCACTCGGTCGACCAACAGCTGTGCCGTTGGTTGCTGCTCTCGCTCGATCGCCTGGCATCCAACCAATTGACGATGACCCAGGAACTCATTGCCAACATGCTGGGCGTGCGTCGTGAAGGCGTTACCGAAGCCGCCGGCAAGCTGCATAAGCTCGGCGTTATCCGCTATGCCCGGGGACAGATCACGGTGCTGGACCGACCAAAGCTGGAACAGCTGTGTTGCGAATGTTACGCCGTGGTCAAGAAAGAAAGCGATCGCCTGCTGCCGTCTTCCAGCACCTCAAAAAGGGCATCTTCCGCTTCACTGGCGCGCGGATAGCACAGCGGGCAGGTGCGCTGTCTGGGCGTGAGGTCCCAGGCCTGTGCTAGCGCCAGTCATGATGATGATAGTACCCGCCGCCGCCGCCGCCGCCGCGAAACCCAACCCCAATACAACCAGTCAGCAGGCTGCTGAGGATCAACAGCGCAATAACCCATTTACACATCACCGGTCTCCTTTGTCCTGTCGCACACCCCTGAAGTGCACCACGAAGTATCCGTGATCACGAGGGGCGGGCACTTGGCGAGCTCGCCTCACTTGATCGTTGGATGCGCATAGTCCCACGCGAGAAATCGCGCCGTCTGCGGGTCGGTGCGTTCCGGCAAACAACAGCGGCTGGAGGCGATCTTGTCACCGTGCATCTCGCGAATTCCCCAGAGGATGATGCGCTCGACTCCAGCCTTCTGGATCGTGTCGCTGCGGGCTTCAAAGCGCGTCAGCAGGACATTACCGGTGACATAGGTGTTGAGCGTGGTGACACGCCGACTCTTATCCACGTAACGCTCGAGATCCTTCTGAATGGCGGCCTTGCCCACGCACGGGGCGCTCGCACAGAAGCCGCTCTCCGAATCGATTACCGCATCGTCGGTAAACAAGCCGAGCGCGCCCCCCACATTGCCCTGCGCGAGGTCGTCTAACAGCTGCTGTTGCACGGCCACCGGATCTTCCGGCGCCGCGCTTGCTGCCGCAGCCGTACCAACAATCAGCAGCGCGACCAAACACTTGACAGCGAACGAGTTAAACATAACGTGTCCCTCAATGGCATGCGAAGCAGTTCCTATTCTTTGGCTACAGACATCCGACGTCTGTACGCCAGCGAACCTAGATCGAACAGCACAGTGGCATCTGCCGCGGCGGACGCGGCGCAGCAGCGGTCGGACTCATCCGCCTTACATCGAGCGACCGATTTCAGGCAACCTCGATGGGCGACCCGTCGCCGACTCTACGGCCCCGTCATTGCCAGCTGACTGGATGGCAGAGGGCTTTTTCGGCTTGAGATGCAGCGTGGGACGCAGGCCTCTCTGCGCGCTCTGGCTGGCCGGCAGATGTTGATCTTCCTGATCGGGCGGCGCCTCACGGTAATGCACGGCGGGCTGATGTGGTGTATTCATTTCAACCTCTGCGTTAAACGCTCGGCATGTTCCTTCGCCCTTCAGAGCTCTCATGATGCGCAAAAACCCTGTGCTGCTCGGTGCGTTGGAACACTTACGCCGGCCGCAACGTGGATAACCGAACTCGCGGCAGCCGACGGTGTCAGCGCCAGCTCGGAGCTCCCGCCCTTCTGCTTGGCGTAGGAGTCTGAGCAGGAAAAAGTGCGGCTTGGCCTTAGGTTAATTCCGGCACCGGTGCGTAGGCACGCAGCCTCAATACAAACTTCCTGAGCGCGAGGATGCTGCTGCCCTCGGCCTGGACACACAGCTCGCGCAATTCCTCCAATGCACGCCCATGGCTCGCGGAGGTTTCATCCCAAATCTGCTGCAGGCGGTCACGAAATTCGACCACGGTTCGCAGCACCTCATATCGCGCAAGCAGCTCGCGCAACTGCTGGCGGGCCCCTTCGTCGAGCAGCTTCGGATGTCGCACCAGTAACTGCGGGGAGCAGCGTGTGAGCACCGCCGCACCCTCCTGCTTCGTCAGCTCGCGGAATACTGGCCGTACCACGTGCCGACGGTAGTCACGCAGCACGTGCATGCGATTCGTGAACAACGCCCGCACGGTGTCGGCGTCTATGCCGGGACGGCCGCGCACGATGTTCGGTCTGGGCGCCAGGCTGCCGACGCGAGCGAGCCCCAGCGCACGAAATACGCATATGACCAGCCATCCCATGTCGATCTCCCAGCGCTGCGCGGCAAAGCGCGGCGAGGACGGAAACGCATGGTGGTTGTTGTGTAACTCCTCGCCTGCAACCAACACGCCCCAGGGCACGATGTTGGTAGCCGCGGTGGGCAATTCGAAACTTCGATACCCGACACGGTGGCCGAGTCCGTTGATGACGCCGCCGGCGAAGAAGGGTTGAGCAACCAGCTGCACGGCGAGCATGGTGATGGCCGGCACGCCGAACACGATCAGTTGCAAGACCACGAATAGCGAGATGCCGGCCTTGGGAAAACGACTGTAAAGATTGCGCTCGAGCCAGTCATCGGGCGTACCACGCCCATAATTGGCGAGAATCTTCGGATCCCGAGCCGCCGCGACATAGAGCTCGTAACCCTGGAATACCACGCGCCTGAGACCGAAGACCACCGGGCTGTGGGGATCTCCAGAGCGATCCGCAAACGCGTGGTGTCGACGGTGTACCGCCACCCATTCTCGAGTCACCGTGCCGGAGCAAAACCACAACCAGAATCGGAACAGGTGCCGCAGCAGCGGATGTAGCACCAGTCCGCCGTGAGATTGGTCGCGGTGAAGGTATAAGGTCACCCCGAGGAACATCAGCTGTACCATCACGAACGTTACGGCCACATAGCCCCACCACGGGAGCTGAATTACGCCGTACAGCAAACTCGCGGGCATCAACGCATCTCGGGAGCGTGTGCTGGAACCAGGATTTTCTCGGCGGGGATCGCCAGAATCCCAAAGCCGTCCAGCCGCGTCGCCATCACGCACGCCGGGTGTCTCAGTCTCATTATCTACTTCCCTTTGAGTCTATGTCGCTTCAGGAAGCGGCTGCGAGTAAAACACTTACGCCAAATGCGGTAGCATTTCTCTGTACGCTCGCGCACGTCGCCTATTGCTCGCTACCTGATGTGCTCGGAGGGAAAAAAAGGCCGCCAGCGCGCGTGAGCGCGCCAGCGGCACGAAATACTGAATCCGATTGAACAGTCGCTCAGGGGGAGCCACGTTCAGCAGGGAGGTGCTGGATTCAGTCCGCGGAGAGTACTTGCTCAAGAAGGTCTGATCGGTGCGGTAGCGAACACATACCGCGGCGGAGCCCAGGGGCGCGGGTCGCTGCACCTGCGTACGTTGGCGCACAGACCCCACCGCTGCATAGAAGTAGGGTTGCGATAGGGTTGAACCTGACTGAGTTCACTCGAGATTCTCCCCGCCATGGCCGCCAGTTGGCCCCACACCGCCTACTCATCAACGATAGAGATTATTTATGTATATCAAGACTGTCCTGGCCACCACCGGCCTCGCGCTGGCCGCCTTGGCCACGAGCGCAGCTGCATTCTCGGCCACCGAGACGCAGATCGACACGCGAGTGTCCAAGACCCTTGTTTACTTCGATACGATTAGCCCGGCGAACAAACCGCTGATGAATAAGGCCGCGGGCGTGCTGGTATTCCCCCGTGTTACGAAGGGCGGCGTCGGTGTCGGCGGCGAGTTTGGCGAAGGCGCGCTGCAGGTCAACGGCAAGACGGTGGGCTACTACAGCGTCGGAGCCGCCTCGGTCGGTCTGACACTCGGACTGGCGAAGCACAGCGAAATCATCATGTTCATGACGCAGGGCTCGCTCGACAAGTTCACTTCCAGCCAGGGTTGGTCCATCGGCGCGGATGCAGGAGTCACCGTGGTTTCCGGGGGCGCCAACGGCAGCTATGACACGCAGACGCAGCAGAAGCCGATTCTCGCGTTTGTTTTCGCTGAGAAAGGTCTGATCGGTGATCTGTCACTCGAGGGCTCGAAGATTTCAAAGATCAATCCGTAAGATTGACCTTGATATCAGGCCCGGCGCTGCATGCGCCGGGCCCTTTTTTTGCGCTCGGCAGCCCTGCGATTCCCGATCATCACTGTCGGCGAAGACTCCGAGGTTCACGCAGCAAAGCGGCCGCGCGATAATCAAGGCGGTCGGCGTTACTGTTCGGTGCAGGCGCAATGTCCAGGTCATCGCAAATCATCCTGATCGCTGTGGGCACTTTTGCCGGCTTGGTGGTCGTGATCGCGGCCACAGTCGCCCTCCTCCTGCGTGTGAACGCCAGGTCGCAGGTCGAGGCCATCGGCTCGCAGGCACTGGGGATGGAAGTGCGCGTCGGCGGCCGCGTGCACATCGGCTTGCTGCCGGGGCTGCACGTTGCGCTTGCGGACGTGCAGCTCCGCAACAATGGCGCACAGATCGCCTCAGCGGGAGAGGTCGACCTTGAGGTTCAGCTCATACCGTTGCTGCGCAAGGAGTTACGCACCGACCAGATCGACGTGAAACGGGCCACGATAACCCTGCATCGCGACCACGACGGGAAGCTAAACGTCGCCGCACGGCCCAAGGGCAACGGCGCACTCCCCGCACTGGCCGCGGCCAAACTGGCGGTCTCGGACGCGACTGTCGACTACTCGGATGAGCAGTCGGGCAAGGAGTTCCAGGCCGCGGGCTGCAATCTGGATGCGCGCAGCCTGCAGCTATCAGCCGGCGCGAGCGCGGACCTGATGAAGAATCTGTCCCTCACAGCGGAACTCGCCTGCCGGCAGATCCGTACAAAGGACTTCACCGCCTCAGATTTGAGACTCGCCGTTGGTGGACACGACGGGATCTTCCATTGTGATGTGCTCGCGATGCAGCTGTTTGGCGGACACGGATCAGGCAACATCGATGCAGCTTTTACCGGTTCCGTACCCAGCTATCAGGTCCGCTACCACTTGGCGCAATTCCGCCTCGAGGAGTTCTTCACTAACGCGGCGCCGAAGAGTATTGGCGAAGGATCGATGGATTTCTCCGCTAACCTGTCCTTACGTGGCAGGACTATTGCGGCCCTCGTGGCGAGTGCCGAAGGTGAGGCTAACCTTCGTGGCGCTAATCTGCGCCTGGCAATCGGCGATCTCGACCAGAAACTCTCGCGCTACGAGGCCAGCCAGAGCTTCAACCTCCTGGACGTCGGCGCATTCTTCTTCGCCGGCCCCCTGGGTCTGGTACTCACTCGCGGCTACGACCTCGCTCGGACCGTCCAAGGGGCACAGGGCACCACCACCATCCGTACACTTGTTTCTGAGTGGCAGGTCGAGCACGGCGTGGCCGAGGCGAAGGACGTAGCCATGGCGACGCCGCAGAACCGCATCGCCTTGAAAGGAGGCCTCGACTTCGGCAGCGGTCAATATGAGGAAGTCACCGTGGCGGTGGTGGACGCCAAGGGATGCGCCAAGGTTGAGCAGAAAGTCCATGGTTCATTCATGAATCCGGTTGTGGACAAGCCGAATGTCCTGGCAACGCTAACCGGGCCGACGCGCACGCTGCTGCGGCAGGCGAGGACTCTACTTGGCGGTAAGTGCGACGTGTTCTACGCGGGTTCGGTCGCGCCTCCAAAATAATCCGTGCCGCCGTAAGCGGCTCCACGGGATCGACGCATCTGTGCCATGCCGCGCGTCCTCCATACGCTCGCGACTCAGCCATAGCCGAGCGCCCCCAGTGCTGGCCAGAGTGTGCGGCGCCGTACCGATCTCGTCACGAATGTAAGCTAGGTTGCCCTGCGGATCGCAACGCGCAATCAACCACGGGCTGCGCAGCGATCGGGAGAGCAAGATGTGGAATTTCGCTAACAGTCGTCCCGCGAACCGCGTGGGTCGGACTGTCGTCCGCCCGCCTGCGTCGACACAATCACTCACGCACAGCGAGAGCGGCCGCGGCGGCCGTATGCCGCGCATCTTGATAGTCGATAGCGACGTGGACGCCGCCAACGCTCTCGGGTCATCGCTGCAAGCGTCGGGATATGGTGAGGCGCGCATCGCGCACACCGGCACGAGTGCGCTGGCTGTCGCCATCGAGTTCGTACCTACGGTGTTGCTCATGGACCTCGAACTGCCGGACATGAGCGGTTACGACGTCGCGCGTCATCTCTCGCAACATCCGCAGCTGCAGAACCTCAGATTGATAGCCCTGACCGCTAACAATGAGCATCCCGGCCGGGAACTCGCGCGCGAGGCAGGGATCGAACGGTATCTGATCAAGCCAGTCAGTGCCGCTGACCTGGACGAGTTGTTCACCTGACCTGCTGTAAACGCACCTGGCCGGGCGCCGGTTCGTACGCCAGCGCACCGACGAAACCGGGCAGTCCACGTAGGGTCGGTCGCAGCCACCGGAGAGCGAACATGCGAAATATTGTCGACGAAAACTGGCAGCGATTGCGGCGTCGCTTGAAGGATTTCTGGAATACTCTCATTGGTGGCAGGCGCAGGCCGAGCATCGGCACTCACTGCTGAGACCAACCGCTGTCGACGAAGGAACAGCCACCCCGCATTCGCCCTGCCGCTTGCGCGTACGGCTGCGGCCTGCCAGCGGCATCAAGGCAGTCCTGTGTCAGCTTGACGCGCACCGGATCTGCCGCTTGCACGCATACAACTCGCTAAACGCGTCGAATTGAAAGTGCTCATGCGTCTTGCCTTAGGGCCTCGCTTACCCGTTTCGCCTTGGAACAGTGACGAGATCCTGCGCGCGGAACTCTTCAGTATCGAGCGTCTGGAGCAACACGCTGCGAGTCTCGCCACCGCGCAACAGGTAACGGAGCGGCCAACACCTTGCCGTTCGCTCCGCGCGCGGCTCCGCGACAACGAATCGGTGCTGCTCGCGGCCTATCGGGCCATCGCCGCAGCGGCAGAGGAAGGTCGTGCCATCTCGCCGGCGGCCGAGTGGCTACTCGATAATTACCACCTCGTCGAAGAGCAGATCCGCGAGATCCGCCAGGATCTGCCACCGGGCTTCTATCGACTGCTACCGAAGCTAAGCAACGGACCGTTTGAGGGCTATCCCCGCGTGCTCGGTGTGGCCTGGGCGTTCGTCGCCCACACTGATAGCCGCTTCGATCCCGAGTCGTTGCGCTGCTTCGTGCGCGCCTATCAGCGCGTTCAGCCACTGAGCATCGGCGAGCTGTGGGCCGTCGCGATCACGCTGCGCATCGTACTGGTGGAGAACCTGCGGCGCGCCGCGGCCCGGATTGTGAATAGTCGCGCGGCGCGCCAGCAAGCGGATGCCGTTGCCGATCGACTTCTCGGCGTTAATGGTCACAGCGCTGACCCTGACGCCCTGGATCGCCGCGACACCGACCCCCAGTCGTTCTCGCCCGCCTTTATGGTCCAGCTGGTCCAGCGCCTGCGGGATCAGGACCCGAGAGTGACTCCGGCACTGCAATGGCTGGAGGAACGCCTTGCGGCGCAAGGGACGAGCTCGGACGAGACGGTGCGCGACGAGCATCAACGCCAAGGTGCCTCAAACGTCACGGTACGCAACATCATCACGAGCATACGGTTGCTCTCGGATGTTGATTGGCCGGAATTCTTCGAAAGTGTCAGTTTGGTCGACGAGCTGCTGCGCTCCGGCAGCGACTTCGCCGCATTCGATTTTCCCACGCGTGATCTCTACCGCCGGGCAATAGAGCGCTTTGCACGCGGCTCGAAACTGACGGAACTTGCAGTTGCGCGCGCTGCCCTGGCAGCCGCCAATGACTCGGCCGCAGCCGACGACCTGAGCGATGGCCGCCGTCGTGATCCCGGATACTACCTGATCGCAAACGGCCGCCAGGTCTTCGCAGCGTCAATCGGCTTTCGCCGCCGCTACTTAACCTGGCAGTCCCGGTTGAGACCGGCGAGCGGGGTCGGCCGCTACGTGGCTGTGATCGTTCTGGTGGCCGCGTTGGTGCTGTCGCTGCCGTTACGAGTGCTCGACGGCTGGGGCCTGTCTGACGCGAGGCTGGCGCTGCTCGCGCTGCTCGGTATGATCCCCGCGCTCGATGCCGCCATCGCGTTCGTCAACCGCGCCGTCGCCCGCAGGGTCGACGCAACCATCCTTCCGGGTCTCGCGCTACGCGATGGTGTTCCGTCGCATCTGCGAACCATGGTGGTCGTGCCCGCCCTGCTCACCACTCCCACCGCACTCGCAGAGCAGATCGACCGTCTAGAGATTCACCACCTCGCCTCACCGGATGGCGAACTGTACTTTGCGCTACTCTCGGATTGGACAGATGCTCCGACCGAAAGCACCGCCGGGGATGAGGCGTTGTTCGCCTCGGCGCGTGAGGCCATTGCGCGACTGAATCGACTTCACGCCAAGGGTGCCGCCGGTGACCGCTTCCTCCTGTTCCACCGTCGCCGCGTCTGGAGCGACGTGCAGACGCAGTGGATGGGATGGGAACGCAAGCGCGGCAAGCTCCACGAGTTGAATCGGCTGCTGCGCGGAGCGACCGATACCAACTTCCATGAAGTCGGTCAGCATCCGCCTGAGGTCCCCGCGGGCGTCCGCTACGTCATTACGCTCGATGCCGACACCAGGCTGCCGCGGGAAACGGCACGCCGCCTGGTCGGCAAGATGGCCCATCCGCTGAATCATCCCCGCTTCGATGCCGCAACCGGACAGGTGCTCGAGGGGTACGCCGTCCTGCAGCCGCGCGTCGCGCCGTCCCTGCCAGTCGGCCGCGAAGGTTCACTCTTTCAGCGCGTCTTCTCGAGTGCCAGCGGCATCGATCCGTATGGCGCTGCCGTGTCTGATGTCTACCAGGATTTGTTCGGCGAGGGCTCCTACGCCGGCAAGGGCATCTACGATGTAGATGCCTTTGAGGCGGCGCTCGCCGGTCGTGTAGCCGACGGGACGCTGCTCAGCCACGATCTGTTCGAGGGAATCTTCGCACGCGCGGGGCTGGTTTCGGATGTCGAGGTCGTCGAGGAGTTCCCGTCCCGCTACGACGTCGCTGCCGCCCGCCTGCACCGTTGGACGCGTGGCGACTGGCAACTGCTACCCTGGATCTTCGGCAGGCGCGACGCAGCGGGCGCCGTTCGCGGTGGCCGCGGCATGCCGCTGATCGGCCTGTGGAAAATGCTGGATAATCTGCGGCGCACGTTGTCGGCGCCGGCGGGTATCGCGGCCCTGGTAGCCGGATGGCTCTTGCCTCGCAACGGCGCGCTTGTCTGGACCGCCTTTGTCGTCTTGACGATTGCGCTTCCGGCGCTGCTGCCGATTTTCGCGGACATCGTACCGCGCCGCGCGGGCGTCAACGCGTACAGCCACCTACGCGCGCTGCGCAAAGACATCTGGCTGGCTGCGTCCCTGACCGCCTTTCGGATCACGTTTCTGGCGCATCAGGCATGGCTGATGATCGATGCGATCAGTCGAACGCTGTTTCGTCTGCTCGTGACTCGGCGGAACCTGCTCCAGTGGGTCACCGCGGCTCAGACGAATCTTAGTTCCCGGCTTGATCTCAACAGCGCCTATCGCCGCATGAGCGGCGGCATGGTCATCGCGACGACTGCCGCGGTGCTCATCGGATACCTCCGATCCGACGCCTGGGCCGTAGCAACGCCGTTCCTGATCCTGTGGCTTGTGGCGCCCGCCGTCGCTGTATGGATCAGCCTTTCCCCGCTCGTCGCGGGTCGCCTGGCGATCGCGCCTGGAGACGCCCAGGCTTTAAGGCTGGTTGCCCGCCGCACCTGGCGCTACTTCGAGACATTTGTCACGGCAGACGACCATATGCTGCCGCCCGATAACTTCCAGGAAGATCCACGACCGGTCCTGGCACATCGAACCTCCCCCACCAATCTCGGCCTGTATCTGCTCTCCGCGGTCAGTGCTCGTGACTTCGGATGGGTCGGCACCCTCGAGACCGTTGAGCGGCTGGAGGCGACCTTCGCGACGCTGAGTCGCCTGCAGCAGTATCGAGGTCATTTTTACAACTGGTACGACACACAGGACCTGCGCCCGCTGGATCCGCGCTACGTCTCTTCGGTGGACAGCGGCAACCTTGCCGGGCATCTGATCGCGCTGGCCAATGCGTGTCGCGAATGGATGCCGTCACCCGTGTCGAGTCATTGGTCATCTGCCGGAGTCGCAGATGCCTTACATCTCGCGCGCGAAGCTCTGCAAGAGCTCCCTGACGAGCTACGAACGCACACCATCGCCTGCGTGCACCTGGAACACGCCCTCGATGCGCTCGCTGCTGCGCTCCCCGCCGATGAGGCGGACACAGGGGACCTTGCCAGCCGTTTGGGCAGGTTAACTCCTCTGGCCGCGACCACGGCGGACATTGCGCGCGCACTGGCCGGTGAGCTGGATGATGATATGGGCGGGGAGCTGCTTTTCTGGGCAGAAGCAGCGCAACGCTCGGTTCACAGCTGGCAGCGGGACCTAAGCCTGACGGGCGAGGCTATTGGCGCGTTGCGCCTGCGGTTGGCAGTCCTGCAGTCAACCGCGTTGCAAATGTCCGCGGCGATGCAGTTCGGCTTTCTGCTTGACCCCGAGCGCCGACTCATCTCTATCGGTTATCGCGCGACCGACGGCACGCTCGATCCGAGCTGCTACGACTTACTCGCCTCCGAGGCGCGTCTGGCAAGCTTCGTAGCCATCGCCAAGAACGACGTACCGGTCCGCCACTGGTTTCGGCTCGGGCGCGCGGTCACAGCCGTTGGACATGGAGCAGCGCTCATTTCCTGGTCGGGATCGATGTTCGAGTACCTGATGCCATCGCTCGTCATGCGTGCGCCATTCGGCAGTCTTCTGGAACAGACCAATCGGCTGATTGTCCAGCGGCAAATACTGTTCGGTGCCGAGCTCGGCGTTCCCTGGGGCGTATCGGAATCCGCCTACAACGCCCGCGACCTGGAGCTCACCTATCAGTATTCGAACTTCGGCGTGCCCGGCCTGGGTCTCAAACGCGGCTTGAGCGCGAACGTGGTAATCGCGCCATACGCGACGGCGCTGGCTGCAATGGTCGATCCGAAACGCTCGGCAATCAATTTCGCAAGACTCATCGCGCTCGGCGCACGCGGTCGTTACGGTCTGTATGAGGCGCTCGACTACACTCCCAGCCGTCTGCCGGCCGGATCCCGGGCCGTGATCGTTCGAGCATTCATGGCGCATCACCAGGGTATGACGGTGGTTGCCATCGCCAACCTCCTGTTCGACGGAAGGATGCGCGAGCGCTTCCACGCCGAACCGAGCATTCAGGCGACCGAACTATTGTTGCAGGAACGCGCGCCGCGTGACGTCTCGGTTGCGCATCCGCGGGCTGAAGAAGTCGGCACGGCGGCGCCCGTCAGCGATATGCAGGTCGCGGATGTGCGGCAGCTCAGCTCTCCACACGAAGCCACACCGCACACCCATCTGCTCTCGAACGGCCGCTATTCGGTGATGCTCACGACCGCCGGCTCCGGCTACAGTCGCTGGAACGAGCTCGCCGTAACGCGCTGGCGCGAGGACGTCACACGCGACGATAGCGGCAGCTATTTCTATCTGCGCGATATTGAAAGCGGTGCTGTCTGGTCCGCCGGCTATCAGCCAAGCGGCGTCGAACCCAACAGCTACGAGGTACGTTTCACGGAAGACCGCGCGGAATTCATTCGCAGCGACGCTGCGATCACCACGATTCTGGAAGTGGTCGTGTCACCGGAAGATGACGCCGAGGTGCGCCGCATATCGATTATCAATAGCGGCGACCGGATGCACGAGATCGAGATCACATCCTACTGTGAGCTGGTGCTGGCGCCCCCCGCCGCCGATAACGCCCACCCGGCATTCTCAAAGATGTTCGTGCAGACCGAGTACGTGGCCAAGGTGGGTGCAATCCTGGCGACACGGCGCCGCCGCTCGCCCGCCGAACCGCAAATCTGGGTCGCCCATCATGCTGTCGTCGAAGGCGCCGCCGTGGGCAGGCCGGAGGTGGAAACTGATCGCGCCCGCTTCCTTGGCCGCGGGCGCGACATTGCGGCGCCCATCGCCATGATGGACGCTCGGCGTCTGTCCAATACCGTGGGTACAGTCCTCGATCCGGTGTTCGCGCTTCGCTATCGTGTCCGTGTTCCGGCTGGCGCCATCGTGCGCGCGGCCTTCTGGACCAGCGTTGCGGATAGCCGCGAAGCTGTTCTGGATCTGGTTGACAAGCTGCACGAAGCGAACGCCTTCGCGCGCGCGGCGACGCTGGCGTGGACCCAGGCGCAGATACAGTTGCGGCACGTCGGTATCGACGCCGCGGAGGCCAGTCTGTTACAGCGCCTGGCAGGCCGTGTCCTCTACGCTGACGCGTCGCTGCGCCCGTCGTCCGATACCATACAACGAGGAGCCGGCGGACGGTCCGCACTGTGGGTCCACAGCATCTCCGGCGATCTGCCGATCGTGCTGTTACGAATCGATCATGTCGAAGACATCGCCATCGCGCGGCAATTGTTGCGCGCGCACGAATACTGGCGCATGAAACGGCTGGCCGTTGATCTGGTAATACTGAACGAACAAACCACGTCCTACCTTCAGGACCTGCAGATCGCCCTGGAGACACAGCTGCGAATGAGCCAGGCGGGGACGCAGCCCGGCGCTGACCACGCACGCGGCTCGGTATTTCTGCTGCGCGCGGATCTGATCTCGGAACAGACGCGCGCCCGACTTTCGTCCGTCGCCCGCGTCGTGCTGGTCGCGCACCGCGGCAATCTGGACGATCAACTCGATCGCCTGCGAACACCGTTCGTGTCCGCGAGGCGGCGAGCGAGGCGTAGCCCCACTGTGCAAGCGAAGATAGTCGCACCGGTGTTGGACGATCTCGAATTCTTCAACGGACTTGGGGGATTCGCAGCCGGAGGACGGGAATACGTCACGCTTTTGGGTCCAGGGCAAGCAACGCCCGCCCCCTGGATCAATGTCATTGCCAATCCCGCATTCGGTTTCCAGGTCGCTGCCGAGGGTGGGGGATTCACCTGGGCGCTGAACAGTCGGGATAATCAGCTTACGCCGTGGTCGAACGATCCCGTGTCCGATCCACCGGGCGAGGTCATGTATGTGCGCGACGAGGAGAGCGGTGAGCTGTGGGGACCGACAGCTGCACCGATACGGGATCACGGTGCCTACTATGCCGCCCGGCACGGGCAGGGATACAGCCGCTTCGAACATACCTCCCACGGCATTGAGCTTGACCTGACCGTTTACGTCCCGACGGCTGATCCCATCAAGATCTCGCGCCTGAACATCCACAACACCTCAGGACGGGTGCGAAGACTTTCGGTCACGGCTTACGTCGAGTGGGTGCTTGGGTCTTCGCGCGCTGCCACAGCGCCCTTCATTGTGACGACGATCGACCCTGCCACAGGCGCGATGTTCGCGCACAACCCCTGGAGTGCACTTTTCGAGTCGCGCGTAGCCTTTGCCGATCTCGCCGGAAGTCAAACCCAATGGACTGCCGACCGTCGCGAGTTTCTCGGGCGACATGGCACGCTCGATAGACCCGCCGCGCTTTCGGGCAGAGTTCCCCTGACGAGGCGCGTGGGCGCAGGCCTCGACCCGTGCGGCGCGCTGCGGACCGACGTGGAACTTGCGGCAGATCAGACGGTGGAGGTCGTCTTTTTCCTCGGTCAAGCCGCAAACGCGCCGGAGGCACAAGCCCTGCTCGGCCGTTACCGCTCGGCCAATCTCGACGCCGTATTTAGCACGGTAGTCCGCTACTGGGACGATGTGCTGGGAACGGTTCAAGTTAAGACGCCGGACCGCTCCCTGGACATCATACTCAACCGCTGGACGCTCTATCAGACGCTCGTCTGCCGCATGTGGGCGCGATCCGCCCTTTATCAGGCAAGCGGCGCTTACGGATTCCGTGATCAGCTTCAGGATGGAATGGCGCTCGCTCTGTCCAGGCCCGGCCTGACGCGCGAGCATCTGCTGCGCGCAGCCCGCCGACAGTTCATCGAGGGTGATGTCCAGCATTGGTGGCTGCCCCCGGGCGACGAGGGATCGACCGGCGCCGGCGTTCGCACGCGCATCAGCGATGATCGCGTCTGGCTGGCGTACGCCACCGCTCATTACGTCGAGGTGACGGGTGACGCCGCGGTCCTGGATGAACGCGTGCCGTTTCTGGAGGGTCCGGCGCTGCGAGCGGATGAGCAGGAAGCGTACTTTCAGCCCGTCATATCGGACGACGCCGCTTCGCTCTTCGAGCACTGCGCGCGGGCGCTGCAGCAGAGCCTGTCACTTGGAGAACACCACCTGCCGTTGTTCGGCACCGGCGACTGGAACGATGGCATGAACCGGGTTGGCGAGATGGGAAGGGGTGAAAGCGTCTGGCTAGGCTGGTTTCTGCACAGCGCGCTCGTCTCGTTCGCACCCCTGGCGAGAGCGCGCGATCAGGCCACGCGCGCGACCCAGTGGCTGACTTACGCGGAAGCGCTTCGCAACTCGCTGGAGCGAGAGTCCTGGGATGGCGAATGGTATCGGCGCGGTTATTTTGACGATGGCACGGCGCTTGGATCGGCCGCGAGCAGTGAATGTCAGATCGACTCCATCGCGCAATCCTGGAGCGTCATTTCCGGGGCGGGCGATCCGATCCGCGCCGCGCGTGCGATGTCCGCCGTGGGAACTCGCCTCATCCGGCGCGACGCCAGTCTCGCATTACTGTTCACGCCACCGTTCGATCGCAGTATGCCCGACCCGGGCTACATCAAGGGATATCCGCCCGGGATCCGCGAAAACGGCGGTCAGTACACCCACGCCGCCACGTGGTCAGTGATCGCATACGCCCGGCTTGGGCAGGGCAACAACGCCTGGGAGCTGTTCTCACTCCTCAACCCCATCAACCGTACGAGCACACGCGCCGATGCGCACCGCTACAAGGTTGAACCGTACGTCATCGCCGCAGACGTGTATTCCGTCGCTCCGCACGTCGGGCGCGGGGGTTGGACGTGGTATACGGGCTCGGCCGGCTGGATGTATCGCGCCGGCCTCGAGGCGATCCTTGGATTTCGCGTACAGGGAACGACCTTGCTCCTGAGTCCCTGTATCCCGGAAAAATGGCCGCGCTTTGAGATCGTGTTCAAGTATCGCTCCGCGCGTTATGAGATTCTGGTCGACAACCCTCTGGGCGTCAGCCGCGGTGTAACGTACGCGGAGCTGGATGGCACGACGCTGCCGTCCGATCCGCAAATCCGCATCCCACTGGTGGATGACGGCAACACCCATCGCGTGCGGCTAGTCCTCGGAACAGCGACCTCATCGCGAGAGGCCGCCACGTCAGTTGTCGAGATTTCGAATTGAACTGACTGACCGGGCGTCGGATGATTGCAGGTAGAGGAACCGGGCGATGAAAATCAAGATCGAGGTGGTCGAACGCTCCGGCTGGTGGCAGCTGAAGGTCTGCGGCTTGCGCCATTCCAGGTACCGCTCACAGGCGGCCGCCAGGCATGGCGCAAAGCGACTCGCCGCGCGGTTAGGAAAACTCAGTAAGCAGGCGCGCAGCAGGGCAGGTCGCATGCAGCTTGGGCAGCGCCTGCGCGTCGCGCACTGCGAGTTGTACTGCATCCGCACGCTGCTGCGAGGGAGACGCTGACCGCAGCCTGTCGGCACAGAGGCTTTCCCCCGTCAGGCCACCTCTGACGCACGTCCCGACCCACGCCAGCAGGGATCTGCGCCCGCGCGACCCAGGTTTGTCACCCATAACCGGGGCGGGATATTCTTCGATCCGCGCGGGAGTTTTTCCCGATTTGCTCGTGAGTTGTCCCCGACACGCGGACGCGGATTCTGCAGAAGGGCTGAGATCAGCTCCATGAATATGGCGCACATCATCGGTCGGTCACTCTTCCTCGGCATCGCAACGTTACTCGTTGCTTGCCAGCATGCCCCACCCGATAAGCCCTATTTGCCAAGTCGCCCGGCATGGGAGATGTATCCACGCGCCAGTAGCCCCCCTGCCGATTGTCCAGGGCAATATCGCACGACGATCGAGGACTCCGGCGGCAGCTTCTTTTTGGGCTGCTGGGGCAGCAAAACAAACTGATTTCCAACGAGCTCCCCCTAACCCCAGCTGCGGCGCGGCACGCCTATCTCTTCTGCTGCTGGTCCAGCTGCAGCTTGGGGATGCCGAAGTGACCTTCGAGCTGATGCAGCTTCTGTAGATCAATGGAGCCGACGATGTTCACCACCGTGAATTCATGCGGCTCGCTGGCAATGATGGTGAGCCCCGTCGTCCGGCTGCCTTCCACCGCCACGTAAACGTCGACGTCGTTGCCGTCCTTGCGGCTATGCACCTGTACCAGCGGCTGCCAGCGCGGCGCGGTCAGCTGCATGCGCAGCCGCGTTACATCCTCGCGCGGATACGCGAATTCGCCGTCGAAGGTGAAGCTGTGCACGTAAATGCCGGTGATACCGGCGATCACCTGGCGCGCCGCGGCATCCTCGGGCTTGGCGGGATCGAGAAAACGCGCCGCAAGCCCGATGAGAGCGGAGTCGAGCGTGACACTCACGGTCTCACTCGCCTTTGCCTCGAGCGCCTTGAAATCCGGCAGCGCCAGGCGCCCATCGGCCGCCTGCGCCGCAGATGCCTGGAGTGCCACCAGCATGGCCGGCGCCAGCACGATTATGAGCCTCAAGGTTCGCATCCGTTACGCACCGCTATCGCGCGTGGCTGGCCGCTGCGCCGCCTCGTTCACGCCACGGTAGGCGAGGTCCAGCTTCGCGCTCGTGACACGCAGCGCCTCGATCAGCTGGTGCCGGGCGGCGAGTCCCTCCCGCTCGACCCGCAATTCCCGCTGGTGAGCGACCATCATGGCCACCACCACCGTGGCGGCGAGCGCTGCCGGCACCCACAGAAAACGCAGCGCCGCCCACGGCCGCGGAGCACGCTCGCGCGCCATGCGTGCGGCAAGGCGCGCCGCGAACCCCACCTCGGGCTCGGTCGGCCGCAAGGCCCCACGCAGTCGTGCTTCGAGATCGTCATCCGTCATGGGCATGCGCGGCGAGCTGCGCTCGCAGCTCCTCCAGAGATCGCTTCAGATGGCTCTTCACAGTGTTGATCGGCATGTCCAGCGTCGCGGCAATATCGAGCGGGTCGAGATCCTCCTGATAGCGCAGCACCACCACCGCACGCGCTGCCGCCGGCAGCTGCGCGACCAGAGTGCGTAAGCGACGTTGCAGCAGCGGATCCGACTCGCTTGGCTCCGCTGCAACGTCCAGCCCCTCCTCGAGCGGCACAACCCGGTGCGTCGCTTCCCGGCGCAGCCGGTCGATGGCGAGGCGCAGCGTGACCTGCCGCAGCCAGAAGACGAGATGCGCGTCGGACTGCACCCGCGAGAGGCGCCGATGCAGCTGCATGAACACCTCCTGCGCCAGATCCTCGGCGGCGTGCCGGTCCCACACCATGCGCAGCGCCAGGCTGTAGACGCGGCGCTGGTGGCGGCGTACCAGCGCGGAGAAGGCTGCAGCATCTCCGGAACGGGCCCGGGAGAGTGAATCGCATTCGGCCCCCTCCTCGTCCGCCACGGCACACGGTCACAGCAGCGGGTATGACCCCTGCGGGCCGGAGGGGTCGTGCCGCTGGAGGTCGAAGTGCGTGCGCAGGGCATCCACCTGCTTCATATCGAGCGAGCCGCTCGCATGCACGATGGTGAACTGCCGCGGCTCGCTCGCCACGATGGTAAGCCCGGTGATGCGGTCGCTCTCGTAGGCGAGATAGACATCCACATCCTGTGACTTCTTCTGATCGCGCACCCGGGCGATCGAGGTCCAGCCACCCTTAGCGAGCTGCGCGCGCACCGCCTCGATATCCGCGCGCGAATAGACATCGTCGGCGGCGAACTCGTAGTGCATGACGTGCAGCCCGTGCAGGCCACTGACGATGTTCTTCACCGCGGCGCTGTTGGGGTCGTCATCGTGGATGAACCAGCTCGCGAGCTGAAGTGGCAGCGGACTTAGCGAGAAGTCGACCGACTCGGTCGCCTGCGCCCGCAGGTGATCGAATGTGGGAAGCTTGAGCTCCGGCGCCTGGGCATGAGCACAGGCCGACAGCGCGCCAAAGGCGATAAGGACCAGGACCATTCGCTTCACCATGACAGTCTCCCCAAAGAGGCAGGCCAAATCCCGGCTACTGCATAGGAATACGCAGCAGGGTAGGCGATAGGGTGCACCGGGCCGAATAATCCGCTCCGGACGGCCTCCGGCCGCACGTCGCGGTCTGTCTACCGCATCCAAAGGGGAGTACGGAACATGCGATTCGGGCCTGTGGTCGCGCTGCTACCGTGACGATGGCCATCGCGCTAGCTGTGGAGTCTCAGGAGGTTGTTCCTGCTGAGACGCACACGGTTAATGGGTGGTTGACCGGCCAGGCTCATGTGAGGCCGGTGCCAGTTGTAGCCGTGTAGCCAGGTCGGCAAGGCATCGCGGCGCTGATTGGAGTTCGCATAAGCTCGAGCGTACGCCCACTCGCGCAGAGTGGTCTGGATAAAGCGTTCAGCCTTGCCGTTGGTGCGTGGGGTGTAGGGTCGAGTGTAGTGGTGCGCCAGACCCAGCTGCTTGCAGGCGCCAGCGAAGTCACGTCCGCGGTAGGCCAGAGCGTTGTCGGTGTAGACCGCTTTGATGCACACACCCAGGCCAGCGTAGTAGGCGACGGCAGCGCGCAGGAAGGCCGTTGAGCAGTCAGCGTCTTCATTGGGCAGGATTTGGGCATATGCCACACGCGAGGCATCGTCGATCGCTATGTGCAGGTAGTCCCAGCCAATGTTGCGCCCTCGGTGGTCGCGTCGGTCACCGGTAATGCGATGACCTACCTTGATGATCCGTCCGAGCTTTTTCACATCCAGGTGCAGCAGTTCGCCCGGCTCGGCACGCTCATAGCGACGATAGACCGGCGGGGGTTCCAGCCGGCTCAGTCGACTCAGTCCCTCGGCTTTGGCAATACGCGCCACCGTGGAACGCGACAGATTCAGCTGTGTGGCGATGCTGATCAAAGTCAGCCGCTGCCGCCGCAGTGCTACAACCGCACTGCGCAGCACCTCATGGGTAGCCTGTGGAGAGCAGCGCGGTCGTGAGCTGCGATCCTTAAGGCCCTCAAAGCCTTGATCCCGATAGCGCTGCAGCCATTTGTTCGCCGTCTTAACCGATATGCCCAGCTCGGCGGCAGTCTGACTCTTTGCCCGGCCTGATAAAATGCGCTCCACCAGCAACACTCGACAGGCGACGGTGAGCCTTGCATTCTGATGCACGTTCATTCGGGGCTCCCTTGACACTTTCGGCGTGGTAACCAAAAGCATCACCGGATGCCCCCGAATGAACAACTACTTACCCAGGAATAACGTCCTGAGACTTCACAGCTAGCTGCCCCAGCAATGCAACGCAGGAGCAAGCCTTGATAATGAAGTACAACCATGTCGGGATACCGACGACCGCAAATTTCGATGGCGAGATTCCACTGCCGCATTTGAAGGTGACGGTAAGCGACCACCAGAACAACCCATTCGGCATTCAGTGGCAAAGATACTGGGATGACGCGCCGTATCCAGAGCTGGTGAAGACCGTTCCGCACGTTGCCTTTGAGGTCGACGACCTGGAGGAGGCGATCCGCGATCAGAAGGTGATCGTTGCGCCTAACAGTCCGAGTACTGGCGTGCTGGTTGCCATGATTGAAGTGAACGGAGCGCCGGTGGAGCTGATGCAAATCGATCATTTACTTAGGAAGGACCTGTAGCCGCCGGCAGTGTGAGCTGCTCGGAGGGCAGGTCTAATCATCCTCGGGAAGCAGCTCGCTCTTGCCATCCCACCGCACGAGCCAGCGCCCGGTGGTGTCGACGTCGGGACACTTGTGGGCCACGAGCCGCTGTTTCCTCTCGATGAAATCGCGCGGCTCATGGGAATTGGGCAGTAGCATCGCCGCCAGCTTGTCGCGCTCGACCGCGCATTCGGGAGACATCGCCCAATAGAGCCTATCGGCCTCGGCTTGCTGAGCTGCCCTCAGCTTCGAATCCGAACTGCAGGAGGCGGTCACAATCTTCTGCAGCCGGGTGAGCTCGGCGGGTCGGTCCGCATCGTCGAGGAATAGGCGCGCATCACCACCCGCAGGCTTGTAGACCGGACGGAGCGTCTGCAAGGCCTTGACCTGCTCGAGCGCCTCGGCGCACGAAAGTGAGCCTGCGGTATCCGACAGCAGCACCGTCGGAAAAAGGGCCAAGCCCACCATGTATATGAATCGCATGGCCGCAATCTTACGCCCCTTGTACTTTCCTGCGGTGCGCGCATCAAGTGGCCAGCCACCACCCGTCCAAACCGCTTGGACACGGCGGCGCTAGTGTTCCTGCTCAGCCGCTCGCCGCAGTACACTCGCCGTTGCGGGGCATAGGAGTACGCTCGCCACTGCTTGCCACGAAGGAGGAACGGATGGCTCTCTACAAGCACAAGCAGTATCTGAACGACTCGGATCATGGCGCATTTGATCTGCTCCACCGTCCGGGCAATAGCGCACCAAATTCCGGCATCTACCGGTGCGAGCTTTGCGGAGCAGAAATAGTCTCCGAAAGATCTAAACTGCTGCCACTGAAGAATCATCACATACACGCGGAAGAGCTAGGACAGATTCAGTGGCGCTTGATTGTGCTTGTCGAGCCCCGTGGGGGTCTTGGCGTTACCGTCGAGAGCAAGTCAACCCCTTCCCGCTCTTCTGGCCGAGAGTTAGCACTCGAACTCGATGAGGACCCGTCGAAGAGCTAGGAAATCCCTGACGCACCATCAAGGTTCTGGCTGGGATTCAATCGTACCCCTCCTCGCACGGTGTCGCATGGCGCCGAAGCCGACCGGGGCGTGCTCGCTGTGACGGCGCGCAACCTCCGTGCGTGCCCTCCTGACGCACCTGCACCGCGGGCCGCGACTGCGCGGCCCCACCGCGTTTCTATTTCGTCAAGCGCTCCGTACCCAGCGCCACATCGCGAATGCGAGGCCGCTGAACCCGACCACAGACCCGAGCGCGGCTCTGCCGTCGGCGCCGAGCTGCAGCGTGCTGACGACAAGCCAATACACGCTCGCGGGTATCGCGATCGCGTAGATCAAGAACACTGTCCAAATTTCACTGTTGGATTCCATGGCCGCTCCGAGTGGCTCTTATTCTTGCCACCAATACCCTACGCGCACGTCAGGTGTGCAGCAACGCGACATAACTCTGAGGCCTCCGGGTCCTACAAGGGTCCTCAATAAGCGGTGTAACGGAGCCCTGGGGCGTCTAGCCCCGTCGCAGACCTGGAACACTGCTGGTCTCTTGGTGCCGGTCTCTCCCGGCCCTGAGCTATCGCTCCCAATAGGGCGGCGTCCCGAAAGCGGCGCGCAAGTGCGCAATCAGCGCCAGAACCTTCGCCGACACCCGTCTGGTATTCGGATAGGCAATGAAGATCGTTGCAGGCTCTGCTTCCGCGCCGACATCCAGCAGCCGCAGCCTTCCTGACGTCAGTGAATCATGGAAAATGAACGTGGTGAGCAACGCGATGCCCAAACCTGCCACGGCCGCGTCGCGCATGATGATGCCGTTGTTGACCCGCATGATCGCGCCGGGCCGCACTACCGACCAGCGGCCCGACTGCCGGAAGCGCCAATCCGAGGCACCGCGATTGGAATAGATAATTCCACGGTGCTGTTCCAGATCGCCGATGGTCCGGGGTGTTCCGTGCGTTTTCAGGTAATCGGGCGAGGCGACCAGCATGCGCCGGCTCGGCGCGATCCGCTTCGCGATCCATCCGTTATCGGGCAGCGGACCGTGACGAATGATGGCGTCAAAGCCATCCACCGCGCCGACGAAACGATCGTCCAGATCGACTGATAGTTCGATGCGCGGATTCTCTCTTAGAAACGAGCTCAGTGCCGCGGCCAAATGCAGGATGCCGAAGCTGACGGGTGCGGAGACTCTCAACGGCCCGACGAGCTCACCGCGCCGTTCAGAAACCTCAGTGGTCGCCTCGGACACTTCGCGGAGTATGCGTTTTGCACGCTCCAGGAAGGCGCTACCGTCTTCAGTCAGCACCAGCTTACGCGTGGAACGATGTATCAGCGTCGCGCCGACATTGCGCTCGAGTTCGGCCAGACGCTCGCTGGCAACCGATTTCGAAATCTGCAGGCGCCGCGCCGCCTCGCTGATTGAACCGGCTTCCGCAGTCGTGACGAAGGCAAGCAGTGAGTCCAGCTTCAGCATCGTTCGGCTTTCCCGGACGCTCGTTCCTTTAATTGCAGTCTAGACAGAACGCAGGTGCGGGGCCAGCATCGGGCACCTCATCAGGAGATTTTGTGCTGCGCTATTCCATCCATTTGCTGGTTGCATTTCTGATCGTTACTCCTGCCTTCGCGGTGGAGCCGTTTCCACCGAGTTTTCATACCCAGGAAATCAAGACCAACGGCACGACACTGCACGTGCGAATCGGCGGTCAAGGCCCCGCGGTCGTCATGCTGCACGGCTTCGGCGACACGGGCGACATGTGGGCGCCAGCTGCGGCGGCGCTGGTGAAAACTCATACCGTTGTGGTGCCTGACCTGCGCGGCATGGGCCTGTCAGCGCATCCCGAGCAGGGCTACACCAAGAAGAACCAGGCCGCGGATATAGCGGGCGTGATGAATGCGCTGAAACTCGACCGCGCCGACCTGGTTACGCATGACATCGGCAACATGGTGGGCTACGCGTTGGCAGCGCAATGGCCGACCCGGATCACCAAATGGGTGGTGATCGATGCGCCGCTGCCTGGAATTGGCAATTGGGAAGAGATCAAGCAAAGCCCGCTGCTTTGGCACTTCAACTTCCGCGGGCCAGACGAGGAAAGGCTGGTTGCCGGCCGCGAGCGCATCTATCTCGATCGCTTCTACAATGAACTGTCCGCCGATCCTAAAAAAATTGACGAGGCGACGCGCCAGCACTATGCGGCGCTTTACGCGAGGCCACATGCTATGCACGACGCGTTCGAGCAGTTTGGCGCGTTCAACCAGGACGCCATCGACAACAAAGCGCTGCTCGCCAAGGATGGCAAGCTCCCGATGCCGGTGCTTGCCCTGGGCGGAGAAAAATCATTCGGCACCGCACAGGCGGAAACCATGCGTTTCGTGGCGACGAACGTGACCACGGGCATCGTCCCCGGCTCCGGGCACTGGATCATGGACGAGAACCCCAAAGCCACGACCACGTTGATCGTGAATTTCCTGTCGGAATAAAAGGCGCAAGCCCGGAGCAGGGCGTGATGAAGAAGATTGCGACTATCGTGTTGGTCATGATCCTGGCGAGCGCGGTGCAGGCAGCGGCCATCGATCAGATTCGCCTGACACCGAAGGAGATCACAGCAAGGGAAGCCGGCGGCGCCGGTGCGGGCACCTCCGGTGTGGCTGGAATTCAGACAACCGTGCTCCTGGGGGATCCCACGAAACCAGGGCTCTACACCATTCGCCTCAGCATTCCGCCCAACACCACCATCCAGGCGCACACGCATCGCGATGATCGTTCGGCTATCGTGATGTCGGGCACATGGTATTTTGGCTTTGGCAGCGTGGCCAACGCCGCCGCCACAAAGGCGTTGCCGCCGGGCAGCTTCTACACCGAGCCCGGTGGTGTGGCGCATTTTGCACTGACAAGGGCGCAGCCCGTTGTGGTCTACATCACCGAATTTGGTCCGACAAACACTATTTATCTGAATGCGGCAAACGAGCCGCGCGATAAATGAAAGAGGAACCGTGACGTCATTCGCAACCATCCGCGACCCCGCTAAGGATCAGCTGCTGACCCCTCAGAATTCCGTTGGGTGGCGCCGATGAACTCAAAGAGGACCACCCATGATCGGCTTGACTGCGTTTGGCAGCTTTCACACATTGATTAGTCTTCTGGCCGTCGCTGCCGGAACCGCCGCATTCGTGAAATATAGGGAGATAGGTTACGGCACCTCCGCCGGCAAGGCCTTCATCCTCCTGACGGTCGCAAGTTGTGTAACCGCCCTCTTCATCTTTCACCACGGCGGCTTTGGCAAGCCGCATGCGCTGGCGATCATTACCCTTGTTACGCTCGCTCTCGCGCACGCAGCCGAAATGCGTGCGACGTTCGGTCATCTGTCTCGCTATGTTGCGACGCTTGGGTATTCGCTGAGCTTCTTCTTTCACATGATTCCGGGCTTCACGGAAACCTCGACACGCCTGCCGGCCGGTCATCCATTGGTCTCAAGTCCCGACGCACCCGAATTGCAGGCAGCAATAGGCGGTGCTTTCCTTGTGTTCCTCATCGGTGCAGCCCTGCAGGTCCGGCGTCTGCGTGCGCAACGGCGCGCGGCGCAGAGCAGTCTGCTTCCGGCGTCCAGGTAATGTAGGTGCGTAGCAGCAGGAGCAGAATGGACCGCGGACCGAGGCAACGGCGAGAACTTAATTTGTCAGTCCGCAAAAAACTGTAGACCGGCAGTTTTTCGGCGTTTTCCCGGAATTTGCAAGCAACTATTTTTATTGGTCGGAGCGCCGAGATTTGAACTCGGGACCCCTTGCACCCCATAGCAAGAAGCGACCACCAGGTGCACTCTGAGGGTGAGTCTCGCCCCCGACCCCCGCATGCTGATTACTTACCTTTGAAAGCGCCGATCGAATTGGCCTTCGCGATGAGCGCTTGCGCCATCCTGATACTGGCGATGTCGATAAGCCTTCCGTCCAGCGACACCGCACCCTTCCCTTCCTTTGCCGCCTGCGTCAGCGCATCGATAATCCGCCTGGCTTTGGTCACGTCGGCTTCCGAGGGAGTGTAGACCTGATTGGCCAACTCGATCTGCGAAGGATGAATCGCCCATTTACCCTCGTACCCCAACGCCGCCGCGCGATTGGCCGCTGCGATGTAGCCGTCGTCATCGCTGAAGTCGCCGAACGGTCCATCGATCGGCCGCAAGCCGTAGGCCCGACACGCCACCAGCATGCGCGTTTGCGCGGCGTGCCAAGGGTCGGTCCAGAAGTACTGTCGCCTGCCTTCAGCATCCTTATCCGTCAGCACGCCGCAATCCCTGTTCACACCGCCGATGACCGTGGTTCGCGCGCGGGTGGAGGCGGCGTAATCCGCCACTCCGAAGCTCATCGCTTCCAGCCGCCTGGAAGACTGAGCAATAGCCTCCACATTGGCCATTCCCAGTGCCGTTTCGATCAGCACCTCGAAGCCGATGCGTTTGATGCGTTTTCTTGCAGCTTCGATTTGCGTGACCAGCATGTCCACGGCATAGACATCCTGCGGTACACCGACCTTGGGTATGAGAATCATGTCGAGCCGAGCACACGATTCGACAATATCCACGACGTCGCGGTACATGTAATGCGTGTCGAGGCCATTGATTCGCACCATCATCGTCTTCGCGCCCCACTCAACCTCATTCAGCGCCTGGATGATGTTCTTGCGCGCCTGCTCCTTGTCATCCGGGGCGACCGCGTCCTCGCAGTCAAGGAACACGACGTCCGCCGCGGATTTCGCCGCCTTCTCAAACATGCCGGGATTGGATCCCGGCACCGCCAGCTCGGAGCGCTGCAGACGCGGGGTCGCCTGCTCGATGGTGGTAAAGCTCATGGGGCGTGTCTCCGTCAGCCGGTAGTGCCGAAACCGCCTGCTATGCAATTGATCGAAAGTAGCAGCGGTGCTCTGTACGGTTCCCTAGTATTCTCGTCCTGCGCACTACGATAGCGGCGCAACAGCTCCACTTGTTGTCGGTTCACGTACCCGATGCTCGGCAGCTTGCGCGCCAGGCGACTTCGCAACTGCGGAAAGCGTTCGGCAACTTCTCTGTCCTCGCTCACCTTGAGCAGCATTTCAGAGGTCAAGCGGTGTTCCTGCTCGAGTAGAGCGAAGATGCCGTCGCGCACTTTTGCGTCGCCGACCAGTCCGGCATATTCGCGCGCGATGCTCAGATCGACCTGCAGCAGGGTCTTTTCCGCCTCGTCCACGATCAGGCGGAACAGCCGGGAATCCCGGAACATGCGCCGCAGCAGCGCCAAGCCCTGCTGCTTGCGCACTGCGAGGAAAGCGGCGATGCCGCTGCCGACCCCGTACCAGCCGGGTATCAGGTGGCGGTTCTGCGACCAGGCGAACACCCATGGGATGGCTCGCAGGTCGGCCAGCGTGTTCGCGCCGAAGCGGCGCGCCGGACGCGAGCCGATATTGAGCAGCGCGAGCTCCTCCAGCGGGCTCGCCTCCTGCAGATAGGTGAGGAGCTCGGGGCGCTGGATCAGTTGGCTGTAGGCAGCCCTGGACGTTTCGGACAGGGCCTCCATGGCATCGTCGAATTCGGCCACCGGAATCAGCGCCTGCTCGCGCTCCGACTTCAGGCCATGTGCGAGCACGCTGCTTGCCAGAAGCTCGATCTGGTAGGCAGCCGTGCCGCGATTGGCGTACTTGAACGAGACCACTTCGCCCTGCTCGGTGATGCGCAACTGTCCGTGGATCGAACCCGCAGGCTGCGCGGCAATCGCCCGTCCCGTAGGCACTCCGCCCCGGCTTACGGACCCACCCCGGCCGTGAAAGAACGACAGAGACACGTTCAGTTCCCTGCCGAGCTTGGTCAGCTTAACCTGCGCCTTGTACAGCTCCCAGTTGGACGCAAGAAAACCGCCGTCCTTGTTCGAATCGGAGTAGCCGATCATGACATTCTGCACACCACCCTGAGCGCGGATGCTGCGCTTCACCATGGGTATGCTCAACAATTCACGCATGATGGCGGGTGCGGCACGCAGATCCTCGATGGTCTCGAAGAGCGGCACCACGGGCAGCGTGCAGGTCTCGACAGCCGCGCTATCGGCGAACAAGCCGCCCTCCTTGGCGAGCAAGTAGATGCCAAGCACGTCGGCCGCGCTACGCGTCATGCTGAGGATGAAAGAGCCGAACGCTTCGCGGTCGATCTGCGCCCGCGTATTTTTTATCAGCGGGAAAATTCCCAGGGTTTCTGCCGCCTCCGGTGTCAGACCCGAAAGTTCGCGCGCGCGTGCGCGCGGCCGCGAGAGCTCAGCGAGCAGCCACGCTTTCCACTGTGGAGAGTCGGCAGCCAGTGGCTCACCGGCTCCCCCCGTGGCCCGCCATAGGGCCTGCAGCGTTTGGGTCGTGCGGGTCGTGTTTTCCCTGACATCGAGCCGTACGGTACTGAACCGGAAGGTCTCCACCTCGCGACGCACCGGTCGCACCAGGAACGCGGCCAGTTCGGCTGCGTTGCAGGCCGAGAGTGCCTCTTCCAGGAGTCGCAGGTCCGCCGCCAGCTCGGTCGCGTCCCGGTAGCTGCCCTCTTTCGCCGGAACGGTCGCCGGAGAGGCGATAGTGGCCTCGAGCCTTGTGAGGATGCACATGACGTACTGGCGGAACGGTTCGCCGCGATTGCGTGCAGCGATCGCGCTCGCGTCCGTGGCGTGCCGCAGCGCCTCATCGAGCGCCTTCCGTAAGATGGCGGGAGCACTCACTACGCTTTCTGCGATGGACAGGCTATGGACGAGCTCCGCAAGGCGAGCGCGGTAGCGGGATAGACTGGCGGCGCGGTTTGCCTGCAGCGTCTGCCGTGTAACCTCGTTGGTGACCAGCGGGTTGCCATCGCGGTCGCCGCCTATCCAGGCGCCAAACTGGAAAAAGGGTGTGATCTCGAAGCGCTCGCCTGGATAGCCCTCCCGCAGAGCCCTCTCGAGTTTCTCCAGCAAAGCGGGAACGGATTCGAACAGTGTCTCGTTGAAGAAATGCAGGCCCCAGGCCACTTCCTGCGCCACGGTTGGCTTTTCGAGCCGCAGCTCGCCGGTGAGCCATAGAAGCTCGATTTCGTTTTTCAGCCGCTGTGTCAAATCCGCCCGTTCGCGCTGGGTCCAGCGGGGTGATTCGAGCTCCATGAGTCCCCGATAGATCCTGCGATGCCGCTCCAGCACCGTCACCCGCTTCGCCTCGGTAGGGTGAGCGGTGATCACGGGCCTGATCTGCAATCCCTTGAGGATGGCGCGCATCTGCTCGACCGTGACCCCGGTGTTTGCGGCGTCCGCTATGACATGGGCGAGCGTCCCGCGAACTGCCGAGTAGCCCAGCTGGTTTTCCGCTTCCCGACGCCGCCGCATCGCCGCGTTCTGCTCTGCGATGCTCAGCAGTTGAAACCACATCCCCTGGGCCTGCAGGGTGCGCGCCAGCAGGTGAGGCGTGATATCCGCTCCGGTTGCCCTGCCTTGCAATACTGCTACGACGTCAGGTTCGTGACGAACCGCGACCTCGACCAGCAGATCGAACAGCAGACCCGCCACCTCTGACTCATAGGTATCTGCGCTCATGGTTCTACGCGCGGCGTATCGAGCTGGCAGCTGCGCGGCAAGCGCCGCACGTCAGCCTGTGGTCCGCTGCCCCGGTTTCTTCCGCAATACCTCGGCCACCGTCGACCCCAGTTCGCACGCGCTCGGTGCGACCGTGAGACCGTACGATTTCATGATCTGCGTTTTCTCGGCGGCAGTATCGCCCGTTGAGGAAATGATCGCGCCGGCATGACCCATGCGTCGTCCCTTGGGAGCCGTAAGCCCGGCCACATAGCCGATCACGGGCTTGGTCATGTTTTCCTTCACCCACTTCGAGGCTTCGGCCTCCTGGGGGCCGCCGATCTCACCGATCATGACCACGGCTTCGGTCTCAGGATCCTCCTCGAACAGCATGAGATGATCCAGGAAGGAACTGCCATTAATCGGGTCGCCGCCGATTCCCACACTGGTAGTCTGGCCGATACCCAGGGCATTCATTTGCGCGGCGGCCTCATAACCGAGTGTTCCCGAACGCGAGACGATGCCGACATTGCCGCGTTTGTAAATGTGTCCCGGCATGATTCCCAGCATGGCCTTGCCGGCGCTGATGACACCAGCGCAATTGGGACCCACCAGCAAAGTGCGTCGGTCCTTCGGGTAGCGCATGAGATATCGCTTCACCCGCATCATGTCCTGCGCCGGGATGCCGTCCGTAATGATGCATACGAGTTTGAGTCCCGCGTCGGCCGCCTCCATGAGCGAGTCGGCGGCAAACGCCGGCGGCACGAAGGCGATGCTCGTCGTGGCACCGGTCGCGCGCACCGCGTCCTTCACGGTGTTGAATACCGGGCGATCGAGGTGCGTCTGCCCGCCCTTGCCGGGAGTCACGCCACCGACGACACAGGTGCCGTACGCGATCATTTCCCTGGCATGGAAGCTCGCTTTGTTCCCGGTGAAACCTAGCACGATGACGGGCGTTTTTCCGTCGATCAAAATGCTCATCGCATGCTTCCTGCGTATCTCAGTTCGAGGAATTCCGAGTCATTGAGAGCGGGCCGCCGCGACCGCTTGGTGCGCAGCCTCGGCCAGGGTGTCGGTGCTGATAATCGGCAGACCACTCTCGCTGATGATCCTGCGCCCTTCCCTTTCGTTCGTCCCCGCCAGCCGCACGACCAGCGGAACCTTGATGCCGATGGCGTGCACCGCCTGCACCACGCCCTCTGCCACCCAATCGCAGCGGTTGATGCCGGCGAAGATGTTCACCAGGATGGCCCTGACCTTGGCATCGGACAGCACCAGCTTGAACGCCTTCGCCACGCGCTCCGGCGAGGCGCCCCCACCGACGTCGAGAAAGTTAGCGGGATTACCCCCCGCGTACTTGATGGTGTCCATAGTGGCCATGGCCAGTCCGGCCCCGTTGATGATGCAACCGATGTCGCCATCCAGACCCACGTAATTGAGGTTGTCCTGGGATGCTTCGGCTTCTCGCGGATCCTCCTGCGACAGGTCGCGCATTTCTGCCACGTCGCGGTGGCGGAACAGTCCGTTATCGTCGAAGGACATCTTGGCATCGAGTGCTATCACCCGATCGTCCCCGGTCACTACCAGGGGATTGATCTCCACCATGGTCGCATCGAGGTCGCGAAAGGCGCGGTAGGCCCCCATGATCGCGGCCACCGCGCGACTCACCTGCTTGAGGTTGAGACCCAGACCAAACGCGAGTTCCCGCGCCTGGAAGGGCTGCAGCCCCACCGCCGGGTCGACAATGATCTGCAGTATGGCGTCCGGCGAGCGGTCCGCGATCTCCTCGATCTCCATGCCGCCTTGGGCGGAAGCGATGACGCGAACGCGTTCGGCTTTACGGTCCAGCACGATGCCGAGATAGAGTTCGCGCTCGAATTTTTCGGCCAGCTCGATGTAAACCCGCTGCACAACCTTGCCTTGCGGTCCGGTCTGCTGCGTCACGAGCGTCTTGCCGAGCATGGCTTGCGCTGCTTCCTGCACTTCGTGATAGGTGGTGCACAGTTTGATCCCGCCTGCCTTACCGCGAGCGCCGGAATGAATCTGCGCCTTTACGGCCCAATGCCAACCACCCAGCTCGGACGCGGCGTAGGACGCCTGCTCGGGACTGTAGGCGACCGCACCACGTGGAATCGGCACGCCATAGCCCGACAGCAACTCCTTGGCCTGATATTCGTGTATGTCCATCGGCATTTCCTCAGGTGACCCGATTCTGCGGCCTGTGCGCGGCGGATGCCATTTGGTCGATTTTTCCGTCACCTGCGACTGACCGGCGCAGGACAGTGGATGGAACAATCGACGCGCTGCAAATGCTTACCGTGACCGACGTTTACAAAACTACTCCGAGTCAGCAAGCCAACACTTAGGCGACTCAGACGCTCAGGCAATTTTTCGCACCCAACGACTGTTACCGAGCGAGTCTTTGGTTCGCGCCGTTCGGAAATCGATTCCTGCCTTGCGTCCCGCCCAAACTCACGGCCCTACGAACGCGAGAATCCTTCTTCACCAGTTTGCTGTGTGCGCTTTTTTGCCGGCACGTCGGCGATGGCGACGCTTTCCAGTTCCGTGCCCTATAAAACTGTACCCCGAACTGTACCCCGACGATTGTTGGAACTTTTGCAGGCTTCGTAAGTGGCTGTTTTTATTGGTCGGAGCGCCGAGATTTGAACTCGGGACCCCTTGCACCCCATGCAAGTGCGCTACCAGACTGCGCCACGCTCCGACACGATTGTTCTTCTTAATGAGAACCCGACACGCGTGGCGTGGGGAAGGCGCCGCGCAGAAACCGAATGATACCGCGATTCTCGGGGAAGGCTGCGGCTTCAGCGCCGCAGGATCTTCATCAGATCCTCGAGCTCAACGCGCACCTGCTTCACGATCTGCTGACTCTGCGAGACGTCGGTGCGCGCCTCTTCACCCGTCAGCTTCTGGCGCGCGCCGCCGATCGTGAAGCCCTGGTCGTAGAGCAGGCTGCGGATCTGGCGAATGACGATCACGTCCTGGCGCTGGTAATAGCGGCGGTTGCCGCGGCGCTTGACGGGCTTCAGCTGCGGGAATTCCTGTTCCCAATAGCGCAGCACGTGCGGCTTCACGCCGCACAGCTCGCTCACCTCACCGATAGTGAAGTAGCGCTTGCCGGGGATCGCCGGCAGTTGCGCGTTATTCCTTGGCTCCAACATAGGCTTCGACCCGTGCTTTTAGTTTCTGCCCTGGGCGGAACGTGACCACGCGACGTGCGCTGATCGGGATCTCTTCGCCGGTCTTGGGATTGCGGCCCGGCCGCTGGTTCTTGTCGCGCAGGTCGAAGTTGCCGAAGCCGGAGAGCTTTACCTGCTCCCCGCCGGACAGCGCCGCACGAACCTCCTCGAAGAACAGATCCACCAGCTCACGCGCTTCTCGCTTGTTCAGCCCCAGCTGGTTGAACAGGGCTTCCGCCATCTCCGCTTTGGTCAGGGCCATTGTCGTTATTCTCGAATTCTTGCGTTCAAGTTCTCGCGCAAATCCGCCAGCACGGAGGCCATGAGGCGCTCCACATCGTCATCGGTAAGAGTGCGAGAAATATCCTGAAAAATCAAGCCTAAAGCGACACTTTTTCGACCTTCTTCGAGGCCAGGGCCACGATAAACGTCGAAAACGCGGAGACTGCGCAGGAGGCTTGAAGCTGCCAAGGTTACACGCTCGTGAAGGCTACTTAAAGTGACCGACTCATCCACCACCACGGCGAGGTCGCGCCGCACCTGGGGAAAGCGCGAGATCTCCCGGTAGGGTGTGCGCTGCACCGCAAGTGCAGCAAAATCGACCTCGAACAACACCGGCGGATATGTAAAGTCGAGCGCCTTCACGAGCGTCGGGTGCAACTCCCCAACCCACCCCACGGCACGACCGCGCCGCAGCACCCGGGCAGCACGGCCTGGATGCAGCGCAGTGAGCGACCCGGCCTCGAAGCGGAAAGCCTCGCCCTCGCCCGTCTGAACACAGAGCGCTTCGAGGTCATTCTTCACGTCGTAGAAGTCCGCAGACCCGCGCATCTCCTTGGGGATCCCCCACTGCTCGGGCAGCCGCGGACCCAACGCGACTGCGGCGAGCGTGTCGATCTCGTGCGTGACGCCGGCGGCGACTGCGAAACGCGTGCCGTGCTCGCACAGACGAATCCGGTCCTGCTGACGGCGCTGATTCTCGAGCGCGGCGCGCAGCAACCCCGGCCACAGCGACACCCGCATCACCGACAGGTCACTCGCGATCGGGTTCGAGAGCGTCAGTGCGGGATGATCCGGAAAGAGCTGCGACTGCAGCGTGGGATCGACAAACGCGAGTGTGATCGCCTCCTGGTAGCCGCGCGCCGCCAGCACCTGCAACACCGCACTTTCGGCAGGGCGCTCCTCGGGAAGGCTGGCAAAACGCTGCGGCACCCGCGCATCGATCTCCGGGATGGCCTCGAATCCCACGATGCGCGCGACTTCCTCGATGAGATCCGCCTCGATGGTGATGTCGAAGCGCCAGGACGGGGGCCGCACCTGCCAACCCTCCTCGTGCGCGCCGACCTGCATCTGCAGGCTCTTGAGCGTGCCTGCAATGCGCTCGTCGGGAACGGCGACGCCGAGCAGCCGCTCGAGCTGGCGGCGGCGCAGCCGCACGGAGCGCCGCTCCGGCAGGTGCTGCGCGGACTCGGTCAGCGCAACCGGACCTGCGCGACCGCCCGTTACCGGGCTGAGGAGTGCGAGTGCGCGCTCGATCGCGCGGCCCTGCTGCGCAGGATCCACGCCACGCTCGAAGCGCTGGCTCGCATCCGTAATCAGCCCGAAGCGCCGTGCGCGCCCGAGCACTGCCTGCGCTGAGAAGAACGCGGACTCGAAGAAGATGTCGGTCGTCTCCGCGCTCGCCGCGGTACGCATGCCCCCCATGATGCCTGCGAGGCCGACCGGGCCGTCCGCATCGACAATCAGCAGCACGTCGGGCTCGGCCGTGACCGTGCGGCCATCGAGCAGCAGGAGGGTTTCCCCGCGACGTGCGAGACGCACGCTGATGCCGCCACGCAGCTTACCGAGGTCGTACGCATGCATCGGCTGCCCGAGCTCGAGCATCACGTAGTTGGTCACGTCCACCACCGGGCTGATGGAGCGCAGCCCCGCCCGGCGCAGCCGCTCGCGCATCGCCAGCGGTGTTGCGGCACGGTTGTCGATGCCGCGCACGATACAGCCGGCGAAACGCGGGCAGGCCGCCGCAGCTTCAAGGCGCACCGGGAAACTCTCCCGGTGCTCCGGCGTACGCGCTGCGATCGCCGGGCCCGCGAGCGCGGTCGCGTCGAGTGCGGCAACCTCGCGGGCGATGCCGATGACCGACATGGCGTCGCCACGGTTCGGGGGCACGTTGATGTCGAGCACCGACTCATCGAGTGCGAGGTACTCGCGCAGATTCGCGCCGAGGGGTGCGTCCGCGGGAAGCTCCAGGATTCCGGCGGAAGCCTCGCTCAGACCCAACTCCTTCGCCGAAGCCAGCATGCCCTGCGACTCGACGCCGCGCAGCTTCGCCGCGCCGATCGCAACGCCTCCCGGCAGTTGCGCCCCGACCTCGGCGAGCGCGCTCTTGAGTCCCGCGCGCGCGTTGCTCGCGCCGCAGACGATCTGCCGTGGCGCACCGCTCCCCGTCGACACGCGGCACACCTGCAGCTTGTCCGCCTGCGGGTGGCGCTCGGCGGAGAGAATCTCCGCCACCACCACGCCACTGAAGGCGGGCGCTGCCGGCTCGAGCGATTCGAGCTCGAAGCCCGCCATGGTGAGGCGCGCCCCGAGCTCCCCTGCCGGCCACGGTACGCGGACCCATTCGGTGAGCCAGGAGTACGGCAGCTTCATGCGGGAAACTGCCGGAACTGCCGCAGGAAGCGCAGATCGTTCTCGAAGAACAATCTGAGATCGTTGACGCCGTACTTCAGCATCGCCAGTCGATCGATGCCGGCGCCAAAGGCGTAGCCGGTGTAGCGCTCCGCGTCCACGCCGCTCGCCTTGAGCACGTTCGGATGCACCATGCCGCAGCCGGAGATCTCGAGCCAGCCGGTGTGCTTGCACACCCGACAGCCCTTGCCATCGCAAAAGACGCACGACATGTCCACTTCGGCGGAGGGCTCGGTAAAGGGGAAGAACGACGGCCGCAGCCGCAGCGCGAGGTTCTTCTCAAAGAACGCCTGCAGGAACCCGTGCAGCGCCGCCTTCATGTTGGCGAAGCTCACGCGCTCGCCGACCACCAGTCCCTCGAGCTGGTGGAACATCGGCGAGTGCGTCATGTCCGAGTCGCACCGATACACGCGCCCCGGGGCGATGATGGCGAGCGGCGCGCCGCGCTCCTGCAGCGCGCGGATCTGCACCGGCGAGGTGTGGGTGCGCAGCAGCCGCCCGTCGGGGAAGTAGAAGGTGTCGTGCATCGCGCGTGCCGGGTGATCCGGCGGGATGTTGAGTGCTTCAAAGTTGTGGAAGTCGTCCTCGATCTCAGGACCTGAGGCCACATCGAAGCCGGCACTGCGAAACAGCGTCTCGATGCGCAGCCGCGCCTGGGTGACCGGGTGCAGACCCCCCGGCTCCTCGCCGCGGCCCGGCAGCGTCACGTCGAGGCGACCGGCGGCCAGACGCTGCTCGATGTCGGCGCGCGCCAGCGCGCCGCGCCGCGCTTCGATCGCCGCCTGCACCTCTTCCTTGGCGGCATTGATGAGCGCACCGGCCGCGGGCCGCTCGCTGGCGGGCAGCGCGCCGAGTGACTTGGCCTGCTCGGTGAAGCGGCCCTTCTTGCCCAGCCAGCGCACGCGCACGTCTTCGAGCGCAGCCGAGTCGCCGCAGGCGGCGATCTCGGCGAGCGCCTGTTCGCGAAGCGCCGTCAGGTCAGGCAAGCGCCCTCCCGTGTCAGCTCATGCCGAGGGCGGTCTTCGCCTGCTGCGCGATGGCGCCAAACGCCGCGGTGTCGTGCACCGCGATGTCCGCCAGCACCTTGCGGTCGATCTCCACGCCGGCCTTGTTGAGGCCGTTCATGATGCGACTGTAGGAAAGGCCGTAGAGGCGCGCGGCGGCATTGATGCGCGTGATCCACAGTGCGCGGAACTCGCGCTTGTTCTGCCGCCGGTCGCGGTAGGCGTACTGGCCCGCCTTGATGACCGCCTGCTTGGCCGCGCGGTATACCTTGCGGCGGGCGTTGTAGTAGCCCTTCGCCTTGCCGAGAACCTTCTTGTGACGCCGTCCGGCCGTCACGCCACGTTTCACTCGTGCCATGGGTGTGCTCGCTTACTTGTGATACGGCAGCAGCTGCTCGAGGCGGCCCACGTCGGTACGATCGACGAGGCTCGAACCGCCGGAGCGGGCCTGCCGTTTGACCTTGCGGGCCTTGTGGCCGAGGTTGTGACGGCGATTGGCCGCGTAGTGCTTGAAGCCTTTCGCTGTTTTGCGAAAGCGCTTGGCCGCGGCCCGGTTGGTTTTCAACTTGGGCATTTCTGTCGACTCCTCATTGTATAGCCCCGGTCGCAAGGCGCCGCTGTGGCACCCGCTACGGGCGAACGCTCGGGCGGCACACGGCCGCCGTGGCGAGCGTTACTTCTTCTTCGGTGCAAACACCATGACCATCTGCTTGCCTTCCATCAACGGGTTCTGCTCGACCACCGAGTGCGGCGCGAGGTCGGTGGAAACCCGGTCGAGGAGCTTGCGACCGATGTCCTGGTGCACCATTTCACGGCCGCGGAACCGTAAGGTCACCTTGGCCTTATCACCCTCGGTCAGGAAGCGGGTGAGATTACGCAGCTTGATCTGGTAATCCGCCTCTCCCGTACCGGGACGAAACTTCACTTCCTTGACCTGAATCTGCTTCTGCTTGCGCTTGGCGGAGTGGGCTTTCTTGTTCTGCTCGAACAGGAACTTGCCGTAATCCATGATTCTCACTACCGGCGGTTCGGCGGTCGGGGAGACCTCGACCAGATCCAGCTCGGCAGCGGACGCCATTTGCAGAGCGTCGAAACGGGACATCACCCCGGCCTGCGACCCATCGGCCGCGATCACCCGCAGTTGCGGCGCGTTGATCTCTTCATTGCGCCGCACCCGCTTTGTTGCACTAGCGATTCGTCAACCCTCCACTGTCCGGCGCCCGCGGCTTTCGAGCTCGACACGGAGCCGTTCGGCGAACGTCTCCGGGACCATCGTGCCCAGGTCCTTGCCGCTTCGTGTGCGCACTGCAAGCAGATTTGCGGCCACTTCCTTGTCGCCCGCAACCAGAAGATACGGAACACGCTTAAGCGTGTGCTCGCGGATTTTAAAGCCGACCTTTTCGTTGCGCAAGTCGGACTCGACCCGAAAGCCCTGATTTTTCAGGGTTTCTGTCACCCGGAGGACATATTCGTCCTGCCGGTCGGTAATGCTGAGCACCACCGCCTGCACCGGGGCCAGCCAGGCGGGCAGCCGTCCGGCGTGATGCTCGAGCAGGATCGCGAAAAAGCGCTCGAGCGAGCCGAACATCGCGCGATGCAGCATCACCGGGGTGCGCTTCGCACTGTGATCATCGATGTAATAGGCGCCGAGCCGCTCCGGCAGGTTGAGGTCCACCTGCAGCGTGCCGCACTGCCAGTCACGCCCGATGGCATCGCGCAGCACGAACTCGAGTTTCGGTCCGTAGAAGGCGCCCTCGCCCTTGTTCAGCGTGTACTCGATGCCCGCCGCCCGCGAGGCCTCCCGCAGCGCGCTCTCCGCCCGGTCCCAGATGTCGTCGCTGCCGATACGCTTGGCGGGGCGGTCGGAGAACTTGATCGCGACCTCGTCGAAGCCGAAATCCCGATAGATATCGAGGATGAGCTTGGTGATCGCCACCGACTCGGCCGTGATCTGTTCCTCGGTGATGAACACGTGGCCGTCGTCCTGGGTGAAGGCGCGCACGCGCATCAGCCCGTGCAGCGCGCCCGAGGGCTCGTAGCGGTGCACCTTGCCGAATTCCGCCAGTCGCACCGGCAGCTCCCGGTAGCTGCGCAGGCCGTGCTTGAAGATCTGCACGTGGCCCGGACAGTTCATCGGCTTTATCGCATAGACCCGCTCGTCCGGGGTTTTGGTGAGGTACATGTTCTCGCCGAACTTCTCCAGGTGCCCGGACTGCTGCCACAGCGCGGCATCCATCAGCTCTGGCGCGCTCACCTCCTCATAGCCCGCGACGCGCTGGCGCTCGCGCATGTAGGCGATGAGGGTCTGAAAGACCGTCCAGCCCTTCGAATGCCAGAACACCGCGCCGGGCGCCTCCTCCTGCAGATGAAAGAGATCGAGCTCCTTGCCGATGCGGCGGTGATCGCGTTTTTCCGCCTCTTCCAGGCGCTGCAGGTACGCATCGAGCTGCTTCTTATCGGGCCAGGCGGTGCCGTAGATCCTTTGCAGCATCTCGTTGCGCGAGTCCCCGCGCCAGTAGGCGCCGGCCAGCTTGGTGAGCTTGAACGCTTTGAGTTTCCCGGTGGAGGGCACGTGCGGGCCGCGGCACAGGTCCACCCAGTCGCCCTGCCCGTAGAGACTGATGTCCTCGCTCTCAGGAATGTCGGCAATGATCTGCGCCTTGTAGAGCTCGCCTAAATTCCTGAAGAACTTCACCGCCTCATCGCGCGGCATGACGCGCCGGTTGACGGGCAGATCGGCTTTGACCAGCTCCGCCATGCGCGCTTCAATCGCCGCGAGATCTTCCGGGGTGAACGGCCGCTGGTACGCAAAGTCGTAGTAGAAGCCGTCCTCGATCACCGGGCCGATGGTCACCTGCGCCTCGGGGAACAGCTGCTTCACCGCCTGCGCCAGCAGGTGTGCCGTGGAATGGCGGATGACCGAGAGGCCGTCCGGATCCTTGTCGGTGACGATCGCGAGCTGCGCGTCCTCGTTGATCGGGTAGGAGGTGTCGACCAGCTTGCCGTTGACGCGCCCGGCGAGTGCGGCTTTGCGCAGACCCGGACCAATGCTGCCCGCGACCTCGTCCACCGTCACCGGGTGATCGAAGTGGCGCTGACTACCATCGGGCAAGGTGATGACGGGCATGTGGCTTTCAGTCACTACTCAAATGCGCTGCTGCGCGCCTGCGTCGCGCACCTCAGCGGTCGCAAAAAAAAGGGCGCCCGGGGATTCATCAACACCCTCGAGCGCCCTTGCGGTCACTGGTAGGCGCGAGTGGGATCGAACCACCGACCACCACCATGTCAAGGTGATGCTCTACCACTGAGCTACGCGCCTGAAGACCTGTTCGCAACGAGGGCCGCGAACGATACAAGAGTGGGCAGGGCTAAGCAAGCTATTGCAAGATATTCCAAGCACTTACGTCGCGGTCGACGGCGCCGGGAAGCCCAGTTCGATCTGCTTGAGGCGCGAGATCTCATCGCGCAGCGCCGCGGCCGCCTCGAATTCGAGATTGCGCGCCTTGCGCAGCATCTCCGCTTCCAGCTGGCGGATCTCTTTCACCAGCACCTCGGGCTTCAGATCCGCCGCGTTCACGGTCTTGCCGCCGCGCCGGCGCAACAGCGCGGACGGTGCGCCCTCCGCACGGGCGCCCTCCATGATGTCCGTGACTGCCTTGTGGATGCCGCGCGGGGTAATGCCGTGCTCGGCGTTGTACTCGAGCTGTTTGCTGCGGCGGCGGTCGGTCTCCTCGATCGCCCGCTGCATCGAGCCGGTCATGCGATCGGCGTAGAGAATCGCGCGGCCGTGGATATTGCGCGCGGCGCGGCCGATCGTCTGGATGAGTGAGTTGTCCGAGCGCAGGAACCCTTCCTTGTCGGCATCGAGCACCGCCACCAGCGCGACTTCCGGCATGTCCAGGCCCTCGCGCAGCAGATTAATGCCCACCAGCACATCGAATTTGCCGAGACGCAGGTCGCGGATGATCTCGGTGCGCTCGACCGTTTCGATGTCCGCGTGCAGGTAGCGCACGCGCACGTCGTGCTCGGCGAGGTAGTCGGTGAGGTCCTCCGCCATGCGCTTAGTGAGCGTGGTGATCAGCACGCGCTCGCCCACCGCGGCACACTTCCTGATCTCCGACAGCACGTCATCCACCTGCGTGCCCACCGGGCGCACCTCGACCTGCGGGTCGATGAGCCCGGTCGGGCGCACCAGCTGCTCGACGACCTGCGCGGAGCGCTTGGCCTCGTAGCCTGCGGGGGTGGCAGAGACGAAGATCATCTGCGGCGCGAGCTGCTCCCACTCTTCGAACTTCAGCGGCCGGTTATCGAGCGCGGAGGGCAGCCGGAAGCCGTACTCAACCAGTACCTCCTTGCGCGAGCGGTCGCCGCGATACATGGCGCCGAGCTGCGGGATCGTCTGGTGGCTCTCGTCGACGAACAGCAGCGCGCTCTTGGGCAGGTAGTCGAACAGGCACGGCGGCGGCTCGCCCGGGGCGCGTCCGGAAAGATAGCGGGAGTAGTTCTCGATACCCGCGCAATAACCAACCTCCTTGATCATTTCCATGTCGAAGCGGGTGCGTTGCTCGAGGCGCTGCGCTTCCAGCAAGCGCCCGCCGTCACGCAGCTCCTTCAGGCGCACCCGCAGGTCCTCGCGGATCTGGTCTACCGCCCCGACCAAGCGCTCGCGCGGGGTGACGTAGTGCGTGCCCGGATAGACGGTAAAGCGCGGCACCTTGCGCGCGACGGCCCCGGTGAGCGGGTCGAAGAGCGTCAGGGAATCGACCACGTCGTCGAACAGCTCGACGCGCACCGCCTCGCGCTCGGATTCGGCCGGGAAGATGTCGATCACATCGCCGCGCACGCGATAGGTCCCTTGGGTGAGATCGAGCTCGTTGCGCGTGTATTGCATCTCCGCCAGCCGCCGCAGGAGCTTGCGCTGGTCGAGCCGCTCGCCGCGCACCAGGTGCAGCACCATCGACAGGTACGCCTGCGGGTCGCCGAGCCCGTAGATCGAGGAGACGGTCGCGACGATGATCGAATCGGGGCGCTCGAGCAGTGCCTTGGTGGCCGACAAGCGCATCTGCTCGATGTGCTCGTTCACCGAGGAGTCCTTCTCGATATAGGTATCGGAGGACGGCACATAGGCTTCGGGCTGGTAGTAGTCGTAGTAGGAGACGAAGTACTCCACCGCGTTGTGCGGGAAAAACTCGCGGAACTCGCCGTAGAGCTGCGCGGCGAGCGTCTTGTTGTGCGCCAGCACCATCGCCGGGCGCTGCACGCGCTCGATCACGGATGCGGCGGTCATGGTCTTGCCGCTGCCCGTGACCCCGAGGAGCGTCTGGTGCGCCAGCCCCGCGTTGAGGCCTTCGACGAGCTTGTCGATCGCCTGCGGCTGATCACCGGCGGGCTCGAAGCCGGCCTCGAGCTTGAAGGGTTGCGGATTCATCTGTGAAGAGCTGCCGAGCTGGTGGCTGACGTCGGCGCCGTCCTGATGGCGGAGGCCTGACACAATCCCTTAATATAGCGGCGCGTCCCGATCTCAAGCGAACTACTGGAAATTCAGTGACCTTGCCCATCTCGCGGCGCGTCCAGCGCGTCAAGCCCTCGCCGACTCTCGCCGTCACGGCCCGCGCCGCCCGCCTCAAGGCCCAGGGCAAGGACGTGATCGGACTCGGCGCCGGGGAGCCGGACTTCGATACGCCGGCGCACATCGCCGAGGCTGGCGTCGAGGCGATCCACGCCGGCTTCACCCGCTATACGAACGTCGAGGGGATCGACGAGCTCAAAGACGCCATCATCGCCAAGTTCGAGCGCGATAACGGCCTGACCTACGAGCGCGCGCAGATCCTGGTCTCGAGCGGTGCCAAGCAGACGCTCTACAACCTGTGCATGGCGGTGCTCGATCCGGGCGATGAGGTGGTCATTCCGGCGCCCTACTGGGTGTCGTACCCGGACATGGTGCTGCTCGCCGACGGGCTGCCCGTGATGCCGATCGCCGGGATGGCGCAGGGTTACAAGATCACCCCCCGCCAGCTCACCGCAGCCATTACGCCCAAGACGCGCATGCTGCTGCTCAACAGCCCCTGCAACCCGACCGGCGCTGCGTACACGCGCTCGGAGCTGCGCGCCCTCGGCGAGGTGCTCATCGAGCACCCGCGCATCCTCGTCGGCACGGACGACATGTACGAGAAGATCTACTGGGAACCGGAGCCCTTCTGCAGCCTGGTGACGGCGGTGCCCGAGCTCTACCAGCGCACCGTCACCATCAACGGCGTATCCAAGGCCTACGCCATGACGGGGTGGCGCATCGGCTACTGCGGCGGTCCGAAGGACATCATCACCGCCATGAGCACCATCCAGGGCCAGTCGACCTCCAATGCCTGCAGCATCTCGCAGAAGGCGGCGGTGGCGGCGCTCAACGGCGACCAGGCGTGCGTCGCGAAGATGAACCAGGCGTTCAAGGAGCGGCGCGACTTCGTGGTGCGGGCGCTGAACGCGATGCCGGGCGTGAGCTGCCTGCCTGGCGCGGGCACGTTCTACGCCTTCGCCGACGTATCGCGCGCGATGGCGCAGCTCGGCTGCCGCGACGATGTCGAGTTCACGGAGCTGCTGCTCAACGAGGCCGGGGTCGCCGTGGTGCCGGGCTCAGGCTTCGGGGCACCGGGGCACATGCGCCTGTCGTTCGCCTCGAGCCTGCCGACCCTCGAGAAGGCGCTCGAGCGTATCTCCCGCACGCTCACTGCGCGCGTCGTCGCGGCCTGAAGGCTTAAGCGCTTCAAGCAGCGTGAGGCGAGCGCCGCGCGATCGCCATGATCTGGTCGCTGCTCGCTGATCTGCTCGTCGTCCTGCACTTCGCTTTCACGACGTTCGTGATCTTCGGCGGCTTTCTCACCTGGCGCTGGCCGCGCGTGGCGCTCGCCCACCTGCCGGCACTTGTCTGGGGCTGCTGGGTCGAGGTATCGCACAGCATCTGCCCGCTCACTCCGCTCGAGAATCACTGGCGACACCTGGGCGGTGAGGCGGGTTACAGCGGCGGCTTTCTCGCGCACTACCTGGTGAGCGTTTTGTATCCACCCGGCCTCACCTGGCACATCCAATGGGTGCTCGCGGGGCTGCTGCTGGGGATCAATGCGATCGCCTACGGCCGGCTGCTGCTGCGGTGGCGCCGCGCCCCGCCGAACCGGGTTCCTTGACTCGGCCGGCGCCGGTGCCGGAGAATTCGCGCCCTTCGCAGCGCCCGCCCGTTCCCCGGTAGCTCAGCGGTAGAGCATCGGACTGTTAATCCGTTGGTCGTTGGTTCGATTCCAACCCGGGGAGCCAATTCGTTATATTTCAGATGGTTACACCAAGAAACTAATGTAACTACAAAGCCGGCTGAAACCCCGGCGCGCCCGTGCGCCACAGCACGAACGCGTATTCATCGGCGCGCTGCTCATCGGCCTGCGTTCGCGTCGAGCCGAGTCCATGCCCGGCGTCGAATGTCACTCTCAGGAGTACGGGATTCTTCGATGCCGTGGCTTTTTGTAGCCGGGCCGTCATCTTGGCCACCTGCCAAGGCTCCACGCGCGGGTCCTTGAGTCCGGTGGTCAGCAGTACCGCCGGATAGGGAACGCCGTCACGCACCGCATGGAGTGCATCCATTTCCCGGAGAGCCTCGAAGCCGTCGCGCTCCTTCACGGTACCGAATTCGGCGATGTTGGGCGGCCCATTCTGCGAGAACTCCGCGCGCAGCGCGTTCGAAACCCCGACGTTGGAAATGACGGCTGCAAACAGCGCGGGCCGCTCGGTGAGTGCGCGGCCCACAGTGATTCCGCCCGCAGAACCGCCTTGTATTGCGAGCCGTGACGGCGTCGTCCATCCGTCGCGCACCAGCGCCTCACAACAGTCGATGAGATCCCGCCAGGTGTTGGGTTTGGAAAGCTTCTGGCCGGCCTTCCACCACCGCCGGCCGTATTCCCCACCACCGCGTACATGCGCGGTGGCGATCACCCCGCCCTGCTCGAGGAACGCGATGGCGCGGGTGTTGAAGAACGGAGAGCTCACAATCTGGTAGGAGCCGTAGGCATCGACCAGAGCCGGATGGCGGCCGTCGCGCACCAGTCCCTTCCTGGCGATGATCGACAGCGGTACTTTGGTTCCGTCCCGGACGGTAGCGCTCGTCTTGAGCGCTTCATAGGGCTTGAGGTCGATCGGCGGCTGAGGCGAGATCCCCGTGTCCGAGTGCCGGCCGGTCGCCGGATCGAAATGCAGCACCGTGAACGGCACGAGCCAGCTGGTACCGATCCAATGCATGCCGTCCTCGGCGGTGTTGCTCGAGAGCTGGAATATCGTGCCTTCAAATGGAGTCGGGATTGATGCAATCCGTCCATCCGCTTCGACACGCCGGAAGCCTCCATAGCCGCCGTTCATGTCCTGCACGTACAGAGCGTCGTGCGCTGCGCTGATGTTGTCGATTACCGCATCGCCCTCCGGTACGGCGACCCTGGCACTCGCTAGACTCGGGGCCGACAAGGAAGTCTGAAGCACCTTGCCGTTCTGCGCATCTTTGGTGGTCAGAAGATAAAGCAGGTCGTCCCGCAACGACACACCGACCACCTCGTCGGCAAGGTCGCAGACCTTGCGCCACTGCGCTCGAGCGGCGATGAGCTCGGACAGGCGTGCGGTGTAATAGGGGTTTTCACGTCGCACACCGCCGATCATCCCCGCAACAACGTATTGGCTGCTGGAATCGGCGATGATGCTTGGGAAATCCGTCGGTTCGCCGGCAACCTCCGCGTACTGACCCCGGGCCAGTATCTTCAGGTCGTCCCGCGTGTCGGTCCGCAGACGGTGCAGCCACGCGACACTGTCCTTGTAATAGTCAACCGACCCAAGCGGCGCTCCCGCGAGGCGGTTGTAGAAAAATCCACTGCTGTCCGGGAGCCAGCTCGGGTTTGCGTACTGCGTACGACTGATGCGCTCCGGCAGAATCTCCCCCGTGGCCACCACGAGAATGTGAATCACGGAATCCTCGGAACCGGCGGCCGAGAGTCCATACACTACATGGCTGCCGTCCGGAGCTGCGCTCCACCAATCCAGCGAGACGTGGCTACCGTCCTGCTTGAGCAATGTAGGATCAATGAGCAGCCGCTCTTCGCCTTGAATTTGCGCGCGCGTGTACAGCTTGAAGTTATCCGCACCCGGCGGGCGCTTCTCGTAGAAGATTCGGCCGCGACAGCTTTGCACACTGCGCGTGACGGCCGCGTCGCCGGACAGCTGCGCGATACGGGCGGAGAGCCGCTTGCGTCCAGGAATGGCATCAAGCACCTGGCGCGCATACGCGGCTTGACCGCGCATGAACGGCTCCCAGTCAGGATCCTTGGAATTCTCCATCCACCGGTAGGGATCAACGATCGTCTCGCCAAAGAATTCCTCCGTTACCGGTTCGACGCGCGCCACCGGCGGCCCGCTCGTCGTGCTCCCGGCAGCGGCAAACAGCGGGTGGTGGATCGCCGCCGAAACAGAGGTGCCGGCCAGGGCGATCACCGCCTGACGTCGAGAGACTGCTGATCTGTTCATGAGAGAAACCCCGTGAATCTTGCGCCAGCGCACGATTGACCGCGCCAAGTGTGCGCCTTGAGCTGCACCGGCGTCCGTGTACGCTCCCTCGACAGCGCATCCCCCACAATCGCCCTTGGTAGCCGGGTGCTTGCGCCAATCCCGTCACTGCCTCCGGTCCATAGGCGTTTCGGTCCAGCATACCCGTCGTACTCCACCGCTCGCTCCTCGCGAACAAACAGTGGACGCTACCGGTCTTCAGGCGTCAGAAATTTGCATTTCGGCCCTCTCGCCCTCGAAAGACTCATGTCCAGCGTGGCGAGCGGCAGGTCGAGCGCTTCGGCGACTGCGACATACCAAGCGTCATTGCTCGTGAGGTTGTGACGAAGCTCCCAGACTCGCTCTGCGAAGGGTTCAAAGGAGAACAACTGGATGTCGAGCAACATCAGATCCTCATGCGCACCGTTCGCCTCGGCCGAACTGAGTTCCTTGGCCCGTTCCAACCGCCGGAGAATATTTGTCGCCTCGACCCGCATCAGCTCCGGAGCGGTCAGGGAGCCGCTCGCCAGGATCCCCTCCGCCCATGTGCCGTGCGAACCGGAATCGACGAGCGCTCCGACAACAACAGATGAATCGACGACGGCGCTCACCGCCGGTCAGCGTCGCGGTTCTTAAGGATCTGGCTGGAGGAGACACGAGTCTGAGCCGCACGCTTTCTCCTGGCCACCTGCTGCAGCCAAGCCTCCACGGACGGCCGCGCAGCCATCCGTTCGAGTTCGGCGCGCAGAAACTCCTGCATGGACTTACCTTGCGAAGCAGCACGAGCGGCGAGCTCGTCACGCACTTTCTCGGAGACATCGCGGATAGTGATCTGAATAGTCATGACTGCATATTGCCCGCAGTACGGTCATATTGCAATCATGAGCTCGAAGCTCGCACAGGCCTGAGGTCCTTCGCGAGGTCTGCGTTGAGTAGCTGGCACCGGCCGTCCCAGCGCATCTCACGCGAAATCGTCACAGCCCACGCTTCGCGGGGCTGGCGCGGGGGTAGTCCGCACTGCCGGTTTTTGCTGGAACTCCCCACAGCTCAAGTAGTTGCGCGAATGTGGCCACTCCAACCCGGAGAGCCAATTTTATCAGCAGCTTACGGCATATTCATCAACTTGATTCGATATACAGTCAAGTAAGCCCTTAAGCGCTCGATCTGCCGACGACCCACTTAACTCCGTACGCGCACTTCTCTGTGAACTCGGCGACCTTCCATCCATTGCCACGACAGCAGCGACATCACGCCCCAAAGCACTTCCCGCAGGCGCTTGGCCATCGATACCGCCACCGCCAATTCCGCGTCGACTCCCATAGTCCGTCCAAATAGGATCAGGCCAGCTTCTTGGACCCCCAGACCCGCGGGAACCACGAAGGCAAGATGACGTATTGCCTGAGTCATGCTCTCGAGCATCAGCGCAGACTCGGAATCAATCGGATGACCGAATAGGCGCAAAACGAACCAGACTTCGAATGATCCAGAGAGCAGCGCGGCAAATTGCAGGCTGCCGGCAACTAATAGCGAGCGCGTGCGTCGTAGGCTAGCGCGCACCTCGCGATCGAGGGACGCTGCGCCCTCGGTTAGTGGGCTTGCCCCCACCAACGCAAGCAAAATGGAGTGCAAACGCCCGAATATTGACCCGTAACGCAGCAGCACGGCAGTAACCACCGGAATCGGGAGACTGAGCAGTAGAGCAAGCAGCAAACCACGATGTTGATGGAAGCTGGGGCCTTGGTCGAACAGCAGCAACACCCCCACAATGGAAAATAGGTACACCGCGAAGAGCGTCAGCAGAATTTCCACAATGACGCTCGCACCGCTCTGTGCCACAGGGAGTCCGCGCCAGCTTAATAAGCGAACCGCGGCCACACCGCCGCCCACGCTGGCTACCGGCAGCAGGCGATCAATCGCGTCGCGTACCGTGGTGACCCAAAGAAGATAGCCGAGCCCGACTCGTCCCTTGGGATTGTAAGCGCGCAGCAGGGTGAACCAGCCAAGCGCGTAAAGAAGGAAAAACAGCGTGCGATAGGGCACCAGCCAAAGGAGCCGCCATCCGGCCAACTCGAGGACATGCAATATTGCTGCAATGTCGACGCGAACAATTAAGACCACCAGGAGGGTCAGACCCAGCGGTGCGCCGATGTACAGTGCGATTCTCAAACCGGTGCAGCCAGTGTCGGATGTGGCTAGACACGGAAAATGCCCGGCGACAGGCTAGCTCTGGTGTGCGCGCAAGAAGCGAAAGAACTCGACGCCCTCGCGCAGGCGCCGCTTGGTGAAGTCCCAGCTCGCCAGCATTTCCTTGACGATCTCCCAGATCTTACTGGGCCGTAAGTAGAAGCGTTTGTAGAAAATCTCCATGCTGTGGAAGATTTCTTCCTTTGTCAGGTGTGGGTAGCTGATTGCCGCAAGCTGTACTCCCTTATCGTTGACCAGGTTCGCGGCGTCACTCTCTTGTAACCAGCCGTTTTCGACTGCCTGTTTGTACAGGGTCGTTCCTGGGTAAGGCGCAGCCAGAGATACCTGAATCGTGTGCGGATTAATCTCCTTGGCAAAGTTGATCGTCTTCTCAATCGTCTCCGTGGTCTCGCCGGGTAAACCGAGTATGAAGGTACCGTGGATCAACACACCGAGCTTGCGGCAGTCCTCGCTGAAGCGCCGCGCAATATCGGTACGCAGGCCCTTCTTGATGTTGTGCAGGATCTGGTCATCACCCGATTCATAGCCAACCAACAACAACCGCAAGCCGTTGTCCTTCATCACCTTCAGAGTTTCATACGGCACGTTCGCTTTGGCGTTACAGCTCCAGGTCATGCCGAGCAGTCCCATTTCGCGTGCAATGGCTTCAACGCGGGCCAAGTTTGCACTGTCGGTAAAGGTATCATCGTCGAACATGATTTCCTTAACCTCGGGCATGTTCTCCTTGATCCACCTCACTTCTGCGATGACGTTCTCGGCCGAGCGCACCCGATAGCGGTGGCCGCCGACGGTCTGCGGCCAGAGGCAGAACGTACACTTCGAACGACAGCCGCGGCCGGTATAGAAACTGACGTAGGGATGAAGCAGATAGCCGATAAAGTAATTCTCGATTTGCAAATCGCGCCGATAGACCGGCGCAACGAACGGCAGCTCGTCCATGTTCTCGATCACTGCGCGCGGCGGGTTGTGCACGATGCGGCCATCGGCAGCGCGGTACGACAACCCCATTATGCTTTCGAGCGGCAGACCTTCGGCAACTTCCTTGCATGTGTAATCGAATTCCTCCCGGCAGACGAAATCCACCGCCTGCGAGGCATTCAAGGAGCCGGTCGGGTCTACCATCGCCTTTGCACCGACCAGACCAATCTTGACGTGCGGGCTGTCGCGTTTGAGGAGCTCGGCAAACCTGACGTCAGTCGGAAACGATGGAGTGCTGATATGCATGATGACGAGATCATAGCCGCGCGCGACCGCGCGACTTTGATCGACAGTCAGTCCGTCAGCTGGGGCATCGAGCAACCGCGAGTTCGGTACCAGCGCGGCCGGCTGCGCCAACCAGGTGGGGTACCAGAATGATCTGACCTCGCGCTTGGCCTGATAACGCGATCCGGCGCCTCCGTCAAACCCGTCGAAGGACGGCGCCTGCAGGAACAGCGTCTTCAGAGCCATGCCCAAGCCTCACAGATGTCGGGGCCGACCCCTGCACTATACGCAAGAACTCAGACCAAGCAGAAGCGGGATGAGCCAAAGAATGCTCGGGGTCATCGCGTTGCTGAAGTGCCGGCCAGGGGGCCTCTGATAAACTGCGGCGGACCCTTCGGCCTGCGAGGAACCTGCATGAGGCTGAGGCTAAGACCACTCCTGCTTCAGCTCGTGACTGGGACGCTGCTCATTGGCGCGGCTTACGCTGTGCTCGATCCTGCAGCGACTCAGATCGAGAGTCTCGATAACGCCCTGCTCGCCTCGATGAAAGCAGCGCCAACGCTGACGATGGCGGAGCGGTTCCATCAGCTGGCACCGGTCATCGAGCGCACGTTCGACTTGCCGGTCATGACGGCGTTCGCGGTCGGTCCCGCCTGGGCAAATTTCTCCGGCGAGGAGCAGCAGGAACTGACCGCAGCCTTCACACGGCTGACCATCGCCAGCTACGCCCACAATTTTAGGAGCTTTGACGGCGAGCGCTTCGAGATTCAACCCGACGTCGCCGTCCGTGGCGTAGACAAGATCATCCAGACCCGCCTCATCTCCCCGCATAATGCCCCCGTCAACCTGACGTACCGGATGCGGGAATCCGCAGGGTCATGGAAGATCATCGATGTGTATTACGGCGCGATCAGCCAGCTGACGACTCGCAGGGCCGACTTCACAGCTTCAATCGCCTCCGGTGGCGCCTCCGGCCTGATTGCACATCTCAACTCGCTAAGCGATGACCTCTTGAGATAGGCCGACCGGGCGTTAGCGCCGGGATGCGCGCGCCGCAGGTGAGATTCCCATCAACGCCGGCTGAAACAGCAGCGCCGATACCAACGTCCAGACCAGCGATATCATCAATAGCTTGCCCATGCTGGCAGTCCCCGGATGGCTGGAAGCCCACAAACTGCCGAATCCTGTGGCGGTTGCGAGCGCGCTGAAGAACACGCCGCGCGCCAGGCTGGAGGTCAGCAGGTGTGCTCCTCCGGCGCGCCAGGCCATCACGAAGTAGATGTGAAAGGCAACCCCGATCCCGAACAGCAACGGCAGCGCAATGATATTGGCGAAATTCAGGGGCTGGCCGACGACGACGCAGCTGCCCATGGTCAACAGACCGGTCAAGACTATCGGCGCCATGGTAATGGCGACATCGCGCACGCGTCGCAGTGTGACCAATAAGAGGCCCGTAATGGCGACGAAAGAGAGTACGCCCGCCTCGGTGAAAGCCGAAACTACCGCTCGGCCGGCTTCGCGGATGCTCAACGCCGTCCCGGTCGCGTCTGGGACTTCTCTGATAACAGCGGCGATGAACCGAGTGAGTACCCCATTCTCGTTGGCATCGCCCTTTGGCGTGATGGATAACCGCGCGCGTCCGTCGGAGGTCAGCCATCCCCGCACTAACTCCGGCGGAAGCGTCGTGATGGTGATGGACTGAGGGTGCAGCGACTCACGGACCTGTTCGAGGACGGTCGCCAAGCCGGGAAGCAACATCTCGGCCGCCCGGGTTCGCATGGAAGGTTGCGCCTTCGCCAAATCCCTGAGGTCATCGGCGAGCCGGGCGGCGTTAGCACCCGCCACCGCGTCGCGGCTCGCCGCTTGACGCAGCTGGGTGGATGTCTCGAGCAGGCTGTCGATCACCTGGGCGTCGTTCGGCGGCGGTGCAACGAACACCGGATTCAGCGGTAAGTCGAGCAGGTTCGCCGCATCGGCGATGATCGAGATCCTCTCGGACTGATCATCGGGTACGAAGCTGGAGAGCGTGCGTGCAAGCGAAACCTCCGGGAGCACTCTGACCCGGGCAGCGAGCTGGTCGGCTCTGGCGAGGTTGGGGTATATCGCCTCAAGCGTATTCGGCGAACGCTGCGGGTCGTTCGTTAGATCGTAGAGAGTAGCGACGGATTCCACCTTGGAACTCCGGAGGTGCAGCGGATTAAAGTCGAAATGCAACCACGGCAATAGGGCAGCGGAAACCACGCCCAGGACGACGCCGATGCAAACCACCGTTACGCGCTGACGCAACACGAAATTATCCACCAAGACGAGCCGTGCAGAGGTTGCCCCGGCCCGCGCTCCCGGCTTGCTGAGCTGAATGAGAGCGGGCAATAGGGTCAGATTGAGCGTCAGAGCAATGAACATGCCGAACCCGGCGATTACACCGAGTTGCGACAGCCCATAGTATGCAGTCGGCGCAAAAGCGAGGAAGCCCGCGGCAATGGCCGCTGCCGCCAACGTCAGCGACCGACCCATCACCTGCCCGGTCGCGACCAGGGCGGCGCGAACATCCTTCTGGGTTCCTCGCTCGGCCCGATAGCGAACGCTGAATTGGATGCCGAGGTCGATACCGAGGCCGACGAACAAAGGAATGAACGCGACCGAGATGACATTGAAGCGATGGAAAATGCCAAGGCCCAGCGCCGCTGCACTCACAAGGCCCACCAACGTGGTGCCGAGGATCGCGACGATGAGCCAAATCGAACGCACCGCCATCCACAACATCATCGAAATGGCGGCGATTGCGAGTGCTGCGATCAAGGGCGCACGCTCGGCCAGGGTAGCGAACTCCTCGTCCTGCAGGGCCACTGGCCCGGTTATGCGCACGCTCACCCCGTGAGCGGCATCCAATCGCAGCGCCCTTGCGGCCGTGCGGATGGCAGCGATCGGCACTTCGCCGGGCTGCAATTGCGAAAACTCAAGGTGCGGATCGACCAGGATCAAGTGCCGCAATTCTTGTTCGTCCGGCGCACTCCCAGAGATAAGATTGCGCCAGGAGAAATAAGCCCTCTTGTCATCACTACGCAAACTTTCTAGCGCCTCCGCCAGCCGCCGGATGGGGCCGAGGATGTTCTCGAGCGAGGTCTGCCCACTGTTCACACCTTGCAGTGCGGTCGACAGGGCTCCCATCAGGCCGCGCAGCGACGGGTCAGCAGCCATTGGACCGAGAAATGGCTCGACCTTTATCAGCTGGGCCATGGTCGCCTGCACCTCTTGAGTAGGGGCGTACAGCAGGCCGTTGCGGGCCCAGAAGGGCCCGGAGTCCGGGCGGTGGACGGAACGGAAAAGCCGATGCTCAGTGCGCAACAATTGCGCAAGCGAAGTAGTGGCTGCCTCGGTCAGCTCGGGGGTTTGGCCATCGACGACCACGACGATCTTTGGTCCGGCCTGCGGGAACAATGTATTGAATTCTGTTTCGCGAATTCGCCATGGCAGTTTTGGCGAAAGCAAATCGTAGGTATTGCTGCTCATGGCGAAGTGGCCAAGCACATAGGTCGTGGCCGTCGTTGCCAGCGCCAGGGCCAGGAGCACCACGATCCAAGCCCGATCGGCGCAAAGGGAAACCAGTCGAGCGGTGAGCGACGGCGGGCTGCTCACAGCGTCCTACGTCCCAAGGTGCGTGGCTGGACGATCCTGTCGTTGAGCGCTGCGTTGCTTACTAAAGCCGTCAAGCTGCCAAGGCACCTTCGTTGCGGAAATCGCTCGCCGGCACGCGGCTGCATTTTCGTCGCTATGCTTGGTACGGCGCTGTTCGGTGTCACGGCATGCGTAACGGCAGCGACGCGCGCTCCAGTCGTCGCGTCATCACCGGCCGATCCCTGGGAACGGCAGAATCGTCGCAACTATGCAATTGAAGACGTACTCGATCGCCGAGTGATCGGACCGGCGTCGAGACTTTATCATAAGCTCACTCCGGGGCTCATCGGGCGTGGCATTCACAACGTCCTCATGAACTTATCGGAGCCTGTCGTGATAATTAATGACGTGTTGCAGCTGCGCTTCAAAAAAGCGGGAGTGTCTGCCACGCGTTTCGTCACGAATTCGACCGTCGGGCTGCTGGGTCTGTTCGACCTGGCAGGCCGTGCTGGTCTTATGCATCATGACAACGAATTTGGAGTGACGTTGGGGCGCTATGGAGTCACCTCCGGACCCTACCTGTACGTTCCTTTGGTGGGCCCATCCACCGCGCGCGACCTGGTAGGAGAGGGCGTCGACTTTCTGATGAATCCGCTGTTTTGGTTGACTTACGCCGACCGGACCGAGATCGGCGCCGCCCAGGTAACGGTGGGCGGACTCGATACGCGCGTAACGACCGAGGGTCAACTCAACGCTCTGTTGAGCGGCGCAATAGATCCTTATGCAACCCTGCGTTCCGTCTATCTTCAGAACAAGAAGAGCGAAGTGTCCGGCGACGAGGTGCCGCACGATCTGCCCTCCTTCGATGAGATTCCTCCAGGAATAGTTGCTCCGCCGGCACCCCAGCCTGCACCCCAACCGAAACGGTAGCGGAGGCGTGACTCGAAGAGTGCCGGCTGACGAATTCTCAGGAGAGCCCGCGCATGACGCCATCGGCATCGACGGTAAACTCGTTACCCCGCCACGTGACTTGAGTGGTGAAAAAGCTTCGACCCCACGCCCAGCACATCAACAGATCCCGCACCGGCAGGAGCCAAAACTCCCGCAGCAGAGGCCGAGCACCGTACAACCGATTCACAAGATGCAACGCCAGCCGCGCCATCAGAGTGGCATGGAAAAGCGCCCACCCAGCCGTTGAGAAGGATGGCTCGGCCGCGGTCAGCAGGACGCCAAACACTGCCAGGGGCAAGCTGAAAGTCACAAAAAGAAAGGGGAAACTTCGCGGTCGCAGGAGATATATGGTACGCATCCACCGCAGCTCATGGCGCGTAAGCGAGTCCAAGCTTGGCTCGTGGTGCTGTGCCTTGAGTTCATACGGCAACAACACTATCCGCATACCCAATCCGCGAATCAATTCGCCCAGTCGATAGTCCTCGGCAAGATGGTTCGCTATTGCCGGCAGGCCACCGATCGCTTGCAGGGTATCCCGGCGCAGACACAACGTTTGGCCGGAGACGTACCCGCGGTATCCGAAAAGCCACGCGAGCAGCACTGAAGGCACATACCATTCGTTGATGTACATCGCCCCGAGCCGTGACCAAATGCGCTCGGTTGGCACGCCGCGGTAAATGCAGGTGACCAGGCCAACGTTCTGATCCTGCAGCGGCGCGGTTACGGTGCTCAGATAGTCGCGTCCAACGAAGGTGTCGCTGTCTGCCAGTGCCAGTACATCGTGGCGCGCCCGCGCCATCATGTTAATCAAGTTACTGACCTTGCAGTTACTACCGTGCTGCTTCGGATTGACCACGATGTCGATCGGGAGTGAGGGGAATTCAGCCACCAGGCGCTCCACGACTTCGAGGGCAGGATCAGCGCGATCGCGCACGCCAAAGACTATCTGAAACTCCGGGTGATCCTGCTGACAGAACGAGCGCAGGTGCTCGTACAAGTCGGGTTCGGCGCCACACAAGGGCTTGAGCAACGTCACCGGTGGCAGTCGCAGCGAATTTGTGGGCGCCCTACCCATTTGCCAGACCAGTACGGCTACGAGAACTAGAACCGCGTAGCTCACCGCGAGCACCAAGCCGGCGATGCCGATTATCCCCATGAGCGAATGCATTACGGGCAAGCGCTTCGGCTCAGCAGACTCTTATCGGTCGGAGCAAGCAAGATGATCGACGCATCTCTCGTGAGGTGCCGGCCGCGCGTGAACGCCACCGCGCCGCAGTGCGAGGATAGACTGGTGCTCGACAACGATTGTCCCGGAAGCTTAAGTAATCCTCAAGCGCAACGGTCGATTGCTCGGGACGTCACGGCCCGTACCATGCGAGACCAGCGCAGCACGCGTCTCCCCGGGAGCACCGGCGCAATTCACTGTGCCCTCAGCGCTTAGGTGAATCTTCGTGCGTCAAGCCGGGGGGCAACATTCCATGATACTTCAAGTACTTGCGTGCACCCTGCCGGCTCGCGCCTGCATTATCGGCAGTACCGCGCGCTGTTCTTCCTCTTCTGGCTTTGAAGGGATGGGCGCAGCAGGAGCGAAAGAGCGCGATCGCGTCGACCCCTCAGCGCGCCTGACCTAGGAGTCCTCCCACGGCAGCGCCGCATCAAACGCGGCCACGAGCATGTCAATCACCGCGCGGACAGCACGGCTGACATAGCGAGTCTGCGGATACACGGCGTGAATCGCATCGGGTACCGGAGGCGTCTCGGCCATCACCTCTATGAGCTGACCATCCCGCAGCGCCGACGCCGCGATAAACAGTGGCAGCGCTGCCAGACCAAGGCCGGCAATGGCCGCGTCACGCATGCTCTCACCATTGTTCAGGTGGGTACGACCGCGCACAACGACCTGTTGCGGCTCGGCGTCACTCTGTTGGGACTGGAATTGCCAATACGGCGCCACGCTCGCGTTGCCGTAACAAATGCAGTCGTGCTCGGCGATCTCTTCTACTGACCGCGGTAACTCGTGGGAGCTCGCGTATTCTGGACTACAGCACAGCACACGGCGGCTTCCGGCGATGCGCCGTGCCATCAGGGCGGAGTCCTGCATACGTCCGATGCGCACCCCGAGATCGAAACCGCCCCCTACAATGTCAAGGTAGCGATCGTTCAGATCGAGCGTCAACTCGAGCCGGGGATGGTTGCGCATGAAAGAAAACAGCTTCGGGCCGAGGTGCACCGTACCGAAAGTCATCGGCGCGGTGATACGCAGGCTGCCCTGCAGAGCTGCGCTGCTGCCCTCGGCAGCCTCGTCCACCGCCTCCTGCAACCTGGAAACTACGTCGCGCATGCGATCGTAAAAGCGCTTTCCAGCATCGGTCAGCGCGACACCCCTGGGCGAGCGGTGCAGCAGCTTTGTGTTCAATTGCCATTCGAGTCTGGCGACACGCGAGCTCAACACGGATTTCGCGACATTCATTTGCGTCGCAGCAATGCTGACGCCGCCGTGGTCGACGACCTGAATGAAGGCGCGAATGTCCGCAAGGTCGTAATCCATTCCCTGCCCCTCCCCTCAGCGCTGCCGGCGTGTTCGAACGAACGTGCTGTTCGCGCGTTCCTGGTCAGGTGCGCCGCTTAGCGCGATTTGCTTCGACGGCCAGAAATCAGCCTCGGGCGCCTAACCGGGACGAATCATGTCGCGCGCGTAGGCCAAGCCGATGCCATAGCCTCCCCCGTTCGTCTCTACAATGGCTCGGGCAGCATCGTAGGTCTCGTGGCGGGTCCAGTCGCGCTGCAATTCAAGTAGGACTTGGATCCAGGAGGTCATCCGCGCGCCAGCCGCTTCCATTCGTCGCAGCGCCAGTTCATGGCTCGCAGCGGTAATCCCGCCACACGCGTCGGCTACTACAAAAACCTCGAATCCCTCTGCGAGCGCCGACAGAACGGGAAAGCTAACGCAAGCCTCGGTTAGCAGCCCGGAAACGAGCAGCCGGCGGCGTTGGGTGTTCAGTATCGCGGTTCGGGCTGCCTCATCCTCCCAGACGTTCATGTTGCGCCGTTCAATGCTCTTCAACCCCGGGAGCACGGCCTGAATCGCAGGCATCAGCGGGCCACTATAGACCTTGCTCGCCGACGTCGAGGCGACGACCGGAATACCGAACGCGATGGCGGTTTTGGCGAGCGCCACGGCGTTGTTCAAGAGGACTTGGCGGTCGCTCGATCCCACACCAAAGGCCAAACCTGCCTGGTGATCCACGAGTAGCAGGGCACACTGCGCGGGCTGAATAAGAGAAGCAGGACCATTCATGTCGGTTCCTCGTAGCTGTGGCCTAATGCAACGTCGCCCGGACGCTTATACCTCATGACAGCACTGCGACCCAGTAGCGCCGCGTTCCGTTCGACCGAACACCCTGTTCGCAATTACCCGGCTAGGCACGTGCCATCGAGTCACCTAGTGTCTGGGGCATTCGGATCCCAAAGGCTCTTCCAATGCACGTGACCCGCCGTTCAGACGATCGTGGCCTCGCCGACTTTGGCTGGCTGCAGAGCCGTCACACCTTTTCCTTCGGGGACTACCACGATCCCGCGCACATGGGGTTTGGACCCCTACGGGTCATAAACGAAGACCGCGTCGCGCCGGGTGAGGGATTTGGCAAGCACCCTCACCGCGACATGGAGATCCTGTCCTGGGTGCTCGAGGGCACGCTGGCGCACAAGGACAGCCTCGGGACCGGCGCGCAGATCCATCCCGGCGAGTTGCAGCGCATGAGCGCCGGTACCGGCGTCACGCACTCCGAATTCAATGGCTCCGACACAGCCTCAGTGCATTTTCTGCAGATTTGGGTGATTCCGGAGCGCACCGGGCTCGAGCCCGGCTACGAACAGCGCAGCTTCCCGCCACAGGAGCTCGCCAACCAATGGCGCCTGCTCGCCTCTGGCAAACCGCGTGACGGTGCGCTGACGATTCATCAGGACGTGGACTTGTATGGCACTCGCCTTGCTGCAGGCAAAGAGCTCGAGTACGTGCTGCAACCGGGGCGCAAACTTTGGTTGCAGATCGCACGCGGCAGCGTGGAGAGCGATGGCGAGGTGCTCAGCGCAGGAGATGGCGTCGCGTGGTCCAGCCCACAATCAATTCGCGTGAATGCCAAAGAGGACGCCGAGCTCCTGCTCTTCGACATGACACCTTGAGGGATCCGTAGACAGTCCGAACCGCAAAGTCACACCATGAATAACCGCACCGTCAATCCGGAGATCATCCTGCATCGAGGCCGGTTCAGCACGCTCAACCGCGCTGCCCCAAGCGCCACTGCAGTCGCGATCCAGGATCACAAGTTCGTCGCGGTCGGCGCCGATAGCGAAGTGCTGCCGATGGCGGCAGCCTCAACGCGCGTCATCGACCTGAAGGGACGAGTCGTGATGCCCGGGCTCATCGACAATCATCTTCATTTGATACGTGGCGGCCTCAATTTCAACCTCGAGCTGCGATGGGACGGCGTGCGTAGCCTTGCCGACGCCATGGCAATGCTTCGGCGGCAGGTCGCAGTGACTCCCCCGCCGCAATGGGTCCGGGTCGTGGGCGGATTCACCGAGCACCAATTCGTCGAGAAGCGCCTGCCGACAATCGAGGAGCTGAACGCCGCGGCGCCCGAGACGCCAGTGTTTCTGCTGCATCTCTATGACCGGGCGCTGCTGAACGGCGCAGCTTTGCGGGTCGTCGGCTACACGCGCGACACCCCGGACCCGCCCGGGGGCGAGATCACCCGCGATGCGCGCGGCAACCCGACGGGCCTCCTGCTGGCTCGGCCCAATGCTGCGATCCTGTATGCGACGCTCGCCCGCGGCCCGAAGTTGCCCTTCGAGTATCAGCTCAATTCCACGCGTCACTTTATGCGCGAGCTCAATCGCCTCGGCGTCACGGGCGCTATCGACGCCGGCGGAGGTGCCCAGAATTACCCCGAGGATTACGCCGTCATCCAGAAGCTGGCGGATGAAGAGCAGCTGACCGTTCGCATTGCCTATAACCTGTTCACGCAGAAGCCAGGGGGTGAGCGTGAAGACTTCCTCAACTGGACCCGGACTTCCCAATACCGTCAGGGCAGTGAGTACTTTCGGCACAACGGCGGTGGGGAAATGCTCGTCTATTCAGCGGCGGACTTCGAGGACTTCCGTGTGCCGCGGCCTGATATGCCTGCTTCCATGGAGACCGAGCTTTACGAGGTAGTGAAAATTCTCGCCGCCAATCGCTGGCCGTGGCGAATGCATGCCACCTATGAGGAGACCCTCGCGCGTGCGCTGGGCGTGTTCGAGCGGGTAAACAATGAAATCCCGCTCAAAGGATTGAATTGGTTCTTCGATCACGCTGAGACGATCTCCGAGCACTCGATCGAGCGGATCCTGCGACTCGGCGGCGGCATCGCCGTGCAGCATCGCATGGCTTATCAGGGCGAATACTTCGTGGAACGCTACGGAACGGACGCCGCGGCGACGACACCGCCCATTGCCAGGATGCTGGCACTCGGCGCTCGCGTATCCGCAGGAACAGATGCGACCCGTGTCGCTTCATATAACCCCTGGGTCTCGCTCGCCTGGCTCACGACGGGCCGCACGGTGGGGGGGCTACGAATCTACCCGCAGCGCAATTGTCTCGATCGCGAGACCGCCCTGCGGCTGTGGACTGAGAACGTCCCCTGGTTTTCAAACGAAGAAGGCGCCAAGGGTCGCATCGAACGCGGACAGTTTGCAGATCTGGTGATACCGGATCGCGACTACTTCTCGTGTCCCGATGAAGAGATAGCGGATATCAGTTCCGATCTCACCATGGTCGGTGGAAAGATCGTTTATGCGGCGGGTGACTTCAGGGCACTTGATCAGGGTGCGCCACCCCCGGCGATGCCCGACTGGTCGCCGGTGCGTATTTATGGAGGCTACGGCGCGCCGGGCGCCGCCGCGCAATCCACCGCTCTTGCGGCGCCTCACAGGGCGCACGCCAACTCAGGTAATTGTCGCGTTCACGGGCCGCGAAACACCGCGTTGGACGCCTCCTGTCTGCCCACATCGGATCTGAAGGCCTTTTGGGGTGCGCTAGGGTGCGCATGTTGGGCTTTCTGACCACGCAGTGCCGCCTTCATTTGACGGCCGTACTAATGTGCTGACTCAATCCGGGCGTAAGGTCGAGGTCCAGTCATCGCCGTCGCCGTTTTACAGGACTTGTCTGATGCACCAGCACATACCCGCGTGGTTCGCTACCCTTTTCCTGGTCGCGAGCGTGGGATTAACGGAGGGAATACCCAATATGGCGAGTGCTGCGGCCACGACCCCGATCAGCCATCAGGATGTGGAACGTTGGGCTGCCGCATGGAACAGCCACGATATCGAGACCGTGCTGACTCTGTTTGATCCCAAGGTCATGATTCATCAACCGAGTAACCCGAGACCGCTCGATTTCAATGGTGCCCGCAATTTCTTTGGGATGATCTTTAAGGCGTATCCCGATTTCCATGTCGCGGTGACCGACGCTGTGGTCGAAGGAAATACCGCCGTCTCAATCGAACGCGTGACCGGCACCTGGACTGGCCCGTTTGTTGATCCCGCCAGCGGCAAAACGACCCCGGGAAACGGGCGAAAGTTCGATCACCCCGGTGTAATGGTTCTCAAATACGGCGCTGATCGCAGGATCCAGAGCGTCGACATCTACTGGGACCGGGTCATCGTCAACCAGCAGCTTGGAGTCTCGTCTTAGGCTGTTCGCTCTCGCTGCGCGAGTCACTAAGAGATGCCCTGACCTCGACGGGTACCCTTTCCTCCCGCCACGTGCGTTCAAATTGACTACTACGTATTCTGTAGTAGACTGACTGTGTAGTGTAGTAGATGGCCGGCGAGCCCGTCTCTACGGCACAGCCGTTTGAGTGCCTCTCTCCGGAGGTTTCCTCGGATGCGAAAGCTGGGCATCTCGTTCGTATTAGGGCTGGCGGCGGTAGTTTCGGCTGTGCAAACGCCCGCCCAATCTGCAGTTCCTGTGACTCTGGTCAAAGCCGGCCGATTGCTGGATCCACGCAGCGGAAACATCCTCGCGCCCGCGGCCGTGCTGATTGAAGACGGCAAGGTCAAGAAAGTCGGTTCACCTGCACAAGTGCAGCGGGATGCGCCGACCGGCGTCAAGACCATCGATCTCGGCAACGCCACACTACTACCCGGCTTGATCGACGCTCACACCCACCTGCTTCTCGATGTGGTTGTGCCGCCCGAAGAAGAGAGTAAACGGCATGAGAACGGGAAATTTGCACCTCCTTTGTTGCTGGCAATCATTGAATCGCCCATCAAACGCGCATTTCTCGGCGCGCAGATGGCCCGAGAAGATTTGCAGAGCGGCATCACCACCGTTCGCAATCTTGGCCATTCCGGAATTGACGGCGATACAGAACTGCGTGACGCCATCAATGCGGGCCGCGTCCCTGGTCCGCGAATCCTGGCCTCCGCGCGCAAGCTCATTACGCGCGGCGAATACATTCAGAACCTCAATCCTGCTCTTGCCGAGTCGATCCTAAAGCAGGAGTTCTTGCTGATTGATGGGCCCGAGTCTGCTCGCCACGCGGTCCGGCAAAACGTGTTCCAGAACGTGGATGTCATCAAGGTTTCGGCCGACGAGAACCTTACCGTTCCTGAGCTTGCAGCGGCGGTCGAAGAAGCGCACCGCAACCATTTGAAAGTCGCCGTCCACGCAATCGACAAGACCTCCATTCAGACTGCGATCGATTCCGGCGCCGATTCCATCGAACACGGCGACGAAGCGACCGACGAGCAACTTAAACAGATGCGTGATAAGGGCATATTCTTAGACCTGACGCCGACCGCCTACAACCATTTCTTACTGAAGATCATGGAGCCCAGCGTCGTCCTCTCTCCTGCATGGCGTTCAGCTCGTGCCGCTGCCGACGCAAGCCACGACCAACTCTACGACCAATTGGTCCGGCGAGTGCTGAAATCCGGGGTGAAGTTTGCCGGCGGAACCGACATGTGCTGGTTCTGGCCCGGAAAGACCTGCGGCCAGGCCAGTGTCACCACACTGCTCAATCTGCACGCTGCCGGAGTCCCGGCACTTGACGTGATCCGTGCCATCACCGTCAATGCCGCAGAGATGCTGGGATGGCAAGACAGGATTGGCGCCATCGAGCCGGGAAAATTTGCTGATGTGGTTGCGGTAACCGGCGACCCCGTAACCGACATAACCGAACTCGAGCGGGTCCGATTTATCATGAAGAACGGCGAGGTGGTCAGAAATGATTTCGCTGCGCCACCTTGAAGCAGCTCGGCGTGTGCGCGATCGTCTCAACCATGCGCGCACTGAGGTCCGTGTCATGAAAGCCCTCATCCACCTTGCCTGGACGTGCCTGCTGTGCGGGATCCAGGGCACGGTGGACGCAGCGCCGGGCGATGAGATCTATACACAACCCGGACAACTGGTCGAGGCCGACGGGACTAGTCTCAATCTCTATTGCACCGGCAGCGGCTCGCCGACGGTCGTGTTCGACTCAGGGTGGGAGGACTGGGCACCGGTGTGGACGATCGTGCAGCCGCAGGTCGCCAAGTGGACGCGTGCCTGCAGCTACGACCGCGCCGGTGCGGGCTTCAGTGATCCGGGGCCCCTGCCCCGCACCAGCGTGCGCATCGCCGCTGAGCTACGCAGCGCGCTTCACCATGCCGGCATCCGGGGACCTTACATCCTGGTCGGGCATGCCTTCGGCGGCGATAACGTGCGTACCTTTGCCGCGCGTTACACGACCGAGGTTGCGGGTCTGGTGCTGGTCGAAGCCGACGTCGGGGGCGCGGACGAGCACCGGGGAGATGCCAGACACATCGCTTCCCTGCGGGAATGCCGCGATGCGATCGCCGCCGCAGAGCCCTTGCCTCTGTTGCCCGCCCGTCCCGGCAGGCCGCCCCGCAGCTGCGCACAGCAGTTCTTTCGTGGCTTGCCCGAAGCGATGTGGTCGCCGCAACTCAATGCGAAGCTCCTCGAGCTCGCACAAACCAAACTCGCCATGTACGACAGCTACATCTCGGAGATGGAGCAGATGCCGGAAGACGAGGCCTACCTCGCGCAGCGTGAGCACTCACTCGGCGCGCGCCCGCTGCGCGTGCTCTCCACCGGGAATCATGGCGTTCATTTTCTCGATTCGACACGCAGCGCGGACCCGGAGCATCAGAACTACGAACAGCAGGTCGCGCACGCGCAGGCGAAGTGGCTCGGGTTGTCTTCGAACGCCAGACAACTGTTCACCGACAAGAGCTCGGAGTACATCCCCTTCGATGAGCCGAGTTTCGTGATCGAGGCCATTCGTGAGGTCTATTCACAGAGCAAGTAGGAAACAGCAAGACGACGACTTGGGGAAAGCCTCGAAGCTCGCGGCGACGACATCCATTTGTTCTCTCCGAGTCCCGCTTCACTCACGCATCCACCATGGCGCGAATGTCACGGTTCTCCAAAACCACTACTCCGTGCTCCCCTCTTCCCCTGACGGCAACATTCACCATTGCCTGCCCCAGGTCGTCGGCGCGAATCACCTGGTTGGGGAACAGCCGCCGAAAGACGGGGTAGATCCCGCGCAACAGGCGGTAGCTGAAATTGGGTTCCTTGCGCGGCTCCACGGGGTAGATGTACGCGGGCCGGAATATGTACACGCAGGGGAATCCCGCAGCGAGCAGCGCGCTCTCGGCCTCTCCCTTGTAGCGTGCAAAGGCCATCCGACTTCGTCCCGTCGGGTCCGCGCCGCTGCCGCTCAAGAATGAGAACACCGCGCCGGGGCTGCTACCGCGGAGAACTCGCGCGAACTCCACCGTATAGTCCACCGTTATCTTGCGAAGCACTGCGTCCGCCACCGCCCCGGTATACGCGCCGATGCAATAGATCGCCGCGTCCTGACCCGAGAGTGACTCTGCGAGTGGAGAGCAATCCGCGAAGTCCCGATGTATGACCTCGTCGAGCTTCGGGTGCGAGATGCCGAGCGTCCTGCGTCCTATCGCCCTCACACGTGAGACCGCGGGGTGCTCGAGCGCGTAGCGCAAAGCGTAGCCGCCGACCATGCCGGTCGCTCCCACGATCGCGATGCGTGTCTGGCCCGTTGCCGGCTCGTTCATTCTCGCTCCGCGGCGCTGGCAACGGTGCTCATGCCTTTAATACTCAAAGATCTGCCCGACGTGCGGGGCGACAAAGTCTGCTTCGGCGATCCCATGGGCAGTGCGAGCGACCGCAAGGTCAGTAACCGGAGCTGTATAGCTCTCTGCCGCGTTGTCAATCAAGCCGAAATGGATGGCAATCGAATGTTCACTGTGTAGATCAATGTGTGCGAGCACGGCCTCATCGGGATTCATGTGCATACGATACATGAACCACCGAGGCTCATAAGCGCCTATGGGCAATAAACTTAGTTTAGCTGCTCCATACTTTTCATATATGCGTCTGAAGTGCTTGCCGTACGCACTGTCGCCGGCAAAGAAGACTCGTCCTTCGGGGGAGTCGATAAGAAAGGAGCCCCACAATGTTTTGTTGGTGTCCCACATTCCGCGGCGGGATGTATGGATCGCCTCCAGAAAAACAAACTTCGTGTCTTTGACCGTGACAGACTGATCCCAGTCCAATTCTGAGACCGACGGAATGCCTTCCTGCTTCAGCAGTTTGCCAACTCCAAGGCCGACCAATACCGTTGGCACGCTGCCTCTCTGTTGATCAACGATCGCATGTATGGACTTCAGATCCAGATGATCGTAATGGTTGTGACTGATTAAGATGACGTCAATCCTTGGGAGCCCGCCGGCGGTCACTCCAGGATTGGTTACGGTCTTGATAGGGAATAACGCAGGACCGATAGAGTCGAACAAGACCGGGTCTGCGATGATGTTCAACGTTGGTGTTTGGATCAGAACCGCGGCGTGGCCGATCCAAAGAACCCTGATCCCATGGAGCACGGGATCCTTGGGCAGCTCAGCGGGTGGCGTCTGGAAATGATCGGGCCAATTCTTGGTTTTGGTTCTTAACGTCCACGCGATTTTTACCTCTTCCCAGAACGTAGGATCGGGAAAGCGTTCGCGATTGTGAAAACGCTGGCCGTCGAAGTGATCCGTCGGCTGGGACGCGGCTGACGTGCATCCCTCCACGAGGATCGCGCTTGCCGTCAAACAGACTGCGCCAACCACACCGGTCGCGCCTGCCATTGCCAGTCGCTTCATGACAGGGCGCGCTCGTCCACCCAGTCCACGTACAGCAAGCGCTCCGCGAACAACCAGACATCCTCCAGCTTCACGAATGTATCCTTGTAGCGCAGCGAGGCGACCATCAACCTTCGCTTGCCGCCGTTGCCGGTCACGTGATGCGCCAGGCAGTAGGCCTCACCGGTTGCCCGGTTGCCAGTTAAAGTGAAGAGTGTGCTCTGACCGACAAAGTGCGTGGTGGCTTGGTACTTATTGAGATCCGCGAAGACAGGAGCGAGTGATTCGCGCGAATGCAGCTCCTGAGAGGGCTTCGGATCTTTGGCGTCCATGTACACCACGAAGTGGGTGTCTGCGGTGAACAGCGCCATCTGCCCCTTCGCGTCGCGACGGTCGGCACAGTGCGCGTAGGCCTCAACGAGCTCCCGGATCGCGAGACGGTCGGCGGCTTCCGTGATGGAGATCGCGACATGCTGGCTCATGAGATCTCCTCAGACCTCGAGGATGGCACGAGTTTCGAGAAACGCCTCGATCCCATACCTGCCGTATTCGCGGCCGACCCCGGAGTATTTGAATCCACCCCAGGGGGCCTGCGCATCGTCTCTCATGCCATTGATCACGACGCGCCCGGCCCGAATCTGCGAGGCAACCCGGCGCGCACGCTGAAGGTCTTTTCCGATGACGCAGGCGTGAAGGCCATATCGGGAGTCGTTGCGATCCGGATCGCCTCTTCCTCGGTGTCGTGGGACGCTTGTACGTCGATAAGAGCTTCCCGTCCGACTGGTGCGGCGATGTCCACGTCCTCGAAGTCGAACCCACCGCCTAGCGCGTTAAGGACGAGCGCCTTCACGTCTGGCCTCCTTACTGACGCTGCCGCTTCGTTCGACCCAGGCGAGGCCGTTTGCGCACACGTCGCTTTACCGGTTTCGAGGATCCTGCGGTCTCCTCTTCGTCGCTGAAATCTGCCAGCGGACGATCAATACGTCCAAGACATCTTTACTATCGGTTCAATCGCGATAAAGTATCGACATGGAGCTACGGCATCTAAGATATTTCCTTGCCGTCGGGGAGGAGCAGCACTACGGGCGTGCAGCGCGCAGGCTGCGCGTCGCACAGCCTGCGCTCTCGCGCCAAATTCAGGACCTGGAGGAGGAACTCGGTTTCAAGCTGTTCGAACGTCTGCCGCGCGGCGTGAAATTGAGCGCAGCCGGACAGCTATTCCTGGCAGACGCGCGGCGTATCCTTCACGAGGTAACCGAAGCGGCTGCGCGTGCCGCGCGCGTCGCGCGCGGTCAATCGGGAACGCTGCGCGTAGGGTTCACCGAGAGTACGTCATGGCGGGGCGTGGTCCCAGAATCCTTCCGTCGGTTCCGGGAGATGCAACCGGACGCCGAACTGCAACTTCAGCCGGAGCCGAGTCTGGTGCAGTTGGAAGCTATCCGGTCCGGCCGTCTGGATGCAGGTTTCGTCTTCAACATGCCAAAAGCCGATCCGGAATTGGACGCACGTCCGGTCGCGAGAGAGCGAATCGAACTGGCCGTCCCCACGAGCCACCCTCTCACGAAGCTCAAGCAAGTTCGACTGCGCGACCTGGCGGGTGCGTCGTTTGTCTGGTTTCCGAGGCGCGAAGCCCCCGCGCTCTACGATCGCCTGATACGCGAGTGCTTTCGCGGTGGCCTGAAGTCGCCCAAGATCGTTCAGGAGGGAAAAGACGAGGCGACAATCCTCAGTCTGGTTGCGACCGGCCTGGGCGTGGGATGGGTCCTTGGAACCGCACGTTGGCGCCGTCCTAGAAGCGTCGTCCTGCTGCCGGTAGTCGATATGGACTTGCCGCAGGAGCTGTCTCTCGCCTGGCGAAAGGACAACAAGTCCCCTTTGCTCGCACGTTTCGTGGCCGACCTGCAGCACCACGCCGAAGCGGCGACAAGCGACCGCTAACCTCGGCGCGCTACCTCCTTGAGCACATCGACAAACGCGCGAAGCCCTGCCGGAACCTGCCGCTGTCCCGGATAGTACAGGCATAGCCCTGGAAACCGCGGGCACCAATCATCAAGCACGACAGAGAGTTTTCGGCTCGCAATCGCTTCGCTGGCGGCGCGCTGCGGAACAAGCGATTCCGAGGCCCTCGATCGCGGCATCGATCATCAACCTGTCCTCGTCCAGCGTGAGCATGCCAGGTACGTCAACGTCGAGCGATTGGTCGCGGCGCTCGAACTCCCAGTGATAGATTCGTCCACTTCGCATTCGATAGCGGATGCACGAGTGTTGTAATAGTTCCAAGGGCGTCCTCGGGACACCGCGCTTCTTCAGGTACGCAGGAGCAGCCACGGCGACGAACCGATCAGCACCGCCGAGAGCGACCGCGACCATGTCCTTCGGCACACTCTCTGCGAGCCGAATCCCGGCATCGAACCCTGACGCCACGATATCCACCAGGCGTCCCTCCGTGACGATATCGACATGCATCTCGGGATAACGGGCGAGAAATTTCGGCACCGCGAGTTGCAGCAATACACGGGCTCCGATGAGGTTCGAATTGATTCTTAAGGTGCCACTCGGTTTGCTGCGATGGCTTTCGATATCTCCGAGAGCCGTGTCGAGATCCTTGATCAGTGGTTGAACCCTCAACAGAAGCGCCTGGCCAACCTCCGTCATCGCGACGCTTCGGGTTGTTCGGTGCAGCAGGCGCACGCCAAGGCGCGTTTCCAGCGCACGAATCGTGTGGCTGAGTGTGGACGGTGACACGCGAAGCTCGTCGGCCGCCTGTCTGAAGCTCTTGTGAGCGGCAACAGTCGCAAATGAAATCAGCTCTGCCAGAGAGGGTCGGGAAGTATTCATGGCACTTTTGCACTAGGGCGTGTTAACACTAATTGATATACTGCGGGTATGGAAATCAGACCCGAACAGTACGCGCGCATCGAGCCGCACTTGCCGATTCAGCGGGGTAACGTCTCGCATGAGAACCTCAACGTGA